>JAAUYK010111628.1_pt1 | contig 14743 bp, 14 predicted proteins | sample 7278021 | NCBI WGS metagenome assembly JAAUYK01 (sample SAMN14350223, study PRJNA611818) | marine sediment metagenome | isolation source: surface marine sediment (1.8m) | place: French Polynesia: Moorea | collected 2018-08
AGCTATCTCTCCCCTTCCGTGGGCGCTCCTAGCTCTGCGCCTTTCGCTCGCTCGCTCGCTCGCTCTCTGTCGCTGTCTCACCGAACGATGTCTACGTACTGTATCTAGAGTTTCCCCTCCCCTCCCCTCAGCTCAGTCGACGTCGGTTGCGGCGGCGAGCAAGCAAAGCACAGATAGATAGTAGATACTACTACAGCGAGCAGCACGGCTAGACAGCGAGGGAAAAGGAGGCCAGTCCAGTGCAGAGTCCATAGTTACGAACTTGCGATAATCGAACGAACGGAAAAGTAGCCAGCGAAAAACTCGCGCTGACAGTTCCGTGCCTCCGAGCAGAGCAGACTCAGCAGAGGTCATTAACTCGATCGGGAAAAGAAGCTCTGGTCTGGATTAATTAGACTGCGGCGTTGATTGAGCTGTACGCGCGCCATCTGCAGCATACTACAACTCCATGTGACTTTTCGAGCGAGTGGCAAGTGACATTCTGTGCTTAATTAGTACGGTCGCCCGATCGAATATTGGAAAGAGAGAGGCCGGCGATCGCACGTTGCGCTCACTGTGCAGCATACATAGAAGACGCAGCTAGCAGACAACATACGAGCGTGAAAGCGCGCGCCCACCTTATTATCGGTCTATCGATTGGCATTATTGTTGCAATGGAGGCGGCGGTGCTTCCGAACGCGTCCTCTGCGCCGTCCAAGGTGCCCCACCCGGACGAGTTCAACCCGTACTTCGCCTACGTCGGCGCCGGGATCTTCTTCTTCACGGTGGTGAACTACTTCACGCGCTACACAGTGCCGTCGACGGCTGCGTCGAGCTTCCAGCAGTCCTGGAAGTGGCGCAACATCGCGACGTCGCTCGTGCACAGCCTGATCACGGCGGTGTGGGCGCCGCTCGGCTTCTACCTCCACCCCGATATGTGCCGCGACGTGGCCTACGCCTTCAACCACTCCGCCCACATCCTCGTCTCCTTCAGCATCGGCTACTTCATCTACGACTTCCTCGACATGTACCTCTTCAACCAGAAGAACCGGCAGAAGAACACCTCGGAGCTGCTGGTGCACCACGCGTGCGCCATCTCCTGCTTCGGGCTGAGCTCGCACACGCGCACCCTCCTCCCCTTCGCCTCGCTCTCCCTCGTCGTAGAGGTGAACTCGGTCTTCCTGCACATCAGACAGCTCTTCATCATCGCCGGCGTGGCCAGGGAGTACCGGACGGCCTACAGAAACGTGGCGCTGCTCAACGTCGCCACCTTCGTCCTGTTCCGCATTCTCCTCATCGGGTGGATGGCCCGGTGGCTGACGATCAACAAGGACAACCTGCCCGTGCTGTTCTTCTCCGCGAGCAGCGTCGGCGTCTCCGTCATCCTCGGCATGAACGCCGTCCTCTTCTACAGGATCCTCAACAGGGACTTCTTCGCCAAGGAGGGCGGCGCCCTTGTGAGCGGCTCGTCGGCCTCGAACGGGGAGGCGACCAACGTCGTACTCCGCACCGGCCCCGTCTCCAAAGACGTCAACAGGATCATGAAAGACTTCTTCGATGGCGGCGGCACGGACAATACGTCGTCCGCGCTGCCAAAAGAGAAGTTCGCGCAGGCCAAGAAGGATGACTAATTAGTTCAATTTTTCGTCAAGATGTAAATATTTTATATCGACTGAGCGACGTATGAACACATGCGAGGAAGCCAAAAAGGAAGAGGAACAATGATCAAGAGAAAGCCGTGCAATTTTCTGCCCGGACTAGTCCACGCGCCAATGCAAGTTGGCGTACGTAATTATAATGTGAATTAGCCGCGGTGATCGAGCTAGGCAACACTTGTCTACTACTATACTTGAGCTTTACTCGCGATTTTCATACGTGCAGAGGAGGCATTTTTGCGACTAGGCCTACTTATACTTACTTACCCGCCATAGGAAAAATGCAACACATGTCCTACGTGAACTACATTCTAGTGACGATCACGACTTTTTGCTCACAGCACTCAACGAACGCACCACTTACTACTACTTCAACTCAGCACACCAGCTAGATTCCCCCCCGCAATGCAATGTCAGAACTTATACTACATACAAGGTCCGAAATAGCACGTCCTACTTATACATACGCGTTTGCTTTATAGCCTCATATCAAGCAAGAAATGTCAAAATAGTGTAAAGGCGCAACCGGATATGTGGAATAGACATAATGGGAGTGAAAAAGGAAATATATTTGTCTCTTCCTGCTGCCTTCGCCAAATCCCGGCGCGATCCGCGGTTCGCTCAATATGACCGAACCGACAGCAGCGTTCTGGAAAAAGAGTTTACGGGCAAGAGAAATACTAATCTTTCGCATTAATTCCAGGCATACTGCTAGCAAATATAGTATCGTATGGTCGTCGTCGTCGTCGTCGTCGCACGAGATTATCTTACTCTTTCTCGGTACTCATTAATACAATGTACGTGGTACGGGATGTCGGATCAGCTAGGCGGCAGGGTATACGCCTCCGCCTCACTCACATTTCTCTTCATCTTCACGATCGTACGTAGTCTTGTCGAATGTCTGGTTATTATGCTACGTTTCAATTTGACAGAATAGTCCTTTGGGTACTACACAACGGATACTTGCACTAAACTACGGTCGTCGGTCTGCGTTCGCGTTCTCGGCTGGGTAATCGAATCTGTCCGCTTATAATAGAGGGTGTGGGGTACGGTATTGCGCGTACTAGTCCTACCTAGTCGTAGGTTCCGTTCCTTTCGTTTCTGGGGGAACGACGTGTCGTACGTTACACAGTTGAGCAAGGAGACGCGGAAAGTCTAAAAAGTGTGGGGGAGAGCTGCAGCTGATGGAAGGGAGGGAGAGGGACGCGAAACTAGTCTTCGTCATCCTGGTCTAATTATCTGCATGGTGGTGGTTGTGGCGAAGTAGTCGGCCGGCCTTCACTGTCGCATCATGTTGGACGCCGCGGCGGCGGCCGCCGCTTGCGCCGCAGCCGCTGGAGAGCCGAGCACGTAGCCAAGGTTGCCCTGGACGTAGTCGCCAATCATGAGGTTGGAGGGAGCGGCCGCGGCCGCGGCCGCTGCTGCGGCGTTGGTCGGTGTGGTCACGGTCGCCGACTGGCCGCCGCCGGCCGCAGCCATCACGTTCGGGCTGATGCCGCCGCCGATGAGTTGGCTGTAGGGGAGCGAGGTGGGCGCCGCCACCTGGTGCTGCTGTTGCTGCTGCTGCTGTTGGAGGAACGCGTTGGCCCCGGCCATCCCGCCGGCCGCGGCTGCAACCGAGGTGGGAGCGACGACTCCGGCGGCCGGCGCCGCAGCGCGGGCGTCCTTCCGTCCAGTCGCCGGTATGGAACCTGTGGACGGTGCATCCAATCGGTAAATTAACGGGTTAGAGGTATCGCGCTGGTATGACTTATGGAGTAATCGGTGCAGCGGATGGAAAGCGAAAGCGAAAAGAGGGAAGAAAGGAAGGAAGGGAGGAGGAGAAAGCAATATATTTTCAACGGAAAGTTCAAGCAGTGCAAGAAGGAAGCAGGATGAATGACTTGATTTTCTAGTATACGTAATACACTACGGAGTATTGCACTATACTACAGTTGCTATTGGAGTGGATCTGTCAGAAAGACTGCTTCATAGATCACTTCCTCCTCCACCACCTCCTTCTCCTCCTCTTCCCTCTCCCGCCTGCTCCGCTTTCTCGAGGGAGTCTTTACACGGAGCTCGCGCGGATCGACGGAGCCATTACCTTGGTGGATGTTGGGCTGCTGTTGCTGGCTGAGGTTGGTCGCCGTCTGCTGGGGTTGCGCGGCCGCCACCGCCGCCGCCGTGCCGCTGTCCAAGGACACGTGGCCCAACCCGTCGACGATCATACCGTTGACCATGTTCACGGCCTGTAAGGAGAGTTGATGAAATACTGCTTCTTAATGAGGAAAAGGCATGAGATACTTCACCTGTCTAGCTCCTTGCATGTCGACCTGCGCCCAGTAGTTCTCGCTAGGCGACGTGTGGTTCTCTCCGGGGGGCTGCGCCGGCTGCACGCCCGTGTAGCGGAAGTAGGGGTTCTTCAGGTCGAGCGTGTTGCTCGACTTGGTCGACGTGCCCACAATCTGGCACTCGATGGTCACGTCGTAGCTCTGCTTCATGTTGGCCACCATGAGCACCTTGCCCGTAAGCACCTGGCCCTGCTTGGCAAAGATGGGCTGCTCAAGCAGGCAGCGAACTTGGTACCTGTATGGAAAGGCGGGGTGTTGAGACAAAAGCAGTTCTGAAAGAATAGGACTCATTTGGGACGAACCAATGCGTGAGAGGCTCGGTGGGGGCGGTGGAGAGCCAGACGGTGGAGGCACTGCCGATGAAGGCCACGTCGAACCAGAAGGCGATCCCGTGGACGGTGCCCGACTGGATCATGTGGAACTCGAGGGGGATCTCGATGCGGTGGAGATCCGTCTCGTGTGCCTTTCCGAAGTCGATGACGTGCCGCTGTGTCTTGGCCATGCAGATGCGCACGTCGAAGGTGTCCACGATGGGCTGGCGGAAGTACTCCTTCATGGCGGCGTCGCGCAGCGAGCTGAGCTGAACGCCGTGGAAGTAGTCCTGGTACCAGAAGTTGACCTTGTTGATCTGCTCCATGTAGAGCGCCTCGTCGGAGAACGGCGCCATGTGGAGGTCGCCGCGCGACGGGAACATCTTTCCCTCCGGCTTGAGCCACTTTTTGGCATGCAGGTACGTCTCGAGCATGCGCTCGTTCAGCAGCATGTATCCCATCGGCTCGGAGATGATCAGGTCCACCTTCTCTGGCAGCTCGATCTCCTCGATCTTGCCCGAGATGACCTTGATGACGTGCTGCACCCCGTTGGCCTTCACGAGCTGCTCGGCGTGCTTGGCGATGCTGGAGCCCTCCACGGCGTAGACCTTCTTGGCGCCGGCCTGCTGGGCGAAGAAGCTCAGGATGCCGGAGCCGGCGCCCACGTCGAGCACGACCTTGTCCCTGAAGTCGGACAGGTTGGAGAGGATGGCCTTCTGGTAGGTCGACGTGCGGATGTAGTCCTGCATCATGTTCTGCTGCTGGGACAGGTAGCCGTAGAACTGGAAATACTGCATGGCCGACGAGTCCTCGGTGCGGTCCTTGAATACTGACACTTTGCTCCCCGTCCTAGAATGGATAAGCATTATAATCTAGTTGGGCTGCATGAGAAGTACACGAATTGTGTATTATACCTGATACTGCTGACCATCTGCGTAAACTTCCTGGCCCTCTCCTCGTCCTTGAACCGTATCATGATGGTCTCAATGTCTAGGTGGAATGCGATCGCCCTGGTCCCGATCCGTGCCGACTCGATCCTCTCCTTGACGAGGAACTCCTGCAGAGAGGTCCTGTTCGGAGCGAGCACCCTAACCAGCATTCCCTCGGGGTCGTACTCGGCGCGGAGCGAGTTAGCGTCGCCGGGGAACTTCTCCTCGGTGGCGCCGTCCTCCCGCAGGCGGAGCACCTGCACGTTCTCGAAGGTGACGCTCGAGGCGGACGGGTCCGAAGACGACGACGCCGGGGTTGCTGCGGACGACGGCGACGCGGACGGCGCATTCGACGCCGCTGCTGTGCTGTTGGCCTCCTCGGTGGCCATGGGCTCCGCACCGTCTCCCGTCGCGGTCATCCTGTCTGTCTTTGTTCGTTTCGTCCAACCACTTGCCCGTCTTCAAGTGGAACTACTACTCAATCGAAGCTCTTCCTCCGATGCTCTCTGCAGGGCTCCTCGCTCGCCTCGCCTCGCCTCGTTCTCTGAAAGAAACAGCAAATCAACGAGGCGGCGGGGTTGCCGCCGACAGAATCGCGACCCCCCTTGCCCCTACCTATTCCGCCCGATTTTGAGCAGACTACCTGTACTACTGTAAGCAGAACGATCTACCTAAAATATGCCAGGTAGCATAGCACATGAGGTCATAGATCTATTTGTGAGGCGACCTCGACAAAATCGGATCTTACAATTTCATCGCTTTCGGAGTAGTCCCACTGCCGGCCAAGCATCGAGGAAGGAAACAGCAGCGGACATCGGACGCCGCTGCCGCCAACTAGCGTCACCAAGTGCCATACTGCATATTCGAGCCCATTTTAGAGAGAGCCATGCCATCTGTAACCAAAGTTGCCAAAATTGTCAGGTGTACGCAAGCCCAAGCTAAAATTGTTCCAGAGTTCAATATGTAGTATGTGCATTTTGTTCTGATTCGACGAGTCTACTCGCATTGCTCGCACTCTAGAGGTATAATCAACGTCCCCCCCCTTTGGCAACACGCCGCCTTCTTTGGTGGTGCTGCTGCTGCGTAGTTGTTGCCGGCCGGGTCCCAAGGAGGCGGCGGTGGCGGCGGCGGCGCGCTCATCAATGCGCGTTAAGCGTCGCCCGACTGCCCGGCTGTCTGTGTCGGACATCGCCGTCAGGGAAAAAAGAGCCCGCCCGCAGGGCACAAAAAGTTATAGAACTTCCGCACAAAGGACTTTACTATGATTCAGAGAAAGAAAGCATATGCATATTCGCCTTCTAAATGCTTGAATTACTATGGTATGCAGCTTCGATTCGATCTATATACGTGTATAATCACAGGTGCAAAAGGACATTGAACTAAGAAATGTAGTTATGAGGGTATGTCGTTAAAAGAATATCCCGGCTGCTTGAGCAGGACCATCGTCGTTAGGAACACGATGTAGAGACCTGGTGTGAGCGACACAAATGCCAGAATGCCCAACGACCACAAACGACCGGTGACCCGTTCCAGAACCTTGTAGACAGAGACCTATAGTAGTTGCTGCTATAATTGCTCTCTTAAACTTATACCTCCTGGTCCGTCTCCTCCTTGTCGATGGTCTCTCCAAAGAGTCCGACAGCGTCCCGCATCCTAGAGATGAGCTCGGAGTCTGTGCTGCCCAAGTAGCGCCAGAGGTCGGTGACCAGAATGTAGAGGGAGAATGTGCCGCAGAGGAAGAGGAAGCATCCGAGGGCGATCGACCTGTAGGGGACGGGAGCGGGGCGTACCATGAACTGCTCGGGGATGAACCCAGACGAGTTCCCGACCGCAGTCTGTGAGGTAGTACGAAACGAGGTCCGGTGTTCCCTCCGACGAATATTGTCTGCTCGGTCGACGCCACTGCCGCCACCGCGGTGACGAAGTAGGGGCTCCTCGTCCTCCATTGTTGGCTGCGGACTGCGGAGAAACTACTTGTGACTTTGCAGCAAGTACAGACTGTAAATGCGTCTTAATGCGTGTTACGTATATTATCTCGAAACGATATTCTCTTTTCATGCCTAGCTATAACAATGATTATCTTAGGGGACGTAGTGATGGTTCTCGAACTGATAGGCCGCCTGCCTGACGAGCGCTGCCGCGGCCGCCATGGCTTCGTCGTCCACGTCCGAGCCGGCATCGTCGCCGCCGGCTCCGTACTGCTGCCTCTTCAGGTTCCGCATCATGGCTCTCTGCCGCTGCTTGGTCCGCTCTCTCTCCTTCTTCTTGCTCTCGCTGGCCTCCTTCCGCGACTGCTTCGGGAACATGTCGATCTCCCTCGGCTCGGGCGGGTTCGTGATGTCGGGCCGGACCTGCCTCTGCGTCCGCTCCGGGAACGGTCTCTTCTCGAAGTTGCGGTAGTGCTGCCGCAGGTGCTTCTCCGTCTTGAAGTACTTCTTGCAGTTGTCGTGCATAGTGCAGGTGAACTTGTAGTCCTCCGCCCGCTCGTGCATGCCGAGGTTGACGCGGCTGTTCTGCACCTGGTGGCGCTTCACGTGCTTGCGCAACTGGCTCTGGTTGGGGAAGCCGCGGCCGCACACCTCGCAGATCTGGTCGAGCAGGCGCTCCTGGTGCGCGCTCTGGCGGTGTGCATAGAGCGTGTTTGTGCTGGAGAACTCCTTGCCGCAGGTGTCGCAGATCGCCGAGGTGTGCAGGAACTTGATGTGCGTCTCCAGCGCCTTCTCCGTCGTCCCCACGTAGTTGCACGTCTCGCTCTGGCACTTGAAGAACTTCTGCCGGTGGGTGCGCTGGTGGAACTTTCGCTCCGTCGCCGTGGGAAACTCCTTGCCGCACACCTTGCACGTGCGGATGTGGTTCTCCACGTGGTGCTTGTAGCGGTTCACCTCGGCGAAGACGTAGGTGTTGAACTCGAAGCGCCGGCCGCACTGCTCGCACATCTCGACGCGGCGCGGCAGGAGCGCGTTTCGCAGACAGTCCGTCCGGATGTCCTGCTCGAGCGCTCGCTGCGCCGTCATCCCGCAAGAGGTCACCCGCACCACGTCCGTCAGCTTCGACTTGCTGCCCATCCAGTTGACGAGCACGGTGTAGAAGTGGCGCGAGAAGAACGTCCAGTCGACCATGTTGACGGAGAAAAGAGTGAGGATGAGGGAGGCCTTGGCCTCTGGCCGGGGGTCGGAGCAGCGCACGCCGACGGCGGCCGTGTCGCGGATAGCCAGCCCGGGGTTGGACAGCAGCTGGCCGCTCGTCAGGAAGCCGTCCATGTCGGTGGAGAGGAATTCCTGCTCGGCGCTGCGCACGATGCGGCACAGCGGCTCCGGCAGCTCCGGCACGCTGAGTCCGTTGGCCACGATCTCCTTGGAGAAGACGTTGCGCAGCGTGACCAGCTTGTTACAGGGGACGAGGGCGACCGGCGAGGAGCGCTCGTTGATCACCTCAGTGAAGCAGTTGACTCCGGCGACGGCGGAGACGTAGTGGAAGAGGCGGATGAGGCCGTCGACGGTGACATCATCGCGGCGCATGAGCTCCCTCACCTCAACGCTCTCTCCGTCCTGGCTCAGGGACATGGCGACAAACGCGTCCACGAACGGCAGCTCGGCATCCTTCACCGGCCGGGCCGCCAGCGCAGTGTGTTCATCGAGGTGCTGGGCGGCGGCGCAGTCCTCCAACTTGGTGGTGGAGGCGTCGGCTGGACCCTGGTAGGAGGTGACCACCGGTCGGCACGAGATGTAACCCTCCGAGTTCAGCTGGTAGTCCTCGTTGAATACGCCGTGCGGGTGCTCGGGCTCGGGCACGGCCGCCGCCTTGTTAATACTGTACTTGTCAGACTTTGAAGTGGCGGATTTGGAATCCTGCCGCTTCTTTGTCTTGATCAGGTCACGGTTCCGACGGTAGTATTCTTTCTGCTTCTGGAGCTTCTCGTCACGGTTCTTGCGGTAATACTCCATGCGTCGGATTCTGAAAAATGCGAGCTGCGTGACTACCTTGGATGCCATAAAAAGATCCTTATTACCTGGCCGCCTGCTGGTCCTTGGTCCTGTGGTAGTAATCTTTCGACTTTTGAAGCCTCTCCTCTCTGTTGCTCCAGTATCCGGACCTGGCCCTGATCCTGGCCACCTCCGCCGACACCGCCATTGCGGGATCGTATTCGTCGCCATCGTCCCCGTATCCCGCCTTGCACCTTTTCGAATGCCCAATATGCCTCGCCAGACCCTTGCGTCCCTTGAAGCTCTTCATGCACACCTTGCACTGCTCTGACTGCGCCGGGGACGAGCTGGTGGGCAAGTATTCGTCATCCTCGTAGCGGTCGCCGTCAGCCCCATCCCACGACGGGTCCTCCTCCTCTTCCTCCAGCTTGATCCGCCGCCGTCGAGTGGTAGTAGTATCATCGTCTCCCTCATACTCCTCCCCTTCAAAGTCGTCCTCCTCGTGAAACACGGCCTCCTCCTTGAGGCCGTCCAGGAGCTCCTCCTCGTTCTCCTCCTCCTCCTCCTCCTCCATCTGCTGCAGCCTGTCGTTACCGTAGTGGCTGCCGCACTCATCGCTGAACTTGAGGTGCTCCAGCAGGTCGAACTGACTGTCGAAGGACCTGGAGCAGGCCTCGCAGTTGACGTGGCTGGCAACTTCGTCGTCCTCGTCCACCTCGACTTTGATCCTGGGCACTTTCGGAGGAGGCGGGAGTGCTCCGTCTTCATCCTCGTTGGAAGGCGCAGGAGGTCCGTCATCGTCGGTCGTGGGGACGTTCTCGCCGTTCGATGGCGCCTCTGAGTCGTCGTTTCTTGAGCCTCCGGCCTCTTCCATTTCGAACTGAAAGTGGAAAAGGGGGCGACAATTACACTAAAGGAACTAAATCTGAATGAAACCTACATGTATCGCTTTCCAATATATATGTAATTACTCAAGAAGTAACTAAACAATCATAACGTATATCAGTCAGTTCCTCATGAGTTCAGAACTTCATCACCATTTGCACCATGTCCTGCTGTTCAGCTACACTCAGCGTCTGGGGCTGCTCATCGCTAGCAGAATAAATTGACTGGTGCGAGAGGAGTGACTTCGGTTCCTTTTCCTTCACTGCGGCAACCGTCCTCTCGTTCTGCTTCCGGAGAATGTCCTCCCTGTTGGAGAGGTAATACTGCTTCTGACGCTCCAGGATCCGCTCCTGGTTCTTGGCGTAATATTCTGCCTGCTTAAGCCGCTTCTCCTCCGGATTGCGGTGGTAGTACTCGGCCTGCTTCAGCCGCTTCGAGTCCGCATTCGCCTGGTAGCTCTCGGCCTGCTTGTGCTTTCTTGCCTCCTTGCTGCGCATGTAGTAAACCCGCTGCCGTTGTATAATCTTCTCCCTGCATGAGATTAAATTATGGATACGATTAGAACATTGGTCAAAACACAGCCGGAAGAGGAAGTCAGAACGTTGTTGTACGTGGCCGGGTGTTGCTTGTTTGCATATGGGCATGAGATAGTACAGTATATTAATTAAGTCTGCGATGAACTGATGAAGCATAATAAAACATGCATGGCTATGAGAGGGGTGACCCGGTGAGGTTGACCTCGATGCAAGTTCTAGTTCACACTCACCGGTTCCTTTGGTATTCCTCTCGACGGCGCCGCAGGATCTCCTCCCTCGTGCGATGGTAGTAATCCCGCTGCTTCTGTTTCTTCTCCTCCTTGTTCCTCTCGTAGTCCTCTTTTCGCTTTTGTCGTTTGGCCTCCTCGCGAGCCTGCTGCCGAGGCGTAGGACGTCTCTTCACGGTGGGATGCCGGGAGCTGACCGTGCACTCGGTGTTCGACGCCTCTTGCTTGACCAACGATTGTGGATAGGTCAAGTGGGGTGCTGTAATCTCGGCATAGCTCCGCTGCTGAAAGGATTGCTGGCAGGCGGCCTGGAACGGACCTGGGGCGATGTCTGTCATGTGGTTAGGGAAGAACGCTGCCGTCGAGTACGGCGACGGTGCCGATGAGTACATGCCTGAAGGATGAAACAGTGCTGTTAGTCTGTCGGCGGGATAAATAGAATGAGGCAGGATTGAATTTAATTTCTCGTGGCTTCGCGCAGATTATACAATCGCTATCGTTTACTCCGTCCTCCACGCTTGGCATCGGCGTCTCGGCGGCGCTTGTTCAGCGGGTTCCTGGGATCGTAGATGTCGAACCAGTTGTCGTCCTTGGTGCTCGCGTCCTTTGCCAACACGGGGTCGCTGGACTCGAACTTGAGCGACTTTCGCATCCAGCCGTCTCCGGCTAGGTCCTCATCCTCGTCATCGTCGCCAGCCTCAACCTTTTCCTTCTCCTCGCTTTTAACGGCCTGTCCTCCTCCTTCTTCTTTTTCTTCGCCGTCGTCGTACTTGACGTGATGGAGTTTCTGCTTGAACTTGGCGAGCAACTGCAGAGTCATGTCCTCCCGCGCCGCGCCTTTCTTGGGCACGCCCTTCGACTTGCTCGCGTATTCCTTCTGCTCCTTGTGGAAGTCTCGCAGCATGTCGTTGTTCTGCTCCTCCTCAGTCAGCTTCTCCTCCTTCTCGTCGGCCTCGTCGGCTGCGGGCTTCGTCTTGGGCGCCTTCAGTTCCTTCTTCAGGGCTTTAATCTCGCGCTGAATCTCGAGTTTTCGGAGCTCTTCTTGCGACTTTTCATCATTATCGTCGCCGCCGATTGCTTCAAAGTCCTCGTCCACGTTGCCCGTCTCAATTCTCTTCGATTTCTTTTTACTGCTTTCGCCCTTCTTGCCCAGCTTGTCCTTGATCGAGTTCAGGTCGACGGGGCCCTTGTCCTCGCCGCCGTCTTTCCAGTCGTCTTCAAGCTCCTCGTCCTCTTCACTTTCTTCTTCCCCTTCGGCCTTTCTCTTTTTGGACCTCTTCGCCGGCTCCATCCCCGCCTCCGAGAGCAGGCGGGAGTCGTTTTTGAGAAGGTCGTGCGCCGACTTTCCCTTCCTGTTCGCCCCAATGTCTTTGGAGGCGGCGTCCAGCTCCTCCTCTTCCTCCTCAGCTTCGTCGCCGAAGCTCAGCAGCTTGAAGTCCTTGGTCGCCTTCATCTTGCTCTTCGGCTTCTTCCCCTTCTCTTCGTCGCCCTTGATCATTTCGATGAGGTTTCGCGGCTTCAGGTCGGGGAACGGGTTCGATATCACCTTGGCGCGGATGATCTTGTTCGGGTACTTGGGCCGCTCCTCGTCGTCCACCTCGCCCTCCTGCAGCTTCAGCATGTTGTAGATGGTGTTGCCGACCACCTTGCCGAAGATGGTGTGCTTGTTCTGAAGCTCGGGCGCGGGGCTGAACGTGAAGAAGAACTGGCTGCCGTTATCGTCCTTGCCCGAGTTGGCCATGGCCACAAGGCCGCGGCGGACGAAGCGCAGTCGGGAGTGAATCTCATCTTTGAACGGATGGCCGTAGACGGACTCACCTCCTATACAACGGAAAGGAAATTTTAATTAAGCTCGTAATATTCAGAGTACAATTCATACCCCGCCCAGTGCCCGTCGGATCGCCGCCCTGGACAATGAAGTCCTTGACCACCCTGTGGAACTTTGTCTTGTCGTAGTACTTCTCCATGCACAGCTGGACAAAGTTGGTGGCGGCCTTGGGGCACTCCTTGGACCACAGCTCGATCTCGATGTCGCCGACGGTGGTCTCCAGGAGGACCTTGCCGTCCGTGGGCGGCTCCTGGATGTAGATGTTGCTCATGGCGACGATAGCACAGCTGGAAAAAAAATACGCACACAAGAGGTTAATTTAGCGTCACGTTTTGCGTCCGGCGCTGTACTCTGTCTCGCCGGGGACGCGATATAGCAGCTTTCCCCGGTGGTTATAAAAGGAGTCCCCTTTGCGATATATTGCATTTTCGCGGTATTTAGCTGAAGGAATATTAATTGTGTCTTCGCCGAAGTAGGCGCTATCGTCTGTCGTGTCCTTGGTCGTCTCGGCATTCGTCGCCTCATTCGTCCCTCTCCACGCACTTTTTGACTGCATGTGCGGAGGTGGGCTGTCCGTCTGGTATTTCTGCACCTGAAAGACGTCAGCGCTACCAGCCTCCTCCTCCAGCACGTGATCCGCACTCAGCTTCTTCGGCGCAGTTACCATGCTGTCCTTCTTCTTCTCCTTCGCCAACCACTGCATGAAAGTCGCCCGCTGCGACTCGCGCGCTGATCCGGCCAGCGCGCTCGCATCCACCAGCTCTTTCGCCCTCGACACAGACCTCAAGAACTTCCGCCTGAAGTTGTCCATGGTCATCCGGCGTTCCCTCCCCAGGTCCACCGCGGACCTGATCAGGGCCGTGTCCCTGTGCGCGCTGGGCACGTTCAACTGGGGATCGAACGAGCGATCGGAAAACATGTCCGCGGCCGGAACGTTGTCCGCCACGATGACCTCGTCTTTTCTCTGGCCGGGCTTTAGTCCTTTCGGCCCTGCCGCTTCCAGCCTCCTCTGCTCCTCGATCGCCCGCACCTTGCGGTTGTAGTCGACGATGATGTTTCCGAAGCGGCCCGGCTCAACTCTCGGCATCTCGAAGCTCTTTACGTAGTTCTGGATCACCTCCTCCTCGAGGTGGAAGGGCAACTCGCCCTTCATTCGCCCGTCGGTCCCGCCCTGGTCCTCCAAATGCTTCTCCAGCGCGTCCGTGATCTCAAGCTCGCCCTTGGCCAGAAGCCGCCAGTTCTCGTGCACGGTCCGGTCGTGGTCCCTCAGCTTGGCCGGAGGGATCTTGTACTTGCTCTTCACCAGCTTTGCCAACGTCCTTTCCGTTGCGGGGAATCCCTGCGCCAGCCGCTCCACGCTGAACTCCACGGGGTCGACCTTGTGCAGGTGCTTGATGGTCTCCTTCTCCAGCCAGGTCAGCAGGTCGGGGTCCTCCTTGTCGGGGACGTACCTCTTCTTGGTGAGGATGTAGGGCAGCATGCGCGGGTCCACATTCGGACCTCCGCCGCCCATGGCCCCGTCCGACTTGGAGGTGAGGTCGTACAGCTCGTCCATCTGTGCGGCGTCCTCCATGGCGGGCCCCATCGGGGAGAACGTCTCGACGGCCGGGTCGTCCGGGTCGACGCCGAGCGACTTGAGCTTCCTCCCGACGCCCGTGTTGTGCCTGAAGGGGTTTGCGCCGCTCCTCCTGCGCCACTCTGCGTCTCTCCTCGCCTTGTGCTCCCGCTTCATGGCCAACCAATCCTTGTTCGAGCCGAGGACGGAGGCCGTGCTGGAGACGCCGCGGGCGCCGACGCCGCCGGGCACCGCGGTCAGGGCGCTCCCGAGGCACTTGTAATGCGTGCGGAGCATGGTAAATTGCACGCTAATCTAAATCTAAAGCACCACGCAACAAATCACGTATCCATTTAATTCCATTGAATTTCCTTGTTTTTGTTTAGCTCCGCTGTGCATGTATCTCCAGAGAGCCAGGCAGGATGGAGATGGGTCGAAGCAAGAAGATAACTCAAGCCTTACAAGAATCTTTCTTTTGCGATGAATAAATATGGATTAAATTGCATTTCATTTACCGACCAAGTTAGAGTATTATACGTAATATGGACAAATCGTATATGTACTTATGCATAGAACTCGAGCGTA
>JAAUYK010000127.1_pt1 | contig 14735 bp, 13 predicted proteins | sample 7278021 | NCBI WGS metagenome assembly JAAUYK01 (sample SAMN14350223, study PRJNA611818) | marine sediment metagenome | isolation source: surface marine sediment (1.8m) | place: French Polynesia: Moorea | collected 2018-08
ATTCAACTCATGACCGCCTGGCAGACTGAGACTGGTACCAGGTGTAACAGCTCTTGCAACACCAGCCTAGCTACGATGTAATTAATTGCCTCCTAATATCATGCGTTGTATACGTATAGTTCTAGCTGCGTACATGAACTTGGGAACCCTACAGTATATCGGAACGTTGAATTCCGGGCTCACGCAACCTGTATTTTCCTTGGTACCCACAACTCCAGGAGTGCCCGTTTGCCGGCTCGATAAATTCGTCCGGTAGATGGCCGTACTGCTGCTAATGTTAACCCAAAACGTTTTCCCATACTCAATGTTGTTTAGACGCTACTTTGTGATCACCTGAGCTAGAAAAATTTGGTTTGGCATCGCTTCTCGGCCTTTTGGCTAAGATCAAAGTGTAGTATCTGTTCTTATCAGCTTAATATCTGATACGAGGGCCATGTGCCCTCTTCGATATTAAACTTATTTTTGCAAGGGGAAGGAGTCCTGAGCTTGCTCTGGCTCTTTCAAGTGTTGGCCTGGCATTGCAGTACCGCCAGGATTAGCACACTCCCCAAAAGCCTTGAAATCTATTTTTTGTTGTACAGCTAGGTAACACAGTTCTGTACGACTACAGGACACTAATATGCTTTATGCCTGCCTGTACTCTAAATTAAAGGTACAGTACGAATAGTACAGTAATAGTACTACAATACGATACAGACAGGTATTATGGCAAACACGCTCTCGTTTTACCTGGCTGCTGCAGCGGCTGTACTTCGATACTCAATGCGCTGCTTTCTCCGATTCCCCCGCTTTCGCGTTCCTTTTGTCATTTTACCGGACACCAAATAGATTTTATGTAACTAACACAACGCGTGAACATGGACGGCTTGGAGTCTGAGTTTAGCGAGGCCAGCCAGTTCGTCGGCACATACCGCACTCGGGACAATGTCTCGAATTTCCGGCTGCGAATACGACTTCGGAAGGTGATCTCCACGGCGGGTACGTCGTTGACTCCCAGTTCTAGTGGTGGCGGTGGGGCCAGCCTCAACAGGGGGAGCACGGAGTCCATCAGCAGGTCGGATGACGGAAACGATGCGGAGGACGACGAACGAGGTAATTAATCCATTTATACAGTTAATAAGTCTAAGTGGTTTCTGTATGAAATTATATAGTATACTTATGTATATTTGCTAGCTCCGTCCTTGGACGATGTGGTTATCGGATGGCAGCAGAAGTTGTTCAGGGCAAAGGAGTTGCGTTATTACTCCGGGAAGAGAGAGGAGGATTTCTCGTCGGACGTGCTCAAGAAAAAGTTCTACCACGATGTTCAGTCCATGGTCCGCAAGGGCGAAACTACGACCAAGCACGTGGTCTACACCGCGCTGGACGGCGAACTCTTCAAGCACTCTGGCGAGGACGAGGGCGGCGACGTGCAGACGTTCCCCTTCGTGCCCATGACCACGAATCCTGAGGAGGTGCCCAGCCACCTGAGCCAGCTCATGATGGAGGGCCTCAGGCACCGGCGACACGCGGCCGCGGCATCCGGCGGCGGAGGCGGGGTCGGGGTCGGGACAGGTGGAACCGGGGCGGGAACTGCTTCCGGGGGCGGGATGGGTGCGGGAGCGCTGACGACCACGGCTATTCCCACCTCGAACATCGTCACAGAGGAGCCGATGAACCGGGAGACTCAGATGCGCATGCTGACCGTCACCGGCTTCAGCCAGCTGATGGCCATCAGGCTTGACCTGAGCGGAGGAACTGACAGCGGCGGCGGAGAGGCGGATGACCACGTCGATCTCTGTGTCATTAGATACGGAGACGACGGAGTCATGCAGTTATCGCCGGACTTTTCAAGCGGCAAGAAGCCCTACAGAATAGAGGTGCCGATAGCTCTAACTTTTCCGTAGTGCACAATATTTCAAATGATCTGTAGGTTGATCGGCCCGGCGAGGATCGCGCCGTCTACGAATACTGGCTAGACCACGTCTCCACGTCGATGGGTTGCGACGCGCAACTAAAGGAGGCCCTCATGCTGAACGACTTGCACGCCAGGAACGTGCAGAACCTGGCCAAGGAGGTGGGCGACGAGTTCGAGGAGATCGACACCGAGAAGCACGACCGGACCTTCAGACTGCTCATCAACTGCGAGATCGTCTCGGCCGAAGACTTCGACTACGACAACCTGTCTGTGCGCTACCTCGTCGAGCTGCCCTTCGGCTGGCGGACCTGGCCGCTGTCCGAGCAGTGCCAGATGGAGGGGAAGACGGTGACGAGCAGGACGACCACGGATCGAGGGACGGGGAACTCGGTAGCACACTTTTGTCACACCTTCACGGTCGACCTGCTGTTTGACATTAACCAGCTGGACGTGGAGAAAGAGTCGATGCCGAAGTGGCCCCAGATATTCTTCGAGGTCACCGCCGTCGATTCGTGGACTAGAGTCAGGTACGTGAAGCTTAACTGTCCAAACCCGAAAGCGCAAGGCTACTCGATTCCTTCTTTGTCTCCCAGAACGGAAGGCTACGGCTTTTTCGCCGTTCCCTACTGCGTCGGCTCCTACGACGTCTCCATCGACACTTGGCGGCCCGTGCTTCCGACCCCTCGCGGCGAGATGAGGCGGTACTTCATTGGCGGCACGCCGCAGCTCGACGACCTCATGTACGCCGGAAGACCCTCCTCGCTGGCGGCCGACGACTGCGGTCGAGGCGGCGCGACAAAAGGGCCGCAGGTCCTGAGCAGGTGATGGAGCAATTAGATAGTATCGTGAGACCATATCACTTATTATATCGCACCGACAGATACGGCTTTCGGACGCAGTCCTCGGGCTCCATCCGGCTGCGCGCGAACGTCGTCCACATGTCGAAGGCATTCCTCACGAACGGCGACGGAGGCCGGACTCAGGCGTCGAGAAAGAATCGACAATACCTTCTTGACCGTCTGACGGCCGCCACGCTATTCAGCTCCGTCTCCACGGTGATGGCGGCCTTTGAGAAGGCGAGGGAGCGATTTAGCAGGGCGGCCGAGGGATACGGAGAGATGCAGATGCAACGAGAACCGGATGAGAACGAGGAGAAGGGCGACAGAGACCCCGAGGATAGTACCGAACAATGAGTAACTGATCCTGTTTTGTATGTTGTACGAGAACAACCAGGGACAAGAGAGTTTTTATCGAATAAAGTGAAGTGTGTCAAATGCGCTTAGACAAACCAGATGCGCATACAGTGTGACCTACATGGCACTGCGGACTCTCATCCTATTTTTTGACCCATATTTCCCATGGGAGCTAGATCTGTACTGTACCAAATTGCGTTTCCTTTTCCTTTTCCCACACGCTCATATGGTCCGGCAAAAGTCAACCGCGATCAGCACTATGTAGCTTCATTTTTGTGCACTCGATAGACGTCATTTTATTCGTTGAGATTTCATGTACGTATAAATTAATATCTTAAGATATATTCCTTTCAGTTATTTTGTGACTGAACGATATACATACAAGCGAGTGACATGACATGCAAAAGGGATCTAGAACTTAAGCTGAGAAGCCGTCCGTATACTTTACTGGTCCTCGTGTAAGTACGTAACATCTGTGAGTAATAAGATATTAGCTTAATTAGAATGCCTCTTAATCCCAGTAATCAAGGCCGGTTGAGCACTATATAGCTACACATTTTTTTCTTCACCATCAACCAGCTCTGGCCCGACGTTATATCACAGCAGTGTCACCTCGAGAATTTTTAGCGGCCGCCGCTTCTTCTTTGTTGTCTTCACTCGCTTTAGGATTTTTTTATACGGGATGCATGTGAGGTAGCTTTCTAGTGTAGATCGATTAGCATGTTGAATTTGTTGGAAGCTTTTACCACGGCCAGTTAGCACGATTCATTGCCTTAAAGGGAAACTTAAAGTCACGGCGGATGTCCAAATACTAATTAAACTCGTCACGAAGTGTTCCGGGTCAACATAACGCGCACGTCTAGCTAATATCGCATTACTTCATCCTGTACCCGGCTGCGGCGTGACGACGGTGAACTGGTGCGGTTCCGGCGGATCCACTTCGACGTGCTGGTAGGCGAACCAGTAGGCCAGGTTGAAGATGATGAAGGCCGGCGGGGAGATCCACATGGCCCAGGCGTCGATGTTGTCGCACAGCTCGTACATGCCGGGGTCGACCTTGTCGTCGTTCACCTGCAGTTCATGTCACGCGTTTAATGAAGCTAGGAATTCAGGCAGCTAAAGGAGTATACGATGGGGCTTAAAAATCGCCCTATGATCTCTGCACATACAAAATGCGTAAAATTTAATTGTGCTGTCCTTACCGTGTAAGTCGGCTTATAGCCGTTCGCTTCGTCCAGGATGGGCGTCCTCACTTCAATCTTTCATGGCGAAAATGGAAGCAAGCATGAGGAGGCAGGGCAGGTGGGGTTGAGCCGTCGGACACGGACGGACGGAAGGTGTAGGCGAAGGCAAGGGGAAAATGCACAAAGCGTGTTAGTAAACGAGATTTTTCGTTAGCAGTAGTAGTACTTAATTCTACGTACATCATTCAATTTCAAGGTTGTCGATCGGTCGATTGATTCGCGTTTGGGAGGCTTCCGTTCCACTTTTCCTCCCCCTACAAGTCCTAGCGGCGAAAGGGTATCCCCGCTTCCCCTTTCACCTCGATTACACAGGCATCCGGCATCGAAATTAAATATTAACTATAGGTAGGTGTGCGCGGCAGCGCTTTTTTTTGCATTCCACTTTCCAGCGCTTTCTTTCTTCGATGTTGCTTTCGTGTCGGTCTCGCTAGGTTTTTAGTACGTCGTGTCGCGTGCGTTTCGCTCCCAATCGCAAACCGACACCGACTCGAGTTTTGGCCTTGCTCGCCCGCCAGCTCGCAATCTGGCGTTTGAGTCCGACACCTACCTAACTTTGTCTGCAAGGGCCGAAGCACTACAACGAAGGCCAGGAGGCAATGCGCCGAGGGGAAGGACGACGTCGACGTCTAACTCTCTTTAGGCCGCACGTACGCGTACGGATGGCCGGCTGGATGGCTGGCTGACTGGCTGCAGACTGCGCGCCCGTCGCGCGAAATGGCATTATGACACGAAAGTACTGGTACGTGGCGTGGCTGGCGGGGGCCGAGAGGGAGCACGTCCCAAAAGAGCCGGCGGCCGGGAGAAAAAGGAGCGTAATTAATTTGAGTGTGCTCAAGGAAATTGGAGATGGCACGATGGTGCTGCAGTTCTATTTCATCGAGGATAAAAAGCGGCAGCAGTTGCATGCTTTAAAATGCTAAATCCGCCCTGTTTGCGTTCGTTCGCCGTCCATCGGTGGCTTTCTGATGGAAGCACTCAAAAAATTTAAGTGTTCTTCTAGCTGCGGCGTCCGTCCGCTGCGCTGGCTCCATTTTATCTCTCAGCCCGACCAACGCAACGGTGGCCGTTCGGAGAGAAAGTTCTCCGTGCGCGTTTCAAGCCCAAACTCCTTTTCTATCTCCCCTCGACCGACCGCGTTTCGCTTCAGTCTGGCGGCCAGACGTTCGCAGCTATAGCTGGGCAGAGAGACTAGCTTCATGCCCTTGGATCGTCTCTGACAGACGGACGGACAGATGGATGCCGTTTCTTTGTCAATGATCTACCGAAATAAAAAAAAAAACCTTTGCACTTCTTTCTTGGACCAAAACCAGAAACTGCATTGGCGAAATCGTGCATAGTGGATTAAGTAAGAACGACGGGTTTATCTACTGTATACTTTGGGAAAGATAAATGCTTATATGGCAAACCTATAGCACTCTAATGAAGTTCATGAATGCGTGCACACGAGTCACGTCACGAGTCGGCCTAGTCCCACCGGCCGACCGACGTCATATTATTATATACATGTGGCATACAAATGCAAGTCACTGACCTTATTTCCGTTGTCCTCCATGGCGTCAGCGTGCACCTCGAGCGACCTGTTCGCGTTCGGCGCCCCCGGCCTGCGCGCGTCGCCGTCCTCGCCGGTCTTGGCGTCGCCGTTCTTGAACATCTTCCTCAGACCCATGTCGATGGTGTACTTGGGCGCCTTCGGCTTGCGGCGCTTCTTGAGCAGGAGCAGGACGACCGCGTACTCGATGAGCGCGCTGAACACGAGGAAGATGCACACCACCAGGTAGAGGTCGATCGCGTTCAGGCGGGAAGAAATGGGCGCTCGCTCGCTGAAAGGAGAGGAGGCGAGCGACTCAGTCTAAATGGCACCTATTAGTCAAGTGCAGGTGGAGGTGGAGTACCTGACGCTGTTAAAAATGTTAATGAGCACGATGAAGAGAGTGACGAGCAGCGCTATCCGGCCCGGCACCACCTCCGGCTTGATGAGGAAGGAGACCCAGGAGACGACGACGAACATGAAGCTGGGCAGGTAGACCTGGATCAGGTACTGCATCTGCTTCCTCACCAGCTGCATCTGGAAGCCGCACGCGGCGTACGTCCCTGCGAGAAGGGAAATTTAGGTAAAGCGCGCATCAGTTGGCTGATTGGTTCGTTCGCCCCCTGTGTGCCTGCCTAATTCCGAGATGCTTTGCTCAACACCTCGAGTTTAGGAAACTTGCTGACGAAGCGAGTCTCGGTCGCGAAGAGATGCTAGGCAGTGAACAAGACGCTTTAGATCTTGGGCTAGGCGGCTCGTTATGACTAAATACTCTCATTAATTTTTTGCTCTAGCTGCCCCGCTACCTTGTCTCTCATTATGACGCATTTGCTCGGCAACATTTTAAAAATTCTCCCAGGAAGCTAGAGGGCGGCTGTTAAATATGCCTCCTCAACCTTGGCTGGCCCACTACCTTCATTTCAGTTAAACCGCCGTCCCTCCGTCCGTCCGTCCGTCTGCGTCCGTCTCGTCCGTGACAAGCCAGGGGCGGTCGGCCGATCGAACCATGCAGCGACGAGCGCGTCCTTGATTTGCCTGTCACATCACACGCAGGCAAATTCATTCTGCTCAGTTGGCAAACGGCAGCGGGGACGACGATCGTGATCGCGACAATTCCCACGCGCATGTGAACGTCGCATTCCACGGAAGGAAGGAGAAAAAGGAAGAAGAAGAGAGAGGATCGGGCTAGCTGGGCGACATTCGATTCGCCGAACGAGGTGGGAGGGGAAAATGCGCGTATCCGGACGGATCGCACGAAAACTTTTTTCCTAGATTTTGGACCGAACGGATAGTCGATCTTTCTCTCTTTCTCTCTCCTTCGCGGACAATGCCGATGGACAGTACTCGGCATGAAAGAGAAAATCGGGCTCGCATACAGACCTGACGGCAGCACGACGCTCCGATCCCGCTCGGGAAGTTGTTCGAAGCTGGAAGAAAATACAGGCATAAAAGATGGCTTGGCGAAAATTCAATCAATCACGTACGAACCTTATGTAGTGCTGTAACGACCTCTGCCTGCTCTCGTCAAAGTCGAACTCGGAGGTGCACTTCACAGTCTTGTTCGTGTCATAATCTGTCAGAGGGAGGGAGCGACATAATTGATGGTAGTCGATCATCTCGACATGGCTACACGTACGCGTCGACGAGGAAAATCAATTATTCAAGAAGGCGCAATGAATTTCTCGAAGACTCTAGGCGAAAGCGGCCTTGACCTCGTACTCACAGCTTCCCACTTGGAACTGACACGTGTGCGCGTCGAGCGGGTAGTCGTCGAACATCATCCGGCACGAAATAGTGATGCGGACTCTGAAACGAAGAGAAGAGCGAACTTAATTCAATTTATAGGACAGACCCAGTACTAAAATGTTTCCGTTTCCCCCCGTGTTTGGCCACTTTCCGATCATTGGATTCCAGGTCAGGGCAATAACTTTTCGGGCGCAGGTCACGACTCTCAAGAAATGCTAAATAAGTGTGTTGTTGAAGCATAAGTGGTTATTTAACTCTCTTAAAAAGTTTTCGTGATCGAAGTGTGCGCGAGGCTTAATTATTCTCTTTACTTCGCCGAGGCCGGGAGTCAGCTGGCGCGCGCGTCCATTAAAATTCTTTTCACTTCTTCCTGATCATTCGGAGCAATTGTTCTAGGCTGCGATGACTTCGGCGCTTTCATCGGCGGGAATAGTCATTGTCCGGTCGTCTATTGGAACGGAGTTTCTCTTCTGCATAAAAGGCAGGTCGCATCTTTAAGATGTCCAATCCTAAGGATCTCTTAGAGCTTTATCTTCTTTGCATGACAGATGCACGACTGAGCGCTAGCCAAAGAAAAAATGGAGTGGGGAGAAGGCTCGAAAAAGTAATCTTCTCCGTAGAGTCCTCGCCACTTCGTGAGTGAGTGTGCGTCGTCGACGGGATGATTTTGCAGAAGGGGCGGTCGGACGGAAGGAAGGAAGGAAGGAAGGAAGGCAATGTCACGAACAAAATGTGTCCAGACGCGTACGTACCGTCGGCAAGGAAGGAGAATGAAGGGACTTTTAGGGCCACTCTTGCCTAATATTGTCTAAGAAAACCGATAGATTAAATCGCGCGCACTCTCCCTCGTTTGCACTTAATACACACATTTTGGTAGCCCCTCTCCCTCTGCGCTCGCCCGCCCGCCCTTCTTGCCGTCCATGGAGCCATCGAGGAACAGAAGAAGCTTTTCAGCGAGAAACGCCCGACTACAATGGCCGCCTTTGAGAGTGACTTCCAAGACCGACCGTCCTAGCTCCTCTCCTTCAGTGACCACGCTAGCTCGCAGCCATAGCCAGTAATCGCGCACATTGGCGGCGACTAGGCGGCTCTATTATTACGGCGATCCGTGATGCGTTAAAGAAACGCGTTATGCTCGTTATCGACGATGCGAGAAACTCACAAAGTCCTCGCTGCAATGCTATTCGCACTCACCCCAACTCGTAGTGAATGGTCCTGTTGAGCCGTATCCTCACTCCGGACATTTCCTTGAGCACTCGTTGCCGGCCGAAGCGCTCCAGGCCGTAGATCTCCAGCTCCGGATACCAGATGTACTTCAGGCTCTCGGGGGAGACGTTGATTTCCTGCATAATGAGATCGGCGCGGTCAGTCCTTGTCCTTTCCCCCATTGCGAAAATCGATTTCTCCCCACAGACAACATGCATCGACTGCGGTGATAAAGAACCTTGGCTTTTGAATGGCGCTCGGTGGAATAATTCCCGTGTAATAATCTCACTGCTACTCACGTCCTGCGGTCCCGTCTTGGCCTCCTTCCACTCGGGCGCAGTTTCGTTGATGACCAGCCTCGGGTCCAGCCACGAGACGCCGAAGTACATCGATATGGACAGGGTCTGAAATTAACGCAACATGACATCTCAACCTTTTCTTGCTGAACAAGACGTACGCGTACGTACACTCAAGTTCGAGGCTCTATCCATCTTTCTTGTCGGTCTGAGCATATACGTACGCATGACACATATCTGATCTTGAATGGACGGAAAGAAAAGAAGCGGCCGCCGCGCCGTCGAGACAAACAGACAGTAAGGACACGCGTACGGAGCTACGTAGGAGACAGGTCAGACGTAGTACAGCTTCTGGCCGGACAGATAGACGTGGGAATAAGCACGGCGGGAGGGAACTCGACAGCTACGTACGAATTATATTTGGTGATAAATGAAGCCCTGGCTCTGTGATCAAGGCCTCAATGAAAAGGCGAAATTACTACATGTTGCTTCGCGCTTCGTTTCTGGCGGCGGCTTGATTTCAAATCTATTCAAACCTCCCTTTACAAATGGACCATATGGACTGCGTGTGTGTAACGTAATCGGAGCCAGCCAGCCAGCCATTCCTCGGCCTTACATGCCGTCACATTTCCTCCGGGCCAAGTTATTCGACTTCCTGCATGACCGCTGCTGCCAGATCTACTCAAAGGAGAAAGACGACGTGTTTCGCAATCGCCTGTGCGCGTGCGTACGCGCATGCGCGTACATTGCAAACGTGAATCGGCCATTACGCATCACGTTCAAGCATCCGAGGAAAGGGTACTGCAAGCAGGCTCTCGCATTTTCTTACTCCATTGCGCCGATCGCCGCCTGGCTCAGACGATTCGCATCGCATTGCAGCATGGCCTAGCTGCACATTAAGACACCTATCCACGAGAGGGCGAGCCGGCGGGTGCACTGAAGATGAGAAGGTAATGGCGCTGTCTCGCCGGCATCCCTCTTTTTTCGCCTGGCGCGTGACCATGACCTCAAATTTTTTTCGAGTGAACCTCGACGGACGGCCAGGGCGCCATCTTCAAAGGGAAGAGGAGGCGTCGCGTCGGCGCATTATGAATTTCGTCGCATCCGTTCCGCTCTTCGCACGCGATTCTGTCAAATCCCAACAATACTCTAATTGCTACACGCGGCCACCGTATACGTATGCGGTCACTAGTCAGATCGAAACGGGTCGTTTAACATCGCAGCTAGGCAGGCTAGGTACGTAGAAGCGTCGGCGCTGACTTACGTGCATCCGTGACACGAGTGAACATGGCAATTATAGTGTATCACGGGAGCTGGTTATAAGCGCACGGCGAGTAATTCATGTCGGAAAAGTTTTGTAAACAGCATGATATTCTGATTCAGTATAGTATCGGCAAACATTGCAAGTGGCGCAGAATGGCGCGATCCCTCTCCTCTTTTCTCTGGGGGCGGGCGGGCAACAACTTTATCTGCTCTACGCGTCATAAACTTCGTCTCTTGCGCATCTTTGGAGGAGAATAGCAGCTACTATCGAGGGAGGGAGGGGGCCAATCGGGGATCGTCCTCGACGTGAGTTCGGACAGATCGCAAAGGATGCGCGGATGGAAGGTCGAGGAGAAACGAACGAGCGGCACTCGCTCGCTCGATCCCTACGTGCATGGTGGTCTTCCTCCCTCCATGGGAAAACGTTAACTACTCTTTGGTCGCCGCCCTCCCTCGTCCCTCATTCGCCCCTAGCATCGAGGATGTAACGGCGACCGAGCGACGGGCGGACGGACGCGCGGACGTGGGGGAAACGAATGGTAGGTTCGTAGGTAGAACGTACGTGCTGCAGGTGATGGTGGCAAATTTCCCCCTCTCGGCTCGTATTATTTTCAGCACTATTGACTACAGCTGCAGCCTACAAAGTTATTATTTTCAGCCTAATGGTCTCCTGACTCAACATTAGAGAGGTCAGGGGAAGTGATGTTCAGGGCCATTGGGGAGGCAATTCATGTGCTTTCGGTATTGGGTTTTCCTCCACTCCCGCCTACCCGGAACTACTACCACCCTCCGACCCTCCCAACCCAATCTCTACAGCCCATGAATTTGCTCCCCATTGGCCCTAGAACCTCCCCTCCCCTGACCTCTCTAATGTTGAGTCGACAGACCTTTAGGCTGAAAAGAATAACTTTTATAATAAGCGCTGAAAATAATACAAGCCCCCCTCTCAGCGCGCGGCTCGATCTTCTTCTCCCTACGCACAGAGATGATCAATTCGCCGCCGGTCTGAGGGCGCTTCGGCGACGGACGGAGGAGGACAATTTCCGCGAGTATGAGCTCTGTTCTGTCTGGTCGTACGTGTGCCATTTCCACCGGAATGGTAATAGATCCAATAGGACGCGAGCTAGGCGACGTGCATGCGCGCGAGTCTGTTTAACTTCGGCATGACAAACAGCCGACGTATATTAATAGCGCACAGTCATATCCACACCATTTGGCATTCCTCCTATCTGGCGTCCGCCCGCGTCCGTTCGGTTACGTACGTACATAAGTCCAACTTTCCTTTTTCCACAAGCTCATCTATTTCTTGTGGGCCTCTGGAGCGGTAGCGGCCGGAGACGGAGGAAGCGGACCGGACGGAGGCTGGCGTCAGCCTGGCAGACAAGAGTGCGTCTGAACTTACGCGCTACTAACGCAACTACGACGTTCAAGTCGACCGACCGACCAGAAGGACTTCCCCAAATGGAAAAAGCGCCGCCGGAGAGTGAATAAGATATAGACAGTGCGGCCGCTGGCTGAGGCCGTTTTGCGCAGTCATTCTCGTCTTGGCAGCGAATGGACACACCAATGTCGGCCCAAATTCGGCTGGCGAGACGATCGAGGTCGCAGCGATTCAACGACATTGCGAAGAAGATATAGCCTGAAATCTGTAGCCGGGTGTGGGCCAGAAAAGGATCGAACGAGCGAACGAACGACGGCGCGACGTGACGTGACGAGGCCTTACCGCTAATGTGAAACGCGCGCCACTACAAGCTACTAGCTGACTGCGTTCGCGCGCTGAAATGCCGCACGTACGCGTACGCACGCCAACCGAACGTTCGTTCGTTCCCCCGGCGGCTGCCATGAAGTGAGGCTCGCTCTCGTTCGCTTGTTCTTTCGGATGCAGCAGCTAGTCGGCCGACGACATCTGTAACGAGAAGAATTCCCAGTTGCGGAATCGTGGAAGAGGCGCCAAGAAAGCGGGTGAAAAAAGGAAGAAAACCGGGACACATGGCGCCCGATGGACTACTACACATTGGCCTCCTGAACGATTAAAATTGAGTGCCTGTATGTGCGATAACGAAGCGACGACGTGAATGGATGGCCGCAGCTATATAACTGAAACTCGAGATGGTTTCTGCACCGTCCCCGTCCGCGTCCGTCCGCACGTCCAACCTGAGGTCAAGGCCTCGGTCGAACTCCTCGGAGAATACATAATCGAAGAAGCCAAGGAGGAGGAGGGGAGAAAATTCCGACAAGCCCCCCTGCTGATGCCAGGGCTCGCCGTACTACGTACGAGTAGATGCGCGCGTCACTGGCGTATTCTTTGGATCGGCTCATGCGTCGTTGACGCGACGTCCGTCCGACCGACCGACCGGCCGGCAACCAAACGGAAGGAAGAGCGTTCGCGTACCTACCTACAGTGGATAAAGAAAATAGTCGCGTGTGGCCAAAATCCCGTCTGGCTAGCTGGCCATTGAAAAGAGGAGGCGCGTGACCCCTAGCGGCTTCTGCCGGCCGGCATGGAGTTCGTAGTAGTACTCGTAACGGCGAAGAGCGGCGCTCGTGGCGGTAGTGGGGGAGGCGGAGGCGATCGGCGCACGTGGCTGGAAAACGAAAACGAAGAGGAGGAGGAGGAGGAGGGGGAGGAGGAAGATCGAGGGAGGCGGTAGTAAAACTGTTTAAAGCCCGTTTGTTCGCTGGGCATGCAGTCTCGTTTGGCCGGAGTCGCGACGAAGATGCGGCTGGCGGCGGCGGCGGCGGGAGGGGACAGTGTATCAGCATCAGTGACGAGTGACACGGTCGCCAAAGGGTCGAGCGGGAGGCCAGACGTGAGAGGAAAGCGGAAGGAATCGGCGGCCAAATTGCCTCCTACAGCCCGCTCCACTCCAATTGGGCCTGCCAGCAGAAAATGAACTTGCGGAGATGGCGGAGAAGGGGGGCAAGGACGGCGTCGGGCGTACAGGCGTTGATGATTCTGCTGAGGCTGCTACACATCGGATCCGCCATATCGGAGGCCACTGACGGTAAGTCGAGGAGTCTTACCCTGTGGGCTAAAACCTTATTGAAAGCTAGGCGTCAGGCATGCGCGGCTCGGGGTGTGTCGCGTACGACTGCAGCAGGCGGACGCGGACGGACGGTCGGCCTAGCGACATCCGCAGTACCCGTCACTTTTTCAAATTACCGCTTGCGCAACTTGCCGCTTGCTTTTATAGTCGCCATTGGTCCAACTGGAAAAATGAATTATGTTTTCCCCTCCGTACGCCGGCCGGCTGCCCTTGAATTGCCGTTAATATGTCGCTGGCGCGGTCACGGGCATTGTCAAACTAGTAGTTATTCTCCTATGTGTTTAATGACGCCAAAAATAATGCATTTTTCAGTTGAAGATGACTTTCGGCCGTCTCAAGCGGACTACAGGTACCACACGTCGGCGACCAGGCCGGTGTTGTTCAGTCAACCCCAACCTCCACAAATTCAGCAGCGGCGGCAGCAATATCATCAGGGACCTCATCAGAATCAGTTACGGGACGCAAACGACTATAATCAACATTGGCGGCTGCAGCAACAATATTTGGAGCAGCAGCAGCAGTTACGAAGCCAACAGCAACAACTGCAGCAACAGCGCCTTCAACACGAGGCTGTAGCACAGCAACAACTCAACTTTCAGCAACAGAAAGTGCAACAACTGCAGTCGAACGCGATCGACTATCGCCAGCGGCAGCAGCCTAAGCTTCTGCAGTTGACACCTCAAGACAATGGCATTCAGGCCTACCCGTGGAATCAAATCCCGACGCCGTCTCCCGAGTCCCCGAAGAAAAAGTTTGTGGTGGTCGTCCGCCGGCGCCGTCCAATGCAACAATTTCCCCTTCCTCCTAGGCTCCGCAACCTTCAGAACAGTAGTGGCAGGCAGTTTCCTCCTCAGGGCAATAAAGGGAGTGATCACGGTCTGTTCCTTCGACCGACTCAGGGCACTGCGCTCCAGCTTTTCGCGCCAACGACGACGACGACGGAGGACGTTGGTGCGAGTGAAAACGATTCCTCAAGCATAAGTCGTAGAGACAAAGAGAGGCTGAAAGCGAAGAAAAAGGCAAAGAAGCAGAAGAAAAAGGACAAGCTCAAGAACGGACTTCTCCCCAAGGAGTACCAGGCCGTCGCCAGGAGAGTGTTGAGGTCGATTGCGTTATCGGTAAGCGGAATACGCGTATGTTGATGGCGTTCGCAGCGCAGGTACGCATATTCTCAACTCCTTTCAGTTGACTGCCTTCCTCGGCGCGTTCGGCGTGTGGGCGTTCGCGACGCTGGCCAAGCTCCGCTTCGACCAGCTGCAGGCGCAGATGACCGCCATGGAGACCAACCTGGGCACGGCCGTGGTCAGCGTGGGCG
>JAAUYK010133596.1_pt1 | contig 14734 bp, 10 predicted proteins | sample 7278021 | NCBI WGS metagenome assembly JAAUYK01 (sample SAMN14350223, study PRJNA611818) | marine sediment metagenome | isolation source: surface marine sediment (1.8m) | place: French Polynesia: Moorea | collected 2018-08
ACCAGCCGGCATCGCTGAATCACTCACCCGGCCAATTCTTTCTAAACCCTTTCCTCCCGTAGAAGTACCGGCCGCAATTTTACCCTGACTATCCAACGCAACCACACCAATAGTTCCCCGTCGTGCTTCATTCGACTCTTTACTGGCGAATAAACGCCCCATATTACTCTGAAAATCCTCTTTCCACTCCTCTATCCATTCCTTGGCCCGAAACTCTGTTAAGGGGTCATAAATTGGGATATTTAATTCTCTGGCCAATTCCATTGCCCCCATATCCGAAAGAATGCGATCGCTTTCATCTTGCAAATATTTGGCCAAGTTGATGGGGTTTTTGACACGGGAAATATTAATGACACCGCTAAAAGTTTGATTAAACCCTTCCATGAGGGATGCACTCATACGAATTTGTCCATCGGATTGTAACACCGAACCGGTTCCGGCGTTGAAACTGGGTTCATTTTCTAGTAACTGACAACCCCTAACCACTGCATCTACTGCTGTTCCTCCATCGTTCAATAATTGATAAACTTCGGTGACGATATTGTGGAGGATGGGACGCACTTTGGCTAAACCCCCTTTATCATTTAGGGAACTAGCACCACCATGAATGATAAGTTTGGGTTGGGTTGTAGTCATGAGTTGTTATCCTGTATTTGAGAGCGTCTTCGGCGACATCTTTCGGAGCAATACTTAACATCATCCCAACATTTGGCCCATTTTTTGCGCCATGTAAAGGGACGGCCACAAACGGGACATATTTTTGTGGGTAAATCGGATTTTGAGCGTTGACGAGTCATTTAGTTCGGTTATTCAGTGAGCAGTTAACAGTTGTTTCCTATTGTTTTATGATAAATAGAATAGACTTATTTTGACTATTTATTGATGGTAATAGCAACTTCTAACAGTTCATCTACTATTTTATTAGGGTTTCGGGCTTTATCTGATCCCATTCGTCTGCAAGTTTTGTCTTTACTAAAAACCCAAGAATTATGTGTTTGTGATCTTTGTGAAAAATTAGAGATTAATCAATCTAAGCTTTCTTTTCACTTGAAAAATCTTAAGGATGCTCAGTTAGTTAAGTCCCGTCAAAAAGGTCGTTGGATCTATTATCGTTTAAATTCGTCTCAGTTTGCCCTACTGGGAAACTATTTATCTCAATATCAACAAATTAAAGATATTTTACCTACTTCATCTTGTGAATAATTTTGATTTTTTTACAATTAGAGACTGTCTATTTGCTGTTAAAAATATCGGGAATTGGGTTAATTGGTTAATGGGAGGTCTTCCCTATCACTCAATTCACCATGCTTTTCCTGCAATTCCTTTTGACAAATTGCCTGAAGCTTATCAGGCAGTTCAAATAGTCCTAAAAAAACATAATCAAATACCTTTAGAAATGGAAACAGGATATTGGCAAAGTTCAATTAAACACAGCAGAGTTCACAGTTCACAGTTTAATAATGGATAATGAATAAAGGAACTAGGAATCTAATTAACTTCCTAAGGAAAAATATATTTTTTCAGCCCAAAGATTATACCCTTGCTCATTGAGATGAACTCCATCATTTGTATATTTTGGCTTTAATTGATTTTCTTCATCAATAAAATAACGATGAAGATCGATATATTGATACTTAAATTGTCTGGCTAATTTTTTTAACTGCTCGTTCACATTTATCACATCTTGATTATTAACAATGGAGTTATAATCTCGGTTATTGATAGGCAGTACACTTTGAATATAAACTTCTGTTTCTGGGGTTTGTTCTTGAAATAAGGTGAGAATTTTTTTATAGTTCATAATGATTTCATCTACCGTTATTCTTTCATTGCCTAAATCATTAACTCCAATCATGATAAAAATTTTCTTCGGTTGAGTTATAATAGTTTCATCAATTCTATTTAATACTCCTGCTGTGGTATCTCCACCAATTCCCTGATTTATGATTTGCTCATTGTTGAACAGTTTTTTCCATTCTCCATACTCTGTTAAACTGTCTCCCAAGAAGACAATATTTTCACTAGAACAAGTTTGTTGTTGAAGGTCTATCATGTTGTTAATGTAGTAATTTTTTTGATATGTGTTATGTTGAAATTGAGCAATAAAACTGTTCATAAATACTCCATAAACTAAACGATAAATATTCTCTTTCTTTGATCTTAAACCTAGTATAAGCAAAGAGAAACAAAACGTAATTGTCAAAATAACTATCAAAAATGGTTTGTTTTTAATCATTTTGATTATAATTAAGCCCAATTTCCTAAACTACTGTTTAACGGCCGTTGACCCCTACAATATAAACATCTATAGTCTAAGATAATTTGTCAAAAATACCCATCAAATACTCATAATTTGTCAAGCTCAGTTTACAAAAATTATTGACTAGAACATAAGAATTACATATTATCTCACTGGCCTTGTTGCACTTACTTTGATGCTCAACAGGGTTATAAATAGGCAAAACAGAGACTTCACTTAAATTTGGTGTTATTTTTACTTACAGCAAGCCTACTCTATTCCAAAAACAGTATATCTGAAAATTTACAAAAATACAAGTCTTCATTTTCAGGCAAATTTTCGGAAAATCGGCAAAAACTCTTTTTTCATGAAGTTAGATTAAGCAAAAAAATATATTAAAATAAATCATACATTAATAAAAAAAGATAAGTTAAAGCAATCTTTGAGTAAAAGCAAAACTGCAATCAAGACAAAATTGAGGATAATAAGAGAATCAGATGATACAACCTACCATATAAACTAGAATAAAGAATAAAACGATACCTTATGCTTAAAGCTCTATTTGGCGATCCTAACACCCGTAAAATCAAAAAATTACAACCCATCGTTGCAGAAATCAACTTACTCGAAGAAGATATTCAGCAATTATCCGACGAACAACTGAGGAAAAAAACCGTTGAATTTCGTGAAATGTTGGATAAAGCCAACAACGATGAAGAACTAGAGGATATTTTAGAGGAAATTCTCCCAGAAGCCTTTGCAGTTGTCCGAGAGGCCGGAAAACGAGTCTTAGGAATGCGTCACTTTGACGTACAGTTATTAGGGGGAATGGTACTCCATCAAGGACAAATAGCCGAGATGAAGACAGGGGAAGGAAAAACCCTCGTTGCGACCCTGCCGGCATATCTTAACGGACTCACCGGCAAAGGGGTTCATATTGTTACAGTTAACGACTATTTAGCCCGTAGGGACGCAGAATGGATGGGTCAAGTCCATCGTTTTCTGGGTTTAACCGTGGGACTTATCCAGTCAGGAATGAACCCAGAAGAACGTAAAAAAAATTATGCTTGTGACGTTACCTATACCACCAACAGCGAACTAGGATTTGACTATTTACGGGACAACATGGCCACCGCAATGGCTGAAGTTGTACAAAGACCCCCTAATTATTGCATAATCGACGAAGTTGACTCAATTTTAATCGATGAAGCTCGTACACCTTTAATTATTTCCGGTCAAGTAGAACGACCCACGGAAAAATATATTCAAGCTGCTGAAATTGCCAAAAACTTAGAACTACAAGAAGACGAAGAAGATCCCAAAGACTACGAAGTAGATGAAAAAGCTCGTAACGTTTTGATGACAGATCAAGGCTTTGAAAAGGCAGAACAATTATTAAAAGTGACCGATCTTTACGATCAAGAAAACCCCTGGGCCCACTATATTTTTAACGCCATCAAAGCCAAAGAATTATTCACCAAAGACGTTAATTACATAGTCAAAAATAAAGAAGTAGTCATCGTCGATGAATTTACCGGTCGTGTCTTAGCCGGAAGACGCTGGAGTGATGGACTACACCAGGCCATCGAAGCTAAAGAAGGAGTTCCCATCCAAAAAGAAACCCAAACTCTAGCCACCATTACCTATCAAAACTTCTTCCTGTTGTACAACAAACTCTCAGGGATGACCGGAACCGCAAAAACCGAAGAAACCGAACTAGAAAAAGTCTATAACCTGCAAGTAACAATCGTTCCTACAAACCGTCCTCCCCAACGCTACGACTACGCTGACGTAGTTTATAAGAACGAAATAGCCAAATGGAAAGCCGTAGCATCAGAAGTAGAAGAACTACACGAACAAGGCCGTCCCATTCTGGTTGGTACTACCAGCGTTGAAAAATCAGAAGTCATTTCTAACCTCTTACAAGAAAGTAACATTCCCCATAACATTCTCAACGCTCGTCCCGAAAACGTAGAAAGAGAATCAGAAATTGTTGCTCAAGCAGGACGTAAACAAGCTGTTACCATTGCCACCAATATGGCAGGACGAGGAACCGACATTATTTTAGGCGGTAACTCCGACTATATGGCCAGGCTAAAAATTCGGGAATATCTTATGCCTCAAATTGTTATGCCAGAAGACGATAACCTAATGGCAGCAGGAACAGGAGGTAATGGTAGTCGTCGTCCCCAAGGCTTTGGAAAGGATAGTAAAAAGAAAAAATGGCAACCCTCAGCCGATATTTTTCCAACCCAACTCTCCCCAGAAACTGAAAACCTGATCAAAGCAGCAGTAAAATTTGCCGTCGATCAATACGGACAGCAAAGCTTATCCGAACTAGAAGCCGAAGAAAAAATTGCGATCGCCTCGGAAAATGCTCCCACAGAAGACCCAGTGATTGAAAAATTGCGGGAAGTCTATAAAGCCATTCGCAAAGAATACGACGCATTTACCGACAAAGAACAGGAAGAAGTGGTAGAAAACGGAGGACTCCATGTTATTGCTACCGAACGTCACGAGTCCCGTCGTATTGATAACCAGTTACGGGGACGGGCCGGACGACAAGGAGACCCCGGATCAACTAAATTTTTCCTCAGTTTAGAAGATAACCTCTTAAGAATTTTTGGGGGCGATCGTGTGGCCGGGTTAATGAATGCCTTCCGCGTTGAAGAAGATATGCCTATCGAGTCCAAAATGTTGACCCGTTCCCTAGAAGGGGCCCAGAAAAAAGTAGAAACTTTCTACTATGACACTCGGAAACAGGTATTTGAGTACGACGAGGTAATGAATAACCAAAGACGGGCCATTTATGCCGAACGTCGACGGGTACTCGAAGGTTTAGACCTCAAAGAACAAGTGCTACAATACGCCGAGAAGACAATGGATGAAATTGTCGATGCTTATGTTAACCCCGAGTTACCTCCCGAAGAATGGGATGTAGAAAACTTAGTGAGTAAGGTCAAAGAGTTTGTCTATCTTCTCGAAGATATGACCGCTCAAGATATGGAAGATATGACCGTCCCAGAGATGAAAATCTTTCTCCACGAAGAAGCTCGTAAAGCTTATGATATTAAAGAAGACCAAGTGGATAAAGTTCGTGCTGGTTTGATGCGAGAAGCAGAACGCTTCTTTATTCTGCAACAGATAGACACCCTATGGCGTGAACATTTACAGTCAATGGATGCTCTACGGGAGTCTATTGGTTTACGAGGTTACGGACAAAAAGATCCTCTCATCGAATATAAACAGGAAGGGTACGAAATGTTCCTCGAGATGATGATCGATATCCGTCGCAATGTGGTTTATTCTCTGTTCCAGTTCCAACCCCAAAGTCAACCCCAGGCTGTTTAGTTGGTTGAAGGAAAAGGATAATAATACTTAGGAAGTTGCCTATCCTTATGCTAGGGATAGACAACTTCTGACTTCTGACTTCTGACTTCAAAAAGCGGAGAGGGTGGGATTCGAACCCACGTTGGCTATTAACCAAACCCGATTTCAAGTCGGGCGCGTTCGACCACTCTGCCACCTCTCCTTAATTCATCCCCAATTCTAACATGATTTTAGCTTTTCGCCGACAAACTCAACACTATAGGTAAGGCAATACTGGGTTAAGTTTTGATACACCAAATTAAAATATTTTGTAGGCCGAAGGAAAAAAGAAGATAAGAAAATATCTCTTTTCCCTTTGCCTTTTACCCTATTCTGCGTCAGCTAGGGCAAAGAAACCAGGAACTCTTCCTGCTGCTGCACTACCATCTTTTTGTGATAGGATGACAGCACTGATTTGATCGCTCATTACAGCAACTTTTTTCTCTGTTTGTTTCTCACAAGTTAACTCAATTAACTGAGAAGTGCCTGATTTCATGGCATTGACAATTTGATCATAAAGTGCTTGTGCATCTTCAACTTCTTTGCGTTGTACAGAAATGGGAAGGGGAGTGTATTTTAAAGCTAAATCAATACTAATCATCAATGCTCCTTGCGTTAAATGCTTTCTTTATTATTATGATTGAAAATTGGAGGTTGTGGGAATGTCAGAAGAGGGCAAAATGATAAAATAGTAATACCGTTGATCTTGGAAATTAAATAAATGAATAGTTGCGTGTTGATGGCGAAAGTCATTCAGAATCCTGAATTACGCTACACTTCAGATAATCAAACAGAAGTTGCACAAATGTTAGTCGAGTTTGAAGGTAGACGAAGCGAAGATCCTCCTGCTACCCTCAAAGTAGTGGGATGGGGTGGTTTAGCAACGCAGATGAAAGAAACCTGCACCGAAGGCGATCGCTTAATTCTGGAAGGCCGTTTATCCATGAATACATTTGAACGGAAGGAAGGGTTTAAGGAAAAACGTGCAGAATTGGTCATTTCTCGCTTTTATCCTGTGGATGGTGTAGCTAGTTCTTCTTCAACTGGTAATGTAGTCCCTTTTGATGCTGCTAAATCATCTCAACAAAAAGATAGTAGTTTTCCTCAAAATAACTACGATCTCGATGAGTCACCACAAACATCAACTTCACCTACAGATGACGTTGATGATCCCATTCCTTTTTAAGAAAATTTTTGTTGCATAAACAATTTTTTTCGGGCTTAATATTATTAAGCCCCTACGAGACTTAAATAACTCACAATAATGCCATGTTATTAAACTATAATCCTAAGCATTGTCTTCCCTCTGCTGAAGATTTACCGGACTCTGATGATACACCTGTAGATAATCAATTACAACACTTAATTCCTGGACTTTTAGAAGCTATTCTGGCATTAATTTGGGACAAAAGACAAGATTGGTATTTTGGGGTGGATATGGGTATTTATTATGATCCTTATCAACCTGCTATTGTCCCTGATGGTTTTTTAAGTGTTGGGGTTCCTCGTATTATTGATGAAGATTTACGGTTATCTTATGTATTATGGGAAGAACAAAAGATTCCTCTTTTAGTATTAGAAGTGGTTTCTCATAAACGGAGAAAAGAATATACAAAAAAGAAAGATTTTTATGCAGAAATGGGAGTGTTATATTATGTTATTTATAATCCTTTGCGTAAAAGAAAACCCACATTAGAAGTTTATCAATTCAATAATGGAAAATATGAATTATTACAAGGTGAACCCATCTGGTTATCAGAATTAAATTTAGGAATAGGGAAAGAAATAGGACTTTATCAAGGAATTGAAAGAGAATGGTTATATTGGTACGATGAGAATGGTGAACGTTATTTAACCCCAGAAGAAAGAATAAAATCCGAAGGAGAAGCAGGAGAAAAAAGAGGTCAACAAAGTTTAATTTTACGTCAACTTAATCTAAAATTAGGTAATATTTCTTTAGCAACTGAACAAAAAATAAAAGAATTATCTTCTAGTCAATTAGATGATTTATCTCTTGCTTTATTTGAGTTTACGGACTTAAATAGTTTAAATAAGTGGTTAGATGAAAGGTAAGGTGGTTCACAAGTAAAAAGTTAGAAGTTCCTCACTCCGTTCCGGCGCTATCGCACAAAAGTCAAAAGTATAACCTCTTCCTAAAAAGAAGAAGATTCAATAAATGATAGTTTTCTATCTTTTTTCTTCATAAATAAAGAGACTTTAATACTGTCCATTTCTAACAATTAGACATTTTCTCATCTACATAGAATATTTGTACTGTTTAGCTGTCGGGTCAAATTCATTTTGAAGAGTGATCGCTTATCTCTAAAGTCCTCACAGTGAACCTTTTCCAACTCTTGTCACCCCGTCAACTGACAAAGACTTTGTATGAAGGGACTGGTAATGGAATGGGAAAAAGAGACTTGAAAAGCAGCCTGACTAACCAATAAAAAACAAAGCCTACTCCTTTTACATATATATATAAGGGTTTTTGATAACAACCTAATCTAGCTTTAAATACATCGGCTGTTTGACCAACTTCAATATCTAATAAATCAAATGTTAAAGCTTTTTCTAAAGACCTATAAGCTAAATTAAAATATAGATCGGATTCGGCATTAAACTTAAAATTTAATCCACAAAATAAACAGTAGAAAATAGCTTCATGATAAAGGGAAAACATAAAGCCAATTATTTCACTGTCATTATAAGCTAAGGTCAAACAAGCTTGTCCGGGAAAGTTCATCACTAATTCCTGAAAAAAAGTAATTGGTAAAATTTCTAATTTAGTTTTTGATTTATCGACAATAGCTTCGTATAGCTGATGAACTTCTGATGTGTATAGCTCTAGTATTTTTTCAGATTCTTGCACATCAATAAAATGAAATCCTGCCTTTTTAAATTTATTTCTTGATTTTCTAATTTCTTTACGATAGTTGGCTCTCAGGCTATGATAGTAATCATTGAAGTCAACAAAATTAGGGTTAAAATGATTCATAGGGAGACTATAAGCACGAGAAAAGCCTAGGTTTGATAAAATATCAAGCTGCTGACACTCAGAAGAATTAAACTCTTTATAAACAATTAAATTAGCTTTTTCTTTAATAGCCAACTTTTTTAGAAAATTATCGAGTAAGTTAATAATTTCTCCAGAATTGGCTTCTGTAGACATTATTAAGTGATTTTGTCCTAAGGAAATTGGCAGTCCACAAAATAAAATTTTAGTAGAAAAAAAACTGGGCAGAAGTTTTCGGAATAAAGATAGATATTTTTTGACATTTTTGTCACTTAAAATTGTTAGATCGGTTATAAAAGTAGATACAACGGAACAAGCCTGAGGATTTTTTTCTTGATCATAAAAAATTAGATACCAAAACTTACTGAACTGGCTCATAGATTTTTCGAGCGTTAATAAAAAACGAGCATCCATAAACACTTTTCTCTTATGTTGAGTAAGAATTCGTTCCCAGTCCTGTAAATTGATTTCTTGAATGGAATGATAAAGTTTATATGAATAGGTCATAAAAGAAATGGCTCTTGTTTTAAGAAATGATCTTCAATCGAAAATACTATTGCGCTACGGCAAAAGAAATAGATCCGAACTTTAGCACTAGGATTTTTGGTTAAAATAAAAGCCTCCCAAGGTAAACCCATGTTTGTGCGCCATTGATAACGCCCAGTTGACTCTTTCAGGAGTAATCATTCCATAGGAACCATGAGACTTAATCCCTTCAAGACCCATGAGTAACGTTTCACTCAAACAAGCAAATGCATGACCCGCTTGGAGGGGAATACCACTAATCACAAAATCTTTATTAGAAGGAAGACGAACAATACCCCCTTGAATGACTAAAATATCAGGCCGCTCATGATGAACAGACGAATGAACATCCGCAGGAACAGAAAGATCGCAAATGACCACGGGCTGCTGCCCTAAATGTTCTGCATAGATCAACGATTGAGCCGCATTAGAGGCTGAGACAATTAAAGAAGAAGAACGTAAATCATTGAAGTTATCCGTAGCTTGAATCGCAACATCCGGTGCTATTTCCCTAATTTTAGCGATCACAGCTTTCAACTTAGGAGAATTAAGATAACGAACCATCAAAACAATTTTTTTGACGTAGGGAGCCATCATAACAGCATAAGTAGAAGCAATATTCCCCGTTGCGCCGACAACAGCCAAACTCGCTTGAGATAAACTAATCTTCCGTTGTTGGGCTGCCTGTTTCAGCGCCAAAATTCCCATACCAACGGTCAAAGCATTGCCAGTTGTTAACCCAATATCAGGGGTTTTTATACGACGACAGTTGCGAGAGACAATAGACGTATAACCCCCCAAACCCACAACTTCACAGCCTTGTTCTTTGGCCATAATTACGGCCGATTCAATCTTCTGCATAATCGAATCTGTTTGTCTTCTTTCTAACTGATGCTTAATTTGTTGAGAGGTTAAATTTAATCCCATAAAACTTAAATGAACCTCGTCTCCCGTTTGGGAACAGACATGAACGCGATCAAGAACAGTTGGCCCCATCACAGATGAAGTTTTCGCTAAATAAGCTTCTAGTAATTTAGGCTCTAATGCTGCTAAAGAAGCATCACACAAAACCCCATGCTCAGACTGAATCAGATGTCCCAAAAAAGCGACACGACGCTGAGTTCGGGGCTTTTCTTGCTTCAAAGAAAGGGGAAATTTTAAAGGTGTGATTTTACCAGAAGGCAATCCTACTTGAAAAGCCGTCAGATGAACTAGATCTAACTCTTTAACGGCTTGACAGAAACAAGCTAGTGCCTTTATGAATCGATTAAGTTCTGACTCACGAATGTAAGCAGATGGCTGAATTCTGAGAGTGAGGGGTTGACTTAAGGTTGGCATAACCCTAATCTGATGAACATGAAGTAAATATGCGGCTGCGAGATAACCAAAGTATCCATTTTGAGAAAACATTCGCAACCCATTAGAGAGGGACTCTGATTGGTCATAGAGTTCAACTCCTATCATTAACCCTTTACCTCGTACCGCTTTAATTTCCTGAGGAAAACGAGTTTTTAATTCTTCTAAAGCCTCTAAAAAATTAGCCCCAACCTTAGCACAACGTTCAGGCAAATGATCCCGTTCCAGGATTTCTAATGCTTTGAGGGCAATTAAACAACTCAGATCATCTTCTGCAAAGGTAGAAGTTTGTTTGATAGAAAAGTCAGGAATAAAGCGATCTCGCTTAATCATCAAAGCTCCAATTTTGGCCAAACCCCCTCCCAGTGCTTTCGATAAACAAATATAATCAGGTTCGATTCCTAGAGACTCAGAGGCTAAAAAGGTTCCTGTCCGTCCCATTCCTGTTTGAATTTCATCACTCACTAAAGGAATATTATTAACTTGAGCGATCTCCACTAACCAGTCAATAAATGCCTGGGGATGTTCCTTAATACCACCTTCCCCTTGAATGGGTTCAAGAAAAATAGCAGCGACTTGAGAAACTTCCTTGCTCATCGTTGCCCAACCATGAGGATCATAGGGATCGAGATAACGAACTTGTAGCCCAAATGTTTGATTGACTTCTTTTTCCGGCCCACTTAACTGAATGGCTCCCAAAGTTTTTCCATGAAAAGACCCTTTAACTGCCCAAAAAATTGGACGTTTTCGTTCGAGATAGAGATGTCTTATGGCTGCTTCAATGGTTTCCGCTCCTGAGTTGGTAAAAATTGTTATGTAATCTCCAACTAATAGACTTAATCTTTCCCCTAATTGAGCGGCTCCTGAACGACAAGAACCTTGGGCAAGAAAGGGGATCTGATTTACAAAAAACTGTTGCGCTTTTGCTACTAATTCTGGATGATGATGTCCAAAGAGATTCGCTCCATATCCTCCAACTAAATCTAAAATTTTAACCAGTTGCTTGCCTTGTCGTTGCCAAAGAAAATCTCCCTCTCCACGTTCATAAACCGCATCTAAGTTCACTGTTTTGAGAAGGCGTATCAATTCTGGACGACAGTAATATTCATAGGCTTTGACCGTTAATGATTCATTTGGTAATTGTTCTTCGTTAGAGAAATAATCTTGCTCAGATAATGATGTTTTTTTTAAGTTCCAATGAGAACCTTCCTCTGACTTGATGGGGGAGGGGATTTGTTGTAACTTTTTCATCTTTTTAATAAGTAAGTGTTATGATTATGTACACATCTTGGAGTGACATTTAACTAATGAATTAGAGATATACTAATCCAATCGCCATTGAATGCGCTTAAGACGTAAAAACTCAGGAGCCCACCAATTCCATTTTCCCATTAGCTTCATGCTCGCTGGAACGAGAACAGCCCGAATCAAGGTAGAATCAAGTACAACTGAAATAGCAATTCCTAACCCTAATGCTTTAATAAAAATTAGATCGCTAAAGGCAAATGCCCCTGTAACGATAAACATTAATAAAGCTGCACTGGTAATAATTCTTCCTGTTTTTTCCAAGCCCTCTACAATACTGCCATGATTATTTCCTGTTTTATCATAAGCTTCCTTCATTCGTGTCAATAGAAAAACTTCATAATCCATTGAAAGACCAAACAGGATACAAAACATCACTATGGGTAATAGGATATCGATGTAGCCAACCGGAGTAAAATTGAGAAAACTCTTGAAATTTCCCTGTTGAAAAACAAAAATTAATGCCCCAAAAGAAGCACTAATAGACATCAGATTCAAAAATATAGCTTTAATCGGCAAAATCACTGATTGAAAAAGAATTGTCAGCGCAATAAATGTGACAATCATCATTGTTGCTAAAACCAAGGGAAAGCGATTCATAACAATATTAATCGTATCTAGGCTACGGGAAATTTGCCCACCAACAAGAATTTGTAACCCTTCATGATTAAAATTTTGCAAATCTTTGACTAATTCAAAAGAAGTCGGTGCATTACTATCTGTCTTACTCTTAATACTAATCACAGTTGTGGACTCATTGCTAAACTGTTTGATTTTATCTACGAAGGGGGCAGGCAATAATTCTAGGTTCTTATAAAGTCTTTGATAATCTTTCACATCAAGTTGCGGCCGAATATTAAAAAGACTTCTTACCTCTGCAACGCGAGCATCGCTTTGCCATGTTTCCACTAAGTTATAAAGAATGGCAATATTATCTTCTGATAAAATAGGTGCATTAGGATTAGTCGAACGAATTGCTACTAAAATCGGAGCCGTTTCTCCCACCCCAAAAGCTTTTTCTAACACCTCAACTCCTTGTCGCGCCTCAACATCACTGGGTAAGGTTTTGATTCCCCCTAGCCCCCAACGAGCATCAAAAAAGGGCGAAATCATTACTGTTACCACCATTAAAACTAGAACTGTGGCCAAAATGCTATGACGAATCACACGACGAGCAAAACTCCCCCAAAACCCTTGACTCCCATGACGAGGATTGATAATACACCAACGATTAATTGAGAAACCTAAAACCGACAATAAAGCTGGGACTAAGGTTAAAGCAGCAGCGATGGAAAGAAACACGACTACAGCCCCAGCTACTCCTAATGATTGTAAAAGAGAAATGGGAAATAACATTAAGCAGACTAACCCAATACAGGTGGTTAACCCAGAGAAAAAGACAGCCCTTCCTGCTGTATCTACTGTTTGGATTACAGCTTGTTCGATAGAACCCTTGGTTAATTCTTCTCGAAAACGACTCACCATGACAAGGGTAAAATCGATCCCTATCCCTAGTCCTAACATGGTGGTTAAATTGAGGGCAAAGATGGAAATCTCCATCTGTAAGGCTAATAGATACAATAGACCGGAACTAATTGAAACAGTCATAATGGCCATCGCCACTGGTAAGGTAGCAGCTACCACTGAACCAAAGACAAATAACAAGGCAATCAGTGTTAAGGGTAAGGCTAAGACTTCAGCACGAACTAAGTCTTTTTCACTAATCCGGTGATCTTCATAATCAAAAACGTCCTTTCCTGTTAAATAAGTTTTTAAATTATTGTTTTGATCATTGGTGAGAATTTTTTGAATCTCTGAGATAACAGAATAGACTTCAGTTCCTTTAACGGTTAATTCAATAGTGTTGTAACCAGTGCGTCCATCTTTACTTAAATATTCGGGATTTTTAGTCTCTATTGTATTATCCTTAACAGTCGATAAATGATGAATTTGGGATAGTTGTTTTTCGATTTCAGTTTGATGTTCAGAGAGAGGACTCTCATCTCTACTTTCAAAAACTAAAGTTAAAAAATCTGAATTAATAGAAAGCTCTTTTTGTAATAATTGTTCGGCTTGAAGTGCTTCTCCTGCATCATAGGTGGTAATGACACCTTGGAGAACTTTATCTAGATGGGGCGCAGTGGCTAAACTTATTAGTAATAATAGCCCCCAAATTGCGATTACGATAAAACGATAATGGTAGGTCAAACGACTCAATCTAACGAAAATAGAAGATTGACTGACTTTTTTGGGGATCGATGTTTTCATAAACTTTGAAAGAAAAACACAAGTAAGTTAGAGGATTTAAACTAAAAATAATCCTATTCTTGTTTCAATGTTAATTCTGATTAACTCAAGATTTCCTGAAAGTTTTCTGAAAAAAACCTTAAAAATAGCTTAAAGAATTTATTTGTTTGTGGCTCTTTATATAATGTACCCCAGAAACTGGACAAGGTGTTAAGATAGAAATGCTGTTCCTAAACTATTAACAACAAGAGAAAAAATTATACCAAGCAACACGGGCAGCGCAAAGCTCCCCTCTTTCAAGTGGGAGATGTGGCGCAACACGGGTAATTTATTGCCCGTGAATATTTCTTAATAAACGTCATGCTGTTTACTAAGTATGTTATGATAATAAAATGATAACAATGACCTACGATTTTAAGCTCAAGCCTAAAAAGTCTCAAGTCCAATTGATTGAGATGTATCTTGAAACGTGCAGGAAAATTTATAACTATGCACTTCAAGAGCGAAAAGATTGGGTTAATAGTCGCAAGTCTCCTATCAATGCTTGTTCGATTCATTCTGAATATATCATTAGTCCAGATACTTCTAGACCTACCTACAATTCTCAATGTAAGTCTTTAACAGAAGCCAAAAAAACCTATCCTAAATTAAAAGAACCTCATTCTCAAGTCCTACAGCAA
>JAAUYK010147292.1_pt1 | contig 14733 bp, 10 predicted proteins | sample 7278021 | NCBI WGS metagenome assembly JAAUYK01 (sample SAMN14350223, study PRJNA611818) | marine sediment metagenome | isolation source: surface marine sediment (1.8m) | place: French Polynesia: Moorea | collected 2018-08
GTGAACTATCAGACAGCACAGAAGCAGTTACCCTCTTAAAACAAGCTCTGACTGTTGCGCAACAGATAGATGATTCCGACAACAAAGCCAGAGCATTAAGAGGGATCGCCCAAGCTTCCAGTAAACTATCAGACAGCAAAGAAGCAGTTACCCTCTTACAACAAGCTCTTACTGTTGCGCAACAGATAGATTCTTCCGACTCCAAAGCCAAAGCATTAACAGACATTGCCGAAGCACAAGCCAAGCTACAACGATGGGGAGATGCACTCCATAGCACCAAACAATGTCCTAGTCATGACTGTCGGGTAGAGTCTTTGTCTAAGGTTTTAACAGTGTATGCAGAGTTGAAAAATCCTGAGTTGAAGGAAGAGGAGTCATGAGTGTGCGGAGTGTGGGGGGTGTGGGGGGATTTTTGTTTGTATAATGTTTTGAGAGTATAGAGATTCCTCGTTCCTCACCAATGACAATCACATAACGTTTAATCAACGAGGTACATTAGGAATCAAACGCACCAATAATGTTAATAGTGCAGTAGATACAGCCACCACAATAGGAATAATTAAAGATTTTACCCCTTTTAAGTTTGAGACTTCGTTAATTAAAGAATTTTGAACAGTTTTTATTTCTTTCACATCTTCCTTTCAATTGCGTACCTCTGTCTTTAGTTCCATTTGTCCTACTTTTAAATCATTGACATCCTTTTGAAGAGTATCAAATTTTTGATTCATATCCTTTTGAAGAGTATCGAATTTTTCATCCATATCCTTTTGAATGTTGGCTAGATTCTGATTAACCTCTTTGATACTCTGTTTTAGCTCCCCCAATACCTCTTCCAAGGGATACTTTACCGTTATTGGTGTTTGGCTCATGAGTTATACTCCTTATTAGTTAATTATCTTTTTTCTGTCCCCTAAATGGCTTTTTGGGGGACTGTTTCTATTTTATGTCATTCTCTCGATCATCTTTCATTTTTGCTCCCTTACAGAGATTCCTGGTTCCTTGAAATAACAATTTTAGGATTACACTTAAATGACGTGTAACGTTATCCGTCAATTTTCGTGATTGCTGTTTCCTTGGACTAGAATATTGATAGAACTATCTAAAAACTGCCATAAAGCGTAATTATGACTGTTAAAGAACAATTAATCCAAGAAATCGAAAAAGCACCTGATTCTTTGGTGGAAGAGGTGTTAAACTTCTTGCTGTGTCATAAAAGCAAACATAAGCCAGAACCCTCTGATAAAATCGCTTTAGACTCTATAGAAGAACAATTGCAAAGGATGGCAAATGATCCAGATATCCAAGCAGAATTAGCTATGATTAACGAAGAATTTAAGTCTACAGATATGGACGGTTTAGCCTAACCTATGACCATTCAAAGAGGAGATATTTATTTTATTAATCTTAATCCTGTTCAGGGAAAGGAACAAGCAGGAAAAAGACCCGTTTTAGTCTTATCTGTTAATACTATTAATAAATTGCCTTTATAAGAAAAATTTGGCGACGTTCTTGACTTGAATAACGATCAAATTTTGAGCGGAGAATTACCTCACTATACTCTGCTAAAGTTGAGGATGAAGCGAGTAATATCCCAGTATCAAGAGCCTTAATATAAGCATTATAAGCAGTTGACTCAGGCAAAAGAATAGCACTAATCAACACATTAGTATCAATGACATAACGTTTAATCGTCACTATTAAGAATATCCTCTAACATTTCTGGTGTTAATCCTTTTTCTCTTGCTTCATAACCTATTTCATCTGCCAAATTTTTAAGACGTTTATTCTTCAAACGAATTAATTCCTCATAATCTTCCATTGAAATAATCGCTACATAATCAAGAGAATTTTTACGCACAATAACAGCTTCTTTTTGTGCAGTATCCATAATTTTATCAATATCTTTAGGCAGTTCTGATGCAGAAACTTGGAGCATAGGGATTAATTTTTGACTAAATTATTCTTTTTCGTATTATACAATATTTATTACAGGAGTCATCTTGAATTAATAAAGTGTAACTATGACTGTTAGCGATCGCAGAAAAGTTATAAACAAAAAACGAAGATTAATAATTACTTTTTATAAATTCTACTTTCTAGCCAAAATTAAACTTAAAACATTAATTTCATGGGAGTTTAATAAATATTTATCGGTAAAAAGTTTACTTCTCAGTTCGTTTAAACTGTAGCTACGGAAAATAATAAAAGGGAAATGTTCGTATTTATTTCCAATAGGTAAAAGACTGGAAACAGGATAAAGAGAACGAAGATATAATTTTAAAATATCTTTAAAGCTATATTGTTCGGTTTGATCATCATCACACTGAAAATACTCTTCAAGGAGTTCAGGAATAATAAAAGCATATAATGGAATAGCATAATATTGATCATCATACTGACTATTTTGTTCGTAGTTTTGAACACTATTATCTTTTTCAAAAATAATATCGACAAATTTAATTATATCTGGAACTGTTCTGGTGATGGTTTCTGGTAATTTTGGATGTTTATTAATATACTGTAAATTATTGATAATTTTTTCATAGTTTAAGGTGTTTGAATTCTGATCAGTTCTTATTTTATATCTTTCTTCAATTCCTTTATTTTTAATAGGAACAAACAATAAACTACCATTGATGTGACAGTATTCAATGGGATAATAATTTAATAATTCCTCAAAACTATTATCCATTAATTTTAAGAATTCATTGCATAATTCTGTGCGTAAGTCAAGAGGTGATATACCTGCTTTTTCTGGATCTTTAAACATTTTTTTGAGAGTAATTTCACACTCTTGTAAAAGCTTTTCTAAACAAGTAGAAACTTCTATCAGTCGTTCCGTATCGCAAGATTTTCTCGCTTCTCTTTTAAGTTGTCCAATTAAATTATTGAGTTTACTGCTAAAAGTTTCACCAGCAGCAGAAACAGATTTTCCACTGACAGGAATCATTAAAAATTCATCGTTTCCGATTATACCAGAACCTTGAATCCTTGTCATAATTGAAGTTTTCAAGATTAACAGGAGATTGATAAACGATAAAATACTTTCTTGTATCGCTAATTGACGTTTTTCTTCATCTTCTTCTTGATCATATATTGCTTGTTCACTAAGATAAAATATTAACTGTTTTTCTTGTTTATCAATCTCATCGTTTCCTCTCCCTCGATAAATAACTTGTATCACTTCCATTAAATTTCTTTCTACTTCAAATCTAGGAATTTCTACTAAAATATGTTTAACATTTGGAAAAGATAAACCTCGACTTGCAGAAGATGTCATAAAGATGACTTTTATTGTTTCTTGATCAAGGTATTTTTTAACCTCTTTTTTATCCTTATCTCCTAAGTTTGCATGAATCTCTAAATAGTCTTGTTTCTCTTCAAATTTTCGAGATGCTTTAATTTGTGTAATTAATTCTGCTAGTTTTTCCTTATTTTGAATATAAACAATAATTTGTTCAGAAGGATGATTTTTGAGGGTATATTTAATGTCTTTAATAAGTTGCTTTTGTACTGCGTCTTTTAGGTTTTGATTTTTTTGTAAATATAATTCTTCATGAAATTCGATAGATTCGATAAATAATTTATAAGTTATCTTTAAATTTCTTGCAGGATAAGCATTACTATTAATAATCGTTGCTGGTTTATTTTTAAATCTAAAATTTTCAATTGATAAAGGTGAATTATTAGCAAAGCTTTGTCTAAAAAATATTTTATTAGGTTCAGGAACAGTAGAAGAAAAATGCTGATTAATCACATCAGGATTAACAATAGAAGCATCAGCAACAATAATTTTATAATTAAATCCATATTCTTCTTGAAAATGTTTAAAAAATTTACTAATTTCATGAAGAAGGTTAACCCCATTTTCATCCCCTGTAATCTCATCAACCATGACAAAAATATGTTTAATTCGACTAGATATCTCTCTCATATTGTCTTCTAAAAATTTTTCTTTTATAGAACTATAAGCACTATTAAATATTTTTGGAAAATGCTTCTTAAATGTATTACCTCGGTTCGTTTTTTTATATGATTGCATAGAAACAGTAGCAACAATATTATTAGATATTTCACTTTTAATTAGAGTATCGCTTGCTTCACAAATACTCTGTAAAACTCCACTACTATTGATATTCTGATCTCTTAAAGTATCTTCATTTTGACGAATAACTTCATCAATATTGGATGGATTATATTCTAGTTCCTCATTTTGATGAATAAAATGGACATTGTGATGCTTAAAACGTTTATCCTGATAAATATTTGAACGATAATTAACCGTTATATTACGATTATTAGATCGAATAAGAGTAGCATTACTTGTAATAGCAAAAATTCTATCATCATAAAGTTCACCTGTATTTTTATCAGTAAACTTCTCTATAATATCCAGATTAACTTGTATTCGTGGACTAATATAAAAAAATAAAAATCCCTCATTTAAAATTTTTGGTTGTTTCAGAAACTCTGTGATAGCAGTAGTTTTACCAATTCCAGGATTTCCTGTTAAAAATAAATAATGTTTATCAGATTCTAATTCTCTTTGAATCAGTTCTTTATGTGCATTTCTTAAGTCTAGTTTCGGGTCTAAATTTAAGTTGTCAGAGATTTCTATAGGAATAGTATCAATGGGACTCAAAAAATTATCAATTGTTTCTGTATGAGTTAACGAATGTATTTGTTTATTATTATTTTTTGTTTCCATTAGTTCATTAAAGAAACTTTTTCCATTAATAAAACTTTTTGCTGCTTTACGTTTAATTACATCTAATATATCTTCACGCGCTGTTGATAGTTCTTTTTGTTTGTTATCTTTATGTTTATAAATATGGTGACAAGTTTTAAGTATTTTGATATGTTCTTCTGTATTAGTTAAAGTTAGAGAACTAATTCCGCGATCGCTATATCCAAAAATATTTATATTGACAGATTCTTGATCTTCCAGTAAATTTTGTGATTGAAGAAAACAATAAAAACTATAAGCATAACTTCCTGCTTGGATCATTTTCATGCTTTCTTTATCCTTGGTAACAAATGCTTTATAATGACTCGCTAAACTCTCAGATAAATTAATTTTAGGTGTTTTACTATCCAGTCCCAAAGTAGCAAAAACACTCTTTTTTCTTAAATAAGCAATTTCTTTAAGCAATATTCTTTTTAAGACTTCAACACTATGAAGATTATCTAAATCTTGAATTTCTCGAATAGCAAAAATAGAATAATCAATTGATATAATATACTTTCTATCTTTATACTGAACAAACATTAAACTATCAGCTTTTAGAAATTCTCCTTTTCCCTTATTTTGAGCAATATATTGATCAAAATCATCAATATTCTCTAACTGTTGAAGACTTGACTTGTATGCGTCTCTATCTGTTTTTTTTGTATAAGTTCCTAAACTATTATTCCCATGAAAATAACATTGATAATAAAGAATATCTAGCTTTTTGTAATGCTTGGGTTTAATCTCAACTGCTGCAAAATATTCTTGTAAAAAGTTCAGTCCTGATAAAAAAGCTTTTTGCAGAAAAAACAAAACCCAATCTTTAATAATTTTACGATTTGAGTCACTAACAACTCTTTCATCTATTGCTAATCTATCAATAATCCTAGTAAACTTTAATTCTCTTAAATCTTGAGAATATAAGTCGTCATAATGATGCTTAATATTATTTTGTTTGATGTAGGTAAGGAGTCCAATATTAAACCCAACTTCAAACAAAAATCCTAACTTTTCTCCAAGTTCAATATCTTTACCGATATTTGACATTATTCTTTTTCCTCCTTCTATGGTTTATCGTACAAATATTTTCTTACTTCCGTGAGAAAAGCAAGAGAATTAAACTCAATCTTTCTATTCCCTTTAATATGATTGAAAACTGATAATTGACCCACTGATTTGTCTCCTATTAAATTTTGATAAGGATCTAACTTTAAACTAATTGGTTTATTTCTTGTAGCTGTTGCTTGATAACGAGAAAAATGAAATAAAGTAAGATAATTCAATATATCTTTTTTAAATTGAGTATCATTAATTAGTCCCTGATAAATCGTTTTTTCGTGTTCAGTATCATTATAAATATTCAATAAGGTTATATAAGATATAACCCCATTATATGAGTTATCATTTACCACAGTAATACCATTAAACAAATTGAAAAATACTAATGATCTTTGACTTGCATCTGCTTTATCATTGACTAAGTTTGTTAGTTCAGTAGTATCTTGAATATACAGAGAAGCTGCATTAATTTTTTGTAGTTTAACGACATAATACTTGTCGAAGAAAATAGGATAAATATGTATATCATTTTTACCTGATTTTAATTCTTTAATAACATCCGGTGACATAAAATACAGTTCTCTATTTTCCCCTGTAATATTTAGGTAGTTAGAGTATGGAGATTTAGCAATATACAAGAAATGACGATATCCTTGATCATAAAGTTCACTTATTTTATTAACCAAAATATCAGGTTTTTTGTAGATATCTTCAGTATCATAATTACTGGAGAATGTTCCTTGATTATATAACCTAATTGTTTTATCTTCTTGACGCTCTAAACATATAACTTCCCCTATCATGTTCTTTATTTGATAGGTATTGGTGTATTTGCGATCGCATTCCCAACTAGACACAACAATAATAGCAAGTTTATCTAACTCAGGAGTATAATTATCAAACTGAAATATCTTAGGGATGGTAGAATAAAGGGAACTTAATGAATTACGATTTTTGAAAAAATTAATGTTTTTAATACAAATTCCTTGAGAGCTAAAATCATATTTTTCATTTAAAATATGAGATAATACATAGGAAAAGGAACGCATAAAGACTTCTTCTGGTGAAGCATCATCTTTATCAGTTAAATGAAGACGTAATAAAGGAATAAATAATTTGTCCTTTGATTGATATAATAAAATTTTTAAACTCAAGTAAGTTAACAAAGAAAAAGTTAACTGATACCAAAACATATTAGGATTATCTTCCTGATTAAAAATTTCTTCTTTGAGACGTTCATGATTATAATTACAAACTAAAGATGCTTGATTTTTTAATCCTTGTTTATAAATTTCACGACATTGATCTTCTTGGGGAGTTAAAAGCATAGGTATTGTATTAATTCCATCTAGATCATACTTCATGCTAAACAACTGTTGTTCATTACTCCGAAAGTACTGAATATCAGTAAACTTAATATCAACTGATAGACCACATAATGTTTCAGTATCAATTTTACTACTATCATTAACTGAAATATACTTTAAACCTTCTTTATTATTTAATTCAGGTTTAAATAATGTATTATTGTTATCAACTTTATCTGAATCTTTTTCTAAAATACCCTGACTGATATTAATTGTTAGAGTATATGGTTTAGTATTAAATATTTTTTTACTCTCAATATAGTCTATAAGCAATTCTCTTAATTTTTGTAATTTAAAAGATATGTTATATTGTTCAAAACCTCTTTTGATATCGTTAAATAGCTTTTTCTTAGCTTGATCATCATTTCCTTTCAAAATAGGTAAAATTTGCTGCTCAAAATTTTCTACTGGATCGTAAGTTAATTCTGAAGATATATCATAAGATCGGTCATATTTTTTGTTTTTATCTAAAGGTTTACTGCGAGAAGCAAAAACAAAGTAATATAAAAATACAATTCTTAAAACTTTTCTGATGAATTTTCCTTTTTCGATTTCATTGCTTAGTTTATCTTTATTCTCTTTTTTATCTAAATCGAGAAACTTAGTATGATATTCAAAAGAAGTTTCTCCTTTGGAAGTTTGGACTTGTCCATTTAATTTTAGTTTCATTCCAAAGATAAATTCTTGCTTATCTTGATCCCTATCATTCATTTCTCCTAAATATCCCTCAATTTGTGAAATAATAGGTAATGAATCAAAAGCATAGGAATTATTGAAAAACTGTCGAAAATCAAATTCAACCCCTTGATAGAAAACTTTGTAATAATCATCTGGTTTAGATTCATCATTAATATAAGCTTCTAGGAGTTTCAATCTTCTAATTAAATCTTTTAGATAAACTGCATCTTGATCATTTTTCACTTGATCATATAAAAATTCTAGATATTTAATACTTGCCGCTTTTTTTATCTTTCCTAATGATTCTTCTTTCATTAATTTTTTTAGCTTGTAAATATCATTATTATCTTTATCTTGATTTTCAAATAAGGGTTCTAGAATATCCTCAATTAAATCCTCTTTTTCCTCTTCAAAATGTATTTCAACATAATTTTTTAAACTACTTCTTAATTCATTCAAAAATCTAGTGGGTTGCTTAACAGTTATACTAAGTTTATGTAATCTGAGTAATGGTAGGATATTTTGTTCATCTTTAGGTAAGGTTAACCGTTGTTTTTGTAGATTGGTATATTTTTGATCAAAAGGATAATTAAAACTAATATTATCATTGACTTTACCTTTTAAATTTTCTAAAGGTACTGCAATTTTTTCTAAATAGTTTTCAATAGATATATCTTGTTTTAACTCATTTTTTAATAATTCTTTGACTTTTGCTTGGATTAAATGTAATTGTTCACTAAATGTTTTTTCTGTCCCTTCAATAAAATTAATTGATGCACATTTTGTTCCGAAAGGTTGACTAATAAAAGGATCATTAATAGATAACTGAGAAACTTGATAAGCAAGTTCATCAACATTCATTAATAGACGTTTATTATCTTCAGATATCTTAAATAGTTGTTGAGATGTATCACTATTTAAAACTTCAAGAACTTTACCCAGAAAATCACTGTAATTTAGTTTAACTAAATCGTTTCCATCTTCCCGTAAGTTAGATCCAGAATTTGTCATTTTATTCTATACTTTGACCCTAAGTAATAATTAAGCATTTCCTAGACTATGACCATCTTAAGTCAGTAGGTAATTTTGTACTGTACTAAATTATAGTTCAAGATTAACTCATCTAGGTGATACTAATCTTAGAGTTCCCTAATTTGTAGCTAAAGTTAACATCAACAGTAATAAAGATAATCGAAACATTTTAGAAGAAATAACGTCGTACTTAGTGAGTAACATTGATCTTTATTCTCAATTCACACCATTTATGTTAGCGTATTGCGCTAATGCCCTTATTACTAAAAATTTATGCAAACAATCGATTATTTAATTATCTTTGTTTATCTAATTCTTACCCTAATGATTGGCTTTATGCCCCTTTTATTTCGTAATAAAAAAAATATCAAACAAGGGGACAGTACACAATATCTCCTCGGAGACTTTCCCTGGTGGGCGTTGGGTGCTTCAGGAATGGCCTCTAACGTAGATATTGCCGGAACAATGGTTATCGCAGCCCTAGTTTACGCTTTGGGAACTCAAGGCTTTTTTATCGAAATTAGGGGTGGAATCGTTTTAATTATGGCATTTTTAATGATATTTATGGGGAAATGGACAAGAAGAGCAGTTATTAAAGAAGACGGTAAAGAAATACGGGTTATGACTACAGCGCAATGGATGATTTTTCGGTTTGGCAAGGGAAAGGGAGGAGAGTTTGCTCGTCTTATTAGTGCTATTTCTAATATTGTGTTTTCCATTGGTGCAATGAGTTATTTTTCCATTGGTGGGGGAAAATTTATTGGCAATTTGATGGGAATTAGTGATAGATTTGCGTCAATTTTATTAGTTGTTTTAGCTGCCGCTTATACCATTGCTAGTGGCTTTAGTGGGGTTATTTGGACTGATGTTTTTCAAGGATTATTAATTCTCAGTTCAATTATTTATATTTCTTGGTTATCTTGGACTACTGTTACACTACCTGATACATTTTCTGTGTCAATTCCCAATGGAGATAGTTTCTTAATTAAGGATTGGAATTTTACAGATTGGAGTAGTATTTTTCCGCCTATGACGGCTAATTTACCAGGAGATTATGCCATCTTCAACTTGTTTGGTGGGGTAATATTATTTTACCTTCTTAAAACTATTATTGAGGGGTGTAGCGGTGCGGGTGGATATATGGCACAACGATATTTTGCTGCTAGAAATGAACGAGATACGGCATTTTTATCCTTGTTTTGGATTCTTTCAATGTCTTTTCGTTGGCCACTAATTTCTGCTTTTGCCATCTTAGGAATTCATTATGGTTTGACCCATAGTTCCCCTATTACTGACCCAGAATTAATTTTACCCATTGTTATTAACACTTATATTCCCACAGGAATCAAAGGCTTATTGGTAGCTTGTTTTATGGCTGCTGCCATGTCAACCTTTTCCTCAATTATTAATGCTAGTGCTGCTTATTGGACTAAGGATATTTATGAGCCTTATTTTCTGAGAAATAATCCTATTAATAATTCCCAACAGCATGAAAAAAGATTAGTTTTTCAAAGTCGTTTAGCCTCTGTCTTTATTGTAGTAATTGGTTTGTTTTTTAGCTTTAACCTAAGTAACATTAACGAAATTTGGGGATGGTTATCTTTAGGATTAGGGGTTGGTTTAGGCATTCCCTTATTATTACGTTGGTATTGGTGGAAGTTTAATGGTTATGGCTTTGCCTGGGGAACTTTGGCAGGAATGATCGCTGCTATTCTGACAAAAGCTGTTATTTTACCCATAATTAATAATCCTCAAAATCAAGAATATATTCTCTTTTTTATTCCTGCAATTTGTTCTTTATTAGGTTGTCTTATTGGTACTTATGTAGCCCCACAAGCCTATCAAACCGATAAAGAAGTAATCGAAAATTTCTACAATACGACAAAACCGTTTGGCTTTTGGGGAGAATTTAGTAATGGGCTAACGAGAGAACATAAATATGATATTATTTCTACCTTTATTGCTGTTCCTTGGCAACTTTGTTTATTCTTGTTAGGGATGATGATTATGATGAAAAATTGGCAAAATGTAAAAGTATTAGCATTAGGTTTCTTTTTATTATCAATTGCCTTATACTTTACTTGGTTAAGCCCAATAATCAAACAAACATTAAAAGATAAGAAAAAGGCTAATTTCAAGGATAGTAATTTAAAAGTCTGAGTTAAGTAGGGGCTTAATAATATTAAGTCCTTCTTATTGATAAAATGTCAATCAAAAAATTAACTATGCAAACAATAACTTCATATAACCCCGATGATATGGCACAATTTAACAAGGTAACTACTAACACACCCACTTTGTATTGTCCATGACCGCAAGTATACCCGAACTACCCACCCAATACGACCCCAAAACCACCGAGGCCAAATGGCAAGAAGCATGGTCAACCCATCAAGTCTTCCAAGCAGACAACAGTAAGGACGAAAACTCCTACTGTATTGTCATCCCTCCCCCCAACGTAACAGGAACTCTCCACATGGGTCATGCGTTTGGCGATTGTCTCATGGACGTATTGGTGCGGTATCATCGTATGTGCGGTCATAATACCCTCTGTCTTCCTGGAACCGATCACGCGAGTATTGCAGTTCATACGATCTTAGATAAGCAGTTAAAAGCAGAAGGTTTAACCCGTCAGGAAATTGGACGGGAAAAATTTTTAGAAAAAGCTTGGCAATGGAAGCAAGAATCTGGTGGGAAAATTGTTAACCAGATGAAAAGAATAGGACTGTCTGCTGACTGGTCAAGGGAACGTTTTACCCTAGATGAAGGGTTATCAAAAGCGGTTAGAACAGCATTTGTTAAGCTCTACGAAGCAGGGTTAATTTATCGGGGTAATTATTTAGTTAATTGGTGTCCTGCTTCTTTGTCTGCTGTCTCGGATGTAGAAGTAGAAAGTAAAGAGGTAGATGGTCATTTATGGCACTTTCGTTATCCATTAAGCGACAATAGCGGCTATGTTGAAGTAGCCACTACCAGACCAGAAACCATGTTAGGAGATACAGGAGTAGCAGTTAATCCTAATGATGAAAGATACAAAAATTTGATTGGAAAAACCATAACTTTACCCATTGTTGGGCGAGAAATACCGATATTTGCCGATGAATTAGTTGATCCAGAATTTGGTACCGGTTGTGTTAAAGTTACCCCGGCACATGATCCTAACGACTTCGAGATGGGAAACCGCCATAAACTACCATTTATTAATATTATGAACAAAGACGGGACACTAAACGAAAATGCAGGAATCTTTGCAGGACAAGATCGTTTTGTTGCCCGTAAAAATGTCGTTGAAAAGTTAGAAGAAGATGGCTTTTTAATCAAAATAGAAAACTATAGTCATGCGGTTCCTTATAGTGACCGAGGTAAAGTTCCTGTTGAACCCTTACTATCCACACAATGGTTTGTCAAAATCGATTCCTTAGCCCAAAAAGCCCTAAAATCTCTAGACGAAAATAATTCCCCCAATTTTGTACCCCAAAGATGGAAAAAAGTTTATCGAGATTGGTTGGTAAAATTAAAAGATTGGTGTATTTCTCGTCAATTGTGGTGGGGTCATCAAATTCCAGCTTGGTACGTCATTAGCGAAACCAATGGAGAAATTACCGATAACACACCCTTTATTGTGGCTCATTCAGAAACAGAAGCCTTAGAAAAAGCAAAAAAAGAATACGGAGATAACATCAAATTAGAACAAGATCCCGATGTTTTAGATACTTGGTTCTCCTCCGGTTTATGGCCATTTTCAACACTAGGCTGGCCCGAAAATACAGAAGATTTAAAAACTTATTACCCCACCAGTACCCTCGTAACAGGATTCGATATTATCTTCTTTTGGGTCGCTAGAATGACCATGATGGCCGGTTATTTTACCGATGAAATGCCCTTCAAAGATGTCTATATTCATGGCTTAGTTAGGGATGAAAACGGCAGAAAAATGTCCAAGAGTTATAACAACGGCATCGACCCTTTGATCTTAATTGAAAAATACGGTACTGATGCACTACGCTACACCTTGATCAGAGAAGTCGCTGGTGCTGGACAAGATATCAGCTTACAATACGATCGCAAAACCGACCAATCAGAGTCCGTAGAAGCATCCCGAAACTTCGCCAACAAACTTTGGAACGCGGCCAGGTTTGTGATGATGCACCTCAAAGGAGAAACCCCCCAAAGTTTAGGCACTCCCGATGTAGAAAAATTAGAATTATGCGATCGCTGGATACTCTCACGCTTCCATCAAACCGTCCAACAAACCAGAGACCATATCGAAGCTTATGGCTTAGGAGAGGCAGCTAAAGGACTATATGAGTTCATTTGGGGAGATTTTTGCGATTGGTACATCGAACTGGTGAAAACCCGTCTCTGGCAGGAAACACCCTCCCGTGACGTTGCCAGACAAACCCTAGCATACATTTTGGATGGAACCTTAAAGCTACTTCATCCCTTTATGCCCCATATTACCGAAGAAATTTGGCAAACCCTCAGTCAAAGCGAGGGGCAATTTATCGCGCTACAAGCCTATCCTAACGTAGATAACGCCCTAATTAATCCTGACTTAGAAGCCTCCTTTAGCCTCCTTTTTGAAACCATTCGTACCCTAAGAAATATGCGGGCCGAAGCCGATATTAAACCAGGGGTCAAGGTATCGGTCATTTTACAGAGTGAAAGTGAGCAAGAAAGGACTATCCTAGAATCAGGTCGAAAATACATCCAAGACTTAGGGAAAGTGGAAACCCTAACCATTACGCCCCAACTCGAACAACAGACAGAACAAGTCGTTGCTGGAGTCGTAGGAACCATACAGGCTTTAATTCCTCTTTCTGGGGTGGTTGACATTGCCGGTCTTCGTGCCAAACTAGAGAAGAGTTTAGCTAAAATTGAGGCTGAGATTAAATCCCTCTCAGGCCGACTCAACAACCCAGGTTTTGTCAATAAGGCCCCCGAAGCGGTTGTTCAGGGGGCAAGAGATGCTTTAGCAGAAGCCGAAAAACAGGCTGAAATTTTGCGCGAACGTCTTAAGCGTCTGCAATAATAGAGACTGCCACCCTGCTAACCCCTTAACCCACTATGTTGCACCTAGCCCAAGTGAAAAAAAATCCCAATTCAGGGGAGATGGAACTTTTGTTGCTGGCACGTCAAACCCCCCAAAACCTCTGGGAAATCATCTCTGATGAGGTCATTTCCTGTAAAATTTTGATGGGTTTTTGTGATGGGGTTTTAGTGTTAGCAAAGCTAGACAATAATCAAGAGATTTTAGAACTTAAAGAAGCAAAAGATTGGGTTATGGGTTTAGTTGAAACCTATTTAACTAATGGGGTAATTACCCCGGAATGGGTGGAAAAAGAACAAGAAAAAGTTGAACAATGGCGACAAGAGATTACAGCTAAAAGTCTTGATTTAACCCGTCGTCAATTAGAACTAGAAACACAGAAAGAACAACTGCAAGAATTAGAAGGAAAATTAAGAAATCAGGAATGAGAATTTATGGAAATCGACTAATAAAAACATTACCAGGAGAGTTAACCCGTCCCACTTCAGCTAAGGTGAGAGAAGCATTATTTAATATTTGGCAAGGGGAAGTTATGGGGTGTAGTTGGTTAGATTTGTGTGCAGGAAATGGCGCAATGGGGGCAGAAGCATTATGTCGTGATGCTTCTATTGTTATTGGAGTTGAAAAGTATGGCAAAGCTTGTAAGATTATCAATGAAAATTGGCAAAAAATAGGCAGTCATCAACAAGAATTTCGTATTATTAAAGGAGATATTTTAAAAGTATTAAAGAATTTAGACCGTCAAGAATTTGATCTGATTTATTTTGACCCACCCTATCAAAGTGGACTTTACCAACCTGTTTTAGAATTAATTGTTA
>JAAUYK010151151.1_pt1 | contig 14726 bp, 11 predicted proteins | sample 7278021 | NCBI WGS metagenome assembly JAAUYK01 (sample SAMN14350223, study PRJNA611818) | marine sediment metagenome | isolation source: surface marine sediment (1.8m) | place: French Polynesia: Moorea | collected 2018-08
CCTGGTCCCGGTCGCAGAGCGGTAGCCGATCAATGGCGCCGCCCGCGACCAGACCCGGCCTTGGCGGCACTCTACGGGGCGTTCTACGGCGACACCGTCATCGCTGACGCCAGCTGCGGTGGTTGCAAGGTCCGCTTCGAGCTGCGCTTCTCCATGGCCGACCTAGCCTCGAGCCAGCAACCCGCGTCTCTCGCCAAGGGCGACCCGCCGACCGTCGAAGCCGGGGGAAGAGAGATCCGCCTGCCCGCCGCGGCCGATCTCGCGGCGCTCGGACCAGGTGCCCGCCCGTCGGAGCTGCTGACACGGCTGGCCGGCAATTCCAAGGAGCCTTGGGCGGAGTCAGAGATTACCGCCGTCTCGGAAGCACTTGAACGGACCAATCCTCTGATCGATCTGGATCTCGACTCACCCTGCCCGGAGTGCGGCAAAGAGAACAGCGTCCGCTTCGTTTTGACCGAGTTTCTCGGCGCCTGCCTGGCACGGGACGAGGAGTTCTTGCTACGCGAGATCCACCTGCTGGCGCGGTCCTACGGCTGGAGCTTCGAGAGCCTGACTGCCCTGACGCGCTCCGAGCGGCAGACCTTCGTCCGACTGGTGCTGGCCGAACAAACAACTTCCGCAACGCCGCGGAGGATCGCATGAGCCTCTATCTCCAGCGCCTGCTCGAAACGGCTGCCCCGGCGCCGACCCTAGCCGGGCCGACCGCCGCGCCACCAGCCTTCCTCACCCAGTCGCCCCTCTTCGATGCCGACCAGCGTCTCGATCTATACCCGCAAGCCACACTACCCCTTGCCGAACCCACGCCGGCCAAGGAAGAAATGTCGGCGCCCTTGCCCGATACGCCGGAGCGCCCGGCCCCCAGTCAAACAGCGGCACCCCCGAGCGATACCGCCGCCGAATTGTCCGAGAGAACCCCGCAGGAGCTGCCCGCCGCGGAACCGACCGAGCCCGGAGACCGCTTTTCGCCTTCGCCCGAAGTCAAGCCGGAGCCCCCCCTCGCGCAACCGCTTCCGTCGGAACAGGATCAGCCACCGCCAAGCGTGGTCGAACCCGAATTGCCCTCCGATCCAACCGTGCCCAAAGCGCAACCGGCACCCCTAGATCCGCTCGATAGCCAGCCTCCACCGATGCAACGAGGACTCAGCGACGAAGGTCCGGAGCCGGAGCCTAGCGGGCCGGCGCAGATATCGCCCAAGATGCCGGCGGAGCTCGCCCGGCCGCGACCTGGCTTGTTCGACGGAGATCGCTTCCATTTCGAGCCCGAGGTCGAGGAAACTCAGGGGCCAGTGGCCGAGCAAAGAGCGTTCCCAGTTGCCCCAGGTTTCGATGCGCCCATGCGAAAGGCGCCGCCACAACAGGCTACTCCGGCCCAGGATCTAGCAGCCTCCCCGCTGGTCCATCAGGCTCCGCCGCAGACGCCGGAGCCGGCGCCACCGCCGGCGGCGGCCGCTGAACCGCCGCGACCCCCTCGGGAAGTCACCTCGCGGACCGAGGGACCGGCCCTGGAATTGGCGAGTCCGAAACAGCCCCGCACCGCTGCCGAGGCCTCGGTGATCGGCCCGCTCCGGCCGCGCCGCTTCAATGCGCGCCTGTTCCGGCTCGGGAGGTATTAGATGCCGGTCACAGACCTCTCGAACGTCACCATGTCGCTTCAGCGCCTGCTGGAGTTCAATATCAATCAGGTGATCGATCCCGGTCTGGCGCCCAATGCCACCGTCAACACTCTGCCGCCGGAGCGGGTCACCGGCGGCGCCAACGTGCTAAATCTCCATCTCTACGGCGTCGCTGAGGACGAGCATCTGAAGCTCCGCCCGCGTGAAGCCTCCGGCGCTTCGCCGATCGCCACTTCGCCCATGTCGCTGGTGCTCCACTACATCGTCACCGCCCATACGCTTGCCGGCACCGTCTTTGACTCCGAGAGCGAGCAGCGGCTGCTCGGCTACGCGTTGAAGACCTTCCACGACAACGCGGTGATCGACGACGAAACCGAGATCGCCGGACAGCGCATCTTCCCTGCGGAGATTCAGGGCCGCAATAACCGGTTTGAGATCACCATGCGCCAGCTTGGCCCCGAGGAGGCGCTGAACTACTGGAACAGCCACGACTCCTTCACCGCCAAGCTTTCGGGCTACTACGAAGTTCGGCAGGTCGAGCTGGAGCCGGAGCCGCCGACCCGCATTCCGGGGATCGTGCTCAATCTCGGCGTCTTCATTCTCGACATGAACACGCCGAACATCGGTTCAACCGAGGGCGACCTGCCCTACGTCCTGCCCAGCCAACTCGGCGGCGGCCAGACCACCAACCAGGCCAGCCCGGCCCGCGTTGGCCCGGTCGCCGCCGCGCCGCCGGCGACCAACATCCTGCGCCTGCTCGGCGCCGGCCTCGCGAGGGGCGAGAGCCAGCAGCTTTTGATCTCGAACCGCCACTGGTCGATCCTAGTCCCCGAGTTGGAGCGCATTCCGGTCGACCTCGCGCTCAACAGCCCGCTCGGCTGGTCCCAGGCGCTCACGCCGCGCGGCGTCGAAGCCACGGTGGGCGAGGACCTGCAGGTGATGCGGCCCAATGGAACGGTCGATACCTTGGCGCTCTATCCTGGGGTCTATCTGGCGTCCTGGGAGATCACCGACCGTTTCGAGACGCCGGACGGCCAAAGGGTGATCCGCGAGCGCTCGAACGACGCGCCCTTCTTCGTCTATCCGCGGATCACCGGTTTCACCAGAAACCCCGCCACCGGTGAGGTCACGCTCGACCTGGGCGGCAGCTTCCTGCTCAACCGTGGCCGTCCGCCACCGGCCGACCCGGTGGCCGAACCGGAGCTGGACATCCTGCTCTCGGTGGACGGCATCGGCTATGACCTCGTCACGGCCTTCGCCGCTGGCGGCTTGGGCGATTTTACCATCGCCGCCCACGCCCTGACCTACCGCCCGCTTGCCGACGCCAATACGAGCGGGCTGCACACCATCAGGCTGATCGTCGAGGGCGCGGACAGCCAACCCTTCTGGCTAGAGATCCCATGACCGAGGCTCCCGACAAATCTAATCGCGAGGCGCGGCTCGCCGAGGTCTCTGCGGTCGTCAATCTCGTCGCGGCCCGCCTGAACCAAGCGATCCTGCTGACCCGGGCAAGCGACAAGCCCGGGCGCGCACCGGAGATCGTCGACGCGGTCTCCCGCGCCGAGTCGCGGCTGGCCAGCCTGGCGGGCGGGCGCCTCACCAAGCTCCTCGCCCTGTTCGGCTGCCAGGCAGGCGACCGGGCGATCCTGCTCACCTGTCTCGCGCCCCTGCTCGAACCCGGACTGCTCGCCCGCTATGCCGAAATCCAGGGGCGGCCCTGGGCGACCGAGACCCTAGCGGCACTGCTCTTCGGACTGGGCCGCGAGCCCATACTGTCGCCTTCTTCGGCGGTGCGTGCCTGGCGCCTGGTCACCGAAGAGCGGCGCGACGCCGGCGAGCCCCCGGCGCTCGAAGCCGACCCGGCTTTGCGCCAGTGGATGAGCGGCGGGCTAGCGATCGAGCCCGAACTGCAGGGCGCGCTCACCCTGGTCGAGCCGCAGGCGGCGCTACAGGGCTGGCCGGTCGAGGCCACGGCCGAACGGGTCAAGGACGCGGTGGCGCGGGGCGAGCGCGCCGTCATCGCGGTTGAAGGGCTGAAGGGCGCCGGGCGCGCCACCTTCGCCGCCCAGGTCGCCGAACAGCTCGGCCAGCGCTGCTTCTCCCTCGATCCCGCGGCGATCGGAACCCCTTGGGACCAGGAGGCGACGATCCGCGCCCATCGCTTCGCCCTGGTCGCCGGTGCGGTGCTAGCCTGGCGTACCGGCGAGGTGGCCCACCTCTGGCCGCGCGGGGCCTGGCCGCCGCCGGTCCAGACCCTGATCCTGGAAAGCGGCGAGACGCCGCCGGCGCTCGATCGCTTCGCGGTCTACCATACAGCGCTGCCGGTGATGGATCGCGAAGAGCGGTCAGCCATGATCGCCCGACTCGCGCCCGCCTCGACCGATTGGAGCGAGGCGACCCGCACAGCGCTGGCCGAGCGGCGCGCGCTCACCCCGGGCGAGATCCGCCGGCTGGGCCGGATCGCGCCGGGCGAGGACAGCGAAGCGCTCAGCGTCGCCAACCAAAGCCACGCCGCCGTGATGGGCGAGCTGGCCCAGCGCGTGGTTAGCGAGATCGGCTGGGACGACCTGGTCCTGCCCGAGAAGATGAAGTCCCATCTCGCCGACCTGGCCTTCGAATGCCGGGCCCGTTCCGAGGTTTGGTCCGATCCCAAGATTCGCCGCCTGTTCGGGCGCGAGCGGGGCCTCGTTGCACTCTTCCAGGGGCCGCCCGGTACCGGCAAGACCATGTCGGCTCAGGTGATCGCCAACGACCTGGGCCTCGATCTCTACCGCATCGACTGCGCCACCGTGACCTCCAAGTACATCGGCGAGACGGCGAAGAATCTGCGCCGTATCTTCGCCCGGGCGCGCAAGATCGACGCGGTGCTCTTCTTCGACGAGGCCGACGCGCTCTTCGCCCGCCGAACCGAGGTCAAGGACAGCCACGATCGCCACGCCAATGCCGACACCTCTTATCTACTGCAGCTGATTGAAGGCGAGTTTGACGGCTTCGCGATCCTCGCGACCAACCGCATGAACGACATGGACCCAGCCTTCATGCGGCGCATCCGCTACGTCTTCGACTTCCCGCGCCCAACACCGCAGCAGCGCGGCGAGATTTGGCGGCGGAGCGCCTCGGTCCTGCTTCCGGCGGACGCGACGCTGGAGATGGAAGGACTCTGGCCCGTGCTCGCCGATTGCCTGGACATCACCGGCGCACAGATCAAAACGACGCTGCTCTCGGCGCATTTCGCGGCCCGGCGGCGGGCGGAGACACTGGGGCCCGACGACATCCTGCGCGCCGCCGAGCGCGAGTTCGCCAAGGAAGGCCGCACCATCGGCCAGCGAGAAAAGCAGAGGATTGCGAGCTATGGCTAATCCGACCTACAGCGACGTTCGGGCCAAGGTGCTGAACGAAACCGGTTACAGCCGGGCCCCAAAGATTCTGAAGGGCGCCTTCGTGCAGCTCCTGGAGGACATCGTCGGTTTCGTGCCCAACATCGTTGCCTTTCAATACAACCCCACGACCATCAGCCGCGCGCTTTCGCCCTGGAATCCGCTGGCGGTCGACCAGTCTCAGCGCGGCGCGCAAGCACCCACGGTGCAGCCTTTCGACGTGCCGGAGACCTTCTCCGGCGTGAAGCTGATCTTCGACGCGGTCGACGGCATGGAGCGGGGCAACCCGATCGACGAGGCTCTGGGGGTGGAGCCGCAGCTTGCCGCCCTGCGCAAGATGACCCAGGCCTCGAAGGGGCTCTTGGGCGACCTAACCGCGAGCTTCAAAGAGCTGACCGGCCAGTCGACCACTGATGCGGACCGGCCGACCGTCGCGCCGATTCTCTTCGTGCTCGGGCGGCGGTTGATCCTGCCGGTGCGGATCACCGGCTTTTCGGTCGAGGAGACCTTTTACGGTCCGCAGCTCTATCCGATCCGCGCCACGGTCAGCTTGGACCTCGAGGTGCTGACCCCGGATGTCTTCCGCTGCCAGGAAAACCTGACCGCCAAGATCGCGATCGGCGCCTACGAGTTCACCCGTCTCCAGGAAGACGCGGCGGCCGTGCTTAACCTCGCCAACCTGCCGGACGCGATCCGTTCGGTGGTTCCGCTCTAGGAGTCCGCGATGGCCGTCTTCGATCCAAAGAGCCGTTATATCCAACACGCGACGACCTACGAGACCACCGACCTGCGCGGACGTAGGGTCCGGGCCGTCGGGCCAGCCATGCCGCCGGTCTGGCCCAATCTCGGCGATCACTTGCTGAAGGAGCATCATCGGCTCGACCATCTCTCGGCGCACTACCTGAGCGACGCCTTCGGGTTTTGGCGCCTGGCCGAGCACAACGGGGCGATCCTTCCCGACTCCGTGCTGCGGCGCCGTTCCCTGCGCGTACCGAGGACCCAGTGATGGGCTTCGATCTGGTCATCGCTAGCGGGGAGGACAACCGCATCATGGGCGATCCGCTGCTCGGCTGCCTGGTCGAGGTGCGGGTTGAGCAGAAGCTCGACGAGCCGACCAAGTTCGCCGTGCGCTTTCTCGAGGACATCCAGGACGGCCAGCCGCAGAAGGCTCGGCAGCCGGAGCTAAAGCTGGAGCAGATCATCACGATCGCCGTGCGCGACGGCGACGACCTTGCCTGCCTCTGCCGCGGACCGGTGCTGGAGCGCCAAGCCGAGATGACTCAGGGCGGCCCCGGCTCCTGGTTCGAGATCCGTGGTCTGGACCGGCGCGACCTCTTGGCACGGGAATACAGGGAAGGCAGTTGGGCCGGCCGGGCGAGCGACGCGGCCGCCACGATACTCGCGCCGGTCTACCCCAACGTCAGCCTCGATTCCACGGAGAAGGTCTACGACTTCGACAACGATCCCCTGCCCCAGCGCGGCACGGACCTGGAGTTCCTCAAGAAGAACGCGGTCGAGAATGGTTATCACTTCTGGATCGGCTACGAAGGCGTCAGCGAATCGCTGACCGGCGCGCTCACGCTGCTGGAAAAGGCCAATTGGAAGGCCTCGCCGCCCCTGGGCGACGCGCCGCCGGCCGGACTGCCGTCGCTGCCGCTCGGCGACGACGCGATCACGCTGCGCTTCAATGTGCCGCAGAACGACTGCCCCAACCTGACCAAGCTCCAGCTCAGCGAGGACAGCGCCCAACCCTCCGCGGTGCGCACCTCGACCCAGAACGAGACCGACGGCGGACAGGATCCTCTGACCACGACCGATCAGGCAGCCCCCCTGGGCGGCGCGGGACAGGGCGTCGGCCAGGTCGGGACGGCCCGCTTCATGCCGCCCCAGCCCCAGGGCGATGGCCAGGACGCGCGCACGATTTCGGAAGCGGCGCTGCGCGAGGCGGGCTTCTTCGTCAAGGCAGAGATCTCGACCACCCGGCACCTGCTGAAGCGGGTGCTGGAGCCGCACCAGGTAGTCGCGATCGAAGGCCTGGGCGGCGCGAATGCCGCGACCCCCTTCCGGGTCGCCGAGGTGGTTCACGTTATCAACGGCGCCGAGCACTACATGGACGCGATGTTGGAGACCAACGCCCAGGTCGCCGTTTGAGGAAAAGGCTAAATTTTGAGGGAGAAAGGCATGGCACCCGAGGAAGTACTGGAAGTCGTTTCCCAGGCCTTGGCGAACCGTTTCTACGGGAAGTACCGCGGCAAGGTGGTCAACAATGTCGATCCGGAGGGTCGGGCCCGCCTCCAGGTGCTGATCCCGGAAGTGCTCGGTCAGAACACGCCGCGCTGGGCGCTGCCAGCCTCGCCCTACGCCGGCGACCAAGTCGGCTTCTTCGCCCTGCCGCCGGTCAACGCCAGCGTCTGGGTCGAATTCGAGGCCGGCAACCTGAAGCATCCGATCTGGTCCGGCTGCTTCTGGGGCCAGGGCGAGATCCCGGCGGCCGACGCCACGCCCGAGACCGTGTTTCTCCGCACCCGCGGCGCGTCGCTGACGATCGACGATGCCCAGAGCCTGATCACCATCGAGACCAGCGACGGCGCCAAGGTCACGATCGGCGGCGGCGAGATCAAACTCGAGGGCTGGCGCATCACCTGCGACGCTCAAGGTGGCAAGACCGAGCTGACGGCGGCCGCCTTCGACGCCAAGAACGGCACATTCAAGGTGATCTGATGGCCAAGGTGATCTGATGGCCAAGGTGATCTGATGGCAAGCGGCGTAGAATCCCTCCCGACCGGTATCGCGGACGGCCTCGGCGTCCCGGCGAGCGCCGCCGTGTCGATCAACCTGCGGGTCCTGACCCAGACCGGGCCGATCGGTCTTCTGACCGACGTGGTGACCTTCACCGGCGTGCCCACAGTGGCGGGCAATTGGGTGGTCGGCACGCTGCGCACGCAGATCATGAACATCCCGATGATCAACCAAGATTCCGCCGGCATCGGCTACAGCGCCGTGGGCGTCCCGACCGGGACGATGACGGTCACCATCGCGGACCAAAAAGTTCTGGCGACGTAAGACCATGTTCAACGGATTGACCTATCCCCTCGCCCTTTCCGCCGCCGCCGGTCGGGTCGCCGTCGAGCGTGATTACGAGCGTTACGTCAAGGGCCTGATCTATCAGGTGCTACTGACGCGTCCGGGCGAGAGGATCAACCGGCCCGAGTTCGGCGCCGGCATCCGCGCGATGGTCTTCGCACCGCTGTCCGATGCCTCGGCAAATCTGGCTCAGACCTCGGTGCTGACGGCGCTGAACGAGCAGCTCAGCGCCTTCATCAGTGTCGAGGACGTGCGGGTCGAGGTGCGCGAGCCGGCCACCCTGGTCGTGACCGTCATCTACCTGATCCGCGCCACCAACGAGCGCCGCTTCCTCAATGTGGAGGTGACCGAGTAGCCATGACCACCTCGGGCCGCAAACAGCTTCTCTGCGAGCAGGATCCCTTCGCGCTCACGGGTATCGACTTCGTCTGGGTCGACCCCAGCGACCACCGCCGGCTCGCGGTTTTCTTCGTCATCGAGCCCGACGATCCCGATCCGCTGAACGCGCACCCGGTCGACTACAGCGTGCTCAATCGGCCGATCGACCAGACCATCGAGGAGTTCCAGCCGGCGATCGAAGGGCTCGAGGACGGCTCGACAATCCCCATCGAGGCGCTCTCCTGGGACATACGTTTCGACGCGACCGGCGCGCCGAGGATGACGCTGACGGTCCTGGCCGAAGAGGAAGGTGATTTCCAGAACTACCTGCTGACCCTGACCGACACGCCGCAGGATGCCGGACCGCCGCGCCTGGATGCCTTCTGCGACAAGATCGTCTTCTCCTTCAAGCAGCCCTGCCCCAGTCCTTTCGATTGCAAGCCAGTCAAGGACTGTCCGCCGCTCGACACCGGCGACTACCCGGTCGACTACTTGGCCCGCGATTTCGAGAGCTTTCGCACCGCCTTGATGGCCTTCGCCGCCGACCGCTATCCGAATTGGGAAGCGCAGGTCCCGGCCGACCAAGGGGCGATGATCGCCGAGCTCTTCGCGGCGCTCGGCGACGAGTTCTCCTACATCCAGGACCGCTTCCTGCGCGAGGGCTGGCTGGAAACCCTGACCCAGCGGCGCTCGTTCCGGCAGTTGGCGCGGCTGGTCGACTTTCGCCCCGATCCCGGCGTCGCCGCGACCGGCCTGATCACCGCCCGGCTCTACGCGGAGGAGACCCGCCCGGCGGGCCTGCTAGCCGACCTCGTCGCGGTCCCCGCCGGCGCCCGCGTCTGGGCGGATCAGGAAGACCAGCCGCCTTTGCCATTCGAGATCGGCAAAAACCTCGAACAGATGATGGCGGGCGACCCGACCTATCCGGTTCACACCCACTGGTCCGACCTGCCAGCCTATGTGCCGGACCCGGACTACCCCTGCCTGCCGATCGGCGCGCGCGAGATGTATCTCGCCGACGGCGGGCTGCTGCTGGCGCCCCATCCGCCCGCCGTGCTGGCCGGACAGATCGCCGAGTTCTGGGCCGGCCGCCAGGTCCTGATCGAGACCCGCCCGAGCGAACCGGAGGCGCCGGTGCGCCGCATCATCGTGACTTTGGACGAAGCGGTCGAGAGCTTCGACGATCCCTTGACCGGCGCCGGCCCACTCCTGCGCTTGCACTGGCGCGAAGAGGACGTACTACCCTTCGAGCTCGACCAGAGCCAGGCCTTCGTCACGGCAAACCTGCTGCCGGTGCGCGCCGGCTTGAGTGTCCCGGAGGACTTCGTGGTCGGCGACAGCGCCGATCCCGCGCTGGCCGGCCTGGCCCGGACGATCCAGCGCGGCGGACCGCGCCCCGCCTGGTCGCCGACCCGTCCCGCGATTCACCGCCATACGCTGATCCGGACCGTGGACGAGGGCCTGGGCTGGCGCGAGGAGGTCGACGATGCGGGCGAGCACCTCTACCACCCCGACGTCGTGCTCCAGCAAATCGATCCGGTCACCGCGGACTGGAGCGTCGGCGACGACGCCCTGGCCTTCGCCGAGACCGACGAGGCCGCGGCCATCGAGCCCGGCGCCTGGGGCGCGCTTGCCGAGTTCGACCGCGAAGGCCTGCGCATTACCCACTTCGACTACATCGGCGGCGAGGGTTTCACGCTGCGCTTCGGCGACGGCGAGTTCGGGCGCATTCCGGCCGACGGCCATCTGTTCACGACGACCTACCGTACCGGCCCCGGCGCGGCGGGCAATGCTCCCGCCGACACGATCACCCGGCTGGAAGAACCGGCCGACATGCCGATACCGCTTCAGACCATGCCGCTTGAGGTACGGTCGGTCCGAAACCCGCTCGCCTTGACCAACGGCCGCGACCCGCAGGAGCTGGCGCTAGCCCGCCGGATCGCCCCCGCGGCCTACAAAGCGCTGGTCTTTCGCGCTGTGCGCAACGAGGACTACCGGGCGCAGGCCGGGCGGCTCGACTGGGTGCAGCAGGCCGGCGCGGTCACCCGCTGGACCGGCGCCTGGGCTTCCACCTTCGTGACCGCCGATCCCAAGGGCGCCTTCGAGATCTCGGAAGTCCGCCTGGCCGAACTGCAGGCCCTGATGGGCGCGGTTCGTCAAGTCGGGCGCTGCGTCATCACCCGCCAGCCCGTGTTCCTGCCGCTCGACCTCAAGATCGCGATCTGTCTGGAGCGCGGCTTCGCCTTCGGCGACGTGCTGGCGCGGGTCCTGCGCGCGCTCTCGCCCTCGGCCGGACCCGGCGCTTTCTTCCACCCGGACAACTTCACCTTCGGGACACCACTTTCGCGCCCCTCGCTTGAAGCCGCGATCGCCTGCGTCGAGGGCGTATCGGCGGTCCTGGAAATCCAAGTCCGGATTCGCGGCCGCACGGGCTACTTCACCTTGGATACGCCCGAGCTCGCGGTCGCCGACAACCGCATCCTGAAGGTCGAGAACGATCCGCGGCGGCCAGGCCAGGGCTCGATCCGGATTTACGAAGATGAAATTCCCGCGATGGAGGCCGCATGATGGCCCTCTGCGATTGCGATAGGCTGATCTTTCCGCTCCCACTCGACATCCCGAGCGGCCTGACGCACCTGCCGCGCCAAATCGGCCTCTTCGGCGACTTTCGTCAGGCCATGCTGGCCGACATTCGCGACTTCCCGGCGCTCGCCGACTGGCGCGCCCGGGAGGAGGACGATTTCGGGCTGATGATCCTGGATTGGTGGGCCTATGTCGCCGATGTCCTCGGCTTCTACACCGCCGAGCACGTCAACGAGCTCTATCTGGGCACCGCCAGCCGCGAAGACAGCCTGCGCCGAATCGTCGGCCTGATCGGCTATCGGCCGCGGCCGGCCCTGGCGGCAACGGCGACCCTGGCGGCGCTGGTCGACGGCGCCGACCTGAGCACCGCGCCGGCGCGGGCGCGCTTCATTTCCGATGCCCTCGACGAACAGCCGCCCCAGGACTTCGAGCTCGAAGCCGAGACCCAGCTCGACCCGCGGCTCAACGACTGGACCGTCGGGCCGATCCCGACCGGGCTCTACGAACCCGAACGCCTGCTGCTCGACCCGGCGACTCGCAACTTCGCGGAAGGGGCGGTCGCTGTGATCGACGTCGCCGGCAACCGCGCCGTGTTCTACGTGCAGACGCTCGAGCAGGAGACCGCGCTCGATGGCCGCGCCTATCTGCGCATGACGGTCGAAGACTCCTCGGTTCTGCCGCCGGGGCCCGCCGACATCGGCCAAGTTCGCCTCTGGACCCTTGCCCAGAACGTGCCGATCGCGGCGATCACCGGCAGCAGCGTTACGCTTCACGGCCTCTACCCGCAGATCCGCAAGGGCAGCCTGGTGGTGGTCGAGGAGGACGAAACCAACCTCTCATGGTTCACGGTCAACGCAAGCGCCTTCGGCCGCGCCGAGCTAGTTCCGGAAGATACAAGCGGCACCGTGGCGCTGCCGGCGGTCAGTACGGCAACAACCGTGCTAACTCTTTCCGGCAGCCCTTCCGCCACGCCTGAGGAGAGCCGTCTGCATTTCGGCCGGCTGCGCGGCGCCCGCCCCATCTCACCAGCACTTCACGAGTTGACCCTCGCCGACCTCCAGCCCCAGGCGAAGCTGGTGGGCCCGAACGACGTGCCGGAGGTCGATCCGCCCGGCGCAGTGCTCCTCAAGGGGGCGCGGGACCGCGGTGCCCATCTGCCGTCCGACCTGCACGTCGACCCAGACAGCGGCGGCACGACCTTGACCCCCGATGGCTCGGCCCTGCCTTTCGAGGCGCCGCTCCGCACGCCGGTTAAGGTGCACGGCAACCTCCTGACCGTGACCCGCGGCAAGACGGTCGAGGAGACCCTCGGCTCGGGCCAGGGCTCGCTCGACTTCCAGTCCTTCACGCTGGCCAAGAAGCCCCTGACCTACGTCTCCGACCCGGCCGCGCCCAAGGGCCGCCGCTCCTCGCTGCGCGTCTGGGTCGACAACATCGAGTGGCGCGAAGTGGAGAGTCTCTTCCTCGCCAGCCCCGACGAGCGGGTCTTCACAGTCGATCTCGATGCCGAGGGCCAGGCGACCATCACCTTCGGCGGCGGCGGCTTCGGCCTGCCGGCCTCGCTCGGTGTTCAGAACGTCTTCGCGCGCTATCGCTTCGGCGCCGGCGAGCCACCACCACCGGCCAACGCGATCAAGCAGATCGCCGGCCCTGTGCCCGGCCTGCGCCGGGTCTTCAACCCGCGTCCGGCTTTCGGCGGCGGCCCCGGCGACGGGCCGGAGGATCTGCGCCATGTCGCCGCCGCCTCGGCCGCCACCTTCGACCGCGCGGTCTCGGCTTCGGACTTTGCCGTGCTCGCCCGCGACTTCGGCGCGCTCAACGCCATCGCGGTCACCGAGTGGGTGCCCGACCGGGTGCGCGAGGGCGTCGTCGTCACCGCCATCTTCGAAGGCACGCCGACGCCGGAAATCACGGCGGCCCTGCAGCAGCACCTGACCGCCAAGGCCGCCGAGACCACGCCGATCCGGGTCATCGCCGCCGACCCCGAGCCAGGGGTCCTGGAGCTGACCTACGAGGTCGCCGCCGACGCCGATCCTGCGCGGGTGGCGGAAGCGATCGAGTTCGGGCTGCTGGACGAGTTCCGCGGCCTGCTCGCACCGCGCAATGCGCTGATCGGCGGGCCGCTCTTCCGCTCGGCCATTCTGGGCGCGGCGGCCAAGGCGACGGGTCTCGACCGCATCGTTTCCCTGCTGCTCGATGGCGCGACCTGCCCGCTGACCATTCCCCTGGAGGCGCACGACTACTTCGCGCCCGACCTGGTTCTCGTGGAGGCGGCATCGTGACCGAGCAGGCCGCCACCGCGCTCACGCCGCCGGAAGACGGCTACGAGGCTTATTACGCCGAGAAGCTCTGGGAATGGATCCCGGAGCTTTACAAGACCCTCGACTTCGAGGCGCCGAATCCCGGCGTGCTCCGGGCGATGATAGAGATCGTCGCGGTTCAGGCCGCGACCCTGCGGCGCGACGTCGACCGGATCTGGGACGACCAGTCGATCGAGCTGGCAGACGATTGGGCGGTCGCCTATCTCGGCGAGTTGGTCGGCGCCACGCCGGTCAGCGGTTTCAACGCCCGCGGCTCGCGCCTCTCCGTCGCCAAGGCGGTGCGCTACCAGCGCCGCAAGGGCACGCTGACCGTGCTGCAGGAGCTGATCCGCGACATTGGCGGGGTGGAAGGCGTCGTGGTCGAGGCCTTCCGCCGCCTGGTGCGCTTTCCCCACCGGCTCGACATCAATGCACTGGGCTATGGCACCGTGACCGGCACACCGGCCGGCGGATTCCTGAACCTGCGCAACCCGAGGGTCGCGGGTCTAACCGACAGCGCCTTCGACGAGGCGGCCCACTTCGCCGACGTTAGGCGCCTGCGCGGCCTCTATGGACGTTACGGCATCCGCAAGGCGAACTTTCATCTCTATCCGCTGCGCTCCTACCCGCTCTCGCTGTCGACGCCGGTGCAGATCGCCGCCGGGCGCTGGACGCTCGATCCCTCGGGCCGAGAAGTTCCACTGTTCCAGCGGGGCCAGACCTCGGACCGACCGCCCGACGCGATCCGCGAGACCGACCTGCCCGACGAGATCCCCTGCCGCCGCTTCAACGCCGCGCGCCACAGGATCACGCCTGAGGCCCTCGGTGTGATCAACGACACAGCGATCGATACGGCGCTGGCGCCGCTGCTCGGCGTGACCTATCCCAGCGCGCCCAGCTTCCGAAGTGCCATCGCGGCCCGGCTGACCGCGGGCCAGCTTGCCATGTTCGCCGCCGTCCTGCTCGACGCCACGCGCTTGCCGGACTCGCCCAGGGCGATCCTCTGGGGCGACCCGATCGCTCTTGTGGTCGACACGGAGAGCAGCGATCCGCCGCTTCCGGCAAGCGCGGTGATGGCCGCCGAGCTTTCCCAGTGGGGGGCGGCCACGCCGCTGGCCGACGAAGTCGCGCTGGCCTTCGACCCGGCGACCGGCCGAATGGTCGAGGGTCCTGGCATGCCAGTTGGCGAGATCTTCACCGAGACGCTCCACTACGGCTTATTCGATGACATCGGCGCCGGCACCTACGCCCGCTCAGCCGGCCTCTCGGATAGTCCTGACAGCAGTTTCCCGGCCGGCGCGACGGGCGGTGGCGGCGGCTTCACCGATCACGGGCCGCAGGCAATCACCTTGCCGGCCACGGGCACCCACCGCTTCACCACCTCCAAGACC
>JAAUYK010146761.1_pt1 | contig 14715 bp, 16 predicted proteins | sample 7278021 | NCBI WGS metagenome assembly JAAUYK01 (sample SAMN14350223, study PRJNA611818) | marine sediment metagenome | isolation source: surface marine sediment (1.8m) | place: French Polynesia: Moorea | collected 2018-08
ATAGCAATAGACAGGCTAGTTAGGACACATAAATTATATTTTAAGGGAACAGGGAACAGGGAACAGGGAACAGAAAAATGTCCTAATAGCTTTGGCGACTGCTATATATTATTATTGAGGGTAAAGTAAGATTAGTTAATCAATTAGATGAAAAAATTGGAACCTTAGATAAAGGAGATACCTTTGGAGAATGTCAGTTTTTTATTAATGATGGATTTGAACATTATAGTATTAGAGCAGGACTAAAAACAAAACTGATTTATCTCAACCCAGAAACCCTGTTTCCTTTAATTACTCAATATCCTCAAATACGAGAGCATTTTTATCAAAAAGCACAACAAATTAATCATAAATTAAATCCGACAAATGTTGAGGAATTTATAAATGATAAACCCATTGATTTATCTAAGAAAACTATAGAAAATAAACCTCAAAAAATTATTAATAAGGCTTATTTTCCTTCCCCTACCCAAAGAGTAACTCATCTATTCCAAAAAGTATGGCGACGCTACCCTTTTTATGCTCAACAAAGTGGTTCTGATTGTGGGGCAGCTTGTTTAGCTATGATCGCCCGTTATTGGGGTAAAAAACTAAGTATTAATCGTTTGAGAGATATCGCCAATGTTGATAGAAATGGTGCATCACTAAAAGGACTTTGTCATGCAGCAGAAAGCATTGGTTTTTCTCCAAGACCGGTTAAAGCGAGTTTAGATAAACTAGCTCAACAGGAACTTCCAGCCATTGTTCATTGGGAAGGAAAACATTATATTGTTGTTTATGAAATCACCAAGAAACAAGTTATTATTTGTGATCCTGCAATTGGTCAAAAAACCCTAAGTTATGAAGAATTTAAAGAACATTGGACAGGTTATAGCCTGCTATTAAAACCTACAGTTTCTTTAAAAAATACACAAGAAGTCAAAACTCCTTTTTGGCAATTTTTTGAATTAGTTAAACCTCATGGCTTAGTTATATTTGAAATATTTATTGCCTCTTTGTTTATCCAAATTTTTGGATTAATTACACCCATTTTTACCCAGTTAATTTTAGATAGAGTGGTGGTTCAGCGATCCGGTGTCACTTTATTTGCAGTAGGGTTAGGATTAATCATTTTTGGTCTATTTCGAGTGGCTATGATGGGGTTACGTCAATATTTATTAGATCATACTGCTAATAAAATTGATATTACCTTAATTGTCGCATTTATTAACCATACATTGCGCTTACCTTTAGGATTTTTTGAGTCTCGTTATGTGGGGGATATTATCTCTCGTGTACAGGAAAATCGTAAAATTCAACGATTTTTAACAGGAGAATCTTTATCAATTATACTAGATTTAATTACCGTATTTATCTATGTTGGTTTGATGTTTTGGTATAGCTGGAAAATGGCACTCTTATCCTTAGCTATTGTCCCACCTTTTTTCTTATTAGCTTTAGTTGCAACTCCATTTTAAAAGCGGATTTCCAGAGAAATTTTTGGAGAAATGGCCAAGGAACAAAGTTATCTTATTGAAGCTTTAAATGGGGTGAAAACCATTAAATCTAGTGCCGTAGAAAGAAGCGTTCGTTGGCATTGGGAAGAACTCTTACATAAAGAAATTACTAAACAATTTTCGGGTCAAGTGATTGGTAACCGCCTACAGATTTTTAGTAATACTATCGAAACTTTAGCAACCACAGGTTTGCTATGGTATGGTGCATGGTTAGTAATTCAAAATCAATTAACTATTGGTCAATTAGTTGCCTTTAATATGCTATTTGGGAATGTGATTCGTCCTTTCCAAAGACTGACGGTATTGTGGGAACAATTACAAGAAGTAGTCATTGCCGTGGAACGACTAAATGATGTACTTGACTACGAACCAGAAGAAGATTTACAACAACAATCACGACAAATTTTGCCCCATCTTAAGGGAAATATTCGCTTTGATAATGTTACCTTTCGTTATCATCCAGAAAGTGATTTAAACGTGCTAGAAAACCTCAGTTTTGAGATTAAATCAGGTCAAACTGTTGCTTTAGTAGGCCGTAGTGGTTCAGGAAAAACAACCATTTCTAAAATGGTTTTAGGACTGTATCCTGCCACGGATGGAAAAATCTTAATTGATGGGCAAGATATCAATAGTTTATCTCTCAGTTCTTTAAGACAACAAATCGGTGTAGTGGATCAAGATACCTTTCTATTTGGCACAACTATTCGAGACAATATTAGTCTTGCTCATCCTGATTCTACCCTAGAAGAAGTTATAGAAACTGCTAAATTAGCAGGAGCCCATGAGTTTATTCAAAAATTACCGATGGGATACGAAACGCAAATAGGAGAAGGGGGAGGAATGCTATCAGGAGGACAACGGCAAAGATTAGCGATCGCCCGTGGTTTATTAGGCAATCCTCGCTTATTAATTTTAGACGAAGCAACCTCCCATTTAGATGCAGAATCAGAGCGTATTATTCAAACAAATTTAAACTCTATTTTACGTCATCAAACCACTTTAGTTATTGCCCATCGCCTTTCTACTGTGAGGAAAGCAGACTTAATTTTAGTATTAGATAAAGGAGTATTAATTGAGAAAAGAACTCACGATGAATTAATGAAAAAACAAGGACATTATTATTATCTCAACCAACAACAATTAGAGGTAACACCTTAATCTTATTGTCTACAATCTATCTATCAATTTTTGGAGTAAACTCATGACTGATGCAGCTAAAAATGAACACATTGATCACAATTTACAAGAAGAAGAAAATTTGTCTTCTGTCGTTAAAACAAGTATTAATTATCAAGATAATTGGTCAAATTCAACCAAAGAAATTCTTGATAGTTTGCCCCGTGTTTGGACAAGAGGACTTCTCTATTTTTTATTTATTTTTGTGGGTATCGCTTTACCCTGGGCGATGTTAGGAAAAGTAGATGAAACGGGAACAGCAACCGGCAAACTAGAACCCGAAGGAAAGACCTTAAAGTTAGATGCACCGGTGGAGGGAAAGGTATCTTTAATTAATGTCAAAGAAGGAGACATAGTAAAAGCTGGAGATAGATTAATAGAAATCGAATCTGACATAATTCAAGCAGATTTAAAACAGCAAAGAAATAAACTAGAAGGACAAAAACAAAGACTGCAACAATTACAAATTTTAGAGAAGCAATTAGAGGTTGTTTTTCAGACACAAAAGCAACAAAATCAGGCTCAAGAATTAGAAAAATTAGCTCAAGTTAATCAAGCTAAATCTAATCTATCAATCCTGAAAAATGCCTACCATTTACAGCAGTCAGAAAAACAAGCTCAAGTTAATCAAGCTCAACAGGATTTAGAATATAATCAAGAAGCTATTAAATTAGCAGAAATTCATTTACAAAATGCTCAAGAAGTCAAAGATCGCTATGATGCGGCTATTAATGAAGGAATTGTTTCTGCGATTCAAGTATTAGAAAAAGAAGACGCTTTACAAGAAAGACAAAAAACTTATAAAAAATTAAAGTCAGATATTGAAAAGGCAAAACATCGTTTAGCTGAACAAAAAAGTAGTTATAAACGAACGATGAAAGAAGCAAAAGGAGCAATTCAAGAAGCAGAATTAAAAGTAAGAGAACAGGACAATAGTTATCAAAGCATCAAGCAATCTGGTGAACTTTCTTTACTAAAAAATAAAGAGCAAATCAATAATATACAAAGAGATATAACCACTCTTCAATCAGACATAAAACAGACAAAAAGTAAAATAGAAAGTTTAGAGTATCAGTTAAGTCAACGAGTAGTAAAATCACCTATTGAGGGAATAGTTTTTGATTTACCCATTGATGCAGAAGGGGCAGTTGTTCAACCCGGAAAGCGCATTTTAGAAATTGCACCTCAAGGAACAAATTTGATTTTAAGAGCGCAAATGGCTACAACAGAAAGTGGTTCTGTAAGCCAAGAAATGCCAGTAAAAATGAAGTTTGATGCTTATCCTTTTCAGGATTTTGGTATCATTGAAGGGACATTAATTGAAGTTTCTCCAACAACATCAGAAATAGAAACCCCTGATGGTAAAACCTTGGTTTATGACCTGATAATTGAACTTGATAAGACCTGTATGCCAACCCCCGATGAGTGTATTAAATTACGTCCAGGAGATACAGCGACAGCAGAGGTTGTTATTCGTCAACGTCGGATTATTGATTTTGTACTTGATCCCTTTAAAAAGTTACACAATGGAGGATTTAAACTTTAAATATCCTTGGAGAAATATCAGATAAAACAAATTATTTATTACCTAATCCAAGAGGCAATTATACAATGGACAAACTAGAGTTTTATCGTAGTGTAATCCAATCATTATTAACAGCTTATGCTGCTGTTCCTATTTCCAATGGAGCGATAGATTGTTATACAGTTTTTGACACGAAACAAGACCATTACCAGGTTATGAATGTGGGATGGGATGGCCATCGACGGGTTTATGGTTCTGTTCTCCATTTAGATATTAAAAAAGGAAAGATTTGGATTGAGCAAAATATGACAGAAATGAGAATTGCTAAAGAACTTATTAAAAAAGGGGTTCCTAAAGAAGATATTGTCTTAGGATTTCAAGCTCCAGAAATGCGTCAATATACAGATTACGCTGTTATTTAATTTTAATTAAAGATTCTTTAGAGACTGTATTAAAGTATGTCCAGGAGATACAGCTAAAGAAGAGATTATTATTCGTCAACTTCGTATTATTTATTTTGTAATTGATCCCTTTAAAAAGTTACAAAATGGAGAATTTAAACTTTAGAAACCATAGTTAAAGAAGTTAGTAGTAAGAAGTAGGTAGGGACTTAATAACATTAAGTCCCTACAAAATTTTTTGTTGTAACAAATAATTACAAGTTAAAGGATATCTGTTTAACTTTAAACCTAATCAAAATATTTCAAATCTATTGATGAAGTTATTTAAAGATTATCATCAATAACCAACCCAACAACAACAACTAAGAGTGCAACCTCCAAGATTTTTTTCCAATTCCATTTTCCACCGACAATACTCTCTAATTCTAAGTCAGATAATTCTGTATAGTCTAATTCAACAGGTTTAAGATCAGAAATAACTATGTTTGCCATTGTTACATTACTCCATAATTAGTTGTGTTTTTGAAAAGCTTGAATTTGCTTGTCTTATTTATAAGATATCAAGTATTAATTAGTAGCGTCAATAGCAAAAAAAGCTTAAATTAATAACAATTAAACTAATTATTTCCTGATATTGTTTCAGAAAACTACCTTTGTGACTATGTAGATGGTTAAATGTGATCTAAACGTATATTGAGTTGTGATCTCGATCAATAATTTTCAGTGATTTTGTGCAATATCCAAGAATAAATTAAAACAATTATTTCTTTTTTAAATTATCTCACCTCTAGTTATGGTCTATTTTAACTTCCTATCTATAGGATGTTTGAAAAGTGTGAATTTTAATTTAGATCCTCTTAGTCCTTCTTTGAAAGGAGGTTTAGAGGAGCTTAGGGGCTTCTCAAACTGCCTCTTAGCTAATTTTGAATTTTTTTATCCCGAAGAAGAACTAAGATGAATAAAGACAATTTTGACGGTGTTGGTTCGATTAATAGACTTATCAGCTTTTTCAATAGTGATCAATTCTTAAGTTTCCATCAACAAGGTAGCAGCAATATGGAGATCATAAATTTTTGATATAATTAAATTAAGAAATAAATATTTCCAGCTAAAGCCATGGAATTAGCCTTAGAACAAATTATCTTAAATCCTGGTCAACAATTACTTTTAAAAGAGCTTAACTGGGCAAAATTTGAGGCAATATTATCAGAATTAGGAGAAAGTCGTGCTTCTCGATTATCCTACAGTAACGGAGTATTAGAAATCATGGTTCCTTTACCTGAACATGAAAAGGATAAAGAAATCATTGGAGATATTATTAAAATTCTCTTAGATGCACTCAACATTGATTTTGAAACGCTGGGATCAACCACATTTAAAAATAAACTTATGAATCAGGCCGTCGAACCTGATGCTTGCTTTTATATTGAAAACTATCAAGCTGTTATTGGTAAAAAAAGGCTAAACCTAGAAAGTGATCCACCTCCAGACTTAGCCATAGAAATTGATATCACTTCCCGTACCCGTTTAGATAATTATCGACTTTTAGGTGTCCCCGAACTTTGGCGTTATACTCAAAATAGTTTAGAGATTAATGTGTTACGAGAAGGAGAATATATTGAGTCTTTAAATAGTCCCAATTTTACCAATATTCCGATTATTGAATTAATTAATCAAGCTGTTGAACAAAGTCAACATATTGGGAGAAGTGAAGCTATGAGAAACTTTAAAAATTGGATTAAGGAAAATCTTGATAATAACTTAACTTAAAGGCAGAATTTATATTACTATTAAGAATGAATATTTCAAGGAAAAAATTTCATTATGTCATCACAGATCAACATTACCGAGCAAGATATTCTCAAACAACTTAAATTATCAGGAAAAGTCCCAGAAATTCTCGAAGGGATAGTTAAGCAGACAATTATTACTGAAGAAGCAGAAAAAGCAGACATCACAATAGAAACTGAAGAACTACAAAAAGCCGCCGATCAATTTCGGTTACTTAATGATCTTCGAATGGTTGAAAAACAAAGTTGAGCAAATAGAGATAAACTTATCTTAACTGACGGAATAAAACCTCTAGTTACTGTTGTATCCCTATCCAAAAATTATCTTATTATAAAAAATAATAATTCACATATAACTACTAGATTTTTTGGTTAGTTAATAACTAATTTTTTAAGCACATCTTGGTGCATAAAAGCGCGATCTTTTAAAGATTGAATCCTATCTTTAATTAACGGGTCCCCATTAACAAAATATTCTAACCAAGCGGTACTAATAACATTGGGATCAGTGGGAAGTTGAGCTAAATCCCATCCAGGAATTTCGATTTCTTCCATTAAATAGTCCACTTTAGGATCATAACTGAGAGCAAAACATTTACACTCTTGTGAAGCGGCCATAATTAAACTGTGTAAACGCATCCCAATTATCATCTCTACCCCTTGAAAGAAACCCTTTAATTCTCTGGGATTTTCTAATTGAATAATCTGGTTAGTCCCTGGTAATTGTTTAGCAATAGAACGAGCAATTTCTAAATCTTGGGTTGCTTGGAAAGGAACCAATAAAAGACAGGTATTGGTGGCCTTTTGAAAATCAATTAAAGCTTGGGTTAATATCTTTAACCTTTGAGGGGTTAATAGACGATGACTCCGTAAATTAACTGCTACTCTCGGTGCCGGTAAATCCGCTAAACCTACCACAGATTTAGCCGTTAACGCCCAAACTGGATCAGGGGCAATCAAAGGATTTATATGCCATTTTGATAATAATTGTGCGGACTTATAATCCCTAACACTAACAGCAGTACAACCTAATAAAACTTGATGGGTTAACCAACGGGTCAAAGGATTATTTAAAGGGCCAATTCCTTGCGCCCAAGCAACAGTTTTTAAGCCTTTTTGTTGGGCTAATGCCATCAATCCTGCATAATAAATAGGACTAGCTAAACTGGTAACATCCTGCATCAAACTCCCCCCACCCCAAATAAAAATATCAGAGGTTTTTAGAGCTTCTAAAATAGCTAACCCAGAACGATTATGATAAGTTTGCACCCCATATTGTTCGTAAGTTTTACGAGGGTTTGCTGAGAGGACAATGGGTTCAACTTGAGAGGGTAACATCTGTAGCAAAGTCATCAATAAGGCTTCATCGCCCCCGTTTCCTTTGCCATAATAACCACTAATAACTGCCCGCATTTTTACTTCTCGATTGGCCAAATAAGCTTAGTATACAGATAAGCGATGGTTTCCACAATCACTGATTTTATCCCCGCGCTGGTTTTCCACCAAGGTACGGAGGAAGGAGGAGTAAATGCGATCGCCCCCACTTTGATCTCTGGTTCTAAAATCCCTTTAAACACTAACCAACTACGGCGAGTGTGAACGTCAAAGGAATAGATATTGATAGCTTTAACAGCTAAATTTGATTCCAGTAACCATTGTTTCACAGCCTTGGCACTGGCGGCAGTTCGGTTAACTTGTACAGTAGTATTAGGAACTGCAACAACCTGATTAGGGTTTAACCCCAAGGCAATGACTGTGGCAGCAGCTAGGTCAGCTAAGGTTTTATAGTCACTTAGATATTTTCCTCGGCCTATTTCGTTACCAGTGGTGATCATCAAACGATAATCTTTGTCTTTAAATTCTGCCATCGCTGCTTCTATTGTCTTATCACTCACCCATCCTTCTACGATCATAACGTCTGCATCTAGGGGGCGAGACATCCTTAAAAATGGATGAATGGATAAGGCAAAACTGATTAATAGTAAAACTAGGACAAAAACCAAAAATAACCACCCCTTAAGGCTCAAAGTCCACTGGGGTTTATATTCGAGTAAACCCCAAAATTTTTGGGGTGGGAGTTGGCAGAAAACCATAATTAATTGACTAAGAAACAGAGGCAGATCGTTGTTGTTTTAGATAGGTAAATACGGATTTATCTCCAATATCAGGGATTAAGGGTTGAATAGATTTCCGTAGGGCAAAAATGATAAATAAACCTGCCCAGGTACCCAATAATGCTTGTTCTATACCTACAGATAAAACACCAAATAAATGACCTAATAAAAGTAGGGGTACTAGAGGCGTTAATAATTTTGTTTCCAGACGATTAAAACAAAACGCTTCCTTAAAATAAATCCCTGTTAAGGCAACAAAGATAAAACCAATTCCCAATAAAGTAAGGGGATTTTGATAAACATATAAAGCTAAAGGGTCTTGAGAAAATGTAGACAGAATTATAGCGGTTAGGGTTCCAATGCCCCAACATACCTGTAAGAAACGATGGAGAGGGATCAAGTAAATATGAATAGTTATTAAGCTAATGCCCAAACCAAGAGAAAATGAGGTAAACAAAGGAGTGAGTAAAGTTAGGGTTAAAGAGGTCGCCCCTTGCCCTAAAATCAAGCCACTTCCTAAAGCAAAACTGAAAGCCGATAGTAGCAACCCAAGACGATAGATTTTAACCCCTTGGAGGTCTTCTGAAGTAATAGTATATTGTCCAAATTGACCTTGATAAACCTCTAAGGTTTCCGATGCTGTCTTCATGATTATATTCTCCGTTAGTTAACGTTTAAATTGTATCGTTTTTTTACGAAAAAAAAGCACTTTTTTTCTAATCATAAAATTCATCTTAAATTTAAACGGTATACTGAATTTCTTGAGCTAGTATTATGGTTTAAAAAAGGATAAAAAGCCAGAGCAAATTAGCAATAAATAACCAATTGTAAAATAATCCTATGATTGTCACCTTTGAACAGAATTAAAGAGCTACAATGATTATTGTAATGAATAAGGTGCTAGGCAGAGAGAAACAATTTAGCGACCGATAAAGTGTGGTGTGATGTAGTGAAAGTCCCGCGAACTAATCTAGTTTAGGGCAAATTAGCTCAAACAGCAGTTTGTTTGTTATTAAAACACTGCTCCTTACACTCTTTGGAGGTCAAAATGGTTAACAATTCAGCTAAGTTTATTGCTTTAGGTACAGTAGCAACCGTTGGTGTACTTGGTTTAGTTTCCGAAGCGCAAGCTCAACATTTCGTCTATCCTCAAGAATTAGAAAAAGAGGAAGAAATCGCTTATGTTGACTGGGACAGCAATCCTGGCCCCCGTGCTTTTGAACGCCAGATCCAAAAAGTTGTGTTTGAATGTGTTCCTCAAGCAGATGGCAGTTATGTCACTGAAGAACGGGTAGTAGAAATTACTTTTAATCCTGCAAAGGCTGCTCCCGTTGGTAGCACTTTCGATCCTCATAACCCCTATAGTGGTGGTGTTTATTCACGTGAGGATGTGTCCAATCAGTACATCGCATTGGGTGAATTAAGTGGACAACCCATGATTCTCTGGAATGAAGAAGTTGCTTCCAGTAATCCTGAAGGGTTATACACTCCCGAAAGTCGTTGTCAAACCGTTAGTGCGCGCCTAACCAATCTAGCCTATGCCTTTGGTGAAACTACTCCTGTAGGTGTTGCTCAAGCATTCACTGAAAGAATGGCTACTGGTGTTGTTAACGGAGAAAGAGTTATCTTTATCTCCTACGATCCAGAAAACGTTTCTACCGAAAATGTAGTCTTAACCTTAAGACCTGAAAATGGCGCTACATTCGCAGAATCTCAAAGAACCTTGGCTCAGTTCAACAATTCTCTTTCCCCCGCTATTGGTGGTTTAGAAGAAGATCCTACCAAGCTTCCTCCCATTCAAGAGTAGATTATACCAACAGGGAAAGACGTTCAACATCTTTGTATTCTTTCCCTTTTCTCTAGAGAGTTAGTAAGTCACTACTCTCTATTTTTTTTGTCTACAAATAATAAAACTTGCAACTAATCTGAGAATTACGTTAAATTTAGTTAAGTTGGATCTGCAATTTCAGCAAAATTCTCGTCTTTATAACTAAACTCTTGACAAAAAAAATATTTTGTGTTAAGAAAATCAAATTCACTCACCTAAGAGAAAACTTAACCTATGAAAATATCTTGGAGAACCCTATTACTCTGGACATTACCACTATTGGTGGTGGGATTTTTCCTCTGGCAGGGAGCTTTCCCCGCAACATCAACTCCCATGGGGAACAACACAGCTAACACCCGTATGACCTACGGGCGTTTCTTAGAATATTTAGATGCCGGTCGTATCCTCAGTGTTGACCTTTATGAAGGAGGACGCACCGCCATTGTTGAAGCAGTTGACCCGGAAATTCAAGACCGCGTACAACGTTCACGGGTTGATCTTCCCATGAACGCCCCTGATTTAATCAGTAAAATACGTCAGTCTGATGTAAACCTAGAATCCCACCCCATCCGTAACGAAGGGGCATTATGGGGCTTTTTGGGCAATCTATTATTCCCAATTCTCCTGATTGGGGCTTTATTCTTCTTGTTCCGTCGCTCTAGTAACTTACCCGGTGGTCCAGGTCAGGCCATGAGTTTTGGTAAGTCTAAGGCTCGTTTCCAAATGGAAGCCAAAACCGACATTATGTTTGATGATGTGGCCGGTATCGACGAAGCGAAAGAAGAATTACAAGAGGTTGTCACTTTCTTAAAACAACCCGAACGTTTCACCGCAGTTGGGGCCCGTATTCCTAAAGGAGTGTTATTAGTTGGACCTCCTGGAACCGGTAAAACCCTCTTAGCTAAAGCGATCGCCGGAGAAGCTGGCGTACCTTTCTTCAGTATTTCTGGTTCTGAGTTCGTAGAGATGTTCGTGGGTGTTGGTGCGTCCCGTGTTCGTGATTTATTTAAGAAAGCCAAAGAAAACGCCCCTTGTCTCATTTTTATCGATGAAATTGACGCAGTAGGTCGTCAACGGGGTGCTGGTATAGGTGGTGGTAACGATGAACGGGAACAAACTCTCAACCAGTTATTAACGGAAATGGACGGGTTTGAAGGCAATACAGGAATCATTATTATTGCTGCTACCAACCGTCCCGATGTACTGGACTCTGCTTTAATGCGTCCGGGTCGTTTTGACCGTCAGGTAATTGTAGACGCTCCTGACTTCAAAGGACGGATCGAAATCTTAGAAGTTCACGCTCGCAACAAAAAATTAGCCCCCGATGTCTCTATTGAGACTATCGCCCGTCGTACTCCTGGTTTTAGTGGTGCTGACTTAGCTAACTTACTTAACGAAGCAGCTATTTTAACCGCCCGTCGTCGTAAGGAAGCCATTACTTTATTAGAAATTGACGACGCTGTTGATAGGGTTGTTGCTGGTATGGAAGGAACTCCCTTGGTTGATAGTAAGAGTAAGCGTCTCATTGCTTATCACGAAGTTGGCCATGCGATCGTTGGTACTTTAGTTAAGGATCACGATCCTGTACAAAAAGTTACTTTAATCCCCCGTGGACAAGCTCAAGGGTTAACCTGGTTTACCCCCAATGAGGAACAAGGTTTGACCACCAAAGCACAGCTTATGGCCCGCATTGCTGGAGCTTTAGGCGGTCGTGCTGCCGAAGAAGAGGTTTTTGGTTACGATGAGGTAACAACCGGTGCTGGTGGCGATTTACAGCAGGTCTCAGAAATGGCTCGTCAGATGGTGACTCGTTTCGGGATGAGTGAACTTGGTCCTCTTTCTCTAGAAAGTTCCTCCGGTGAGGTCTTTTTAGGGGGCGGTTTAATGAACCGCTCGGAATATTCGGAAGAAGTGGCTATGAAAATTGACGCTGAAATGCGAATTTTAGCTGAAGACGGCCATAAATTAGCCCGTCAAATTGTCCGCGACAATCGTGAAGTGGTTGATCGCTTGGTTGAATTGTTGATCGAAAGAGAAACTATTGATGGAGAAGAGTTCCGTCAAATTGTAGCTGAATACACCGAAGTTCCTGAAAAAGAACAGTTTGTCCCCCAGCTATAAACTAGATTAAAAACTATAAAAAAAAGGCGCGATCGCTCGCGTCTTTTTTTTGCTTAAAGAAAAGAATCATCTTGAGGTGGATGTAATTTTCCTTCTTTCCACAATTTTCGGGATCTTTGCACAATAATTATCGTTACGGCTTACGGCTAAATACTTACGCAAATTGCTTAAATTTCTTCCATTTCCAACTTAGCAGAGGTCACAGCAGCGAATGCAAAAGCAAAAACAATAGGCATGGGATTTCTTAATATATAGCTTAAAACAACCGATACAATTGAGATTAAAATTGCAGTGGTTAACCAAGTTTTTTCTTCAGCACAAAATCCCTTTGTTGCTTTGATTAAGTACAATACTTCAGAGGGAATTGGTTCTGGCATAACTGCACCTGGAGGAAAAGCCCAATAGTGATTGTAGCGTTCTCTAAATAAATCTGTCCATCCATTGTCGTCACACCATTCTTGTATCCATTCGTCTCTAAAGTGTTTCATAATTCTTTTAGATTTCCTCAATTTACTACTGGTTCTCGTCCTAATTAATCTATAGTTTAGCAATAGTTATCATTCATATTAGCAAAACCATTTTGGGTTGCTAGGTAACTTAATAAATCTTAATTAATACTTTTTAAGCATATATGCTTAGAATTTGCTTTTCTGTACAAATTGTCTTTAATTTTTGGTCCCAAGGTTCACAAGGAAGTTGAGATAAAAGGGCAAATTCAAAGATAATACCGACTGTGGGAATAGATTGCCATTGAGGAGAATTTAAGAGGCGATCGTAGAAACCTCCACCATAGCCTAACCGGTATCCATTATAATCACAAGCAACGGCAGGAATGAATATTAAATCAACTTTTTCAGGGGTTAAAATCGGAGCGTTGGGTAAGGGTTCTAAAATCCCATATTTGCCTGTTCTTAGTGGCTCTTGGGGTTGCCAAAAATGCCAAATTAAGGATTTTTTTTCGCAGCGAGGAAACCCCCAATTATGGTTAGTTGAAAATAGAGAAGTTAAATCTGGTTCTTGACGTATGGGAAAGTAAGCTAGAATAGTTTTTGCTTGTTTAAATAATGAATAATTTTGTAAAATATTACATATTTTTTGGCTTTTTTCTTTCCAGTCTGTTTCTGATAAGCTTTCTCTCTTGCTTATAATTTCTGCTCTCAGTTGTTTTTTTATTTCTTTTGTATTCATAATATTTTTTTTGTTAGAGAAATCGGGTTAAATCAAATTCTTGTTCTGAATTATTATTGGGGAATCTTTCTAGATTCAATAATAATAATAAGTGTTCCGAGTAGTCAACAATGCCTTTTAATTCTTGTTGTAATTGTTCTAGCCCACCGTTGGCATATTCTTCAAAAATTTTAACTCTTTTTTCTTCTGCTTCTGGGTCATTAACAGAAAGAATATTAGGGTCATTTGTCTCTGCGATCGCTAACAACTTTATGACAGTATCATAACCCCGAGAAACAAAAATTTCTAAACTAATAGGTGCTGGTTCTTTAGAAATAACATTAAGAGGAATTCGCTTGTTATATTTTGAGCCTAATGTGGCCGCAAAAGTTATCACATCTGCGTAGGTTTGAAAGGGTCCAACCCCTCCATTGAAATCTACCAAAGATTTAACTAATTCTGATTTATCTTTACTTATTCTGATACGATTAATAGCCATTTTTTATGATATCGTGGAATAAAAGAAGTATAATTAAAGAGCAAAAGTAGTTTAGATTGATTATGATCAGTGAAAGTCCATCTTTAAGTGAAAATTTGCATCCAACCAATCAATCTGATGCTTATCATCCCATTATTATTAATTTAGAAGAAATTACCAAAATATATGGAAGTTACAATACTAAAGTCAAAGCCTTAGATAAAATTAACCTAACCATCGAAAAAGGTGAATACTGTACCATTATGGGAGCATCAGGTTCAGGAAAATCAACCATGATGAACATTATCGGTTGTCTTGACCGTCCTTCTTCTGGAAAGTATTATTTAGATGGGATCGATGTGTCGGGATTGCCCGATTCTCAACTAGCTGCTATCCGTAACCGAAAAATTGGTTTTGTTTTTCAACAATTCCACCTTTTGCCACAAATGACCGCCTTGGAAAACGTTATTTTACCAATGGTCTATGCTGAGATATCTCCCTCTGAACGGCGAGAACGCGCCCTAGAAGCCTTGGAAAAGGTGGGTTTGGGGAATAGGGTTAATAACAAACCCAATCAACTCTCAGGGGGGCAGCAACAACGGGTGGCCATTGCTAGGGC
>JAAUYK010178242.1_pt1 | contig 14715 bp, 10 predicted proteins | sample 7278021 | NCBI WGS metagenome assembly JAAUYK01 (sample SAMN14350223, study PRJNA611818) | marine sediment metagenome | isolation source: surface marine sediment (1.8m) | place: French Polynesia: Moorea | collected 2018-08
CCCCCCCGCCCCGCCGAGAATACGTGGTCGTACCACCCCCCTGTCCGCCACTATGAGTGAGGAGGAGAGCTAGGAGCGCGTTGCAGACTTGCAGAGTTGCAGTGCACTGCTGGCCGCACCGCTAACGCCGCGAACGCAAACTCGCGAAGTGGCGGCGCGGGCGGCGCGGGCGGCGCGGCGCCGGTCCGCCCCGATCATCTTCGCCTCCTCGGGTCCAACCCAACGACAACGAAGTCCGAAGGCGAAGAGCGACGCCAGCCCGACCGATCGAATCGGAGCTTCCGACTTCCGAGCGCAGTCCGCTGAGTCCGGTCCAGTCGGTCCGGTCCGAGCGGCAGCTGCTGGCACGCCTGACTTTTGGTGGCAGCAGGAGCAGCTGCTCTACCTCTAGGCTCTAGGTCTAGCTCTAGGGCAGGCAGAGCCGCAGAGAAGGAGCAGCAGCAGCAGTTTCTCCACCACCAACGAAAAGAAAAGAAAGACTCGCGAGTCACTCGAATCGTCGAACGAACGAGCGAGCGACGAAATCGAACGCAAAATCGCGAAAATCAGTGCAAAAAGCGAATCGCCGACGGACGGATAATCCCCAAAGGATTAGAAAATAGTGCTCCTCTGCTCCACCAAATTGGACAACACAGCCCCTGGAGAGACACACGAACGATCCACTTCAGCTGAATTGATTTATTCCACCAAGTAAAAGGCCCCGTACGCGTACCAGAAGCCAGAACGACGGCGCCAAGAACGTAGAGGTGTCCATCATCGTGTCTGTGACCGAGGTGAGCTAAAGCAAATTCAAAAGCGATGTAGGACTGGCGGCTTTTGCAGGCATTTTGCAATGACAAACTCTGCTAGACGTTAAACGACTGCACTTGCGGCCTTTCGCAAATTGTGAAGTGTGCGAGATGCACATGATGTTTTACGTTTCCATTGTGATTCGAGCATAGTATGACGGTGTAAGCACTTTTCGCAACTAGCGCTAACATTTCGCATATTCGTTTTGCTTAAATTAGGAGGTATAGCTAGGTATTACGTGATCTTGGATAGAGGGAGCAGCAAACATCCGGCCGTTGGAAGATGACTCGATCGGATCATCTAGGGATTGATTCCTGTGTGATCTTCCATTGGGAGGCGTTTCTCTTTGTTGGCTTCCTCGCACTCGATCTCCTCAGCTGTGGCCTCCTCATTCGGCTTTCTCCTTGCTCCCTTCCATAAGACAAAGAGTCAGAAGGGGAGCGACCCGGCGTCCGCTCCCCATCTCTCGCGTCCAAGTTTTTTGCGGCCATGTATGTAGTGTTCTTGGTTCCAGGGCTATGTAAAAAGTGGCGTAAATGGGCAAGGCAGAGCTTTGGGCACCCATTTTATCATCCTTAGGATACCATACAGTTTTAGCCGCTAGATTGAACGAAATCAGATTGGCATATGCACGCTATAGCGTCAATTGATTAATGCGTATCATTATTGGTCGCCTGCTATGCGAATATGCTTTCTCTTTTGTCAATTATCCTTACTGCTGAGTCACTCGTGGCCAATTTTCCGTAATCATTCAGGCGTGTTTGCCAGTGCAATATTAGGGAAGACCACAGGTATTAGTTTATATGCAATGCTTTCCGCTAGAACCCTTCTTGTGTCGCTGTATGTACTTGCGATTAAAGAAAGTTGATTAGAGACCGCTGAATTAGCCATTTCCCTGTAAAACAGGATGTGACACCGAGGCGCAAAGTTTACTATTTGCTATTCGCAACCGGCTTTTTTCCATTATGTGGTTGAACACTCGGATCAGTCCTCCCAGCCGAGCCGCACGCCGTACATATTCCCTGGGCGCAATCGAGTTATCTAGACTGGATTCATTTTAGTCATGGCAACAGCTCGCGATCGACTGACTGCTGACACTCCCCACAGAGGTCAGATGCTCAATCTCGCTCTCTCTCAAACCCGACTCCATCTGATCTGTGACCCGGCGGCGGCGACGATTTCACGTACACGCTACAACGAACGACGCGCGCTGCAGACAACACGGCATGAAACACACTGGTGTAGAGTTTCGTTCTGGCTTATCGTATCGAAAACACACGCTACACAGAACGAGCTTTTAAGTCGAATGGACATTTTAGGCCGCTTCATTATGTTCCGACACGGTCGCAGACTGCAGCATGTTTGCTCCTTTCCGCCGCATCTGGCAGTTGCTAGGAACTTATAAGAGATACAGAGCGCTTATTGTGGTACAACTTGTAAATAGTGCAGACTGCATGAATCTGCTTCAAGATAACCCCGTACAGGTGTGTAAGCACTAAGCAGCTAGCTGCCCTGCTCGTATCAGCTGGTCTTTGTGCATTTCCCGGGTAGGAAAAAATCGCTCGCGTCGTTGGTGGCCGGGATCGATACGATACGGTCCGTGTTAGGCAATGCGGCCTTTCGCTTCCTATAGGCATGACTCAGCTCCGACGCGTGCTCCCGAAATAACAGCTTCCCCTGTTATAAGGTATTCTCACGGTGAGTGGACAGAGGGATCGACGTACCTTCGCACATGTGCATTAACCCCGACCAGCTTCTGCGTACATTATTCGGTCGGTCCTATGACAGCCTAGGTGGGCCTGTTCTGGCCGCTCTTCGTCGCTGCGACATCTGCAACAACGTGCCGACTAGCTGCGCAGTTACACGTAATTGCGTGGGCAAGAGCACTTATATGCTTTCTCCCCGTTCGATTCTTTCTCTCTCCGGGAATTGACCGCGCCTGTCTAATGCGTCGGAGATGCGCGACAACTTTTTTAGATGTGTCTGGACCATGAAGAATGAGTGGAAAAAAATCTTTGAACGATCCTCCTACCTCATAGTCACGAGACGTCCTGCATGTGATTTTCAAGAAAAAATTGTCCTCCTAGAAATGAACTGTAGCGATCGTCGCCGTCGGCTAGCAGCTAGCTACGAGCCGGCTACTTCAGTTCTGTCTGCTGCCTCCGACGCGATAAAACAGTCAGTATATGCCGGGCGAGCGGACCGCGAACTAGGAAACGCGCACACATAGGTGTAAGTAAAGGAAGTTCCTGTTGCAGGAGATGGAATGAAGAGGACGCCGACCGGAACAGCAAAGGCGGGTATGAGACGCCCGTCGTTCGGCCCGGCTGCGGCCGCGATCGCGGCGCTCGGCGCGCTGTTGCTCGTCGCGGAGACCGCCAGCGGCCTGAATCCGAAGGTGGACCAGCGCCAAAATGTTCATACACTGGTTGCCGATGCAGACGGCGACGGACTCTTCAGGACGAAGAGAGATGCGACGGATTCCGACCCGAGAGTCAAGGTGTCGGACCTCACTTCGGCGTTCCATCTGAACAACAGGTAGTTCTTAATTGTTGTTTGCAACTTCTGTCGAACAAGATAATAAGGGTTGTCGTTTCCAGTCATCTTCACCTGATGGTGCACTGGGCAGGCCAGGGCTCGGACGTCATGTTCTGCCTGGCCAGGGACCAAGAGATGGTCGCCGGTGCCACCGCCAAAGTCTTCATGTCCGTCGACTATGGTACAACTTTCGACGACATCTCCGATCGGTTTAAGCTGAAGAACGGCGACACGGCGGTCATTGGAAAGTTCTACCATCACCCAATGTCCAACTGTCATTACGTGTTCACAGGTGAGAAACGCACTTTAAGTCTGAAAGCCAGTAGACGTACATAACCTTCGATTCCCGTGTTATAGACACCCTGAACCGGCACATCTTTACGAGCACGGACTGTGGATCGACTTTCACTGCTCACAGCCTAGAATTCGTGCCCGAACTGATCGAGTTCGACTCGAAACAGGACAAGGTTTTTCTCTTGCACGACCTCATCGACGACCAGAAGAAGCTCTACGTGACGAAGAACTTTGGCGAGACCTTCAGCCACGTGCAGGACTACGTGAAGGCCTTCTACCTCGACCACAGGGATGGACAGACGAGGCTCTACGTGCAAAGGATGCTGCCCGGCGAGGAGAGGAGGACGACCATTCTCGCATCAAGAAACTTCTTTGAGCGACAGGTAATTAAGGCCTTTGATTGCCAGACTATGAAATCTGCTAACGTCAGAATTCGGAATTAATGCTCTTCAGATCGACACCGAAGTTCTGTACCACGGAGCCAAAGAGTTTGAATATCGCGAGGGCTTCATGTTTGTCACCAAGGAGACGAAGAAGGACAACGGTACCCACCTTGATCTCTACATTTCTGCGAGCGGCGAGCGCTTCGTACCGGTCAACCTTGGCTTGCCCGAGTACATGGATGAGGTCAGCAACTTGGACTACCACGTGATCGACGTCACTCCAGACGGCCTGGTCCTCTTGTGTGTCAATCACGGGAAGTCGCTGTCCAACCTGTACACGTCGACCAAGATCACGCCCTACGAGGTGGAGTTCACCCTCAGCATGGAGCGAGTCATGTACTACAACCCGCACGTCACCTGGCACGACTCGTGGCTGAGCAACACGGCCGGAAATCAGAGCTTCGCCGACGTATACAAAGTGGACGGGCTGAGGGGCATCTATGTCGCAAGCCAGATCGTAGACGGCTCCATGCACAAGGACGCCATTCAGCCGGACGACCTCGTCAGTAAGATCACGTTCGACCAGGGGGGTGTCTGGACGGACATTCAAGGTCCCGAGACAGACGACGAGGGCTTCAAGTTCAACGACTGCGAGGCAAGCGGACGCAAGCCCGCCTGCTCGCTGCACCTCTCGCAGCAGCTCAGCAAGCGCTTCCCCTCCACGCGTTCGATCCCCATTCTGAGCTCCAGGTCTGCGGTCGGCATCGTGTTGGCCACCGGGAGCATGGGCCGGACCCTTGAACACCGCTCCGACGTCTTTTTGTCCGCTGACGCAGGCCTCTCGTGGCACCAGGTGCTGAAGGGATCCTACTACTTCAATATCGGCGACCACGGCGGAGTCATCGTGGCCGTCAAGTACTTTAAGACAGAGGGCCGGACCAACGAGCTGGTGTATTCGACCAACGAGGGCGTCGACTGGAAGACAATCAAGTTCTACCACGAGCCCCTCAAGATATTCGGACTGCTGACCGAGCCCGGCGAGAACACCACCATCTTTACGATGTTTGGATCGGCGAACTCTCCCACAGGTGACTCATGATATTAACTCTTTCGTCGCTAAATCTTCCACATAGACTGATTCGTTTCTTTCGTTTTGGAAACAGGATACGGAACCTCCGACTACCGTAAGCGCGTTTCCATGCATAAATCTATTACGTTTCTTTGTCGTTCCGTACTTCGTACCTACATGCCTGTGATGAACTCTGTACCGTACACACATGTGCTTTACGTCGGGACAGTCAAATCTAAGTGCTCGGTCATCATCAGGTGGTGGTGGTGGTTTTCCCTACAATAGCACATGCTTTTTACCTGGCAGTCAAGTTAGCTTAATGCTGTCCCACTGGGGAAGCAATTAAGCTCGTTAGAGACGTCAAACCTAATGCATGTCTTCTCAATTGCCAGGTGTTGGAATTGACTGGATCATCATCAAGGTTGACCTCAGGTCCGTGTTCGACCACGACTGCACCGAGGACGACTACAAGCGCTGGTCGCCGGCCGACAACTCCAAAGGCAAGCACCGCAACTGCATCCTCGGTCGGAAGGAGGTCTACGAGAGGCGCATCATCCACTCGAACTGCTACAACGGCCTCGACTACGAGAGGCCGGTCACGGTCGAGACGTGCGGCTGCGACCGATCTGACTACATGTGCGACTTCGGATTCCACAAGGACAAGAACTGGACTAATACCTGCGTCAAGGATCCGAAGTTCGACCACGATCCGTACGCAGTGCCGGCGGACTGCAAGCCGGACAGGTTCTTCAACCGCACGAGGGGCTACATCAAGATCAGGGGCGACAGTTGCGTGGGGGGCAACGCCAAGGTGTACGAGGCCGAGACGGCGCCCTGTCCCGTCAAGGAGGAGCAGGAGTTCCTGCTCGTATCGCAGAGGCAGTCCATCGCCAGGATCAACCTGAAGGACCCCACGGAGATGGAGACGCTTCCGCTGAAGAACGTCAACAACGTGATTACCCTGGAGTTCGACATGGAGGACAACTGCGTCATGTACGGCGACATCGAGCTGGACAAGATCTTCATCCAGTGCCTGAACGGCAGCGAGCCGCGCGTGCTCGTCGAGAGCAACCTGAACAGCGTGGAGGGCATGGCCTACGACTGGATCGCCAAGACGCTCTACTTCGTTGACGGCGGAAGCCGCACCATCGACTTGGTCAAGGTGAACATGAACTACGGCGGCAGGATGCGGAAGAACGTCCTGAACGGCAAGGCGCTGACGAAGCCCCGCGGCCTCGCAGTGCACCCCGTCCACGGCTACCTCTTCTACTCAGACTGGAACGAGAAGGACCCGCACATCGGACGGGCCAACATGGATGGCGAAGGCCGAATCAAGCTGTTCAAAAAGCCCCTGGTCCAATGGCCGAACGGTCTGAGCGTGGACACCATCGCCAACAGGATCTACTGGGTGGACGCCCACAAGGACTTCGTCGCCTCGTGCGACCTGGAAGGCAAGAATTTCAAGAAGGTGCTCGGCAACATCCCCGAGTTGGTGCACCCGTTCGCCGTGGCCATCCACAAGGAGCTCATGTACTGGGACGACTGGAACAAGAAGGCCATCTTCTACGCCGACAAGAATCACGGCCGCGGCCTGACCTTGCTCAAGGACAGCATGGCCGGCGCCATGGACCTGAAGATCTTCAGCAGCCTTCATCGCGGCGGAAGCAACGGCTGCTCGGACAGCCCCTGCTCGCACCTCTGCGTGCCCCTGCCGGAGCCCGCGAAGTTCAAGTGCATGTGTCCGGACGGGATGAAGTCTCAGACCGAGGGTCACCAGTGCGTCTGCCCGGACCACTCGATGCCCAACGCCAACGGCACCTGCCAGAAGTCGGACGGGACGTGCGGCGCCGAGCAGTTCACCTGCTCCAACGGCCTTTGCGTGCCAAGGCTGTGGAAGTGCGACGGAGACGACGACTGCGGAGGTAAACTATTGTAATTTAAAACACCTGTAACAAATCATATTTCATTTGGCCATCATTGTTTGCCTAGACAATTCTGACGAGTTCGACTGCGTGCACGAGAAGTGCCGGGAGTACCAGTTCCAGTGCGACAACCGCAAGTGCATTCCCGACTACTGGCGCTGCGACTTTGACGACGACTGCGGAGACCACAGCGACGAGAACGATTGCAAGATGTCCAACTGCACCAAGGACCAGTTCAAGTGTGACAACGGACAGTGCATTTCAAGGTGTGAACAATATGACTTCCTCGCAACTCCGTGCCACTCACTCCGAAGCTTGTTTGAATTTCAGCAAGTGGCGATGCGACCGCGAGAAGGACTGTCAGGACGGCTCCGATGAGACCAACTGTGGCCCCGAAGCGCCCAAGTGCAAGGAGGAGGAGTTCCAGTGCGGCAAGGGCGGCCAGTGCCTCCCCATCACCTGGAAGTGCGACGGAGACAAGTGAGCATTGTAAACTGCTGTTCCTCCATCGCTTTATTCGCATTGTAAACTCTTAATTTCAGCGACTGTCCCGACGGTGCGGACGAGGAGCACTGCGACGGCAAACAGTGCAAGGACTGGCAGTTCACGTGCGACAATGGTCACTGCATCTTCGAGACGTGGCGGTGCGACGGCGAGCACGACTGCAGTGACAACAGCGACGAGAAGAACTGCACAGAAAAGTCGGCCGCTCCTGCACCGCCGGGCGCCCTCCCCACCCCTGTGTTCCCGCAGGGCGAGTGCAACGAGTGGATGTTCAAGTGCTCCAACGAGCAGTGCATCCCCTTCTGGTGGAAGTGCGACGGAACGCCGGACTGCTCCGACGCCAGCGATGAGATCGAGTGCGGCGCGGGGGCGGGGGCGGGAGGCGGACATGGCGGGCAGGGAGGAGATCCAGAAAGCAGCACCACGCCGACCACACCCGGCGGAGAAGGTACGAATCATGCATACGCCTTTGACTAGTACGTATATATACGCAGAACCTGAAAGCAAATTCGTTGCAGAATGCTCTTACAACAAGTTCCGCTGCTCGAACGGCGAATGTATTTGGCGGGCTTGGGTGTGCGACTCCGACTCCGACTGCCCCGACGGCGGAGACGAGGACAATACCCTGTGTGCCGACACGAAGAACTGCAATCACGAGCAGTACAAGTGCGAGACGAGCGGCGAATGCATCGACTACCACCTGGTGTGCAACGGGCACAACGACTGCGTGGACGCGAGCGACGAGCGCGGATGCGACGACCCGGCGTGGAACAAGGCGGACAAGTGCGGGCCAAACCATTACACGTGCGACTCCGGCGACACGTGCCACGAGGCGTCGACCATCTGCGACGGACACTACGACTGCATCGACGGGTCGGACGAGCTGTCGTGCGGCCACGGGAACATGGGCGACAACGACGGCCACAGGGTGCGCGTGGCCGGAGTCATCGCGGAGAGGGAGGACATAAACAACACGGCCATCAGGATTCACTGGTGGATCCCGGACATCGCCAAAATGACTGGACTCAAGTATCAGCCGGCATACTCCGTTGTTGGTAAGTTTCAATTGCACTGCTACGAGGATCAAAATCCAACTAACTGATGTTTAATTCTCATTAAGGTTCAACCCTCTGGAACTATCCTCAAGACTGGAAGGAAATCAACGATTTTAGCTACGTCTTTCGGAACCTGGTCCCCTTCACCACTTACAACCTTACCGTGAACGTCATGGACGCTAACGGGAAGGTGCACAATTCGACCGTATTCACGACGGCCACCACGGCAACCGACGTACCGGGATCTCCCAAGATCACTAACGTGGTGCAGGTGGAGGACACGGTGTCCATCAGCTGGGCCGTGCCAGGCAACCCCAACGGAATCATTGTTGGCTACCTGATCCACATGACTCCGGACGGCGTCGAGTTCCAAGTTGGGAGGAACGTCACCTCGACCACTTTGGACTACTTGTTCGAGCCGGGCAAGGAGTACGTGTTCACGGTGACGGCCATCAACGCCGATTACCGCAGCGCCCCCTCGACGTCCATGAGCCTCAAATACAGCTCCAACATCGTGACCGAAACGGTGGAGAATCTGAGACTGGTCTCCACCACCCCGGACGGCCAGACTGTGCGCATCGCCTTCGACACCTCACCGGAGCAAATCTACAAGATCAGCTACAAGTCGCGCAATCCCTTCGCCGTCTACGAGGATATCAAACTCGAGGGTCATCAAAACAAGCCGGGCGATCTTCAGATCGGCGGACTGACGCCAAATGAGACCTACATCGTCAGCGTGAGCGTCGTGCGCGGAAACCTGACCGGGCGGCCGTCGCGAATAGTCGTACAGACTCCCGGCAAGTCGCCTCCCAAGCCGATCATCACGGACGCCCAGATCACTCCCGATTCCGGCACGTCCGTCAAGCTCAGTTGGAAGCTGCCGGACGACGAGAAGCGGCAGGGAGTAAACTGGACGTACAGAATATACTACGGGACAACGGCGGCGGAGCTGTTGGAGCAGAGCCGGCGCGTCAACCTCACCACGATGGAGACCACACAAACGGTGAAGAAACTGTCCTCCTGCCAGAGCTACTCGTTCGTCGTGTGCATCGTGGGTCCCATGGGCACGGGGGCGGCGTCGAACGTGTTCACGGCGAGGACCAAATACGCGCCGGGAGCGCCTCCGAAGAACCTCAAGGCCACGATCAATGCGGACGAGATGAGCATGAAAGTCACTTGGGACGCGTCCTGTCCGAAGGTCGACGGCCCAATCGGCTACATCATCGGGATCACGGATGTGGCCAAGAACATGCCCTACGGGTATAAGATCAAGAAGACGACCGACGCCTCCCTCTCCCACACGCTGAAGCCGGGACAGGTGCAGTGGGGCACCGAGTACGAGATCACCGTGAAGACGGACACGGCAGATTCCATATCTGCCGGGCCCATCCGCGTGACAAGTCCGAGCATCCCCAGCCCAGTCGCGCTCACCAACCACTTCACGAAGGAGAACGAGCAGTTCATTTACTGGTCCCCTGCCAAACTTCCCAAGACTCTGGCCAATGTTAAGTTCTCGTACCGCCTGGTGGCGTCGGCCAATTCTGACCTCAGCGACCCGGTCGTCAACGAGACCCTGTCCGGGCCGCCGTTCAAGGTGGAGGAGGACGAGTTCAGTCCCGGCAAGATGTACTACGTGGCGGTGGCCATGGTCGACGAACACGGCTACTCGAGCCCGTTGTCCAGCACGGTCGCGATCGAGACCACCGTCCCCGTGTCGGACCTCGTAGTGTCCAAGTCGGGCGTCTCCGGCGTAGTCATCGGCGTCCTCATCATGTTGGTCGCGCTCGCCGGCCTCCTCGCCTTCTACGTCTACAGACACCGGCGGCTGAAGCGGAACTTTGCGGCGTTCGCCAGCCGCTACAGTCCAGCGTCGGGGGCAGCGATCCTGAATCAGTCGGCCCTGGACGACGACGACGACAGCCCAATCATTCGGGGCTTCTCAGACGACGAACCGCTGGTCATCACCTAAACTAATTGTAACGCGACGTGTGATAAAACCCTATTGCTATTGCCTACAGCTAGGCGCCCACAGTCAGGGCGCGATCTTATAAGTACCTAAGGACCTGCCCGCGTAGTGTCGGACAGCCGATGCCAAGCGATCGGCTCGACATGCAGCGGGCGACCAGGAAGAAAAGTGGCCTGAACTTGCGATTGGGGCATTTAACCCGCACCTCTGAACAGCACCTTGCCACTAAAAGAATCTGCTGATGCAATTTTGTTTACCTTGCTACATACCTATATATTACTGTACTATCATGGAACTATTCTTCCTCACTTTCGTGCTGTAATCGCGTACATGTGCTTTAGTGCTGAAATCACGTAGCTAGCTAGGTCGCTTAATTGGAAAGATTAAGGCTTGTGAAAAGTGACCGTGGCCAGTGGATAAGACGGCCGCAATATTTAGTAGAACACTTTAATTATGTCAAAGGTGTGATTTTGGTTGGTCAGAATAAATATTGTCGTGATAGAACTCTCGCAGTTTTCTAAGGAACTACTAATACGTATTTATTTATGTGCAGCCGCTTATATTCAAGCTTGCGCCTTAGGTACATAATTGACTATTGCCTGCGCCACCTCCTCTGCCAGGCGCCTGTATCCGGCCTTGTTCAGATGGAGACCGTCCCGATCGTAGAGGTCACGGTTGCTGACCCACGTGAAGCTCAGCGGCACGAAGGAAAGAAACCCCGACGAACTAGCGTCATACTTCCTGCTCAGAGAAAAAGCTGACGTACGCGTACGTATGACCCTAGACTCAATTACGCTGCGTACCTGATCAATTCGGACACCTTGTCCCGCCGCTCTCTCGCCTCCGTGGCGCGGGAGAGAAAGTGCGAATCTGGAATCTGCAGGGCGAGCACCTTCGACACGTTGTGGTTCTTGCAGAGCCCGTAGAGGAAGCTGAGACCTTCCATAATTTGTTCGGGTTCGTATCCGCGGCCCAAGTCGTTGGTGCCGGCGAGGATCACGACGACATCGTACTCGGCCGCCTTCAGCAGCAGCTCGAGACCATCGTGGAGCGCCGAAAAACCTCCCATACCCCTCGAGCCTGCTTTCTCCACCATCTGCTTCGTCGTCCAGCCCGAAAAACCGGCCCACTTGACCTCGGAGGGACCGAGCTAGCAATTTCAATTTGCAGCTATAATTAAATTGCTTACGATAACAGGAAACGCATTTACTAGAACTTTCAGGTGTCTTGCGTACGGATAGAAGCTGCCATCACCATTTGGATGGTAACCAGCCGTCAGGCTGTCACCGAAGCAGAGTATTCTGTAAGCAATAAATTGGTTTACGCAATAGCTTAATATATTGCAATTAAAGGCAAATACGCACGCGCACGTACCTTGTCGTCATATTGTGTGAATTCTGCGAGTAGTTTCCTACGCTCCCAGCAGAGATGCCGCTAACCGCTCCCCGGCCGCCGGGCCCGAGAAGTCTGAGCTGGAAGTAGGCAGCGAGGCCGACTGCCACGATGAGGAAGACTGATGCGGTGGCGATAAATGGCCGACTAGGCATGCTCAGGGGACGGCGGACGCGGACGCCCTTCCATCGCGGAGAATGTCTCCCTTGAACTATACATAGCTTCTTGAATTCCAATAGCTGCACGCGCAGAGCTAGCTGCGTGCGCCGTTTGCGTAGGCGATAAAGCGAGAGGCCGAGGAGTGAGCGGATCTAGTCCTGAACGAGGGCTTTCTCGCGCAACCATTCAAAAGTACACGTACTGTAATAAATACGTCCTATTGCGCGCGCGCCTTCAGCGCAAATTCGTAGATATTTCTAATCTCCAAAATTCGCATGCACGTACGCGAACATCTTAACAATTGCAGCCAAATCACATATCCTACTGTATTACGTGTATACGTAGTTTCCAATTTTAAAGAAGTATATTATTTGCTGAATTTTAATATGTATACGATCAACATTATAGTAAGGATCGCTGGTCGCTCATACCTGGTCGATCGCATTCGTTTATAACGCGTATATGCATAGCTTGTTGTACAATGGTTTATATACGGGCGCCGCCGTCGCTCGTAGCTAGGTCGTGTCGGACGGTCTGTCGATCTGACTGACTGTCTGTCCTACATATCCGCGCGCGATGCGATACGTTTATCCGCCGCTGCGCTGCAGCTCAGCTAGCAAGCTGCCCCTTATCGCTTTCTCCATCCGATCTGCACCTGGAACAAAGGCCGGACGGATTCCTAGCTGCCACTGCGCGCGAGCCATACATATACGTACATGGAGCATCGTTATTTTAGCCATGTACTACGTATGCAGGTTAACGGCCTGATTGAAGTTTGAGGGCAGTTATGAAATTTTCTTGATTGTAGTCGCGGTAATACGAATAGCCAAATGCCGTTCAAGCATCGCGTCTCCTTTTGTGGCCCTCGACTGGAAAAAAGAGTCGTTATTGCTCCTACGTGGGTTCATTCATACCAGTCCGCCCAGGTCATAAAACCTCACTCAGGCCAATCTCTTTAAGAAGCTGGGCATTTTCATACTAACACCAACTGTACGTATTTCCTTTCAGGATATGACCTAGCAACTCTTTGGATATCTTCTGGATGTCTGAGAAACTAACCACCGCACCTCCGCTCCGTCCTTGCCTGCCCGTATGCTATCTCAGTGTTGGTGTGGCGAGAAATTACGTAGGTACGCGGAGGAGGAGGAGGCTTCCTTTCCATATGTGTGTCAGGCGAACGCGAACCACCGCGACCGGTGTGTGTTGCACCGACCCGCGCGCCCGCCCGCTCGCCTGCCCTCTCACTCGATCGCATACCCGGTGTACGGAGGTATACGAACGAAGAGCAAACCGGCGCCCCAGGTGAGTTTCGTTTCAACCATCCATGCAGGTTGTGTAGCTCCTAAACGGGCAGCGGGTGTCTGTCTCTCTGCCTGTCTTGAACCACGTACGGCATCGTATGGGGCATAGGTAGGGTGCTGAATAAAACCGGCTACAAGATGCAAAAGCTACGTAATACTCCGTAGTTCTTATAATATCAATGTTTTTTCTTCCCTTTTGAAGGCTTTAAAACGTCCGTGCTAGGAGCGCGAGAGAAAAAGGAGGACCAAGATAGCGGAAAAAGAGTGGTCTGTCTGGTTGCCGACGCCGGCTTCTCGTCGCTAGGCAACTCAGCCGAACACTCAGTCAGGGACGTGATCCCGGCCGCCCAAGCCGGCTTCTCGGTTGCTAGCGCGCTCTTTCGACCTACGTCGCCGCGTATGTGTCTGCCTGCCTGCTCGTTCCTCCCGTCGACGGACGTCTTGAAATCTCGCCCTCTGTTCGTCGTCGTCACCCGGGGCGGGTGATGGCATTGGCACGGAGCTAGGCGGCCGGCGGCTTGAGATCCAGGCAGCTAGCTATGTTGGGTTGAGCATGGACGAAGGAAGAGACAGACCTGCACTGCGGTACGCGTACGTGCACGAAAAAGTGACTGTGTGAAGCCAAGAATACGATTTGATTGGTGCTTTGACCAAAGTGGAAAAACCTCCCTTCACAAATAGAGGAAGTTGTAATCCGATCGGCCTCAATCGGCGAACGGTGCCGACCGGCAGACTGGCGGAATCGAATCGAGTGAGAGCGAACGAGCGAGCGGAAATAAGCGTCAGGCTGCTAACGGCAGAAATTATGGTGCGCAACAGCCGCTGAAAAGCTAAGGCATGATGGAAATCTAGTGAAGAGTTCTAGAACTGTTCGTTGGCATCACGGAGGAAATTACACCGAGAAATTTGCACTGGAGACCGTCTCACCTCGGTAAGTCTGCTGAAAAAAAGGCTAACTAGCGGTGCTTGCGAGATTTTCGCATTTGATAGTGCGAAAAGCACTTAATCCGTGACTGTGCAAAGCCAAGCAAGCACCGTGTTCTTGAATATGTGTGCACTGTGCAGGTCCAAAAAAGTAATATTTTCTAGCGAAAACATGAGCTACCCCGTCGGGTTGCTTGTGTTTCTTACCCTGGCTGGCTATTGCGGCGGCAGCCAGAACAACCCGAACTTCGCCGACCTGGACGTCTTCTTGCCAGCATGCCGGGAAAATCTTCTTCAGTGCACGAGGTGGTTTATTGGAATATAATATTGTAGCAAAATCTCACGATGTATTTTGTATTTGATTTCAATTCTCGTAGTTATTCGTGCTATTCTCGGTCGCACACCGCCGATCTCCGACA
>JAAUYK010011631.1_pt1 | contig 14710 bp, 13 predicted proteins | sample 7278021 | NCBI WGS metagenome assembly JAAUYK01 (sample SAMN14350223, study PRJNA611818) | marine sediment metagenome | isolation source: surface marine sediment (1.8m) | place: French Polynesia: Moorea | collected 2018-08
GGCCCCCTCGAGCTCGAAGCGGTTGACCAGGTAGTCGGCCCAGAAGCCACCGAGCGAGGTGCCGATGACAACGACCGACCGGTCTCGGAGCAGGGTCTCGAAAAGTTCGCCGAACTCCTCCACGTTCTCCTTCACGTCGGTGTAGTCGTAGTTAAAGCCAGCCACGGTGCGGTCGGCCGCGAAGGCCTTGTGGATGACCCCGTAGTCGTAATTGGGCATGGCCGACTTGAAACCATGCAGCAGTAGGAGAACCCGAGGCTTGAAAGCCTCGGCCGGCTCGCCTTCCTCTGTATAGAGCGTGAATTCGAAGAAGCCGCCGAGCTCGACCGCGTGGCCGCGCCCGGTGACGAGCGCAAGAAGCGCGGCCGCTATCAGGGCCGCCCGAATACCCCGGTATTTTCTCATGGCCTGCACCCTGATCTCCCCGTTCCAGGGTCCGTTGGGACTATATCTGCTTGTGGATAAGATAGGCCAGGCAGCCCGAGAAGAACAGCGGTGCCAGAAGGAGGATGGGTGGCCCGAAAAAGACCGCGAGTATGGCTAGCCAGAGATACTTGCGCCAGCCGCTTATCTTGACCACGACCGCCAACATGGCGGTAAAGGGCATGAGATAGCACAGGAACCAGAAGGAATCGTTGCTGAAGCTGCGCATGCCGCCCAGCTCGGTGCCGAAGCCCAGCAGGTCGTAGAGGAAGATCTCGTTCAGGAAGAACAGGCTGTTGAAGAAGGTCCAGAGCAGGGTCGCGAGGTCGGTTCTCAGCCCGTCGTCCGGAGAGATGTACTTCTCGTGCAGGAAGTAGAGCAGGGGGTCGGCCTGGAAGCCGATGTAGTCGATGACCGGAATGACCAGCAGCATGGGAACGACCATGAACCAGAGGCTGCTGTAGCGGTTGAAGATAACGACCAGCACGCTGCCCTGCCGGCGTTCCAGTGAGCGCAGGGCGAAATAGCCCGAGGTCATGAAGAAGAAGGGCACGGCCCAGCGCCGCCAGAGATCGAACCCGGGCAGCCCGGCGTCGCTAAACTGGGCGAAGGTGAAGTGGCCGAAGAAGATCGAGAGCGTAGCGATCATTCGGATCAGGTTCAGCATGTCGCTGAACGAGCGGGTCATCTTGGTGCCGGGCGGAGGCGGGGCGGTCTCGGCGGCCGGGAACCAGCGCGACAGATATGTTTCGCCGCTCTTCTGCAGGCGGTCGAAGGCGGGCTTGGCCATGAAACAGAGCTTGCCGCAGACGACGCAGGTCGCCAGCACTGCGAAGAACAGGAAGGTCTGATCGACAGGGTCGAAGGGATCGTGGTCGGTGATCGCGGTGAAGAAGTAGAGCAGCGGAAAATGAAAAATAAAGATCGGCAGGGTGTAGCGTACTGTCATGCGGATTATCTTGGATAGGTTCTCATTCTTCGTGTCGGCGACGAAGATATACTTGGACATGACCAGAAAGACGAAAAGAAAGACGATGTGACCATACTGGATGGCCCAGCGCTTGCTCATGCCCAGGTACTGTCGGTAATCGTAGCTGGCCAGGGTCTTGGACCAGTCGTACAGCTCGTCGCCGACCCGGAAGTAATTGAACAGAACGTAAAAGAAGAATGTGCCGCCGACGATGGCGAGCGCGAGCCTGGGAGAAGGCCCCTGCGCCGCGGAGCCCCGTGGCAAGGCATCGGCGGTGCCGCTTGATCCGGGTCCAATTACCGTCACGGAAGTCCGCTCCTCGCGTTAGTTCTCCATGCGCTCCCACAGCAGCGGCTTCACCTCGGTGACCGCCTTCTTCAAGGCCGCGTAGGGCTTTGGGTTGGCCTTGGCCCAGGCCTTGGCAATCACCAGAGTCGCCTCGACGCCAAGGGTCTCGACCGCGGGGTCCTCCAAACCTGTCTGCAGGTTCCTGTAGGTGCCTTCCGGGATAACCGCCGAACGGTAGACCCGGTTTTCGACCAACTCGGCGTCGCGCAGCTCGAACAGGTCGAAGGAGACGAGCCTGAGATCCTCGCCCCGCGCGTCGGCGTCGCGCATGAGGGGCGCTTTCGGATTGACCACGGTTGCCATGCAATCGGCCGGCCCGCCGGCCAGGAGCTCTTCGAGCGCTTGTCTGCCGCCGAGCGGTCGCGTGGCGATCTTCTCGAGGTCCTCGTCCAGGTCGGAAAGCGCGCGCCAGGTCGTCGCGCTCCCGCTGCCCGGCTCGCCGGTCAGCACCAACGTCCCTTCCGGTTTGTTCATCATGTCCCCCACGTCCTCGAAACCCGATCCGCGGCGACAGATCAAGTGCAGCAACTCCTCAAAGAGGAGCAATGGCGGCGCGATCACCAAGCGCCTGGCTCCGCCCTGCATGGAGTAAACCATAAGCGCGTCGAATTGCACGATGGCGGCGTCGCAATCTCCCTCCACCATGCGCTTGAGATTGTTCATGGAGCCTTTGGTGCCGAGGAACTCCAGCCGAAGGCTGGTGTCCTTGATCGACTGTTTGACGCGCTCGGCGATGAAGCGGGAGCCGTCAGCCTCTTCCGTATTGCACAAGGTCAGCTTGGTGTCTTTAGCCCATGCGGTGGGCGCGGCCGGAATCAGCAGCACCATCCAAGCCATCAGCAAGGACCAGCCTACCAACACGGCGTGTCTTTGCTGTCTGAGCCCTAACGGAGATGTGACCATGATGCTTGTGGCTTCAACCGAACTCTACGCGAGGATAAGGGTGTGAGCCGTGAGTGTGACGTCCCTGGCACTCGCTACGATCCGGCTCGTAGCCGTGCCGTTACTTTTGCCGCGGCGGCAGCTAGCGGAACCGTATGTTGACGTTGGAGCCGTTGTGCAGCCCCCTGAACTTTAGGCTGCGTCCTCGAGCGTCGTAAATCACGATGTTGCCTCTGCCGCGAGTGTCGGCGCAAACGCTTACCGAGGTCGTGGCGTTGTCGTCGAGGACGGCTTCAAACACTCTGATTCTACACGTCGGATCGTAGGCAATGATGTAAAGAGTCTGTTGGCTGCGGTTGAAGATATCGATCCGCATCAGCTGTTCTTTTGCGCTCGCGCCAGTCACCGCCAACAGCACGAGGCCTAAGGCGGACAAGACGCACAGCAGATGTTTCACCACTGACCTCCTGTTTCCGCACCCCCGGTCCCCGCGGTGCCTCGGACAACGTCCGTCGCCAAGCGGTTCCGACGCGTTCCGCTAGAAGGTGTAGCTGACCAGGATCCCGCCGAACAACTGGTGTTCGGAGCCTTCGTCATCGGTGACCGGGCTGTCCTCCGCGTCGTCGAGCAGCAGCGTGTAGCCGCCCAGCAGCCCGACATTCCACCCCTGGGTGATCGCGTAGTTCACCCCGAGGCTGAGACCCCAGTCCTTGAAGCCGGAATCGGCGTCGAACTCGTCGAGCCCGCTCCGCCGCGCGTCGTCGGAGTCGATCCCGAAATAGGTGTCCATGTAACCGCTGGTCGCGAAGGTCGTGAAGGTCCGGGTGGTGAAACGGAAATCGCCGAGGGGGTAGACGAAATCGATGCCCGGCTGCAGCAGCCAGCCGTCATGCTCGTCGGTCACGTCGGCGGCGAACTGGAAATTGGCGCCCAGCGTTGGGCCCTGCGGTCCTTGAAACTCGTGCACGTAGCCGACGAAGGCGCCCATCTCGAACGCCGGATCGACGTCTTCCAGGTCGTCCACCCGGTCGTTGTCGACATCGTCGCGCTCGGGACGGAAGTTCGCCAGCGGTCCGGCTTCGATCCGGCCGCCGGAGATGAGATCGTTCGGCACCGCGTTGCCTCGTATCTGCAAGGCGCGCAGGGTGGAGCCGCTGATGCTGACGTTGTAACCTCTGCCCCAAGCCGCCCGGAGCAGGGGAATCGGCACCACTTCGTAGTCGTCCGAGCCTTCATAGTCCGGTGCGCCGCCGACCCCGGCGCCCAGCGTCCATTTTACCCCGCCGTCGGAGTCGTCCTGGGCAGCCGCCATGCCCGGCGCCGCGACGGCGACCAGGGCAGCGAGCGCGCTCGCCCGCAGAATCAACGCGCCAAAGCTCGGGTTTTCCCGCTTCGAGACCATGACCTCAACTCCCCTCATGCATACTTCTCAGGTTAGTCCCGACCGGCGGACGCACCAACCGGCCCGTTGTGTCGACTTCGCGCTGACTACCCTAGGAATGCCGCCGTGCGGCTCTTCTGATCGACCCCTTGTCCGTCCACGAACAGCGGCTCTGCACCTTGGGTATCTGCCAGAGGCTTGTCAACCGTGCTATCGCCGGTGCCTCCGGACGTGTCTGTAGTACACCTGGGTTTCGCCCTGGCCCTCGTCGGCACGAAACTGGAACGACGAACCGTGGCCGTCGTGGCAGTCGCCGTTGTCCATGGCGACTTCTTTCTCCCCGTCCACGATCAACCGCCCGCGCCGGCCGACGATGCAGACCCGATAGGTTTCCGCCTGGCCCAGATCGGCGAAGGAATAGGTCTCTCCGGCGTTGACGTCAAAGGCGCCGTGGGGACCGAGACCCGCGCGCATGGCGGTGCCCGACGGATAGCTCGCCTGAGCCAGCGCCTGCGCGGATGGCGAGGTCGCCGCGGCCAAGGCGCAGAAGGCGGCGAGCGTCGTATCACGCAATAGCTTCGATGACATCCTAACCCTCCCTGGCTTCGAGAACTCCCGAAGGCGCACTTAGCTGGCGCGTCGCGAACCGTCCTTGACTGAGATCAACGGCTTCCGCTCCCTGCCAGTCTAGCAGCCTCCGGGAACGATTGTATGACGCTGCGGCGGCGGCCTCGCTGGCTGCCGCAATGTTATTCGAAGCGGCGGATGAATGCCTCCGGCGGCTCGATGACGTTGCGGTCGTTCCGGTCGATGACCTGGCACTCGCACGCGGCTTCGTTTCGCCGTCGTCCGCGCTGGCAGCGGTCGAGCGCGTTGCTCGCCAGGCGGCCGACGGAAATGCTGCCGACGCCGCCTCTCCCGCGCGTGGCAACGGCCAGGAAACGAACCTTGGGCTCATCGGGCGTGGAATTCTGCCAGTCGAAGCACCCGGCCAGCGCCTTCGGGACCTGGTACTGCGGATAACGGGGATGGGCACGCATGATACTGTCGTGGATGCGATCCGCGACCGAGTCGGTGGCCGAGGCATCCTCGGCGCCGAGCGAAGCCAGGAGAGTTGCCGCGGCGAAGAGGGAAACGAGCCGGCGGGACCCGTGATTGATCCGGTCGGGGATTTCTGGTCGGGTCATGGATGCGGGTAAATCCTGAAAACCTGCACCGGTTCCGTCTTGCCCTTCACCGTGAAGGCGCCGGCCGCTTCGTGTTCGACCTCGATCGAGAGGGCCTTCATCACACTGTCGCTGACCAGGATGACGACTTCGGCGTCGGGCGCAACCTCCTTGCCCAGCCCTTCCATGCGCTGGGCCGTGTTCACGTTGTCGCCGACCACGGTGTAGTTCATCCGCTCGGGCGCGCCGATGTTGCCGACGATGGCGGGCCCGCTGTGCAGGCCGAGGCGCATCCTGATCGGTGGAAGGCCCTGGCTCCGGCGCAGGGCATTGTCGTCCTGGACGGCGCCCGCCATCGCGCACACGGCCCGCACGGCGCGGTCGGCCTGATCGGGCTGACGGTCCGGCGCGCCCCAGAAGGCCATGAGGGCGTCGCCGATGAACTTGTCGATCGTCCCTTCCTCGCGTTCGACGCAGGCGGCGAGGAGGGCGAAGTGATGATTGAGAAGGTCGGCGGTCTGTCTTGCGGTCATGGTCTCCGACGCGGTGGTGAAGCTGACCAGATCGGTGAAGAGAACGGTCAAGTCGCGTTCTTCCGACGCGATCTCCGCTTCGCCACGGCCGATCAGGCGGCGGACCAGCGAGCGCGGCACGTAGGTCTGGAACCAGCCCAGGGCCGTGAGCATGGCGTTGAAGGAGCGCGCCTGGGTGTCCAGTTCGGCGATCAGGCTGCGCGGCAGCGGCTTCACCTCGGATATTTCCAGTTCGGCGATGTGCGCGGCGCCCGCGCTCGCCCGCTTGACCGGCCGAGAGATCGCGCGGCCCAGCACGACGGCGAGAACGATGCTGAGCAGCAGCATGGCCAGGCCGACGAGCGCACCGTGCTGGACCGAGCGAAAGGCGGCCTCGGCTGATTCGGCGTCTTGGTGACTGCCGATGATCAGCGGGCTCTCGCCGTAACCCTCGACCTCGGTGTGGGCGAAGACGTAGCGCTGGCCGGCGATTGTCGTTTGCCTGAGGGTCAGGTCCGCCACGCTGAGTTCGATCTCGAGCGGATAGGTCTCGGCCGACCAGAATTGCTCGAGAACCAGGTCGCCTACCCGACCGATGCCGACCGTTGGCGACTCCTTGGAAAGCTCCGGATGGTTCGAGGTCAGATTGGGGTGGGCGATAACCTGATCCCGATCGGCGAGGACGAAGATCGTGTTGTCATCGGTCTCGCTGACTTCGATCGTAAGGTCCGAGAGTTGGTTCAGCGACACCCCGGCCAAGACCACGCCGAGGAATGCGCCGTTGCGCCGCACGGGCCGCACGAAGTTGATGTAGGACTTCCGGGATTGCTCGCTGAACAGGACTTCGTTCCAGAAGCCCTCGTTCCGCTGCCGGGCGGCTTGCAGCGTGCGCTCCTTGAAATCTGCTTCGCTCGACGGTGTGGTATCCACCCGCCAGCCCTCGGGCCCGTCGCGGTAGGCCCTGACGGACCTTCTCTCGACGGAGAAGTATATGAGACCGGTCACGTGGGGCGTGGCGGCCAGGGCGCCCAGGAGCAGGTGTCCGATCTCCCGGTCATCGGCCAGGTCGACCGCGCCGGCTGCGAGCAGATCGGCCGCCCAGTTCACCTGTTCCACCACGGGGTCGAGGTGGTCGCGCAGCTCGTCGACCACGAAGCGGCCGGACTCGGCGGCCGAATCGCCGACCAGGTTGAGGGTGTTCCGCTTGGTGGTGCTGTAGCCGATCGCCAGCACCGACCCGAGAGCCAGGACGATCAGGCCGACAATGGAGGTCACGACCGTAGGGGTGATCGGCAGCCGGCCCCTTCCGGGGAGGATCCTCATCAGCATCACCATCGCCGGGGAATCGAGTATCCGATCTTAGGAGTCGACGGCGACTCTGGGAACCCGCTACCGGAGCGGGCGGGCCGTCGCCGCCACGCGCATCGAGCGTCCGACTTCGCGTGAGTCTATTGAGGAATAGGGCGCTTGGTGTCCGACCAGTCGACCAGAAAGGCGTCGGCCTCCTCGAGTTCCTCGATGATCTGCCGGCCGAGCAGACCGCCGAGGCCGGCATGGCGGCTCGCCCCGAAGTGCACGCGGATCCGGGTGACACTTTCGGTGCGGCGCTCGATGCGCAGCGTGATCTCGGCGTCACGCTCGTCGGCAAAGCGCAGCCTGGTGCTGTCCTCCCCGATCTGCTTTTCGAAGAGCTCCAGCGAAAGCGCCTCGCCGGCGCGCAGCGCTGCCGCGACCACGTCCTCGTAACGGGCGACCCAGAAGCTGTCTCCTCGGCCCGTGCCGAGGTTCTCCACCACGACCGGCGAGGCGCCCACGGCCGAGGGCACGATGGCGGCGGCGGCGCAGCCGCCGGTCAGCGCCGAGGCCGCGAGCAGCGCGGCGGCAGCGTGAAACTTCAGCCGTGGCGTTCTTGCCATCCTGTCCGTTCCCCTGGCTCTGCGGTTTGCGATTCGCGGGCGGAGGATATCGCGATTCCCGCCCCTTCGCACGCCGGGACCGAGCGTGTGGCGACTTCGCCGGGTGCGGTCCCTACGCCGAGCTGTTGACAGGGATCGTGGAAAATCTTTTACTATTGGTATACCAGATGCCATGAGCCGTGCCGCTACGCGCTCAGGGTGCACTCGGTAGTCTGGACGACAGCGGGCGCTTAACCAAACATCAAGGTTTTCTTTACCATGCCCTCTCGCTAGACTCTGACCAAGGGTTGAATACCCAGACCAACTCTCAGCCCTCGGCGAAACATCTCAATCGATCAGGGAGGATCGAAATGACGCCAATTGGAAGACGACTCTTTAGTTTCGGGCTCGTTGCAGGCCTCGGTTTGAGCTTCACGGTCGGTGCGCAAGACGCCCTGGCCGGATGGGAGCCGAAGAAGCCTGTCGAGTTCGTCATCATGGCCGGCAAGGGCGGCGGCGCCGACAAGATGGCCCGCCTTATGCAGACGGTAATCGAGAAGAACGGCTGGTCCGCCAAGCCGCTGACGCCGATCAACAAGCCCGGCGGCTCGGGTGCGGAAGCTCTGGTGCACCTGCAGCAGAAGTCGAAGTCGGATCCCAATCACACCATCATGGTGACCTTGAACAGCTTCTACACGACGCCGCTGCGTCAGCCGAAGCTCGGGATCGACATCATGACTTTCACGCCGATCGCGCGGATGGCCGAAGACACCTTCCTGCTCTGGGTTCACAAGAACTCGGGCATCAAGTCGGTCGAGGACTTCGTTGCGGCTGCCAAGGCCAAGGGCGGCGACTGGGTTATGGCCGGCACCGGCAAGCTTCAGGAAGATCAGCTTCTGACCGACTTCCTCAACGCTGCCTACGGCCTCGACATGAAGTACGTGCCTTACAAGGGCGGCGGTAAGGTCGCCAAGCAGCTGGCCGGCCAGCACGCCAACTCCACGGTCAACAATCCTTCCGAGCAGGAAGGCTTCTACGCCGCGGGCGACACCGTGCCTCTGGCCGCCTTCACCAACGACCGCCTGGAAATGTTCCCCGACGCCCCGACCTTCAAGGAGCTCGGCAAGGACTTCGTCTATTACATGCAGCGGAGCGTCGTCGGGGCGCCGGGCATGAGCGACGATGCGGCTGCGTACTATCAGGACCTCTTCGCGAAGGTCTTCAACTCGCCGGAGTGGCAGGAGTACCGCAAGAAGAAGAGTCTCTACGGAGATTTCCTCACCGGTAACGACCTGGTCAGCTACTGGAAGAACGAGCGCCAGATCCACGAGACCATGCTGAAGAAGATGGGTGCCATCTGACGCTTCGCTCAGCCAGCACACAGACCTTTATTCAGGGGGCCGCCATCGTGCGATGGCGGCCCGTTTTTTCGCCGAGGCCGTTCCGCCCGCCCTCTGCCGGGCGGCCCCATGCTCATTAATGGGAAACAAGACCTAAAACCGCCGATCTTTTGCGCTTTGCGGTTGCTGGTATCTGGTATACAATAAACCACATGGTCCAGGGATCGCGATGCGGTCACTTCGAACGGTAGACGGGGAATAGGGAATGCCTCCGGGCGAACTCGCCATAGCGCCGATCCAGCAGGACGTGAGCCTCAAGGACAAGATCTACGATTCCTTGAAGCAGGCGATCACCACGATGAACATCTACGCCGAGGACGCGAACCTTCGGCTAGACGAGCGCGAGCTGTCCGAGCGGCTGGAGATCAGCCGGACGCCGATCCGCGAAGCCCTGGCAAGGCTGGAACAAGAGGGTCTCGTGCGCATCGTGCCGCGTCGCGGCGTATTCATCGTGCGCAAGACCAAGCAAGAGATCCTCGAGATGATCACGGTCTGGGCGGCGCTGGAGAGCATGGCCGCCCGGCTTGCGACGGAACGCGCCAGCGACGAAGAGATTGCCGCCCTGAGGCGCATGTTCACCACTTTCGAAGGCAAGCAGATCCAGGCACGGATCGACGAGTACTCCGAGAGCAACATCAGCTTCCACCAGACCATTCTCGGCCTTGCCAAGTGCGACCTGCTGAAGGCCATGGCCGACAACCTTTTCGTCCACATGCGCTCGATCCGGGCACGGACCATCGCCGAGGAGGACCGCGCAAAGCGCTCCATCGTCGATCACTTGCACATCATTGAGGCCTTGGAAAAGCGCGACCCCGACCTCGCCGAACGCCTGGTTCGCGAGCACACGCTGAACCTGGCCAATCACGTCGGGCGCCACGTGGACTATCTCGACTGAGCCTCAACAAGGAGCCTGTCCCCATGTCGGATACAGCAAGCGATACCCTGGTGCGTAAGGATCGGTCGGGAGAAGTTCTCTCTGGCGGTCACCTTGTTGCCAAGGCGCTAAAGAACGAGGGCGTCGACACGGTGTTCACCCTGTGCGGCGGCCACATCATCGACATCTACGACGGCTGCCTTGACGAGGGGATCCGGATCATCGACGTGCGCCACGAGCAGGTTGCGGCACACGCGGCGGATGGCTACGCGCGGCAGACCGGAAAGCTGGGCTGCGTGGTGACCACGGCGGGCCCGGGCTGCACCAACGCGGTGACCGGGATCGCGACGGCGTTCCGCTCGGAGACCCCGGTTCTGCACATCGGCGGCCAGGGGGCGTTGACCCAGCACAAGATGGGTTCGCTGCAGGACCTGCCGCACGTCGACATGATGGCGCCGATCACCAAGTTCTCGGCCGGCATCCGCTCGACCGAGCGGATCGCCGACATGGTCTCCATGGCGGCGCGAGAGTGCTTCAACGGGGCGCCGGGTCCGGCCTACCTGGAGATCCCGCGCGACGTTCTGGACCGGGAGGTGCCGGCGGACCAGGCGGTGATCCCAGAGGCCGGGCGCTACCGGGCGTCGGTCAAGTCGATCGGCGATCCGGCGGACATCGAGAAGCTGGCCGACCTCCTGGTGGCGGCCGAGCGCCCCTGCGTCCTGCTCGGCACCCAGGTGTGGAACTGCCGCGGCCACGAAGCGGCGATCGACCTGGTTCGGGCGCTCGATATTCCGGCCTACTTCAACGGCTCGGGCCGGGGCCTGCTGCCGCCGGGCGATCCCCATCACTTCCACAGGACCCGCCGGCTCGCGTTCGACAAGGCCGACGTGATCTTGATCGTCGGCACGCCCTTCGACTTCCGCATGGGCTACGGCAAGCGGCTGCGGAAAGACGCCACCGTGGTGCAGATCGACCAGGACTACCGCACGGTGGGCAAGAACCGGGACGTCTCGCTGGGACTGGTCGGCGATCCGGGAGCGATCCTCAAGGCGGTGCACGACGCGGCCACCGGGCGGGTAGACAAGGGCGCGGCCAAGCGCCAGGCGTGGATGCAGGAGCTGCGCGCGGCCGAGGCCAAGGCGACCGACAAGCTGATGCCGCTGTTCCTGTCCGATCGCTCGCCGATCCACCCCTACCGGGTGGCTTGGGAGATCAACGAGTTCCTTACCGAGGACACGGTCTACATCGGCGACGGCGGCGACGTGGTGACGATCTCGGCGCAGGCGGTGCAGCCACGCGGCCCCGGCAACTGGATGGATCCCGGGGCGCTGGGCTCGCTCGGCGTCGGCACAGGCTTCGCCATGGCGGCCAAGCTGGCGCACCCGCAGAAGGAGGTGCTCTGCTACTACGGCGACGGCTCGTTCGGCATGACCGCGTTCGACATGGAGACCGCCAACCGCTTCGGTGCGCCCTACATCGCGGTGATCGGCAACAACTCTCACATGAACCAGATCCGCTACGGCCAGATTGCCAAGTACGGCGAGCAGCGCGGCAACGTCGGCAACCAGCTGGGTGACATTCCCTTCGGCCAGTTCGCCGAGATGCTCGGAGGCCACGGCGAAGAGGTGCGCGATCCCAACGAGATCGGGCCAGCCCTCAGGCGTGCCCGCGAGGCTGTCCAGCGGGACGGCCGCTCCGCCGTCGTCAATATCTGGGTCGATCCCAACGAGTACGCGCCGGGGACAAAAGCTCAGACGATGTACAAGTAGGCCAGTCGGGCCCGCGCCGCCGGCACGCCGGCGGCGCCGTTTTGGTCGGATAGCGTTTTCTAGGGGGAGATCATGAGTAAGGCACTAGAAGGTGTGCGCATTCTGGACATGACGCACGTCCAGTCGGGACCGACCTGCACCCAGCTCCTGGCCTGGTTCGGGGCCGACGTGATCAAGGTTGAGCGGCCGGGCGTCGGCGACGCGACGCGGGGCCAGCTGCGCGACATTCCCGATGTCGACAGCCTCTACTTCACCATGCTGAACCACAACAAGCGCAGCGTGACGCTCAACCCCAAGACCGAGGCTGGCAAGGCCATCTTCGCCAAGCTGATCGCTGCCTGCGACGTCATGGTGGAGAACTTCGCGCCGGGCGCGATCGACCGCATGGGCTTTCCCTGGGAGAAGATCCAGGAGATCAACCCGCGCATGATCTACGCCTCGGTCAAGGGCTTCGGCCCCGGGCCCTACGAGGACTGCAAGGTCTACGAGAACGTGGCCCAGTGTACCGGCGGCGGCGCCTCGACCACGGGCGAGATCGACGGCGTGCCCATGGTCAGCGGCGCCCAGATCGGCGACACCGGCACCGGGCTGCATCTGGCGCTCGGTATCGTGACCGCGCTGTTCCACCGCGAGAAGACGGGCCGTGGCCAGCGGGTCACCTGCGCCATGCAGGACGGCGTCCTGAACCTCTGTCGCGTCAAGCTGCGCGACCAGCAGCGGCTGGCGCACGGGCCGCTCAAGGAGTATCCGCAGTATCCCAACGGCCAGTTCGGCGCCGCCACGCCGCGCGCCGGCAACGCCTCGGGCGGCGGCCAGCCGGGCTGGATCGTCAAGTGCAAAGGCTGGGAGACCGATCCCGACTCCTACATCTACGTCATCACTCAGGCGGCTGCCTTCCCGGCGCTGGCCAAAGCGATCGGCCGCGAGGAGTGGCTGGAAGATCCGGAGTGGAACACGCCCGAAGCGCGTCTGCCCAAGCTGGACCAGGTCTTCGGCGAGATCGAAAAGTGGACCATGACCAAGACCAAGTTCGAGGTCATGGACATTCTCAATCCGCTCAACGTGCCCTGCGGCCCGATCTTATCGATGAAGGAACTGGCTGAGGAGCCCTCGCTCAGGGAGACCGGCACCGTGGTCGAGGTCGACCATCCGGAGCGCGGCAAGTACCTGACCGTCGGCAACCCGGTCAAGCTCTCCAATTCGCCCTCGGACGTGGTCCGCTCGCCGCTCTTGGGCGAGCATACCGACGAGATCCTGAGCGAGGTCGTCGGTCTGAGCGCGGAGGAGATCGCAGCGGCCAAGGCCGGCGGCGCGGTCTAATCAGGGGCGGTCCAACTAACAGGGAGCGGGAAGGGAACCAACCATGCGGCTCATCGTCAACGGACAACAGGCCTTCGGTAAGGCGGTGCTGGAAGCGCTGCTCGACCGGGGAGAAGAGGTGGTCGGTGTGTTCTGCGCGCCCGACAAGGAGGGCAGGCCGGTCGATCCGATCAAGGAGTGCGCGCTCGAGCACGGCCTGCCCCTGTATCAGCCGAACTCCTACAAGGACCCGGAGACGCTCGAGCTGATCCGCTCGCTCAAGCCCGACCTCTGCCTGATGGCCTACGTCATCAAGTTCATTCCCGAGGAGGCGCGAGACATCCCGACCCACGGGTCGATCTGCTTCCACCCCTCGCTGCTGCCGCTGCACCGCGGCCCCAGCTCGATCAACTGGCCGATCATGGGAGGCGCGACCAGGACCGGTCTCACCCTGTTCTACCCGGACGACGGCCTGGACGAGGGCGACATCCTGCTGCAGAAGGAGGTCGACATCGGCCCGGACGACACCCTCGGCACGGTCTACTTCAAGAAGATCTTTCCGCTCGGCGTCGAGGCCATGGTCGAGTCCGTCGACCTGTTCCGCGATGGCAAGGCGACGCGGTCCAAGCAGGACGATTCCAAGGCGACCTACGAGTCCTGGTGCAAGAAGGAGCACGCTCAGATCGACTGGAGCAAGCCGGTCGGCGAGGTCTACAACCTGATCCGCGGGACCAACCCGCAGCCGGGCGCCTGGACGACGCGTGACGGCGAGAAGCTGGACATTTTCGACTGCGCGAAGCTGGACGAGCCCGGCGGCACGCCGGGGGAAGTGACCGCGGTCGGCGACGAGGGCTTCAAGGTATCGGCGGGCGACGGTCAGATCCTGGTCCAGCGCGTGCGTCCGGCCGGCGAAGGCAAGGTTCCGGCCTCGGACTACGTCGCGACCAGCGGACTCGCCGTCGGCACCCGCCTGGGCTGACCGGTCGGTCGCAATCGGGAGCGGCAGCGCCGTTCCTGGCAAAGGCGCGAACTGGCCGAACGCTTTGATTGGCGCACTTGGTTCAAAAGGGGGACACCATGCCGAAGAGCGACATCGAAATTGCCCGCGAGGCCGACATCAAGCCGATCGAAGAGGTGGCGGCCAGGCTCGACATTCCGCGCGATCAGATCCTGCAATACGGGCCGCACAAGGCGAAGCTGTCCTTTGACTTCATCGAGGGACTGGCCGATCGGCCGGACGGCAAGCTGATCCTGGTGACGGCGATCAGCCCGACCCCCGCCGGCGAAGGCAAGACCACGACCACCGTGGGCCTCGGCGACGGCCTCAACAAGATCGGCAAGAAGGCGATGATCTGCCTGCGCGAGCCATCGCTTGGGCCCTGTTTCGGCATGAAGGGCGGCGCGGCGGGCGGCGGCTACGCCCAGGTGGTCCCCATGGAGGACATCAACCTCCACTTCACCGGCGACTTCCACGCCATCGGCATCGCCCACAACCTGCTCTCGGCGCTGATCGACAACCACATCTACTGGGGCCTGGAACCGGCCATCGACTCGCGGCGGGTCGCCTGGAAGCGGGTGGTCGACATGAACGACCGGGCGCTCAGGGTCATCACCAACTCGCTCGGCGGTGTCGCCAACGGCTTCCCGCGCGAGGACGGCTTCGACATCGTCGTGGCCTCGGAGATCATGGCGATCTTCTGCCTGGCCACCGATCCGGCCGACCTGGTCGAGCGCCTGGGCAAGATCGTGATCGGCCAGAACCGGCAGCGCGAGCCGATCCACGCGACCGAC
>JAAUYK010208758.1_pt1 | contig 14702 bp, 11 predicted proteins | sample 7278021 | NCBI WGS metagenome assembly JAAUYK01 (sample SAMN14350223, study PRJNA611818) | marine sediment metagenome | isolation source: surface marine sediment (1.8m) | place: French Polynesia: Moorea | collected 2018-08
CCAGGAATGGCGAAGACTGCTCGTGATGAAGGTTTTGATGAAATCGCTGACTGGTTTGAAACCCTGGCCAAAGCAGAGCGTTCTCACGCTAATCGATTCCAGACAGCACTAGACTCTCTGGCTGCTTAACCTCAACACTGTTGTTACCTACATGAGCCGGGATTTTCCCGGCTCATTCCGTTTTACGACGGGTTTTTAAAACTACACTGGCAGGATTAAGTAATGACAGAGAATACACGTGAAGGTAGCCTCGAGGCACCAACTCGACATCCCATCGACTGGAAGTCTGCTGAGTTTTTTGATGAACCATCCCTTTTTTCAGAACTGGAAAGGGTTTACGACATCTGTCATGGCTGTCGTCGATGCGTAAGCCTGTGCCACGCCTTTCCAAAACTGTTTGATCTCGTTGATGAGTCAGACACCATGGAAGTTGATGGTGTTAAGACGGAAGATTACTGGCAAGTAGTAGAGCACTGTTACCTCTGTGACCTGTGCTACATGACAAAATGTCCTTATGTTCCACCGCATGAATGGAACGTGGATTTCCCACACTTGATGCTCAGGGCCAAGGCACAGCGCTTTAAAACTGGTCACAGTTCTGCGCGGGACAAGATACTAACTTCTACTGATGCAGTCGGTTCAATCGCTGGCATTCCTGTCATTGCCCAGACTGTCAACGCAGTGAACAAACTCAAGCCTGCGCGCAAACTTATGGACAAGGTGGCAGGAATACATGCTGACGCCATACTGCCCGAATTTCACAGTAACTCGGCCAGGAAACGTTTTCAGCCGGATGACAGTATTACACCGGTGGCAACGGAGACAACGAAAGGGAAGGTTGCAATTTTTGTTACCTGTTATGGCAACAGGAATGAACCAGGTGTTGTTGAAGACCTCATCGCCATATTAAGACACAACAATATACAGGTCAGGCTGGTCGAACAGGAAAAGTGCTGTGGTATGCCAAAGATGGAGTTGGGCGACCTCGAAACGGTTGAACAACTGAAAAACCATAACATTAAGCAGCTGGAGAAAGTTGTCGATGAGGGCTGGGACCTGATGGCACCTATCCCTTCCTGTGTGTTGATGTTCAAACAGGAAATACCGCTCTTGTTCCCTGAGGAAGAGGCCGTGAAAAAAGTACAGGCTGCTTTTTTTGATCCCTTTGAATACCTGATGCTACGAAACAAGGACGGCAAACTGGATATTGATTTCAAACATAAGCTTGGCAAGGTTGCCTATCATGTGCCCTGTCACCAACGCGTACAAAATATTGGTTTAAAAACAAGGGATGTACTGCAACTGGTGCCCGATACCGAGATTAGTGTCATCGAGCGATGTTCAGGACATGATGGCACTTATGCCGTAAAGAGCGAATACCATGAAATCTCAATGAAGATCTGTCGTCCAGTGACCAATCGTATTAAACAGGCCGACGTTGATCACTACATCAGCGATTGCCCCATGGCCGGACACCAGATTGCGAACGGTATGGATGAAACCAAACTGGAAGCAGAAAGTCCTTTTACTCTATTAAGAAAAGCATATGGTATTTAGTAATGGATAAACTCACTCGAGAAGATTTATATACCCTGGAAAAATATGCCGAGATCCGGCAGGAGTTTCGTAGCCAGGTTATGCAGCATAAGAAGAACAGGCGCCTGCACATAGGCCCGAACGCAACGCTGTATTTTGAAGACCGATTGGTGATGCAGTATCAGATTCAGGAGATATTGCGTACTGAGCGCATATTTGAGGCCGATGGAATCAATGAGGAGTTGGAAGCCTACAACCCGCTAATTCCTGATGGCAGTAACTGGAAGGCCACGTTCATGATTGAATTTGCCGATGAGGCCGAGCGCCGCGAAGCGTTGTCAAAAATGATCGGCGTAGAGGATAAGACCTGGATGATGGTAGAAGGCCATGACAAGGTATTTCCTGTTGCCGATGAAGACCTGGAACGTGACAACGAATCCAAAACCTCATCAGTGCATTTTCTGCGTTTTGAGCTTTCCAACGATATGGTGGCTGCACTGAAAGCAGGAGCTAATTTGTCTGCCGGTATCGACCACCCGGCTTACTCACATGCACTGGCATCCGTGCCCGCTAACATCCGCGATTCACTGGTTTCTGATTTGGATTAATTGCCATATGTAGTGTTCATTTTTTTTGATGAGCGCTATATTGTGTGGTTTAGTTGCGCTATCCTAGGCGCATTTAAACCAGCAGGAAGTAGATTTGGCGGCAAAATACGATGCCTCTGACATTGAGGTATTAACTGGACTAGAACCGGTCAGAAAACGACCGGGCATGTATACCGACACGAGTCGACCCAATCACCTTGTTCAGGAGGTGTTGGACAACAGTGTCGACGAAGCCATAGCTGGTCACTGCGCCAAAATCGAAGTTACTTTACATAAGGACGGTTCGGTCAGCGTGGCCGATGATGGTCGAGGCATGCCGGTTGATAAGCATCCCGGCGAGAAATTACCCGGCGTTGAAGTCATCCTGACTCGCCTGCATGCAGGCGGAAAATTCTCAAATAAGAATTACAAATTTTCCGGTGGTTTGCATGGTGTCGGCGTCTCTGTTGTGAATGCGTTATCCAGCAAACTTGAAGTCACTGTTAAACGTGACGGCAAAGAGCATGGTATGTCATTCAAGGACGGTGACCGTCATACACCCTTAAAAACAGTTGGCACCGTGGGTAAAAAAAACACCGGTACCACGATTCGCTTCTGGCCTAACAAGAAATATTTCGATTCAACAAAGTACGCGGTCCCCAGGTTAAAACACCTGATGCGGGCCAAGGCCGTGTTATGCCCGGGCTTGCTGATCCGTTTGCATGATGAGTCAAGCAAGAACAAGGAAGAGTGGTGCTATGAAGACGGAATCAAATCCTATCTTGCCGAAGAACTTGCAGGTAGCGAACTACTACCGCCAGAAGCTTTCATGGGATCCATGCAGGGTGACCATGAAGCTGTAGACTGGGCAGTGCACTGGCTGGTTGAGTCCGCCGAGATGGTCACGGAAAGCTACGTCAACCTCGTTCCGACATTGCAGGGTGGTACGCATGTCAACGGTTTACGCCAGGGCCTGCTAGATGCGTTGCGTGATTTTTGTGATACCAGGAATCTGCTGCCCAGGGGGGTAAAGTTGACCGCCGAAGACGTGTGGGAGAACTGTTGTTACCTGTTATCGGTGAAAATGGATGAGCCCCAATTTGCGGGGCAAACCAAGGAAAGGCTCTCGTCACGAGAATGTACCGTATTTGTTGCCGGCGTAATAAAAGATGCCTTCAGCCAATGGTTACACCAGCATGTTGAAATGGGTGAGCGCATAGCTGAACTTGCTATTGCCGCTGCACAAAAACGCATGAAGGCGACCAAGAAGATTGTGCGCAAGAAAGTGAACGGTGGCCCTGCGTTACCCGGAAAACTTGCCGACTGTGCGCTACAGGATATTAGCGTATCGGAATTATTTCTGGTTGAAGGAGATTCTGCCGGCGGCTCTGCCAAGCAGGCCCGCGATCGCGATTACCAGGCAGTTATGCCTCTACGCGGAAAAATCCTCAATACGTGGGAGGTTGACTCCAGTGAGGTGCTGTCTTCCAAGGAGGTGCACGACATAGCCGTAGCCATCGGTGTTGACCCGGGATCGGATAACATTGAGGGTTTACGTTATGGCAAGATCTGTATTCTTGCTGATGCTGATTCCGACGGCGCACATATTGCGACCTTGCTGTGCGCGCTATTCCTGAAACACTTCAAGACCCTTGTAGAAAATGGTCATGTCTACGTAGCAATGCCGCCACTGTATCGTATCGATGTGGGTAAAGAGATTTACTATGCACTGGATGATGCAGAAAAGCAGGGGGTCCTGGACCAGATCAAGGCAGAAAAAAAACGGGGTAATGTTTCGGTTCAGCGCTTCAAGGGGCTCGGTGAAATGAACCCGATACAGCTGCGCGAAACGTCCATGGCACGGGACACCCGCAGATTAGTGCAATTGACCTTGCCCAGTGAAAAACTGGCGCAAAAAACCATGGACATGTTGCTCGCCAAGAAGCGTGCTGCTGATCGCAAGAGCTGGCTTGAGAAACAAGGTGACAAAGCCGAATTAATATAAATGAAATCAATAATATATATAATATACTTAAAGTCATTAATAGGTAATATCTATGTCTGATTCATTGAGTTTCGACTTTGAACAGAATGAACAGAGACCTTTGCAGGAATATACCGAGAAGGCGTATCTCGATTATTCAATGTATGTCATTCTCGATCGCGCCTTACCGCATATTGGCGATGGCTTGAAACCGGTTCAAAGGCGTATTGTCTACGCGATGTCAGAGCTAGGCCTGAAAGCCACTTCGAAATACAAGAAATCAGCACGCACAGTCGGTGATGTCATCGGCAAATTTCACCCACACGGCGACTCAGCTTGCTATGAAGCCATGGTGCTGATGGCGCAGGATTTCTCCTATCGTTATCCGCTCATTGACGGGCAGGGCAACTGGGGTTCGATGGACGATCCAAAGTCATTCGCAGCAATGCGTTACACGGAATCCAAGCTGACTGCTTATGCTGACCTGTTACTGGGAGAGGTAAACCAGGGCACGGTGGACTGGGTGCCAAATTTTGATGGCACGTTGGAAGAACCAAAATTGCTACCCGCGCGGGTGCCCAACCTGTTATTGAATGGTACAACAGGTATCGCCGTTGGTATGGCGACTGATATACCGCCACACAACTTAAAGGAAGTGGCCACGGCCTGTATTCGACTGCTTGATGCGCCAAAGAGCACCGTGGCCGACCTTTGTGAACATATTAAGGGCCCGGATTTCCCGACTCGTGCAGAGATCATCACACCGACAGCGGCAATCAGGGAAATGTATGAAACCGGTACCGGCTCAATAAAAATGCGTGCAACCTGGGAAAAGGAAGACGGTAACGTTGTAGTCACTGCTTTGCCCTTCCAGAGCTCAGGCAGCAAGGTGTTAGAACAGATAGCCGCGCAGATGCAGGCGAAAAAATTACCCATGCTGGATGATTTGCGCGATGAATCAGATCATGAAAACCCAACCCGACTGATACTGATCCCGCGTTCTAACCGTGTTGATTTGCAGGAAATGATGCTGCACCTGTTTGCTACAACCGATCTTGAACGCAACTACCGCGTCAATATGAACATCATTGGTCTTAATGGTCGTCCGCAGGTAAAAGACTTACGCAGCATCCTGAAAGAATGGCTGGAATACCGTACTGAGACAGTTAGACGTCGATTGCAATTTCGACTGGATAAGGTACTGGCACAAATACATGTGCTGGAAGGCCTGATGATCGCCTATTTGAATATTGACGAGGTGATACAGATTATACGGGAGCAAGACGAACCCAAATCTGTGTTGATGAAGCGATTTAAACTCACGGATATCCAGGCTGATGCCATTCTTGATCTCAAGTTACGAAAACTGGCCAAGTTGGAAGAAATCAAGATCAAGGGTGAGCTTGATGAGTTAAAGAAGGAAAGAAAAGCGCTGGAAACCACCCTGGGTTCAAATCAGCGTTTGAAGACATTGGTGAAAAAAGAATTAAAAGCCGATGCTGATGAGTTTGGTGATGACAGAAAGTCACCGCTAAAACAGGTAGAGGAGGCCAGGGCCATTGACGTCAATAGTCTTGTGCCAACTGAACCTGTTACGATTATCCTGTCGCAAAAAGGCTGGGTCAGGGCTGCAAAAGGACACGAAGTAGATCCGTTATCGCTGAATTACAAGAGTGGTGATGCTTTCAAGCAGGCAAGTCTTGGCAGAAGTAATCAGCCGGCTGTATTTATTGATTCCAGTGGACGCTGCTATTCCTTGCCAGCACACAGTTTACCGTCGGCTCGTAGTCTTGGTGAACCGGTATCGGCACGCTTGAATCCACCCGATGGTGTCTCGTTCGAAGGTGTTATGTCTGGTGATGAGGATACGACTTACCTTGTCGGTTCTGATTCCGGCTATGGCTTCATGGTAAGACTAGGTGACGTATTAACGAAAAATCGAAATGGTAAGGCAGTAGTTAGCGTACCAAAGCAGTCGAATGTACTTGCACCTAGCCTGGTTCAGAATATCGAGACAGACTGGGTAGCGGTTGTCAGTTCGATCGGCCGCTTATTAATGTTCCCCATCAGTGAATTGACTCTGTTGCCAAAAGGTAAAGGGCTAAAGATCATGCAAATACCACCTGCCAAATTGAAAACCCGTGAGGAATACGTGGTGGCGATGACGGCAATGGCCGAGACAGATAACCTGGTCGTATATGCTGGCAAGCGTCATACAACATTGAAGACCGCCGATCATGAACACTACATGGGAGAACGTGGACGCAGGGGTAACATGCTGCCACGTGGTTATCGCAATGTAGACCGTATTGTGGCTATTGCCGGATAAACAACCAGCTTATTATCGGTAACGTATTGCCATTCATAAGTTTCCATGAGTAATCACACGCCACTGATCGTTATAACAGATCTCGATGGCACGCTGTTAGATCACCACACTTACCAGTTCACTGATGCCTTACCTGCGCTTAACACTCTAAAAACTAGAGCTATACCGCTCGTTCTAAGTAGCAGCAAGACGGCCGCGGAGATGAAACAACTGAAACGGCAACTGGATAACAGGGATCCCTTTGTGGTTGAGAACGGGACCGGTATTTATATCCCTGCCGATGATGACTATGAACTAATTGATTTCGGCATTAAACGTGAACAAATCCTTTCAGTTATTCATGCGTTACGGACTAAAGGCAATGCCAACTTTTCCGGTTTTGCTGATTTAAGCATAGATGATGTAATGCAACTAACCGGGCTTGATGAAGAACGGGCAAGACTGGCCTGCGAGCGAGAATTTACAGAACCAATCCAATGGCACGATACAGAAGCCAATCTGGATAACTTTCGGAAAATATTATCCGAAAAGGGGATGACCGCGGTTCGGGGAGGGAGATTTGTCTCGATTTCGGGTAAAGTAGATAAAGGAAAAGCGCTGGATTGGCTGCGTCAATATTACATGAAACGGTATGAGCAGCCTCCTGTCATCATTGCCCTCGGCGATAGTGATAACGATGTTCCCATGCTGGAGAAGGCCGATTACGCAATTGTAGTTCGTTCTCCAGTAAGAGCAGCGCCCAAAATAAACCATAAACAACTAATACTCACTGACGCAACAGGATCCAGCGGCTGGAACGACAGTCTGCTCTCTTTACTACAGGACATCACATGAAAAAGGTGAAGAATGGCTGATTTTTATCAAAACGGTGTGGTGACAACGCTACACAATCTTGCAGATCGCGATGTTCAAGATCTGGAAGATGAATTAGTTCGCTTCTCGCACGTTCGCCCTATGGCGCTGGTACTACCATGCCTGTACTCCGAACTGGAAGGCCCTGCGCTTTCTAACATTGTTGATGAACTGGCTAAGGTGCCATACCTGACGGAGATAGTAATAGGACTTGATCGTGCCACTGAAGAACAATACGTGCATGCACTTGAATTTTTCTCACGCTTGCCACAACAGCACAAGATTTTATGGAACGACGGTCCGCGTCTGAAAGCAATTGATGCGCGGCTGAAAAAAGAAGAACTGGAACCGCAGGAAATGGGCAAGGGACGTAATGTCTGGTATTGCCTCGGATATGTAAAGGAGGCAGATAAGGTTGAATCCGTCGCCTTACATGATTGCGATATCATTACTTATGACAGGAGTTTACTGGCGCGACTCATTTACCCGGTTGCCAACCCCAACTTCAACTACGAGTTTTGTAAAGGATATTACGCACGCGTTGCCAGTGGTTCCATCAACGGCCGTGTTTGTCGATTACTGGTAACGCCGCTATTGCGTGCTTTACGGAAGATTTATCCCGATGAGATTTACATCGAATACCTGGATAGCTTTCGATATGCATTGGCAGGTGAATTTTCGATGCGAACCGATGTAATTAATGACATCAGGATACCAAGTGATTGGGGGCTTGAAATCGGCGTCTTGTCAGAGATGCATAGAAACTATTCCACAAACCGTATTTGCCAGGTCGATATTGCTAACCAGTATGACCATAAACACCAGGATCTTTCCGAGAATGACGACAACCAGGGTTTATCAAAGATGTCGATTGACATCGCCAAGGCTATTTTCAGGAAACTGGCGACGACCGGTGTGATCTTTAATTCAGAGTCCTTTCGCACCATCAAGGCAACCTATTATCGAGTCGCGCTGGATTTTATTGAGACCTATCACAACGATGCAGTCATCAATGGCCTGACACTGGATATTGATACGGAAGAAAGGGCGGTTGAATTATTTGCTGAAAATATTATGAAGGCGGGACTGCATTTTCTCGATAACCCAATGGAAACACCATTCATCCATAGTTGGACACGGGTAAATAGTGCCTTGCCAGGGCTTGGCGCTGATTTTATCAAGGCCGTTGATGAGGATATGAAGCAGTATAAGCAATGATGGATGCGAGGAGTAATACTGAAGACTTGACCAGTCTTGTCGCCAGCCACCTGGCACAAATATATCCAGAGCACGACATTGATAAGCTTGCACTTGAGTGCGTGCAAACGATGGGGCTCGAAGTGCGCTCGTTGTTACCAGAGCAATTTACCAATCATTGGGACGAGTCAGATATCGCCGTCATTACCTATGGCAACACGTTTCTTCGTGATAACGAAACGCCACTGGATACGCTGTTCCATTTTTTGAGTGAGCATTTACAGGATGCAGTATCCATTGTGCATATACTGCCATTTTTCCCCTTCAGCTCTGATGATGGCTTCGCGGTTATGGACTACACGCAGGTCAATGAATCGCTCGGTGATTGGGAAGATATCATTCATATTGCCAGCCGCTTTAAATTAATGTCTGACCTCGTCATTAATCATTGTTCGGGCAGGTCACGCTGGTTCGATCAGCTGAAAGCAGGAGAGAAGCCGGGCAAGGATTATTTTTTCCTGGCTGAACCTGATATTGATACGTCCGATGTAGTACGTCCAAGGACCAGCCCGTTGTTACGGCAGGTGCCCACTTCGGATGGCGATGTGCACGTCTGGTGTACATTCAGTCACGATCAGCCTGATCTGAATTTTGCTAACCCTGATGTGCTGTTGGAATTTATCAAGATTATACGTTTATATCTTGAGCGTGGTGTTCGTATCTTCCGCCTCGACGCCATAGCATTCCTGTGGAAAGAGCCGGGTACAAACTGCATTAACTTACCCCAAACACACGAAATTGTGCGGCTGTTACGCACATTAATAGAGCGTCATACCGAAGACGCCATCATTATTACGGAAACGAACATCCCCAATCGTGAAAACCTTGCCTATTTTGGTAATGGCAATGAAGCACATATTATTTATAACTTTCCTCTGCCGCCTTTATTGCTATACACGTTAGTCACTGGTAACAGTCACTATCTCAAGAACTGGTTAATGAGTATGCCGCCAGCCATGATGGGTACGACCTATCTCAATTTCATAGCTTCACACGATGGCATTGGTTTGCGCCCTGTAGAAGGCTTGTTGAATGACGGAGAGTTGAACGATCTTGTGGCAACCATGGAAGCCTTTGGTGGAAAGATATCATGGCGTGCACTCGATCATAATGAAAATAAGCCTTATGAAATTAACATCACGCTTTACGACGCGTTAAAAGGAACCATTGCCGAGGGTCCGGACCGATGGCAACAACAGCGCTTTATCTGTGCGCACGCAATCATGTTAGGCATGGAAGGCATTCCGGCTTTTTACATGCATAGTCTTATAGCAACACAAAACGATTACGAAAAACTAAGTAACACAAATAATAACCGCTCAATTAATCGCCGAAACTGGCAAATGAGCGAGCTGGAAAAGCTGCTGGCAGGTGATACCCATCACCAGCGTGTGCTTTCTGAACTTAAACGTCTGATTGCTATTCGCAAACAGCAACCGGCATTTCATCCGAATGCGACACAATTTACGTTACATATGGGTGATGAGATAGTGGCATTCTGGCGTCAAAATAGACGGCGAGATCAGAGTATATTTGCTATTTCCAATATTACTGATCAACCTATACAGTTGGTGCTCGCACATATAAACCTGACCGTCACCGATGACTGGGTTGACTTGATTTCCGGTGACAAGATAACAGAAGAGCAAACAGAATTAACGCTTCAGCCTTATCAGACAGTTTGGTTGAGTAACAAATCTCCAGCATACGACACCTAGCAACCATGCCTCTGCTTTGATCATTAACTGGTCTGGTCTATTTTTCCCCAGTTATGTAATTCATTGGCAAAGCCCAACCCTGCTTCTGAATAAATATTGAAAGTATGTTCAACACCTATTTCCTTGAGGGCGAGCTCTTCATCAGGGTATTTCGTAATTGCAGCGATATTTCCTTTGTAGCCCATTTCCTGCAGGCGTAAGGCGGCACTCATGTTCGCCTGATGCGAGGTCATGGTGAGTAACACCCATTCAAGGCCGTCCAGTAACATTGGTGCCCGCGTCCAGAAGTCGGGGTTGGTCGCATCACCGGATACCACGTGTCTACCTTCCGCAATATGTTCATCGGCCTTTTCCTGTTCCAGTTCGACACCTACCATGGTGTCTTTATAATCAGATAACATTGCGTTATAGGCTGCGGTTCCCATACGACCCATGCCGAACACAATCACCTTGATATGGCCAAGATCCAGATCTTCCTCACCACTAAGACGTTTTGGGCGTTCAAAGTCATCAAGCCTGTCGCGCCAGCCCTGGTAAAGTCGGTCTCTTATACTAACCAGCGGCGCAGATATGATGAAAGAGAAGGTAATGATTACCGCAAACACAGCCAGCCATTCTTTCGGTAGCCAACCGGCCGATGCTGACAAGGCACCCACAATTAGACCAAACTCACTGTAGTTTGCCAGGTTAAGTGCTGTGCGATATGACGTGCTCGCCCGCAGAAAAAACAGGTTAAACAAACCAAAGTACATTGCCACCTTTATTGGCAGGAACAAGATAAATAACATCGCAATCATGACTTCAACCAATCCCGGTACTGCTGTCATGCCAACGCTTAGAAAAAAACCAACGAGGAATAGCTCCTTAAAACCGAGCAGAGACTTGGCAAGCTCATTTGCTTTTGGATGATTGGACAACAACACGCCAAATACTAATGCACCCACATCACCCTTGATCTGCACTAGCTCAAAAATATCGGCACCAACCAGTGCCACGGTAATCCCGAAAAGGATAAGCAACTCGCCATGCCCGACCTTGGTAAGGATTTTATATAACACGTATTTCAACGGTATTAGTCCGATTAAGGCAATAGCAAAAGGCGACGGTATTTTTCCTATTGATATCGCAATAAAGATGACTGCCGCTATATCCTGAACAATAAGTACTCCTATCGCTGTAGTACCATGTCGGGCACTGGAGGCGCCAAGTTCATCGAGTATCTTTACTGCGAACACGGTACTTGAGAATGACATGGCAAAACCGACCAGTAGCGCCGTGTAAATATCAAGATCAGACAGCAAGGGCAGGGTGGTATAGGAAAGCAACAGGACAATGCCTGTCAGCATTAGTGTGGTCAGTAGCATGTGTATCGTGGCCACGCCCCACACCTCAGGTTTAGCAAGTGATTTGACCTTTAGTTTGAGCCCGATTGAAAACAATAACAGCGTAATTCCGAGGTCTGCCATTGCGCTAAGAAACGTCCCGCCTTCAACGTTAAGCGCATTCAACATGAAACCTGCTAACAGGAAGCCGATCATGGGTGGTAAGCCAATGGCCTTAACAGCCAGTCCGAACAGGAAGGCGATAGCGATCCATAGCGGATCGCTATAGTGAATTGAAAGCAGCTGTGAATCCATAAATGAAATAAATCGTGGATGAACGAATCAATCAGTTGTTTATTTTTGTGATATATCTTACTTCGGTTATTGCAGTAACAACAGTAACACCATGCTCAATACTGTCCATCCCTGGGATTCGCCGCCATTGATCACTTAGCAGGGTAGATTCGTCTCTCCGGACTTCCACGGCTCTAGCATCCTGCTTTGCTCTACCTCCTACATCCATGTAGTCGTGTCCTCCCGAGACATACACTCCATCCCTGGCTTTCGCCGCTCGTGATCATTCAGCCGGGTATAGTCGTCTCTCCGGACTTCCTGTCCTCCCGAGACATACACTCCATCCCTGGAGATAAAAATGCCGGGTAGTCGTAACCACCCGGCGTATTTATTCGAACGGGATCGTGGGGGAAGGAGGGGATAACCCGTTCTTAAGCACTTTAACGGCTTGTATGAGCAAAAAATTTAACGCAAGTATTCTGCTAAAGTCTTTGATTTCTCGTCGGTTTTTTCCATGACCAGGGTCGGCACCATGTAGCCAGCCACTGTGTCGCGCATTTTCCTGATAAGTTGTTGTGCCTCGGAGAGTTGAACGTCAAAGTGTGCTGCGCCAGCAACAGGATCCAGTAAATGCAGATAATAAGGTACAACATGATGGCCAATCAGCTTTTCTGACAGCTGCACCAGACTATCTACACTGTCATTAATGTTTCGCAGTAAAACTGATTGATTAAGTAGATAAAACGGATGTTTTCTCAATGCCTTCAGCATTCGGCTGACATGACTATCGATCTCGTTTGCGTGGTTAATATGAAGCACAATGATGATTTGCTTACCTGTAGCAGTTAATCCGGAAAGCAGCGTGTCGTTTATCCTGTCCGGGATGACAACAGGGAAACGGGTATGCAGTCGAATACGCTCTACATGTTTTATCTCGACAATGCGCTGACAAAGCGAAAGCAGTTTCGTATCTGAAAGACTAAGTGGATCGCCTCCGCTAAGGATGACTTCACGGATATCAGGGTTTTCTCTTATATAAGCGATAGAGTCTTGCCACTGGCCAGGCGTGTTCGTCGCCTCATCGTAGGGAAAATGGCGTCGGAAACAATAGCGACAATGAACTGCACACGCACCCGTAGTAATCAATAACGCCCGGTCATTGTATTTTTTAATCAACCCGGGCAAGGGCTGAAAACGGGCTTCCTCAAGCGGGTCAACGACATAGCCAGTGGCTGTCTTGTCTTCATCAATATAAGGAAAAACCTGCCTCAGGATTGGGTCGTGCGGGTCGCGATGCGTGATTCGCCTGGCAAAGGCATGTGGTACTCGCAATGGAAATTGTGCCAGTCCTGTTCGGCTATAGCCGATGCTATCGACATCCAGCCCCACGAATTCCAGGAGTTCTTCGGGATGCCTGATGGCATCGGCAAGCTGTTTTTGCCAGGAAAGGGACTGCATTGTTGACCTAGTTCAATGTATGATACGCGCTTTTTAGCAAACTATATTGGAAACAGACGACGATGGCGACATATAGCACAAACGAATTCAAGCAAGGATTAAAGGTAATGTTGGACGGTGATCCATGTTCCATCATTGAAAATGAATTCGTGAAACCCGGCAAAGGCCAGGCATTCAATCGTGTGAAAATACGCAATTTAAAGACCGGTCGGGTACTGGAAAAAACGTTCAAGTCAGGCGAAAGCATAGAAGCAGCAGACGTAATTGAACTTGAGATGCAATATCTCTATAACGATGGCGAAATGTGGTATTTCATGGACCAGTCTTCATTTGAACAATACGCCGCTGATGACAATGCCGTCGCCGATGCGAAGCAATGGATTAAAGGTGAAGAAAATTGCCTGGTTACCCTATGGAACAATGCGCCCTTATCTGTGGCCGCCCCCAATTTTGTTATCCTTGAAATTACTGATACCGATCCAGGTGTTCGTGGTGATACCGCCCAGGGCGGCTCCAAGCCAGCAACGCTTGAGACAGGCGCTGTCGTAAAGGTCCCTTTGTTTATTGAAAATGGCGAGCAGTTAAAGATAGATACCCGTACTGGTGAGTACGTCAGCAGGGCCAAAGACTAGTTCCTGAACGTACCTACTGTATGCGGGTTGGCGCTGTCATTCAGTTCTACAGATCCTCAGCCAAGCAATATGTCTAATGCAAAAAAATGGCAGGCATCAACCTGTATGGACATAATCAAACGTCGTTCCGAGTTATACAAGACAATTCGGGAATTCATGACTGCTCGAAGCATCATGGAGGTAGAGACGCCGATACTGTCCAGCACAGGTATCTCGGATCCGTTTATCGATATGATCACTGCGCATTCACGGTTACCAGGTTTGTCAGCATTGTATCTGCATACGTCACCCGAGTTTTGCATGAAGCGTCTGCTTGCATCAGGCAGCGGGGATATCTTCCAGATAGCCCGCGTTTTCAGGGATGATGAGCAAGGAAAACAACACACGCTGGAATTCGCGATGTTGGAGTGGTATCGATTAGAGTTTGATTACCTGGAATTAATCAACGAGCTTATCGATTTGCTCAACATCCTGGGTATGCCACAGCCAGCACGCATTACATACGCTGAACTCTTTCAACAGGTCATTGGGGTGCATCCGGTAGAATCAGATACGGCGACCTTAAGAACCATTGCTATGAAGGCAGGATGGGAAAACGCCGGGCACGATCGCCATCAATTGTTGGACTTTTTGTTTACTCATCATATTAATAAAGAGATAAGCACACAAAAAAGCCTTATTATTTATGACTATCCTGCCTGTATGTCTGCACTGGCCAGATTAAAGAGTGAAG
>JAAUYK010003790.1_pt1 | contig 14701 bp, 16 predicted proteins | sample 7278021 | NCBI WGS metagenome assembly JAAUYK01 (sample SAMN14350223, study PRJNA611818) | marine sediment metagenome | isolation source: surface marine sediment (1.8m) | place: French Polynesia: Moorea | collected 2018-08
GAATGTTATTACTCTTCGCGAGCATAATTAAGAAGTATCAACACTTTCCTCGATCAATGCTGGAAGTTGGAAGACGCTCAGCGATGTCGAGAGGCCGGCGAGAGAGGCCATCACCATCAGAATCCTCGTCTGCGTTGCGGAGAGCATTCCGTCGACCGATATTTACGACCAGCTACAATTGATGCTCACAGTCGGGAGGCGTGGCGTGAAATCCGCGGCCGGCCGGCGTTGATTCATTATATACGCGTTTACTGACGATCTGATTATGGTCCCGATTTGTCCTTGGCGTCCTTGCCTGTCCAGTTGGGGGTCGGGTCGGGTGAAATTTATACGGCCGCCCGATAATTGCCCATAGGTGTTGCATCGGCCTACGATACAGATAGCTACGCATTTTCATTACCATCTGTAATAAATACGATAGTTCACACACGGCCGCGGCGACCATGACGCATTTTAATGAGCGGCCGAGAGATTGTGCATTTGTGCCACTTGCGTATTCTGTTCACATACTATATAGTATTCTTAGATGAACGGACGGTATATTAACTAGTTCATATTAGAAACACGAGAGCATGCAAATTAAGAATTAAGTTTCTTGTTGGCCACGTACACCGAATTTCCGGTTTATATGCTAAAGAATCTTTACTCTCTGTAAAGCAGGTGGCATCGAAGACGTTAAGAAACGATGAAATAACGTATGTGATGTAGTAACTTTAAATACAGAGGTATATTTTACTCCTCAACGTAATATACTACATACTGTACAGATTAAACTTCAACATTGTTCCGTACACTCAAAAATTGTCGTAGCTTAGGTTTAGTACATATTGTAATACGCGAACAAGGTCGCATGTGCTCTTCTTTAGTTTAATTGCCTAGCATCGGCCGCAGGTGGACCTGCAGAGGTTGTTTCCCTGGAGCAGCGTGCAGCCGATGTTGTTCACGACGTTCTTCAGCGCTGGGCACTGGTCGAAGTTCGAGTCTCCGCAGCCTGGAGAAAGAAGTTAAAATAGCGTTAGAAACTAGATGTCCTATTGCGAATTGGAAGCTGCCTGACTCACAGGAGTTCCCGCAGGAGGCCTCGCACGCGATATCGAACAGGTTGATGGAGCAGAATCCGAGCTGCTTGCAGGTCCAGCACTCCAGGAAGCTGAGCCGGTCGCCGTTGGAGCAGGACTGCCGGTTCTGTGCGTCGTCGGATCGACTCTCCTCGTTTTGCCTTCAAGAGCAGAACTAGCTGTTAATCGAATATATCGGGAGTAATTTTCCTCCCAGCCCCCACCTCAAGTTAGTCACGACGTGGCAGTCCTTTCCGCAGTTGACGATGCTGGCGCTCGCCTCGTGGTTGACGCCGGGTCCGAACCGGGCCCTGACGCGCACGGCGCCGTCCAGCTGGTCGTAGCCGTTCTCCGTAGTGAAAAGGAAGATGGCGCGGGCGCGATGGCGTATGCTCTAGAATAAGATAAAACAGACCTTTAGTAGTATGTACGAACACTAAGAGATACACGAAGGTTTTCTTGCTATGGCCTCGAAATAGCTGATTCCTTCACCTAGACTGGAACTACAAAAATATTTCTCTGCATGGGCATGTTAATTCTACTTATGCCAAACACGTACATTCTTGTCCTAGGCCAAGCGATTATTGATAGCTTAGAAACGTACCCTAAAGGCGGTAAAGTGCCTGTCCTTAGGGTCCCTGTAGAAGGGCGTGAACTCCCTTCCCAGGATGGTCACCGGATCGGCCTGGCCGAGCAGAGAGAAGTCGACGCTGACGAGCTCACAGTAGTGGACCCCATCCTCTTGGCAGGCCGAAATCTTGCTCGTGTCTCCGTCGACCTTCCTGATGAGGACGCCCGGGTCGGCGGCGGCGACGGACGCAAGGAGGAGGGACGCGATCGCGAACAATCCGTGCATGGTGATCTCTGGCTCGTCGGTTGGAGCTAGGACTCGAAACTGCAACGGAGCCGGCGGGGGCGTCGGGCTAAAAATCGTCGCCACGCAAGGTCGCCGCGAGGCAATTAAATTAGGAAAAGCCCTTGCTTCGTCGTATACGCATCCATCGCGCCGCGCACATTACGCATATGTGTCGATCGAGATGACAGTGACCTAGTTTCGCGTACGTCAGTCACACCTGCAATAATCGTATACGCCGAAGGGGGCATGAAATGAGAAGCCTGTTGTAACATATTCTAGGGCATTGTGCATTGCGCATGGAAAATTTTATACTCAATGTGGGATCGCTGATCTTTGGACAGCATTGTCTGCCCATAATGACGCTTCCGGATTAATGACATGCAGCTAAAATGCGCCGGCCAATAAAACGGACAGACGCATTAGCAGGCGAGTGTCGATAACCTTTCGTAGAGGACGTGAAAAAGCAAAAGCGTTTCTAGTTCAGTAATAGACACAAAAGAATTGCACTTTTCAGAATATGACAGGCTGACTCGACGACAGGTTGAAGCTTTGGACAAATGACCCGGATGGGTTAATTTGCGCAGTTATGTGTGCCACGGCAACGTGTTAACCCGTGAAAACCGATTCCGGACATTAAAAGGCGGTGTCAATTTAAGCATTTATATTTGAATGAATAAATACATATACGTATAGCTAAGCCATGCCCACAGCCTTAGCTGACACGTCCCAGAGATCCTTCGCGATGGCGTCGTCTTTGGCCTCCGTGCTCGGCTCGACCTCCGCGCAGTCTGAGTAATACTTTCCCGACTCGCGGGCCAGTTCCTCGGCGACGGCGCAGTGGATCGTGGTCTGGGCGCCGTCGCGGCAGCTCTTCATGAAGAAGCACAGCGGGAGATTCAGCACGTACTTCAGGGGCCCGATGGAGCTCTCGACGTGGCGGAAGAGGTCGGTGAAGACTACGCCCGGATGGACGGCGTAGGTGGTGACGCCGGTGCCCCTGAGCCGTCTCGCCAGCTCCCTGGTGAAGAGCACGTTCGCGAGCTTCGACTGGGCGTAGGCGCCGAACCGGGAGTACTTCTTGCGCTCGGAGCTGAGATCGTCAAGGTCGATGGCGCCGCGCGTGTGAGCTCGAGATGATACCGTCACGACTCTTGACGGCGCAGATTCCTATTAGATTTCAAGATTTTTGTCGGGAAAAGTTTTAAGAATTACATTCAGCTGCGTCAATACTTTTAGCTTGTCCAGAAGGAGGTTGGTGAGGAGAAAGTGCCCGAGGTGGTTGGTCCCGATCTGCATCTCGTGTCCGTCCTCAGTCTTGGTAAAGGGGCACATCATGACCCCGCCATTGTTGATGAGCACGTCAACACGGCCCTCATTGTCCAGAATCTCCTCAGCGCAGGAGCGGACTGACCGCTGACTAGAGAGGTCACATCTGGGGCAAGAGGAAGTTTTATATTCAGGAAATCCCTCGTAAAACGTACGTAGGTTCAAGTGTGTACTTGTAAATTGCTATTTGGGCTTCCTCCACCCTCCCCCTGATGTCGTCGGCCGCCTGCTCGGCCTTCTCGAGATTCCGGCACGCCATGACTACCCGGGCACCCCGTCGGGAAAGGTCCAGTGCGGTCTCCTTTCCGATGCCCGTGTTGCAGCCGGTGATCACCACGGTCTTGCCCTCGAGCCGGGCCGGGCTGGTGCACTGGCCGCCGCGGAGGTAGTACTCCCGGAGGGCGATCATCCCGCCGAATCCGGCTCCCGCCGTTAAAACATTCGTCAGCCACGTCATATCTGAAACGGAAGACAGCAGAAAATAAGATTTACGTAAAAGACATCTTCAGAATATGCTTTCTGCTTCAATTTATTCATGATCGTTACATACATATACTGGCATACAACTAAGTCTGCCTGACTTTGAATATTTCTTCCATTATTGCTCCAGTTTTACGGCCTTAACAGAGAGATCCCACAGCTTTCTGGCCATAAGATCGTCCTTTGCCCACGGCTTGGGCTCCTTTTCCTTGCAATCCGAGTAATATTTTCCCGTCTCATTCGCCACTGCTTCTGACACCGCGCAATGGATATTAGTCTGGGCACCGTCCCAAGACGTTTTCAGGAAGATGTAGAGCACTCCGTAGAGAACATAGACGAAAGGACCTAGGGCATATAAATGCATTACGTGTCTACTAGAGGATATTAAAATAATTCATTTACCAATCATTTCTTCCAAATGCCTGCCCAACTCGGTGTAGACGGCTCCGGGATGTAGGGAGTAGCATGTGACTCCAGTGCCCTCCAACCTCTTGGCTAGCTCCCTGGTGAAGAGGATGTTGGCCAGCTTGGACTGTCTGTAGGCAGCCGACCTGGAGTAGGGCCTCCTCTCAAAGTTCAGGTCGTCGATGTCGATGGTAGCACGTTCATGAGCCAGAGAGGATACGATGACAATTCTTGATGGAGCCGATGCCTATTTAGTGAATGACTTCACCACCATAAGAAACTTTTCCAGACATGCACGAACCTTAATTTTATCCAAAAGCAGATTGGTGAAGAGGAAGTGGCCAAAGTGATTGGTTCCGATCTGCATCTCAAACCCATCCTCTGTCTTTGTGTATGGGCACATCATGACCCCAGCATTGTTGATGAGAACGTCAATTCTGTCCTCCTTGGCAATGATCTCTTTGGCACACTCTCGGATGGAGGCAATGCTGGACAGGTCACACCTATGAGGTTGACAAAATGCAAAAGGAGATAGGATCAATAACCCTAACTAACAAAAGCTCACTTGTAGATGACCAGGTCAGCATTCTTCACATGCTTCTTGACGTCCTCGGCTGCTTCTTTGGCCCTTGAAGTGCTCCTGCAGGCCATCACTACCCTGGCTCCCCTCTGGGCCAAATCCTGCACTGTTTCCTTCCCAATTCCGGTGTTACATCCTGTGATGACCACAGTCTTGCCATCCATTCTAGCATCGCTGTTGCACCTGCCGCCCTTGAAGTATCTCCTGGCGAGGATCAAACCGAATAAGCCAGCGGCCGCATACCCGGCAGCAGAAATTAGCCGATCCGACATATTCTGCAATGGAATAAGTCAGCATTTTGAAACATTGGCAAAGAATATATAGAGCTGTGTATTTCTGATTCTAATCTCATGATTCACATGGAGTACAAAATCTCATTTAAGTACACTTAGTTTACAGCTTCACGGTTTTCACAGACAGGTCCCAGAGCTTCTTTGCCATCTCGTCGTCCTCGGCCTGGGGCTTCGGCTTCTTGACCTTGCAGTCAGAGTAATACAACCCGGTCTGGTTGGCCACCTTCTCTGACACGGCGCACTCGATCGACGTCTGAGCGCCATCCCTGGAGCTCTTCAGCATAAACTCGACAACCGGCGTGGAGATGAAGCGGAAGATGTCCTTGAGTGGTCCGAACATGTCCTCGATGTGCCTGGACAGCTCAGTGTTGACCACGCCAGGATGGAGGGAGTAGGTGGTCACGCCGGTTCCCTCAAGCCTCTTGGCCAGCTCCCTCGTGAACAGGATGTTGGCCAGCTTGGACTGGGAGTAGGAAGTGATTCTGCCGTAGGGCCTCCTCTCAAAGTGGATGTCGTCCAGGTCGATTTTGCCGTCACCATGGGCCAGGGAGGAGACGGTGACAATGCGGGACGGTGCGCAGGCCTTGATCTTGTCAAGGAGCAGGTTGGTGAAGAGGAAGTGGCCGAAGTGGTTGGTGCCGATCTGCATCTCGAATCCGTCCTCCGTCTTCATCTGAGGGCACATCATGATGCCGGCATTGTTGATCAGAATGTCAATGCGTTTCTCCTTCTCGTTGATCTCCTTGCAGCACTCCCTGATGGACTTCATGCTCGACAGATCACACCTGAAACAAAAGAATAAGTTGAGGACAATCGCCCAATATTCTACAAAATAATATTAGAACGAACCTGTATACTGCAATGTCAGCCTTCCCCAAGTCGGTCTTGACATCTCTGGCCGCCTCGTTGGCCTTGTCTACGCTCCTGCAGGCCATCACCACCCTGGCGCCCCTTCTCGCCATGTCCCTGACAGTCTCCTTGCCAATGCCCGTGTTGCAGCCCGTGATGACGACGGTCTTGCCATCGAGCCGGGCATTGCTGTGGCAGACGCCGCCCTTGATGAACTTCCTGAGGAGGAAGAGGCCGACGACGCCCACGGCGACGGCGACGAGGATCTCCGTCCAGCAGCAGTCCATATTGTTTGACCTCTCTGTTAGCAAGCGGGGTCGAAATGACGTGTCCTGAGAGGGAGGAGGAAGATACTAGATACCTGACGGTGACGGACAGAGTTTCAAGGAGACCGTGAACTTGAGCGTCAGCTAGCCACCACTAACCATGGACATGGCACACTAGCCGACTGACTAGTGACTGCGGCTAGCTATGTTGTTGGCTGTAGGGGCGCCGCAGACCGGAAAATATGCAAAAACTATGGTCTACTGAACAGCACAGAAATCAAACATATTCCGTCTGAAGCCTTGTCAGAATCTTCAAAGGCATAAGCCAAACGCGAGATCTTCTATTTAGACGTTACAAGCGTCTGGTGCAATTGGTCGACGAAGCTCAGGTCTTGATTTCACTTGGTATACTAGCGGCACTCCTGCCGGCATCGGCGTACGTACTGTCTGTACGTACCTAGATTCAGGTTCTAGTCTAGACCTCTCAGTCAAATTCTCGTGTACGTAATCTACGTATAGTGTACTATCCATCGCTATAGTATGCTCTTAAAATTTAACGCGAAAATATGTACGAATGTAAGTAAATGACCAGTTATAGGCTAAAAAGTGTGCGCAGTTAAAAGTCCGCGTAAAAAAATTACCTTTGCTGCGCGCAATGGAGACGAACAATAAATAGTGTGAGACCGATATTGGGAGCTTTTAGATTTTATTTGCGCAGTATATAAGTTTGGTTGATGTCATTCATGATACTGATACGCATGTATGCCAATACTCTGTAAAACATCTCTTTTCGCAGCGCGCCGGCAATTAACGTTCTTCATGTTGTCCCGGCGGCGACAAGAGTCTCAAAAATCTTCTCATCGCTTGACCACGGCTCTTCAATAGACGGATGGCAGTTTACGAGGGGAACGTTGGGAGCTATCGCACAGTCAGCCTTCATATTGCGAGTGGTTCCCCGGTCTCCTGGGTCGATGTTAATGCGAGACCGTCTGGCCTACGGAAAGGCCGGCGTCAAAGGAGGAGGAGCAGGAACGACGACATTATTGCTCTGAGAAAATAATAAATTATCGGGAGAATATTTTGCTGGTTTTTTGCTTCTTTCGCCGGACGGACGGACCGACAGCCACCATGAGCGTTTTTCATGCGGCCAACCGTGCCCTCTTCCTCAAAGCACGCGCGGGAAGAGGACTCGGTCGAGCCGCCGCCGGTCGCCCGATGGAGAGACGGCCCCGTCCGACCCGGACTGTAAAGTTGCATCTTACATGGTAACCGCGACTGGACGAAAGTGTTTAAGGGGGGCCGGGGGTTTCGTTGAAACATCTAATACATAGGTTTTGTTGCATGTTCGACGTAGCTAGGTAGATATAGCAGTATAACTTGTCTCTTCTTCTTCTGTAGCGCTTGTACGTAGTAAGACAATATGTATAACCGGCAGGAAGTCTTTTCGGTTCGGTTCGGTTCGGTTCGGTTGGTGTGGCAGCCTTAACCGCCGGGCCTGGCCGCCGCTTATTAGTATCCGGACATCTCGGCGAAGGTCTGGTCGAGCTCCTCGCTGATGGCCTTGAACTTCTCCTGCTCGTGGCAGAGCTCATCTGCAAAGGCGGCAATATTGTCAAAGCCGGGTACGGACAACGCATCGCATGTAGTTGCTAAAGTTCACTTAATTTCCTCTCTAAGCTTATCTAATTTAACCCAAAGATTGACCTAGGGTCAATGCAGCCTATCGCTGCCACCAGAACCCTGTCCTTGCCCGGGAATTCAATTGCGACACTGTTAGCACAGAAAGCGCATTAACATCGATTATATTGTTAATTGGTCACGCGGTGGGATTTAGGAGGTACTTACTTAACACTGCATGCAAGGGTGGCACACGTAGGTAGATAGGCGATGATATCCGTCGATAGTTTATGTTTTATTCTCTTAGCGGCTCCTATTCTTACACATATCAAACAGCTCATAATCTGTGCATGGTATAGCTAGGCATAAGGTAGTAGTATTACATACGGGCTCGCTCGGTCGATCGATATTCAGAAGCTAAGCATGATTGTGGACTCGGCTGGCTGGCATAAAATCAAATCGTAGTAGTACGTAGTTGTATATCTCTGTTAGCGTGTGGACTCGTTTAAATTAACACATTTTCATTGGCAACTTATAAAATAGCAGTAGTGGTGGACCATAATAGTAATTGATAGTATGCTTTTTGCTTTCGCTACTGTACATATTCTCTGAAGGAAATGGAAGGCGGGTGTGCGTTTCAATGTGGTCGGCGCTGGAGAGCCGATCGAAAAATGTCTTTTTCTTTCTCGACCCCGGCCGCTCTCTGTATAAGTCGGGCTTTGTGAGATCCCCTTTTCGTCTAGCTCACTTTCTCGCGAAATGTATTACGTATTGCCAAGAAATTCCTCTCAAGCTTTCTTCTCTCACAATCATGCGCGCGTGAAGGCAACTTCTCGACTGGAAGCAAATGTGGGGGAGTGGCGGCAGCAATGGAGCAAGCGGGATTTAAGATTGGATATAGAGGCAGTGACAGTTTTAGGAGAGCACCAAAATCGGCGATCGAGTATCGAGGAGGGGGCTAAGGTGAAAGGGATATTCGCTTGTCCACATGCCGCTGCTGCCCATTCATTAATCAAGGGGTTGAAAAGTCAGCCTCTCACACTCAAACACAACATATGCAATGTAGGGGATGGATATAGGGGGTATAGGTAAAGGGTGAATCAGATCAGTAGTAGTAGTAGTGGTGGTAGTTGTTGTACAGCATTGGTAGGGAAGTTATACGGGAGAGGCCTCGATCGCTCGATGTCGTCGATGTCTTGTTCGCATATAGTAGCTAGGATGGCAGTTGTAGTATGTTGTTTCTCGACTAACTTTAAATCGGCGCTCTCTCGATCGGTCGGATGGATGGAGGGTGTGTAGGAGGAGGAGGAGGAGGATGGGGAGGAATCGAGTAGGTGGTAGTGTTGCATGGGGCGACCTTAGTATCCGGACATTTCAGCAAACGTCTGGTCCAGCTCGTCGGAGATCGCCTTGAACTTCTCCTTCTCGTGGACCAGCTCATCTGCAAGGGAAAGAACGGAGGCAGCGGGTCAGGGGTGGGCTGGGCGTTTTAAAGGCAGTGGAAAAGCGGTTCGAACTTAATTGAGTGAAACCACCACCGATTGTTGAATGATGTTGAAAATTAAGTGCATGATAATTAAGCGCGGACTGAGTGGCCACTAACTCTAACGGGGTTACAATGGCACCAAGAGAGAAAAGGACGTTATATTTAATCGCCGTTAAAGCCAAATAGGTAAAGTATAGTAAGCGATAGGAGGAGATAAAAAAGCGTAGCAGAAAAAAAGTTGTAAATGCTCAAAAAATGCGCCAATTGCGTCATAAACCAAACGTCCTTGAGAGAATCCCACTTTTTGTCCGGCCTAGAATTACCTCCAGCAAATTCTCAAACGGTGGTCGGTGCATGGTAAAAACGCCAGTTCCGCTGCCCTTGCTTGCACAAAGCTACGTCGCCTGCTCGCGTCCAATTGAGCAGGCAACGGCATTGCCTTATCTACAGGTGCACTGCAAATGCTACGATTGTTTATGCGAAAGCGGAAAGAAGAATGAATGATAGGACAGGCGCAAGAGTGTCGGTGGTTGGTTGTACAGGTGAGGTCAGGTCAGGTCAAGGGTTGTTGGTTCGTGTCATTCACTATACGGGTGATGGTGAACTAAAATAAGAAGCCAGCGTTCGTGCGGTCGACCATTGTCCGGCGATGAAAGAATATATTTATTAGTTTGCTAACCACACGCGTACGGAGGAAATCTTTGATCGCCCAATCATCTCATATTCTTAACATATGCGGTCACTCGTACGTCTATCTCTCGGTCAATCCCGCTCTAGTTCGGGTAATAAGCCAATTTTACGTTATATACGAATGGTCATCTCTCTCGCCCCTATCGCCCGAATTTCGACGACGCGGAGACAAAGAAAGCTATAGCGATTGAATTTGCGGACGGGCGAGAGCAAAAATGGCGATTCTCGTACTGCTATGCCCTCCCGAGAAGGTAAGTTGACCCCCGCAATTAAAGGGGAGGCGGTCGATCTGTCTGTTCTTTCTTTACACGCTGCTCCTGCTGCTGCTTAATGCTGGCACATGCATGCAAAAAACGAACGTAAAATATATAGTGTTGGTGACGGTGTTGTGCTCGTCTGGTAGTCTGTGGTCGGTCGCATCGGGTCATGCAGTTGTCGGTAGTGGTAGATGGCTCTGATATTGTGTATTACATGTTCTGAATGTCCTGGAGGGTGGCCTCCATGTCCTCCTGGAGCATCTTGTTCCTCTCCTGCTCGGCGCGGAAGTCGTCTGCAAGGGAAGCAAGCACACAAAAACGCAATCAGAGATCATTCTCGTCTCGTTCGACAGATGGAATGACCCGCGGTTAGTTAGTTTGGGCAAAAGGAAACACTGAGTTATATCCATGATGTGTTTCAATGGTATTAGTTCTGCAAAACACACTCGAGTGTCGCATTGTTCTGGCCCCAAGTCGCGTGCCATCCATTCTAAGCTAAATTGATGCTATCGTGATCATATTTGTTTGTTTCAACGGACGGAAGAAGTATCCTGCTTGCTAATATGTAGTAGACCCCTATAAATTGCGTTTCGTTTTCGTTTCCATTTCCGCACTTACCCTCGAGCCGGTCGACCTCCTTCTGCAGCTTCTGGACAGATCTCTCGGCGAACTCGGCGCGGGCCTCGGCCTATGGAATACAGAAAATGATTTAGATTTGATCGACTTTGGGAAATTACGCACACGGTCCAAACACTCTGATTAGTTTGGGTCTGTGTGTAAGTTAATTAATCGCACCTCTTTGTGTTTGGCGATCAGCACCCTCATCTGCTCGGAGTAGGACTCCTCCTTCTGGGACGCCTGCAAGAGAGCACACGGCAAACGGCACACGTGAAATCACATCGGTTAATTAGGCATATGTCAGTCAATCAAAGCCATATCGGGGGTTGGGGGTTAATTAACACTCGTGTGTGATCGTGTGTCGAGCGGTCGCGAATCTCTGCGCACATTGCATATTCCCATTCTGTTGTTGCTGCTGCCGCGCGGTATGCAAGAGTTTCACATTTTCCTCTCCCCCTTCCCTGCCTTCTCTTGGCTCGTTCGAGCGAGCGAGCGAGCGTTCGTATAACTCCCTAATCTCTCTCTTCATCGGTGGCAGACGAGCGAGCGAGCTGGAGCTGGGGAGACCGGCGGACGGACGGACGCTGTAACCTACTTGTGTTCTGCGGCTCGCTCCGGCCAAGACACTATGGCATAAAATGCCTCCGGCATAACCAAATATTAACTAACATTTGCAAGCCTACAATTAGCGATTGGCCGAAGCAATGGGTAAAATAGCGCGCGAATATTTCCAGAGGCCCCCTGCCGCAACACACAACCTGTCTCTCGACCTGAGTCTGGCGGGCGCCGAAGCCTCCGCCGCCGGCACACCGTGTCTCGATCTAGCTGCTGCTGCTGCTGTCGGGTCGCCGCAGGTAGGCAGCAGCTAGTCGAGTCGACGAGAGGAGGAAGGGAGAAGCCGGCTAAAGAACTCTCCGTCCGACGGAATACGTGCGTGTGAGGCGGAAGCCAGCCTGCGGAGCTGAGAGGGGGGCATTCTCTAGAAATCGACAGCTAGCTTGCTAGCCAGCTATCGGCGGGAGGGCTTTTTTCGCAATTGGGCGAGATAAATCGCCGAACGAGCGAGCGAGCGCCACTCTTAATGGGCACGCGACAATTTCCATTCCAGCTCCAATCAAAGTAATAGTATGCTCCGGTTCGTTCATTCTGTGGCTGACTCAACGCACGCCCATTGAAAAGCCGGTCGACGTCGGTCGTCGTGACTATAAAAGCCTTTTGGCATGTACGTTCACCTGCCCGTGCGTTGCGGGCGAACTGAGCAACCTATAAATGGTCCGACCGACCGGCTGCTATCCGTGCGCATGAATGGCGACCGCGCGGCGGACCCCCAAACCCGATGCAACGTAGCATCCAGAATATGATGAGAAATTAGTTGCGCTCGGCCCCAGCCAGCTAGGTACCCAAAGTAAACAGTAGCTCAGCTAGCTAGGGAAAACCGCGACAGCCACTTTCGCTTCCTTCCTAAGCACATAATTTCTCGTATAGGCAGGTACAGTACGTATCGCCGGGCCTGGAGTTTCTCCACCCCGCTAATGGTTCTTCCTCTTCTCTTTGCGCGCGGAATAAAAAGAAGGTATAACGGCGAACGGACGGACGGACGCAGAGAGTTTGCGGGAAATTCGAAACGGTTATTGTTAGTAGTGGCAGCTAGGCAGTTTGTCGTGTGCGTGTGAGATGATAGCGGCGGCGGCGACGCGGGGTCTTCCTCTTCCGCGGCGGTGCACTCGTCAGCTCCTTCTTTGCACGACACCGTCGCCGCCGCCGCGGGCTTGTTTTCATTGTGCTGACTTTTCTGTTAGTAAGAGTACGTGTATGTAGTTGCAACACTTTTTTCCGCGTGGGAATGGCACGGCGCACACTGCACGATCAAGAGGGAGTCAGTCTCATCCTCCTCTCTCTCTCTCTTCTTCCGAACCTGCTTCAACTTGGTGGTGAGGGTCTTAATCTGCTCTTTGTAAGACTCTTCGCGCTGGTTGGCCTGCAAGCGAGCGACGCGCACGGAGGAGGAGGAGGAAAAAAGGTTGGAATGTTAAGAGCGCGATCGACGAGCTAGCGGCGAAAGTAACGTTCCTTCCCCTACGCGCGACAGCTATGGGAAAACTCGATGCATGGTCGGGGGGCCCCCCAAAGATGACAATTTCGATGGGCGTCGGCCCGACAACTGTCTGTCTTACCTTCTCCTCGGAGACCTCCAGGGACTTGAGGTTGTTACCGACGACCCTCAACTCCTCCTCGAGCTCGACGATCTTGGACTCGCCGGTCTCGGCCCTCTCCTCAGCGCGCTCCAGGTCGGCCTCAACCATGGCCAGCTTGCGGGCGACCTACAAGCACAACAGCAGCAATTGAATAAACTGAGTTTCTTAATTAAACGGAAATGCAGTTAGAAGGAAGAGAAACCCGTTAGAGGGATGACAGGCGAAATCAATTAGAGAAACACTGGACGCTGCATGGGAAACGCGGTTTTAGTAGTCATCGTCATCCGGGGGGAGCTAATAAGGAGACATCATCATCACCTCGTCGTATTTCCTGTCGGCCTCCTCGGCGAGGAACCTGGCCTCCTTCAGCTGGTTCTCCAGGGCCTCCATCCTCTCCTCGTCGGAGAGGGAGCGGTTCTCGAGCACCTTGCGCATACTGCATGGACGAAGGACATCATAGTAACAAAATTCTACCGAGTTTATCCAGACGAGTCGAACGATATAGATAGCGTTGGCCGGTGTTCCGGATTTTGATCCGAAACGCCGTCAACGCAATCCGCCCGACGTCTCTTTTCCCCAAAAGCATGACTTGACGAGAAACAGGTTTGAAGTTGCTCAAAATGCTTCCGAATCGAAGTGGCTTTGCGGCCGAATAAGCCTTATACTACGAACAAACATCAGTCTGTGAGGTCGTTTCGTGTGTTTTTGCATGTGTGTGACTGGCTTTTTTCCTTACTCTCGGCGGCGACACCACACTCGTCACGCAAACGTTAGAGGTCTCGTTATCACTTTCGGAGAGCGTACGTACGAGCTATACGTAGTACGTATATTGCTGTTCGTACGTACAAAACACACACGAACGGACACGAGGGACAATAAAAGCGGCGGCGGCGGCGCAGCCTAAATCAAGGCCGAGCCGAACATCGGCGCAGGTTAGTTAGGGATCTCTACATGCAGTATGAATAATCGCCCCTCCCCACCTGACAATCTTTACAGGAGTTCTGAACAGGTGAATTGGCATGCGGTGGAAATTTTCTGTAGAAAAAAGCTGGCTGGCAAGCCCCTATCGCTGCTTCAGAGCACATGCTAAACGCGCAGCTAGCCAGGCTCCGCCCAGCCGGCAGCATATTTTTTTCCACCGCGCCGCCCGCCCGCCCGGCTGTAAAATGGTCTAAAAAGGGCTTCGCTCGCTCGCTCGTTCGGAAACTGTTCGAGCAGAACTGGGCCATGGGAAGTGCGCGCGGCTGAGCGAGCGCACCACACACCCAAAAAGCGCGGACGGCAGCCGTAATTAAATTAAGTCATAATCATCGCCTGTCGACGTCCTACTCCCCAATTTCAGTTGTTCGTTCTGCCAGCTTGTCCTTTTCCTACGCGTGCATATCCCCCTCCTCCTCTGTGCAGTAAATGTGACGGCTAATTTCGAATTCGTAGCACGCAATCGGGAGGCGAACAGGGGCGTGGCGCCCGAACGAACCAACTCAAGCTCGTTTCCCCCCGATGTGCAAAAAGTGGACTCTGCCTGTCGTATCCGGGGCCCCCCCCCCCCCCAAAAAAAAAAAAAAAAAAAAAACAAATAATAATAAAAAAAAAAAAAAAAAAAAAAAAAAAAAAAAAAAAAAAAAGAAACAAAAAACAAAAAAAAAAAAACCCAAAAACCAAAATTAAAAAAAATAAAAACAAAAAAAAAAATAATGTTGCAAAGAGAAAAAAAAAAAAAAAAAA
>JAAUYK010109839.1_pt1 | contig 14696 bp, 12 predicted proteins | sample 7278021 | NCBI WGS metagenome assembly JAAUYK01 (sample SAMN14350223, study PRJNA611818) | marine sediment metagenome | isolation source: surface marine sediment (1.8m) | place: French Polynesia: Moorea | collected 2018-08
ATAGTATATTGACTGTGTAATTTTAATATTATCCTGTACCCTCTTTTTGTATCCGGTACCCTCTATTTTACTCCGATACCCTCTATCTTTATCCTGTGCCACCTTTGTTGATCCTGTACCACCGTAAAAAGGTTATAGACCGGTGTCTTCAACGCCGGTAAAAATGTTTCCTGTAATTTCACCAATGTAATCTACGTAGCAGTTCGAGGTATTGCGCGATCGTGTCTTTATTTCGGCCAACCCTCGCATGCTTTCGCTATCGTCGCTGCCGTTGACGTTATATTGAGGAGCTTTCCTTCACCGACTTTCGTGTCGTAATATGTGCTATGCGGGCAATTCTTCCATCTAGCCGGCCGCGGCAACTTTCCGTCCCTTGCAGGTGCACCGAACTATCTCTCTCTCTCTTTTAACTCAATGAGACTCCAACAAGTGGTGGCAACGGAGACGCACACGAGCCGGGGACGGGGTAGTAAGGCTGACTGAAGCGAGTATTGCAGATAGTCAACTTGTTCTATCGCATGTAATAAACTCACCGTGACCACGTCTTTTTTCTTGCGTCTGGGCGGTTTGCCACGCTTTGCGCTCTAGTCACGGGCATAAGTTTGATCTGCCCGCTTCCTGGATCGGCTCGAGGCCGAGCCGGAGACCGGTTGCGGCCACGGTATAAGACATGCGGACGGCGGCACCGAAACGAGGACGGACTCGAACTTATCAGATGTAACTACTAGAATCCCCACCAGGTGCCCACGTACTGCACTGCACGGCTCCTCTCTCTTTCTCTTCTGTAACTCACTGTTAGACGCACTCAAGAATCAAGATCACAATGGAGGCGCAGTGCCGAGATGACCGGAGGTTTCCTCGTTGCACTCGATCGCCACACCTGTCGTCTCATCTCACTTCTGATTCTGAATCTGAACCTCTCGCTTTTCCCCTTTTGGTGCGGCCTGTCTCTCTCGCACGCGCTCCATGACCGCACTGCACCTGTGCACCTCGAGATCTTCTCGGTCTTCGAGTCTGTCGTCAGAACTAGAATAGATCGATCCACCACGAGAATCTGTCTTGTCTGTCGCTCTGCGAGTGGCGAGCGAGCTAGGAGCGTGAGGATCTGTTTATCCTCTCGCCCGCTCTCCCTTTCTCGCCTCTCCCTCTCTCTCCCTCTTTGCTCTCCCTCTCTCTCTCTCTCTCTCTCTCTCTCTCTCTCTCTCTCTCTCTCTGTCTCTCTAGAGTGAGGCTCTGACAGTCCTTCTCTCTCTCTCTTTGGCCGCCGCGCGTCCTCGACCTCGGCGGCCTCACGAGTCGCGACTCTCTCCTTTCGGCCTCCGTTCCCTCTCTCTCCTCGCGCTCGCTCGCTCGCTTGTTCGCTCGCTCCCTCTCTCTCTGTATTTCTATTTCCTTCCTGCCTGCCTTCCTCTCTCTCCTTCACTTCTGGGTTCAGGCCTGCCTGTCCGTAGGTCTGTCTGTCTGTCTGTCTGTCTGTCTGTCTTCCGCACGGTCGCGGACTCGCGGTCGCTCGTTGAAGGAAGCCTCGTTCACTTGACTCGGCCGAGCCGACGCGACGCGACGTCGCCCTCTACCTCGTTCGCTCGCTCACTCGCTCATTTGCTGCTTCCTCTCTAGTCTCTCCTCTCCTCTCCTCTCCTCTCCTCTGCCTCTGCCTCTCTCTCTCTCTCGCCGGTTCTTCGAGTCCGTCTGTTTGTCTGTCTGTCAGTGCGTCTTCTCCACTCGCCCACTCCACTTGTGTCGACGGCGACGTGCCGACGTCGTCGTCGACGACTCAGGTCGGTCGGTTCAGAACGGAACGGGCGGTGTGGGGTGGTCCGCCGGCCGGCTGGCCAGGGAGCGAGCGAGCGAGCGGGCGACCGTAACTAACAGGTGCGGGTGGGGTAGAATGGCAGGGAGAGAGGGAACAGATTCAACAGAGGCAGGGGAACGGTACCGGACACATCGTAGATAGATGCCTTAGGAGCAGGATGTGCAATTGTGCAAGGTGCGTACGTATGGGTATACCCATACCTTGAGCAGGGAGCATTCTAGTACTGTACTACATATGCATACGTGTACTAGATAATGGCTGTAACGTGGTTATGGCATCCAATATGGGCATGGGGGCTAACTAAAGGTATAATACCACCAGAGGCATGACGCCTACTAGGGTACAAAGAAGCATCCACAAGGGATATGGAATTCACCGCTGCCATGAAATCCACTATGGGCCTGGGGTCCACAATGAGTGATGGTTACTCCCCGCGTACCTCTATGCTACTTATACGTATTGTGCTTAGATGCTGCCTACGTACGCAGTTGCTCCGCGCCTCGACAAGCTAGCTGGCTCAGTGGCTCACCAACGCAACGCAACGCCGGCAGAATGCCCGCCCGCGGCCCGCATTGCATTCGCATCTCACTCGCACGAGCGAGCGAGCGAGCGGCGAACGCGGCCGCGGCCGGCCCGGAGAGCAGACTCAGCAGAGACTGCATGCGAACGAGCGAGCGAGCGAGCGAGCGACGTCATCTTTCTGCCGGTCTTCTTCCTGCTCCCCCTTTTCTCCTCGCGTCTCGCCTTCGTTTCGCCTGCCCGCCCGGCGCCCGCCGCAAATATCTGCTGAGTTCGGGTTTGACCTACCCGGGACCCTCACAATCACAGATCATATTATCCCGGCCCGAGATATATGGTACGTAACTGCGTATTCCACTTACAGGCGCGCTGCCGTCGTGCCGGGTGAACGCCGAAGAAGCCCTATCCTTTCATTTTTTTTACTCTCTCGCGTCGGCATACGGCAACAAGGCGTCGCTTTCGAGCTGACGGGAAAACGTCAAAATTAAAGCCATTCATTACACCTGAACGCACCACTTCTCCCATAACTAGCGCGACCAAGAATATTTCGGCTTAAAGTAATCCGGCGAATCCTCTAGGCCTAACTACGTATTTCATGTTGTTTATGGCGCGTGTAATTTTGGCTGAAACAGAATGAATATGGATTCGCGTACATATAATTCCTTCCATCCATCCATCCATCCCTAGACGCAGTTGATCTCTTCTGCCCTGATGTCCTCGAACACCCTGTCGAACTGCAACCTGGTCAAGTCGAGCGTCTGGTAGTCGTGGTCGAGCACGAGCTCCATGATGGCCCTGCCGACGGCCGGCGCCTGCTGCAGGCCGTGTCCGCTGAACCCGGTCGCCAGGTACACGTTCGTGTGGTGCGGGTGCTGGCCGATCAGCGCGTTCTCGTCCCAGTAGTTGTAGTCGTAGTAGCCGGCCCAAGCGCTGTGAACCTGCGGCAAGGTACGTGTGTGTAGAGGCTTAGAAGTGTGCTAGATACAAGTCGGGCAAACTGCGCTACGGGACCCCATTCAGACCTGACCTATCTGCCTACCTTGAGTTCGTTGAAGGCTGGCACTCTGTGAGCTAGCACGGGCCAGACCTTGTCCTGGAACCAGTCGTAGTCCACGTCGAGGTCGTCAATCTGGGGCTCCTCGCTAAAGGCGGGACTTCGGCCGGTGAGGTAGTGGCCCCCGTAGCCTTCCCTCCGGAAGTACACTCCCGACGGATCAATGACTATGGGGCAGTTGAGGCCGGGACCTTTGGGCGCATGCACGCAGTAAACGTAGCGTTTTCGCGGTTCCACGGGTACAGGAACTGACATGACTCCCTTGCCGCATCCCATGCCCGCCAAATATCCAATATGACCTAAAAAAATGAATGGAATTTTACTCATGAAGATACGAGTCCGTAACATCGAGTCTCCCACCCGACTGTGGCCCGGCGGCAATAATGAACTCGGCCGCATCAACGGGCCACACGTCTCCGTCGTGAAGGTAGATGTGAGCCTCCGTGATTCGCTCCTTAAGGCGGTCGGCCTCGGCCGCCCTCTCTTCGCCTTCGTAATATTTGCGCTTATTACTAATCGTATGCGACATGTTGTAGACATCTCCGTGGACAAACGTCACTCCTAGCTCCTGGGCCTTGATCTTGAACATTGTCATCAGGGCCCATGGGTCGAAATAGCCCTCGTTCTCGATCCCATAACTGCCGAGTGCAATGTCGTCCACGTTTATCCAGGGAAAGCGTTGCTTTATGGCGCTCGGAGACAGCAGCTCGACTCGGGCGCCAAGAGAGCTGCGAAAAATATAATTTCAATGAATTCAATGAATGAGCCAGGTTATCGCATTGCAGTCGACTCACTTCTGTATAGCATAATTCCTTTGGAGTTGGTCGGCACCTTTTTCCGTCGCCAGGAAGAGGAAACCGTGGGGTTGGAAATTTACGTTTGGCATCTCTATGCCGTGAACGTGCAACGTCCTCTTCGCCCTGCGGATGAAGTCGGCGCCGAACAACGACATCTCAATGTTCTCCTCCATCGAGAATTGCTGTCGTATGCATCCGGCCGACAACGTGGTGGCGCACCGGCGATACTGCAAAAGTAAAAAGACCAACAGTATAAAACATCCATGTGCTTGTGAAAACACTTTCATACCGTAGGATCCCTTTCGACGACAAGGATGTTTAAGCCCTCATAGACGCGCTGTGCTAACCAATAGGCAACAGAGCAGCCCATGATCCCGCCGCCGATGATCACGACGTCGTAGAAGGCGTCCACGTCTGGTTTGTAGAACTTGGTCTTTCTCTTCGACGGCAGCTTGAATTGATCGCCGATGCGGGCAAACGGATCTGAAAGTGCAAAATCAGGTCATTAGACTGAGTGATGAGTTGAAGTTGCAAGTGATGATTAATTCTTACCCGCAATGGGCCTGTTTGTTTCGTACGATAGCTCCATGGGCTTTTCGAAGAGCCTCTTCCGAATAACCTGCTTAGAGGAGTCCTTCGGGTTGGAGAGGGTGTACTCGAGCGCGCTCACGTTTGTGGGTAGCGCCTCGCGGTAGTCCCGATAGCGCTCGGCGCAAGTCTTCGGTACGATCAAATCCCGCTTGGGAACGCGGACGCGGCGCGGAACCATCCCGCCGCTGTCGGTGGTCTTCGCGGGGACCGCGTCGGAGAAGCTGTTGCCATCACCACCCGACGACGACGACGATGACGACGATGACGACGATGACGACGATGAGAGGCAGTAGGCGCGATTGGGAGCCGCCGCCGCCGCCGAGATGGCTTTCCACACGGAGAACGTGGTGGCGGACAGGGCCGCCTTGGCCCTCGCGGGGCAGGACAACAGCATGGCCGGGTCGGGTCGGGTCGGGTCGTTCGTATCCTGATCAGTTGAACTCCTTCGTCCCCGATTCTTTGCTGGCCATTTCAGTCAGTCCAGCACTTGAGTCTTGAGTTGAGAACTTGAGATTGAGTAGTCATTGAGAATTCCAGTTCCGTTCCGACGCGTCGCAATGAATCCACGATTGATCTTGATGGATGGGGTTGTTACGTCTATTTTTTCGCTATTCAAGGCGATCCCGCTCCCGCGGTCCCGCCCGCGCACAAGCGCACACTCGATCCGAATCCGGCCCTGTCCGTTATGCAATAATGCAATAAACGAGAAGTTCGAGAACCAGATCTATTCTAGCCCATGGAAGCTATATGGTGAACTAGTTTCGCCGGCTCAAGATTTCCTCGCATTGAAGTACTCAGTAATTCTATCTTTTGACACGCCAATTAAGATCATTACGAATGAAGCATAATTGAGCAATTGTCCTTATATTATATTGCTCTGGCACAGGCCGTCCTCTTGCTTGAGGACAGTTAAATTAAGTCATGTCTTAATTGAGAGTCAATGTTGTTTTGTTTGGAACATTCCGTCGCTGCCATCACAACAGATGGGCCATGATTTTTAGTGAACCGATATACCTTACTATATGAATACACCTCTTATCATGTAAAGGACAATTCAATTTATCTACGTGCAAAGACTATCGGAATTATAGGTTAAAGTAGTATCTCAAGAAAAAAAAATTATCAGGATGCATTCAACCGGTCGGAGCTTCTTCAATTCGGGGAAATTTTCCATGCACGTCACTTTCTCGCGTTTTAGCCCTGCCTAGCTGGTAGCTGGTAGCTGCCCATCGCTGCGGTTCTGGTGTTGTTGTGCGCCGGTCACTGCGGTATATACTATAGTACTTGGTGCGTTACTTACTTGCCCCACAACTTATAGGGCAATTAATTAATACTGAGCCACGCAGCCACCAGCCACATATACGTAGTACCTAAGTACCTTATAGCTTATACCTAGGATGTAGGGTCACTTATAGTTATAGGGTGTACACCACTGTAGCGCTGACTGCTGAGTGCTGATACGAGTTCGGAAAAATTGGACTCAAGCGAGTCCGAGCCCTTTCCCGGGGAGTTTTCCCCTTTTTTAAAGGAATCTTCATAGTCCGGACTCCGGACTCGCGTCCGTGCATAAATTTGATGATTTGATCCATCCCCCACACTGTGACCACAGTGAAAAGACAGGATAAGGGCTTATATTGCTTAAAAGTACTAGAGGTTGTACTAAACTACAAAAAACACAGCATATATCTTACTCAGGGATCAAATAGGTAGAGGCTATACAAGAATCACTTGTAAATTTGGTGGTTATGAACCTTCGAGTCCAGACTCGAGCCCCTGGAAAAGGGCTCGAGCCTTTCTGTTTCTGACTCTCCGAAAAAGGACTCGTATCAGCACCACCACACCGCAGCTAGACCACACGGGGTCCACACCAGACAGACACTCACTCTTCGTACATCGTTGTCTAAAGAATATGAGTATGCCCGCTTCCTCCGGGTCGGGTCCACCGTCTTCTACGCCGCCGGGGACGTCCGCTTCGACCCCTGAGCAGGCCATGGAGAACCTGCACTCGGCGCTCAAGATGGTGACCGAGCTGCGCGCCATGAGCGCCATCCTCTGGCAGACCACCGCGGACGGAATGGGTGCAAGGCACGGAAGGGAGGAGGGAAGGGAGAAGAGGTTCCTATCCGAACTCAAGTCGCTTCTCGACGGAGTCGCCACACAAGTCAGGTATAGGCTTGGTTACGGCTCTAACGGAAACGTCAGGCATATTCATTCTAACCTACTTGACACTCTCTTCAGCGACTTGGAGAAGTGCCTGAACGAGTATCAGCACGCGGTGAATCCGCCCCTTGGTCAGAGCATTTACCTCTCACTGGACGCCGCCCACGACTCCGTGCCGGTGTACAACGGGCTGGTGAACAGCTACAAGTGGCTGGACAAGGCGCACGAGTACGCCGGCGGCGCCGCCTCCATGCTCAGTCAGAACAGTCTCAACAGGTCCTACGGCAAGGTGGCCAAGAACAGGAAGAGCAGGCCCACCAACAACAGCTACACCGCACCGCCTCAGTAAGGATAATTGGGATCTAACTGCTATTCTCGAGAATATCCTAGTATCGAGCATTTTTTTTTCTTTCCAGGGCGCTGGATCAACTTATCGGGCAGATTTCGCGAATTTATCCGGACATGCGCTTCAACGTGACCCGCCCGAACGGGACCAAGCTGAACGCCCTCGTCGAGGTCAGCCTAGACCGCGTCCTGAAGGCGGTGCTAATCTTCAAGGGGCTCATGATCGAGTGGGTCATCGTGAAGGGATTCGAGGAGGAGTCCCTGCCCGCCTCCGTCACAGACGGTCAGGTTGATGTCTGGTCGGACTCCAGGTACAAGGTCTTCAGGAGGATCACGGAGAACGCGAACGCCGCGATGCTCAACTTCCAGTCGCCCGTCTACCCGGAACTGGCGGTGCGGTCGTACATGGTAAGCGCATGTACGTACTATTCGATTTAGCGTGGCAAGCTACCGTCGAATCTCTGCTTTCTTTTTCAGACCTACCTTCATAGCTTCGTCACCCTGTTTACGGATAAGTGCAAAAAGTGCGGCTGTCACTTGCACAACTATATGCCCCCGACGTGGCGAGAATTTAAGACGTTAGAGCCCTTCCATGAAGACTGCAGACCATGATCGATCGCATTCCACCAAAGACATTCAGAGCGATCTTTGTATTTAGTTATCCTCATGCTACGCAATTTCATATGGATGGAAGTAATGGATCTTATTTCCCACACTAAACTCAGCCTTCTTCTATGCTTCCCATGACCACCTGCGTTGGAGACGCGGCCCGCTTCGGATAGTTTTTCTCAAAGAAGTCTTTCGGGCCCTGCCCTTTTGGTATGGCTACCCCGTGTCTTTTGAGGACGTGCGTCTTGCAAGCAGTCAGCTGGATGAAGGTCTGATTGCAGAAGTGGCACGTGTACGGCCGCTCCCCGGTGTGGATCATCCGGTGGTTGTGGAACGTCCTTTGCCGAAAGAAAGTCTTCTCGCAAAAGTCGCACTTGTACTTCCTCGGCCCGTGTGTCTCAATGTGCCGGCGCATGGTGTACTCCCAGCGGAAGGACTTTCCGCACAGGTTGCATACGAAGGGCGCCTGCTCAGAGTGCTTTCCCATCATGTGGCGCTTTAGCTTGCCTTTGTCCACGAAGGTCTGCGAGCACTCGTGGCACTGGTACTGCCGGTCTCCGGCGTTCTTCGCCGCGTCGTGGATCTGCAGCTCGTGCTGCTTGGCACGATGCAGCGTTGAGAAGCCCTTTCCGCAGAAGGAGCACATCACCTCGCGACCGCCTTCGCCGTGGACGCCTCTCATGTGCGCCTCAGAGCGGTGAAGCGACGAGAGCACCTCGTTGCAGAGCAGGCACTGGTAGCTCCTCTTCCCACCGGGACCCTTCTTCGGGATGACTTTCAGGTTGTCCGAGTGGTACTTTTCTGTCGGGACGCTCATGTTGGCGAGAATTCGATGGCAGCGGTGCTTGAAGTCTCCGCTGGGGACGATGTCGCGAGGCAAAATGGACCCGCACTGCTTGCAGAGCGCGTACTCGATGCCGTTGCCGTCGAGCGAGATGGGAAAGATGTAGGGGTACATGATGTTCAGGATGACGTCCTCGTGAACGAGAATGCGGCTCGGCTCGTTCTTGTAGATGTGCGACAGGTCGCGGAGGGCGGAGGTGCACTTGTGGACGTTGATCGTGTCGATCTTGATCACCTGGTTACACACCTTGCAGAGGCTGAACGTGGTCGGGCAGTTCTTGTAGAAAATCTGCTTGATCTTGTCAGACTTGTTCGGCATAGCCGGAAAAGTCTTCAGCGATATCAACTCTGTAAATAGCGTCGTCACTCGTCAGTCGTCACCATCCATATTACCATATACGTTTACGATACTTCGGGAAAGGCACCGTAAATCAATGATCTCTGGTATTACGGGGGAAAGTGCTTAAAGAGGATGTGGGCTGAAACCCACAAACTTTTTTTTGTTTGTGTATCTCCTATCCGGCGAGCCTTCTGAGGAATTTCTCCTCTTGTTACGTACCACCTTATTTGTATGCCTCCACTGAAAGTAATACCGAGTAGCTACACATTTGCTTTTCATGATAGACTATGCATGATGGTCAGGACTAACTAACCTGACCAACTTTTGGGGCTGTGTCCCCCTGTGAAGTCTATTCTTTGATTTACAGTATCCTACCCGAAGTATCGTGAACGTATAATGTATACGTACATCTTAAATATTTACAGGTTCAAAGAATACGCACCAGACTTCTCGTTAATGGACCCGATCAAGTCCTCCTTGGACACATCTTTGGCCTTCTGGTCTGCGCTCGGCACCAAGACTGTGCCCTCCTTGCATGAGTGCCGCTTCAAGTGGCCGCACTTTTTGTCATTATAGACCAGCACTTTGCCGCAGGACTTGCAGACAACGAAGGGGACAACATCACCGGCATACTTAATCAGATCGAAGACCTCAGTCAGACTCCTAGGCAGGCCCCAACTCGAGTCCTCGGCCGGGAATGCGAATACCTTCTCCGACGCGACACCGATCAGTCCTTCCAAGTATTTCGCGCTGAGCGGCGCGTCCTCGTCCAAGTCCTCCCCTTCCGCAAATACCCCCTCCTTGTTGGAACACCGGCCAATGTGCCTCACGAGCAAAGACTTCTCGCCAGTCGGAAGGTAGCGGCGCACGAGCTTGCAGTGCCGGCAGCACACGAATGGAATTGGAGCCCTGTCGTAGTGGATCATCATGAACTTCGTCCACACGACGGAGTTGAGGCCGCGCTCTCGCAGTTGGATAAGCTTCGAGTCGCTGGCAACGAGCTCGCGAACGGATTCAATTGTCAGGTCGTTCTTGGCCACATTGTCCAGCATATTGCTTTCGAGATCCATCAGTTTCCGCCTCGCGCTGGTGGTGCCTTTAATCGAGCTTTTACCTCGCTTCCGAGGTCGCCCGGGCCGCCGTCTCGTGTTCTTGGCCTTCTCCACCTCCAATCCAGGATTAAAGTCCTCGATAGAGTCCCCAGTTCCATCTCCTTCCTCCAAGTAACCACCGTCTTCTGAGGTCGTTTCTCTGAGCTCATCGAAACGCCTGCCCCGTTTGCAAAAGCCACAGAAGGCTTCGTCGTCGACCACATCGTACTCTGGAGCGGCTGCTTCCCACGGCGCAAAGTCGCTTAAACTGCGCGTCGGATCGTAGAGGATCTTGAGGAGCTCCCTGCCCTCTTCCTCTTCGTCACCGACCACCACTATGACGACGTCTTCCTCGTGATCGAGTCCTCTGAGCGCCCTTCCGAGAATTCGCGACTTGACGGCCATCGCTAGCCTGTGGCACTCGGAGAGCACACTCGCCGACCCAGTGGTCTGGTTGTAGAAGGACAGCCTCAGGTCGACGAACCTCTTTTGTTCCAGGTCCTCCTGCATGGCCAAGTAGAGCGTCTCGTGCACGTTCGGCACCCCCGTGTCCGCCGCAAGGGGAGCAACTGTCGGCATCTGCAGCTGCGGGGGGAGGGCGGCCGTCGCAGGGGCGTCTTGTTCGTCGTCGTTGCCACGAATCGCGCATGCAGCGTCGGCGACGTCGTCGTCTTGGTGCGGCGCTGCTCCGAGGACGTCGAGGGCGTCGTCGCCCATGGGAACATCGTCAAAGGAGACAGAGATCGACGTCACTGCCTCGTCCATGTCGAGGAAGCACTACGAGGCAGTACGTAATACGTATACGTAAAACGGGACACTGGACACTTCACATGCAATTGCGAGGTGGAAGGCTCTTAATTAAGTCACTGTTCAGTGTTCACTTGACTCAAGTCTCAACTCTTAAGCTGTAATGCATTTTTAATAATATTTTAGTTTAGCAGTTCGAACTTTGTCAGAGAACTTTGTCAGAGCCCTCCAGCCTCGACCGACCCCCCAGCTCCCCTCGCCTCGATCGAGCCTCGATCATGTTTGTTTGGCAACTTTTGTCAGCGTCTAGCTGCTCTTACGCGCACTTTTAGTAGGCATAGACAACTATAATAGAGAAAGCCTTAAAAAAAGATTCAATGTTACGACAGTCAGCATTGCAAATTCACTCGACTAGCTACAATCATTTGTGAGTGTAACGCTTCATTCTTCATTCTGTTTCCAAGGCCTTACACACTGTACTGTAATTTCGGAGTAGGATATCTATTCCTTCGAGTACGTCTGTGACTGTGACTATTTGACAAACGTGTTTGTGCCGCCGCTTAATTTGGTTTGCACTTTGGTGACTTTGTGACTTTGCCGCAGCCGCAGCTTTGACTTAACTTAAGTCAAGTCTCAAGAGACTCGGTTTCACTAGTACTCTAGTAGTGAATTACTTCCCGACCTCGACAGTCGACACTCGAAATCTTCTTCAGAATTAATTTTAACGTTGCTTTCACCGAAACGAAACCCAATCACGCATACTCCTAGTCCTACTCCCCGCCCCCATGGCGACGCCTTCCGGCTCCGGCTCCGGTGAGCAAGATGGAGTGAACGACGAGGAACTCCAAATGATGCTCCTCGCTGACAGAGAAGGGGACGACGACGAAGAAGAAGAAGATGAAGCGGACGACGACGACGCCTTCGACGGGAAGTATAACGGGGCCGCGCAGTCCGAGTCGTCTGCAACGGTCGCGAAAGGCTGGGACAACTCCAGGATGAGAATGCTGGAGAAGCGGTTGGAAAAGGACAAAAAGTCGGAGGAAGAAGAGAGAGAGGGAGCGACGACGAGTGAGGCCGGCAAGAAGCAGGAGGTGAACAGGAGGATCAAGTATTCCCCGCCAGGTAAAAGTGACATCGGATTCTTCCTATTCGTCGTAGTAGTCCTACACTAGTAATACTTCTAATATGCTTCAGGAATCAACATCTTCACTGATCCTTTCCTCAAAGTTTACTCCGCCAAAGATCTCAACATCGAGGCGGACTTCAAGTACAAGAAGAGGGACCGTCTGAAGCAAATCGGGATCGAGGACCGAATCACGGACCAGATTCTGGGTGAGAGGGCAACCTTTACCCGCACACATTTTGTTCAATGATTCCTCTACCTCCTTTTAGGCAACGAGAACTCCATTGCGTTCATCAACTTTCTTAATCCCGACTCTTGCTCCGCGCTCGTGTCCAACGAAAGCGACTTCATCAGAGTCTGTGACTACCTTTTCTACTACTGCTCCTCTTGCCTCGATCCCGACATGTTCGCCGTCTACGAGAAGGCGCTCTTCGACCTGCTCAAGAACTACGAATTCAGGTGGACGCTCCGACTTAAGCACGTGCTCACAGCTCTAGAAAACCTCGGATTCAACGAGGGCGTCCTCTCGGACTCCAAGGAAGTTACAGATGGGGCTCTCAGAGACACTATTCAGCCTCGTATCAACGTCGTCAACGTCGGCAATTCGGCGAAACAAAAGAAGCATGTGAGCCTGAGACTGGACCGGAGGAGCGGCTTCTTCGATGATAGGAAGAAAATGGAGAATCCGAGCGATGGTCCGACACCGACAGAAGCCGAGCGTCTGCGCTGCATCAAGAATTTTGTCTGTCTCGTCTGCAACCTGGTCATCAACTGTAACGACAAGACCGAGTTCAAGCCCGTGGGCGATGATTGGATCCACCAGCTCTGTCTAATCTCTTTCATGGTGCTCATTGGCACGGACAAGGACGTGGCCAGAGATTCCATGGTCACCACTAAAATACTCTCCCTGTTGCACTTCCAACTGGACACGTTCTCCCAGTTTCAGTGGACAGGTAATGGCTTTAACCTTATGAAGAAAAAACATACTATGCGAGCGGAGTACTTATGTTACAAAATTAATGTAGGAGCTAAGAACATGGTCGGGTACAGGGAGGAATCGGGAAACCAAGTGACTGTGAACGCCTGCCTAGACATCACGGACGTTATTCTTAACGCGGGTAAGATGAGCCAAGTGAAATATTAGTAAGCCTTTTACAGTACACCCATTATACATATTAGGATCCTGGTATTCGGACGCTCGTCTTCGAACTTGGGAATTGGGGGAACTGCCGCCCCAGGAGCGCTTCCGCAGCCTTGACCACCACCACAACATGGTCTCTCGTCTCAGCCTGCTGCCGCACAGTTCACGGGGCAACCAGGTCAAGAAGAACGTCGCCTTTGGCTACCTGCAGTACCTCATCGACGTGGATAACGTCTGCCAGTACGCCAGGGCTGACATCACCGACGTTCACCTCATACTCAATGGAAAGATGGAGGAAGGGGTGGAGACTAGTCCAGGCTACCTGTGGAAGATGAGGGCGCTCTTCGACGAGCACTACCTCATGCTCAACGTCGTGCGCCTAATCGACGTGATTGCCGGCAACGAGGCGACCGACTACAACAACAACGAGAAGCTGGCCGCTCTGGGGTACATGAAGGGGGAGCTCGCGTCCTATTCGAGGAAGTTGAAAGACGACGCAAGTCACACGGACGCTAGCAGAGTCAAGGAAGTGATCTCGCAGGCCACGACCAGGTGGAAAATCCTTAACGACAGAAATTCCGAGTTTGCCGCAAAGGCGTCCAAGTCGACGAAGAAGTAGTAGTGAAAAGACAGTTTTGGCCTCATCACAGATATATATTTTTCTCCTCATAAACCCTGGTTGCCCGGTCGAATAATGAATCTATCTTTCTCAATTCCGCCTACCGTGTGTGTGTTCTCTCACTCGGATGCACGTGTGCTAGGACACCTAATTAAATACGTACGTTGTAAGTTGGGACGTTCGTTCGTTATGCATGCGCTCATTTCTCGTCGAGGGACAGCGCCAGCACCCTCTTCAGTGTTTCGTCCTCCTCCTCCTGCTTCTGCTTGTGCCGCTCCAGCTCCTTCTCGCTCAGTTGGATGGCCAGCTCGAGCTCGCGGTCGGAGTTCAGTTTGGACGCGGCGCTGCCATTGGCGGACTCGGAACCGGACGGTAGCTCAGTTACCGGTGGAGGGGTGCCCTCCTCGCCCTCCTCGGACCCTGCCGGCTTCGCCGATGCCAGACTCAGCTCGATGGCTTTCTGGATCTGCAGCTCCATCTGCCTGTCTTGGAACGAGGCATTGGCCGGAAGCGGGGGGAGGGCTTGAGAGGTAATGTTGCCCGCTGCTGTACTACCGCCGGAACCAGGGGCTTGACCCTAATAAGAAAACCGTGCCTTAGTAGGCTGCGCAAATTTAAAAGACGTCTATTTTAGAACCCACCTGCAAAGCCTCCCAAATGTCGACCTCCTCGTTGTCTTCTCCACCACCCTCACCTCGCTGGACGCCCTTCCCTTTTCCGTCTGACTTTTTGGGCGCAGCGGGGGCGGCCACGTCGCCGTTGGACGACGCATTTGCGGCTCTACTCTCAGCCCTGGATCCCGGAGCGGCGGCGGCCGCTGACTCCCCGTTCACGCTCTGCCGTATGGCGTACTGCAGCAGCTGGTCATCGTCGTCCTCGTACTGGCGACGAGCCTGGTCGGAGC
>JAAUYK010078671.1_pt1 | contig 14692 bp, 14 predicted proteins | sample 7278021 | NCBI WGS metagenome assembly JAAUYK01 (sample SAMN14350223, study PRJNA611818) | marine sediment metagenome | isolation source: surface marine sediment (1.8m) | place: French Polynesia: Moorea | collected 2018-08
ACCACCTTCATGCTGGTCGGCTCGCCGATGATGCAGGCCGCCGGCCGGATCTCCTGGCGCGACAGGAAGGCGATCAGGCTGCGCACGCCGAGGCAGCCGACCTCCTCGTCGTAGGACAGACAGAGGTGGATCGGCGTCGCCAGGTCGCGGGCCAGGAACTGGGGCACCTTGGCCAGCACCACGGCGATGAAGCCCTTCATGTCGCAGGTGCCGCGGCCGTAGAGCCGCTCGCCGCGCTCCTCGATCTTCCAGGGGTCGCTCGACCAGTCCTGGCCGTCCACCGGCACCACGTCGGTATGGCCCGAGAGCGCAATGCCGGGGCGGTCGGTCGGCCCCAGGGTGGCGTAGAGGTTGGCCTTCTGGCCGCCCTCGTCGTGGAACAGCTGGCTCGCGACGCCGTGGCCCTGCAGATAGTCCCGGACGTCGTGGATCAGCTCGAGGTTGGAGTTGCGGCTGGTGGTGTCGAAGGCCACCAGCCGTTCGATCATGGCGCGGGATTCGGGGCTTACGGGGGCGTCGTCCGACAAATCTGGTCTCCGGGTGTTGGCCGGGCAGGATGGCAGAGAGCGGCGCCGCGCACCAGCGTCACCGCTCGAGCAGATCGTGAGCAAACGGAATCGCCTTAGGCGACCCTGTGAAGCGCAACCGGCTTTAATAGGCTGTTGAGGAAGTGCTTAGCCGGCACCATCACCCTTCGACAAGCTCAGGGTGAGGGCTATCTGTTTCAGACACTTGCCCTCATCCTGAGCTTGTCGAAGGATGACCGTGATCAAGGACTCAGGAGTGTTTCAGCCGCCCGCTAGCGCGCGCCCTCCTGCCCGACCTCCTCGAGGAGCCAATCCCGGAACAGCCGCACCTTGGGCCTCTCGGCGCCGGCCGGCGGATAGACGATGAAGTAGCTGAAGTCGGCCGGCACGCTCGGTCCGAAGGGCTGGACCAGGCGCCCGGCCTCCAGGTCGTTGCCGGCCAGCGCGCGGCGGCCGAGCGCGACGCCTTCGCCCTCGATGGCCGCCTGCAGCATCATGCTCGAATCGGTGAAACCGGGGCCCCGGCTAGCATCCACGCCGGTGACTCCGGCGGCCTCGAGCCAGGCCGGCCAGTCCAGGTCGCTGGTCCTGGCGGTCGGGTCGTGCAGCAGGGTGTGGTGCCTGAGGTCGGTCGGCTGCTCGAGGGGCGGGCCAGACTCCAGGAGACTCGGACTGCAGACCGGAAAGACCTCGTCGCCCATCATGGGGACGATCTCCAGGCCCGGATGGCGCCCCCGGCTGTAGCGGATCGCGATGTCGACCTCGTCGACCGTGAAGTCCACCAGGTTCTCCTTCGCGGAAACCAGGACGTCGATGTCCGGATGGCGCTGGCGGAAGCGGGAGAGGCGCGGCAGGAGCCACTTAGCGGCGAAGGAGGGCAGGACGCTGACGGTCAGCGAGCCGGTCTCCTCCATGGACTTGAGGCGCGCGGTGGCCGCCGCCATCAGATCGAGCGCGTCGCGCAGGGGCGGCAGGTAGGCTTGGCCGGCATCGGTCAGCATGAGGCGGCGGTTGAGCCGCCGGAACAGCGGTGTGCCCAGGGTCTCCTCGAGCGCCTTGACCTGGTGGCTGATCGCCGCCTGGGTCACGAAGAGCTCCTCGGCGGCCTTAGTGAATGAGAGGTGACGGGCCGCGGCTTCGAAGGCACGGAGCGCGTTGAGCGGCGGGAGACGGCGCAGGTCGGCCTCGCTCTTCCATTAGAAATTCTGATCCGACAGGTGAATTAACATCGTTTGTTCAGAGCGGCAAGGCGGGCCATTTTCCTATTCAGGACGGCATCCCGTGAACCACCGGTTCCAACGTCAGTCGCAAGATCCGGGAAGACCCCACGACCCGCCGGACCTAGTCTGCCAAGACCAGAACGCTCGCAAGTTTCGGATGAGGAGAACTGAGATGGAAAGAGCCAGCACCCAGACCGCCCCCGGCGCGGCCATTTTCGCCGGTGGGTCCCCGATCAGCCTCGTCGATCTGGCCTGGCGCCCCTTCGCCACCGTGCTCGCCTGGCAGGCTCGGATCAGCGAGCGCGCCCACATGAGGGCCCTCGACGACCGCCTGCTGAAGGACATGGGCCTGAGCCGCGCCGACGCCGAGCGGGAGGCCGCGAAGCCCTTCTGGCGGGCGTGACGCACGCCACTGTCATGGCCGGATCCCGTCCGGCCATGACATCAGGTTCGACAAAAGAAGAGGCTGGCAGGCTGATGAAAAGCCTAGAGCCCTTGATCACAGTCATCCTTCGACCAGGCTCAGGATGAGGGTAAGTGCCTGAGACATTTCGCCCTCACCCTGAGCTTGTCGAAGGGTGATGGTCCCCACTGAGCACTTTTTCAGCAGCTGGCTACGGCTGGAACTGCTCCAGCAGGATGCGCTGCTCCAGATTGTGTTCCGGGTCGAAGAGGATGTGAAGCGAGACGCTCTGGTCCTCCCAGACCTCGACCCGCGACACCTCGCGCACCTCGGTGTAGTCGGCCACGGCGCTGACCGGGCGCTTCTTCGGGTCGACCACCTCGAAGATAACCTTCGCCCGATTGGGCAGGAGGGCGCCGCGCCAGCGCCGGGGGCGGAACGGGCTGATCGGGGTCAGCGCCAGCAGCTGGGCGCCGACCGGGACGATCGGCCCGTGGGCGGAGAGGTTGTAGGCCGTACTGCCGGCGGGCGTGGCCAGCAGGATCCCGTCGCACATCAGCTCCTCGAGCCGTACGACGCCGTCGACCGAGACCCTTATCCGGGCGGCCTGGCGGGTCTCGCGCAGCAGGGCGACCTCGTTGATGGCGAGCGCCTCGGAAGCGGTGCCGCCGACCGCCTGGGCGTGCATGCGCAGCGGATGGAGCGTCACCATCTCGGCCCGGGCGAGCCGCGCCGGCAGGTCCTCTGCGTGGAATTCGTTCATCAGGAAGCCGACGGTGCCGCGGTTCATGCCGTAGATCGGGACCCCGCGCTCGATCGAGCCGTGCAGCGTCTCCAGCATGAGCCCATCGCCGCCGAGCGCCACGATGACGTCGGCTTCGTCCGCGGGCACGGTCTGGTAGCGGGCCTCCAGGTCGCGGCGCGCCTCTTGGGCCTCGTCGGTGTCGGCGGCCACGAAGGCGAAGCTCGGAGAGGTCATCGCGGGGTCCGCCGGTTCCGGCACGGTGGGGTCAGCTCTTGAACCGAGTATAACCCGGCGCCCTGGGGACGCCAGAGGAGGCTTCACGAAGCTTTGTTCGATGCAATCGAGACGGGGCTTGCCTCCCCGGGGCCGCCTCCCCAGTTTCCAGCCCGGTGCACGTCAGTAGGGAAACACTCGACAATGACCCACGCCCGCAAGCTCCGCGCCCTGGCGCTGGCCGGCAGCCTGCTGCTCTGGCCCGCGGCCGTCCATGCCCAGAACAGCAACGGCGACCGGCACAGTGGCTACTACTATCCCGAACCCGAGACCCGGGAGACCTACAAGGCGCGGGGACCGACGCTGCAGCAGGCCAACCGCTCGCTGCGGATCGGCTTCGTCACCGGCCTGACCACGGCCATGGCCCAACGCCCCTATGCCCCGCTTTTCGCCATGTTCGCGAAGGGCACCAAGGCCGACAAGCTGATCATCGTCGCCATGGACGACGGGCCGCTCGACACGCTCTACCGGGCGCGCGGCGTTCTGGCGGACCTGACGGCCATGGCCCGCCTGATGCCGGTCTTCGCCGAGTACGGCGTGCAGGATTGGTTCACCTTCTTCGACCTGATGAAGATGATGGGCTTCCGACAGCTCACCATCTCCAACGGCCGGGATTTCGCGCACCGGGTGGTGATCGAGTGATAAGCGGCGGCCTCAGGCCGACTTGAGCGCGGTCACCTCGTCTTCCGACTTCGCCGTCTCGCCGCCCAGGCGGCCGATGTAGCCTTCGAAGGCGGCGCCTTTGTCCAGCTGCAGGACGTCCTGGTAGATGTCGCCCTTGACCTTGGCGGTGTCGGTCAGGATCACCTTGCGAGCCCGGACCTCGCCGGTGAACTCGCCGCAGATGCGGACCGTCTCCGCCGTCACCTTGCTGTTGATCACGGGCTGGGCGCCCAGCGTCAGGGTGCGGCAGGTGATGTCGCCATCGACACGGCCCTCGATCCGCAGGTCGCCGGTGCAGACCAGGTTGCCCTTGATGGTCAGGTCGGAGCTGATGATGGAATGATGGTGCTGGCCGGACTTGGCGCGGCTGCTTGCTTTCTTCTCTTTTTCGCTGGACGAGTCCGCGGCTTGGGACTGAAACATCATGAGATGGCAACTCCTTGGCTAATCGGTTGCAGGCGATCCTGCCCGTCAGCCATCCCATGTACCGCAAACCCCACGCCCACAGGATACCACCAGTCGCGAAAATGGGTGTGGCTCTTTTTGTGACAAAACAGGAGAAAATTTAGGTACCTGGGCCGCTTAGGCCCCGAGCGCCCTCAGCCGCCGGTCACGCTCATGTGCCGGGAAACCGCCGGGCGCCTGCGCCGCCGGTCGATGACGAAGTCGTGCCCCTTGGGCTTGCGCGAGATCGCCTCGGCGATGGCCGCGTCGAGCAGGGCGTCGTCGTCGCTCATGCGCAGCGGGGCGACGAGGTCGGCCGCGTCCTCTTGCCCGAGGCACATGTAGAGCGTGCCGGTGCAGGTCAGACGGACCCGGTTGCAGCTCTCGCAGAAGTTATGGGTGAGCGGCGTGATGAAGCCGAGCCGGCCGCCGGTCTCCGCGATCCGGCTGTAGCGTGCCGGCCCGCCGGTGCGGTAGTCGATCTCTTCCAGCGTCCAGCGCTTGGCCAGCTCGGCCCGCACCATGGAGAGCGGCAGGTACTGGTCGAGCCGGGCTTCCTCGCCGATCTCGCCCATGGGCATGACCTCGATGAAGGTCAGGTCGAAGCCCTCGTCGCCGCACCAGCTGACCAGGCTGTGCAGCTCGTCGTCGTTGACACCCTTGAGGGCGACGGTGTTGATCTTGACCGCCAGCCCCGCCCGCTTGGCCGCTTTCAGACCCTCCATGACCCGGTCCAGCTTGCCCCAGCGGGTGATCGCGGCGAACTTGTCCGGATCGAGGGTGTCGAGCGAGACGTTGATCCGCTTGACCCCTAGGTCGGCCAGCTCGCCGGCGTAGCGGGCCAGCTGGCTGCCGTTGGTGGTCAGGGTCAGCTCGTCGAGCGCGCCGCTCTCGAGGTGGCGCGAGAGGTTGCGGATCAGGCTCATGATGTTGCGCCGGACCAGGGGCTCGCCGCCGGTCAGGCGCAGCTTGCGCACGCCCTGGCGCACGAAGGCGCTGCACAGGCGGTCGAGCTCCTCGAGGCTCAGCACCTGGGCCTTGGGCAGGAAGGTCATGTCTTCCGCCATGCAATAGACGCAGCGGAAGTCGCAACGGTCGGTGACTGAGACCCGAAGATAGGTGATCGCCCGGCCGAAGGGGTCGATCATCGCACTCATGCTGTTCCTCCCACCCTGGCCGTTTCGGCCCTTTGGAATCCCCGGACGCACCTGGGATTCGCTTGCCGCGCAGTTTCCTACGGAAGGCTGCCCGGCGCAAGATGCTCTCGCCGCCGGGCGCGACCTGCTAAGCTGACATAATGTCTCGTTGCACCGACTTCAAACCGCCCCGCTCCGGTCCGCCGCGATGAACCGAGAGGCCCAGCAGCCCAACTCGGCCCTCGACGGGCCCCTTGCCCGGCTCTGCGCGGCCGGCGTCCTGGTGCTGGTCGCGGTTCTGCTGGTCTATGTCCACCGCGACGATCTCTTCCCGCCCGAGGCCGCGGCCGTCGCGGCCGACGATCCGGTCGCGCGCTGCTTCGCCCAGCGGGCGGCCGACATCGACCAGATGCGGGCGGAGGAGACGATCAGTCCGGCGCAGGCCGAACTCTTCAAGGATCGGGCACGGGCGCTCTGCCAGGCCCAAGCCGGGCAGGCCGCGCCCCGCTAGCCGGCACTATCCAGCGACGTCGCGCATAGCGATGGCGCCGGCCGGGCAGGCCGCGACGCAGGCCCCGCAGCCCGAACAGTCGGCGGTCCCGATCCGGGCCAGCGCGAAGCCGCCGGCGAAGAGATCGAAGGAAATGGCGCCGGTCTCGCAATAGGCGTCGCAGAGCTGGCAGACCACGCCCTGGAACGCGTGGCACCCCGCGCCGACCGTCGCCTTGTAGTCCCAGGGGCGCCCGGCCTCCGGCGCCGCGAAGGCGCCGCGGTCGCAGACCCGCGCGCAGGCACCGCAGAAATCGCAGCCGCCGCGGTCAAAATCGATCTCGGGCGCCCCGTCACGGCCGAGGAACAGGAGGCCCCGAGGACAGGCACGGACGCAGACGCCGCAGGCGTCACATTGCCCGGCGCGCAGCGCTTCGGCTCGGAACCAGGGCGGCCGAAAACAGGGGCCGTCGTCCCAGGCTGGTCCGTTTGCACTGTGCTCGATTCTCTCAGGCTGGTTCACGCCAGATCCCCGCCCACGCCTTGACCAGCAAGTGTGCCAGCCCCCTCTTACATGGCGAATAGCGCGCTGGCGGTCAAGCGCGTGGCCGCCGGATCGAGGTGATGCCGCGGCCGCCCTCGGCGACGACCCGCTCCACCACGTCTGCCAGCGGTTCGACCGCCGTCAGCATGTCGAAGGCGTTGGCGTGAACCACCCGCTCAGCGTCCAGGGCGATGGCGACGTGGCCGGGAAAATAGATGATGTCGCCGCGCTCGGGCGGCTGGTCCAGCGGGCGCGCCACGCCGAGCGTCGTCTCCTGCTGGCCGCTGTCCCTGAGGCAGGCAATGCCGGACCGGTCGAGAACCAGCTGAACAAGCGCCGAGCAGTCCAGGCCGATGGTGGACCGGCCGCCCCAGAGGTAGGGCACGCCGAGCAGGCTCAGCGCGGTTTCGACATAGTCGGGCTGAGTGCCGGTCAGGGGCGCCAGGTGTTTGCGGTAGATAAAGCCGCCTGGAACCTTGCTGAAGGCGCCGTCCTCGCCGGTCACGGCCGCGCGCGCCCCGAGGCTGAGCACCTCGAGCGGCGGCGCCTTGATGTCCGGCTCCGGATAGAGGAACGAACGGGGCGCCGAAAGCTTGTGCGCGGCCGCGGCCGTCTCGTCGCCCAAGGCGGAAGAGGGCGCGTAGCCGACATAGCCGTCGGTCTCGTTCTGCACCCAGGACCAGCCGCCACGCTCCTCGAACACCAGCACGGTTTCGCCGAACAGCAGCTGGCTGTCGAGCGCGGCCCGATCTTCCGGTTCGCGCCTGAGGTCGGCGACGCCGACGGCCACCCGGCGCCGCCGGCCGGCCACGAATTGGGCGGCCTCGACCCGTCCCTCGAGGCGCGCGTCCGCCAGGTCGGGGCGGTAGGCGTTGAGTCGGGGACTGAGTTGGTCGTCGCTCACAGGTTGCTTCCCTTTTGCCGGACCGAGCCTAGACCGGTGAGCTGAAGAAACCCTTGGCCGGCATCACGCCTCGCCGTTGTTCTTGCCGGTGCCGGCGGCGCGCTCGGCCAGCAGCTTGGCCCGCGCCTCCTCGATCTCGCGTTCGCGCAGGTAGTCGTCCGTCGTCCGCGGCACGGGGCGCGGGGCAGCGGCCATGGGTGCGTCGGCGTCGAACTGCACCACGACACGGCAGTCCTCGCACATCATGATGCGCTCGACTTGCTCGCCGCCGAACATCCAGTGCTTGTCGGCCAGCTTCTGGGCGATGTGCTCGATCGATCGCTTCACCCCGAAGGCCTTGCCGCAGCGGATGCAGTGGAACGGCTCTTCGCGGTTGATCTCGACCGTGCCGCGCGCCTCGTCGGTGAAGTTGAAGCGCGGCGCCAGGGTGATCACGCTCTCCGGGCAGGTGTTGCGGCACAGCCCGCACTGGACGCAGGCCTCCTCGTTGAAGCCGAGCCAGGGCCGGGACTCGTCGTCAAGCAGCGCGCCGGTCGGGCAGGCGCCGACGCAGGCCAGACAGAGCGTACAGCCGGCCGTGTCGACCTCGACCGCGCCGAAGGGCGCCCCCTGGGCCAGGGGCAGGATGTCGACCTTGCGCGGCGCTTCCTGGTGCAGGTGCCGGAGCGCCAGCATGATCCGGCTGCGCTTGCCGCCCATGGGCAGGAACCCGCCCGCCGGCGCGGCCGGGTCGGGCGCGAAGTCCCAGAGCGCCGCCTCGACCGCCTCCGGGTCCGGCTGGTCCAGAACCCGGATCCGTCCGCCGCCGTAGCCGAGGCCGTCCATGACCGTCTCTGCCAGGCCGACCTGCTGCGCCAGGCCCGAGAGCTCCTCGGCCTTGGTGGGGTCGACCAGGACCACGACACCGGCTGCCCCGTAGGCCAGCGCGGCGGCCAGGAAGTCGAGCCCGATCTGGGTCACCTCGTTGACCGCGAAGGGCAGGACCCGCCCGGGCAGACCGCGGCCAATGCGGGCGGTCAGCGCGATCACCTCGCCGCCGTGGCGGCTGTCGTGGATCAGGATCACGGGCTCCTCGCCGCCGGCCGCCTGGTAGGCCTGGAGCAGGGTGCGCAGGCGCTGGAACAGGAGGTCGCCCGCCGGGAACTGGTAGGTCGCCGCGCCGGTCGGGCAGACGCTGGCGCAGGAGCCGCAGCCGGCGCAGACGAAGGGGTCGATCTCGACGGTGTCGCCGGCCGAGCTGATCGCCGAGGTCGGGCAGACGTCGAGGCAGCGGGTGCAACCGGTCTTGCGGCTGCGCGAATGGGCGCAGAGGCCGGCGTCGAAGTGGACGTAGCGCGGCTTCTCAAACTCGCCCACCATGTCGGCGATCTGGAACAGCGCCTTCTCGACCGCCACCGGATCGCCCGGGTCCGGCCGGAAGTAGCCGTCGCGGCGCTCCTTGGCCGGGAACAGCGGCGTGCCGCCGGTCAGGTCGAGGATCAGGTCGCACTCCGAGTAGGCGTTGTCCCGCGGCGCCTCGAAGGCCAGCCGCTGACGCGACGCGGGGATCGTGGGCGCGTAGGCGTTCACGTTGACCCCGAACTTCCCCAGATGGCCCTCGGCGCGGACGATCGTGCCGCGGAACACCGGGACGTCCATCAGGCCGGGCGCCGGCACGTCCTCGGGCCGGTCGAGCAGGACGGTCACCTCCAGGCGGCCGTTCAGGCGCTTGCCTGCCTCGATCGCCACCTCGTCGCGGCCGTAGACCAGGCAGACGCCCTTGGATTCCAGGGCGACGGCCGGCGTCGGGGTGACCTCGAGGGCGGCCTCGGCGAGAAGGCCGGCGATCTTGGCGGTGGCGTCGGTCCCGCCGGCGGCCTCGGACCAGCCGCTGTTCTCGCGGATGTTGACGAAGGCGAGTTCGGCTTCGGGGTTGTCCTCCTGGGCGACTTCCGTGAACAGCGGGGCTTCCTGGGTGCAGGCGACCAGGACCGGCGCTTCGCCGGCGACGGCCTGCTGGAAGTTGCCGAGCTGCGCCCGGCACAGCTGGCTGTTCAACGCCAGCGCGCCGTCGCCGCCGGCGGCGGCGCAGGCCTTGGAAAGCTTCGCCTCGTCGAGCGGCATGGTGGCTTCGCAATCGCACACCAGCAGCGTCTTGCCGCGCATCTTCATCACGCTTCTCTCCCCGGGGGCCGCTTGCCGGCCCTGGTCTTGCTCTTGCGCCCTGATCTAGAGCGGATTCACCGGGTTTGATGGATCACCTGTGGCGATTCAGTCAAACCCGGACCTGCTCTAGGCAGGCGTTGGTATACCACAGCGCCCCCGCGGTCCAAGACTCCGTCCGTGCTGCCGCGCGTCCCGATTTTCTTGGGCCGGCGCGGCGCCGATCCTATACCCTGGCGCGGCAGGAGGGGCGGAAGGCGTGCACGACTTCATGACCACGCGGGAAGTGGCCGAGTATCTTCGCATCAAGGAGCGGCGGGTCTACGAACTTGTGCGCCAGGAGGCCATTCCCTGCACCAAGGTGACCGGCAAGTGGCTGTTCTCCCGGGAGCAGATCGACACCTGGCTGGCCGGCGGCGCCCGCGGCGAGACCGGCGCGCCCGCGGCGGCGCCGGCGGTCATCGTCGGCAGCCACGATCCTCTGCTCGACTGGGCGGTGCGGGAGTCGGGCTGCGGCCTGGCGCTGCTGGCCGGCGGCAGTCTCGACGGCCTCGCGCGCTTCGCCGAGGGCGAGGCCCAGGTTGCCGCGTTGCACCTCTTCGATCCGGACAGCGAGCGCTTCAACATCGACGCGGTCCGCCAGGCCATGCCGCCCGCCGGGCTGGTGCTGATCGAGTGGGCCTGGCGCACCCAGGGCCTGGTGCTCGCTCCCGGCAATCCGCTCGGCGTCCGCGGCCTCGCCGACCTGGCCGGGCCCGGCGGCGCCGCGCCGCGGGTCGTGAAACGGCAGGAAGGAGCAGGATCCCGGCGGCTGTTCGCCCACCTGCTGGCGTCGGCAGGCGTCGAGCCGGAGCGGTTGCGCTTCGCGACCGAGACGGCGCGCAGCGAGCTGGACCTGGGGCTGGCGATCCTCGAAGGCCGCGCCGACGCGGGCCTCGCCGTCGAAGCCGTGGCGCGGTCGCTCAAGCTCGACTTCCTGCCCTTGATGCGCGAGCGCTACGACCTGCTGATCCGGCGGCGCGACTATTTCGAAGCGCCGGTTCAGACGCTGTTCGCCTTCGCCCGCAGCGGCGCGTTCCTAGCCCGCGCCGAGCAGATGGGCGGCTACGACGTCTCCGGGCTCGGGCGGATCCAGCTCAACGGACCCTGACGCGCAGGTCCGGCCTTGCGCCGGCGCCGCCGGCCTTTATAGAGTGCGCGCCCGCGGCCGCGGCCGGCCGTGTCCGCCTGCCAGAGCCTGCGAGGGGGGTAAGATGTTCGCGAATGCCAGTATAGTTAAGCTCTTCCCGGTCCCGCTGTGGGTGCACGCCCTGCGTCCCGAAGACGCGGCGGCCGTAAACGAGAGCCTGATGCCGGCGATCGAGCGGGAACGGGCGGCGAAACCCGCGCCCGGCCCGGGCGAAACCTGGCAGACCGGCACGATGCTTCAGGAGGACCCGGCGTTCCAGCCCCTGACCGGCTTAATCCGCGAGGCCGCCGAAGCGGTGCTGCAGCACCTTAAGGCCGAGTACGACTCCTTCCGCATCACCGCGCTCTGGGCCGACGTGACGCCGCCCGGCGGCGCGCCTCAGCGCATGCAGACGCACCCCGACAACTACCTCAGCGGCATCTATTGCGCACAGGTTCCCCTCGGCGGCAGCGGTCTGGTGTTCCAGGACCCCAGGCCGCAAACCGACGGCGTGGAGCCGACGTTCTCCGAGCCCAACGCCCAAAACTCGCGCAACGCCCACATCGAGGCGCAGCCGGGCGCGCTGATCATTTTTCCCTCGAGGCTGCCGCACTCGTTCGACCGGAACGGAGGCGAAAGCGAGAGAATCAGCCTCGGCTTCACCATCATGTTCGCCGGGCGGGCGGGCGGATGAGCCGGGCGAAGGGGGAATAGAGAGGCCCGGACGGGCACGCGCGGACGGTTGGGCCCGGAAAATCCGGCGGTCACCGGGGGCGGTCACTGGTAAAGTATCGGCCGCGGTCGCCGGGCATCGGCAATTTTCCTTACAAGCATTGTTCCCACAAATGTGGTACACTTTGATTTAAGTCACATATTCAGTGACAAGAAATCGCCATAATGTCGCACCTTACTGCCGGAATGGCGAAGTAATAAGGGCGGCAGCGAAGTAGATCCCGTGTTTTGGGAAGACGCCGAGGACAAGCAGCAACTTTGCCGGTCATGTTTGCCCGTAGAAACTCGATCGCACTGTTCCCGACGAAAGTCTGGACCCACGCGCTCTCCGAGCGAGAGGCGCGCCTGGTCAACCAGGCGGTCATGACCATTATCGCCCGGGAGCGGGGCCAAGCGGGCGGCTGGCTCGGCCGGCGGGTGCTGGAGGACCTCCATACCCGGCCGCAGCTGCTGCCGCTCAGCCGCAAGATCGAAGCCGCCGCGCGGGAGATCGTCGAGGAGCTCGAGGTTGACAGCGAGAGCTTCCGTATTTCGCGCTGCTGGGCCGAGATCGAACCCAGGTGGCAGAGCGCCAACGGCCGCCGGCTCGAGCCCCACCACTTCCTGAGCGGCGTCTACGCGGTGCAGACGCCCAGCGACAGCGCGGTGGTTTTCCACGATCCGCGCATGCAGACCAACGGCGTCGATATCCGCTACAAGGCGGTGACCGAGATCAACGCGACCAGCGCCGTCGTCGGCCTCGAGAGCGGCTCGCTGATCCTGTTTCCCTCCTGGCTGCCGCGCTCGCTCCACAACGAGCACGCCGAGCGCGAGTGCATCACCCTCGGCTTCGACGTAGCGGTCCGCCCGAAGACTAGATCGGGCGGGAGCGGTTCGAGCTGACCCGCGTCACGCCCCTCCAGCACTGAGAACCAGTCCGATCCGGACGGGTCAGCCGTCGAACCAGAAGGTGTCCGCGCGGGCCCGGCCGAAGTAGGCGCCCGGCTGATAGAGGTAAGGGAAGGCTTCGGGCAGGTTGCGCAGGCGCCGACTGGCGACGACCGGCTGGAAGACCTGCCCGACGAGCCCGATGGTGAAGACCTGCTCGGCGTGGATCTCGAGCATCGCCCGCCAGGCCGCGATCCGGGCGGCCTCGTTTTCTGCCTGCGTCCAGTCCCGGTAGAGCGCGAGCAGGCGGACCGCCGACGGCAGGTCGGGCGGCTCGCCGGCCCGCCCGCCGCTCTCGGTGTGGCGGCCCCAGAGCGGCCAGTTGTTCTGCCGGTCGCTGGTCGGCGCCAGCTCGGCGGGGCTCATGGCGGCGGTCGCCAGCCCGTTCGCCAGGCCGTAGAAGATGCTGAGCGGCACCGCGCCGGTCTTGACGCGCTGCCGGAAGTTCTGCCGTCCGGTGGTCCGGATCAGCAGCTCCACGCCGACCGCCCAGAAGTCCTCGGCGATCAGCTCCAGCACGTCGACCTCGCGGGGATCGGCGTCGCCGGCCTCGACCGCCAGGGCCAGGCGGGTGCCGTCGGCCGTCAGCCGCACCCCGTCGGAATCGCGACCGGCGAGCCCCAGTCCGTCGAGCAGCCGGCCGGCCCGCTCCGGATCGTGCTCTGCCCAGGCGGCCCGCAGCGCCGGACGGTAGAGCGGGCTCGCCGGCAGGACCGTGTTGGCGCCGGGCAGGCCCAGGTCCTGGTAGACCGCGCGGTTGATCCGCCCGCGGTCGATCGCCAGCGAGAGGGCGCGCCGGAAGTCCGGCTCGCGCAGCAGGCGGCGCCATAGGGGGTCGGCGGCGTTGAGGTTCGGATAGAGCGCCAGCTGCGCGCCGCGGCCGATCGGCCAGAGCCGGACGGTCATCGCGCCGCGCGACTCGGCCTGCTTCAGCAGGGCGAAGTCGGCCAGGGCCAACCCGCGCGCCTGGAGGTCCACCGCGCCCGCCGCCGCCTGCGCCGGGATCAGGGCCTGGCGGCTGCGCGTCAGGACCACGCGGTCGATGTAGGGAAGCTGTCGGCCGCGGCCGTCGACCCGGTGGAAGTAGGGGTTGCGCTCGGCCTCGAAGCGCTGGCCCGGGATCCGGGTGCGCAGGACCCAGGGCTGCAGCGTCGGCCGTTCCGGGTTGTCGAAGCGGAAGGGGCTGTCCTCGCGGCGGAACCGCGCGACCCAGCCCGCGAGGCCCGCGTCCGTCGCCTCGGCCTCCAGCGCCGCCGGATCGCGGTAGCGAGGATGGAAGGCCTTGAGGCGGTGCGCGGGCCGGTAGATGAAGGGCGGGCGGGTCGCCGCCAGGGCCGGCAGGAAGTGGGGGTTGGCGGTCTCCCAGGTAAAGCGGACCGCGGTCTCGCCGAGCACCTCGAAGACCGGCGGGCGGCCGGAGGCGAGGAGCTCGCGGGGCGGGCCGCTCCGGCTCAGCTCCGGATGGGTCGCCACGTCTTCCCACCAGAAACGGAAATCCTCGGCGGTGAAGGGGTGGCCGTCGGACCAGCGGTGGCCCGGTCTCAGGTGCAGCGTGAAGACGCGGCCCTCATCGACCTCCACCTCGGCCAGGATATCGGGCCGCAGGCGGAAATCCTCGTCCCAGACCATCAAGCGCGCATAGCCCAACATGACCAGGTCGCGGGCGTCCCGCCCGGCGCGGGTCAGGGTGCGCAGGGTGCCGCCGTAGCGCCCTTCGCGCCAAGCTTCGCGCTGCGGCAGGTCGCGGCGGGGCAGCGCCGGCAGGCGCTCGGCCAGCGGCGGCAGCGCGCCGCCGGCGACCAGGTCGCGCAGCAGAGGCGGTTCCTCGGCGCGCCCTGGCGGCGCGGCGCCGAGGGCCAGGACGGCGAGGGCGAAGAGGGTCGGGAACCGGACCATGGCCCGAAGCCATAGCACGGGAGCAGGCGCCGCTCGCAGGGATTCAGGACCCGCCCGCGTTGGGGAAGAAGAGCTGGCGTCCGCCGACCTTGAAGGCGGCGATCTTCGCCTGGCCCTCGGGCGAGATCAGCCAGTCGATGAAGGCCTGGCCGGCCGCCGCCTTGACGTGGGGGTGGCGCTCCGAACTGACCAGGATCACGCCGTAGGGGTTGAACAGGCGCGGGTCGCCCTCGGCCAGGATCGCGAGGTCGCCCTTGTTTCGGAAGGCGGTCCAGGTTGCCCGGTCGCTCAAGAGGTAGCTGCCCTGGGCCGCGGCCGTGTTTAGGGTCGCGCCCATGCCGGAGCCGGTCTCGCGGTACCAGCCGCCGCTCTCAGCCTCGACATCGACTCCCGCTGCCCGCCAGAGGTCGCGCTCCTTCTTGTGGGTGCCGCTGTCGTCGCCGCGCGACATGAAAACGGCGCCCTGCGCGGCGATGCGC
>JAAUYK010130180.1_pt1 | contig 14692 bp, 14 predicted proteins | sample 7278021 | NCBI WGS metagenome assembly JAAUYK01 (sample SAMN14350223, study PRJNA611818) | marine sediment metagenome | isolation source: surface marine sediment (1.8m) | place: French Polynesia: Moorea | collected 2018-08
ATATCTTCCAACAACGACATTTGCCATGTTTCCATTCCCATGGCCGGCGCTGATTAATCGCTTTTTAGGTCCGCCAAATGAGGGACTCATCGCCGCGCCGTCTGTCTGTCTGTCCTTCGCTCGGAATTAGTCAGAGGACGTTTCGTGCGAGGGTAAGTCATCCAAGGTGGTGACGAAAAGAAATCAAAGAGAGGTTGTGTGAATCGTGGGCTAAATTCTTGCCGGCCCAGGAAGGCTCAGATCTTTATGGAGTCGCTGCCTGAAACTATTGTAAATTAAATTGACCGACGAAAAATCACGATTTCAATCATTGCTCGCCCACGACGCGACGCGACGTTGGTATAAACTCAGGGCAAGCCTCTGTTTCCGCATCCGTGCCCCACGGCAATTAAGATTTTATATCCTGAACGCCATTAATAGTTTTGCGGCTTTAAAAGGCGATTTTACGTATAGAACATGTTTCCGAGTCTGTTATGTAGTGATTTATGAACACGGAGAGGTCAAGAAATAGGGGAATGTTGCAACACTTAATCGCGCAACCTCTCTTTGGTCTCGGTCAGGCTTAAGTTGGGTCATGGACATGAACGAAATAAGGACATTTGTTTGGGCACGTTTTCGGTACGACGCATGAAGTGTAGTACTATAACATTTTCACTTTCGGTTCGGCCAAAAATTAAGAGAATCGTGGTAAACAAAAATATGTATTTATCGTCATTTCATGGACTTGTACGTAGGTTTTTTATCAGTAGAGTATTTGACCATCAATTGCATAATGGACAAAGATATTATTCAGATCATTTACGTACATAAGTATATGATCCACCGACACAGTAGTATACAGCATTGCATTTTATTAGCAGGAGTGCACACATATACTGTATGTGTACGTAGAGACCATCGTAAATTTAGCACCATGTGGCACGGCGGCAGGGCCAATTCCCACCACGCCCCTCCTTTCACATTCAGGCGGATTAATTTTAGTCACATTTGTAGGAGATTCCACTTGTTCTGTGTCCATTCATTGATCGAGGGGGGCACACGCGCAGCAGTATTATTCGTTCGAACTTCAACATAACACGATCATGAATTCCATTGTCGGTTGCTTTTGGTGTGCGATCGATCGATCGATCGTTCATGATATATACTATAGTAGCAATTCTACACCGGCAGCTCCCTTCCGCCGCCGGGTTGGATCCTCGTTCGGCCCCGCTCGTCGACGACGGCGGTCGCGGAAGATGACGGCGCCGAGACGAAGGTTCTCGCACCCGCCGTCGGAGGCCCGACTTCGTTCAGCGTTCGGGGATCTGGAAGCGACACGAGGACGACGTGGGAATTACGCATGGGCGTTCATTAATTTCCACGACAATTAAGGCTTAATTAAGCAGACGCTTACCGTGGTGCGACGATTGCGCCGAGTGGGCCATCTCGGAGCCGGACCGGCCGCCCCCGAGCTTCGCGTCGGCTGTCGGCGAGCTCGCCGACGCGCCGGCGGCGGCGGCGGCGGCGGCGGCGGTGGTGGTGGTGGTCTGGCTCGTCAGACGAGACTCAGTGCTACGATGAAATGAGTGAGTAGTCGAAAGAAGGGCGTTGCATTGAGCTGCTCGTTCGTTCGATCGGTGGACGGAAGAAGAGGATCGAGGAGGAGGAGAAAGAAAGATGGAAGTTGGTAGTGCGCTCAAAAAATTAAGTTAATCATGTGTGCTAGCTCGTGCGTACGTGATTGTATCAAAAGTCAGTTCCGTTTCTTGCAGGAGTGCGGCGCACACCCGGCCACATTTAGAGAAATCATCACACCAATTAATGCATGGCTGCATGGTCTGCTCACCGGTGTTGTCCAGCATCTTGAACCGCTGGATCCGCCGCCACCGGACGACGCCGAGGACGATGAAGGCGAGGAGGATGCCGACGGAGCAGATGGCGCCCGCGACGAGGCCGTGCGCGAGGGTGAGGCCGCTGCCTCCGTCCCCGCCGCCCCCACTTCCGGGCCTGAGTCACGAGCGAAAACGTGAGTCACTATATAGGGATCAATAATTAATTTTCGCCGGACTTACCCGCCGTTGCCGGCGGCGTCCTCCGTGGACACGTCGAGCAGGAGGCTGTGCAAGATGCCGATGTCGTCGGCCGGGGTGGTGCTGTGCATGATTGGGTTCTGGATCACGGCGCCGTACACGTCTCTCGGCTCGTCGTCGTCGCCGTACTCCTCGTCCCCCTCTCCGACGTCGTCCTGGCCTTCTTCCCGGTACTTGTCGCCGACGATGCGCCTGGCCTTCGCCGACGCGGCGTAGAAGCGCTTCTTGCCCAGCACCATGGCCGGCTCGTCGGTGGGCGGCGGCGACGGCCACGCGGTCGTCGTGGCCGTCGTGCTCCCGCCTCCGCCTCCGAACCTGTCCCTCCCCTGCCGCCGCTGCAGCCCCATTCTCTCCATGTAGAGCTCCCTCTCTATCTCCTGGATGTCCGCGTGCAGGCTGTTGTCTCCTGGCGCCGTCGCCACGTACTTGACCTGGCCGTCGACCTCTTCGTCGTCGTCGCTAGCTCCGCCGCCGCCCCCGGCGCTCTGGATCTCCTTCTCCCTGTCCTCCGCCTCCATCGCGGCCTGCACGGCCGACACCCTCGACCCTCGCCGCATCTTCCTCCGCCTCCTGCTCCTCAGCCCGGCCATGAACTCCTCCTTCCGCACAGGCTCGTTCCTCACCCTCTCCCTGATGCGCCTGATCGCCGTGTCCTTGTCGTCGCACTCGGCGTCGTTCGTCGGGCCGCACGGAACGAGCGTCGACATGCAGGGGGTGCAGGGGAGGCAGGAGCGGAAGTGCGGGCTCCAGAAGTGGTCCCGCCGGGTCTGGCACTCGGCGAACGGGCTCCCCTCGCCGTCGTCGTCCGCGCCCGTCATCGGGGTCGTCGTTTCGACCGCCGCCAGCGCCGTCGACAGTGCCGACGCCAGCAGCATGAACACCGACTGAGTGTTGAACTGCATTTTAGCGCGTTAGTCTCTGGATGCAGCCAGGTCCGTCTAGGTCGGCGCCAGCGTCTTGAATGACCTGCCTTCCTCCCGTCGGCGTCCGTCCGCGGATTAAGCCGGCTTCCTCTCCTCACTGCTGCGAACGCGCTCTTCCCATGGGCGTGAATGAGTGGCCGTATCGCGGCCGGCTACAACCTCCACTCCACTCCTACTCCGCCCCCGCGTCTTCGCTCTCACCCGCGCGGCTTTCTAGTAGCGCCGCCGCCGCCGCCGCCAGTGGGCCTCCCTTCCACGTACAGGAGTCAGCGGGCGCTCGTTCGCTTGGCCGCCGCGGCGTCAGCTAGGCAAGCATATCATTTCACTTCTATGCGCGCTCTCTGAGATCGAGCGATTCGTGGTAGACAATGCTCCGGGGTTAATAAGAGGCCGGGTAGCTATTCCACCGAAAAACGAGGCGGTGGCCGTGCGTGACGTGACGCAGACCCAGGAAGCTAGGAAGCAGCCAGCCAGCTCCCTCTGAGAGCCTGTCATGCACGGCGAAAGGTCGACAGATCTTCTTCTTTAATGTCAGGTTGGCTAATTTTCCTCCGGGCAAGTTTGCCGACGGCAATACCGCAGCTTATTACCGCGAACTCTGGGCTTTTTCGCCCACGCACAGGATATCCTCAGGCCGGCCGACCGACCGACCGATCGCCCTATGTACTAGTGCACTTGTTCCGCCACTCGCGCGTGCACTTTTGCAGCGAGCGATATGGGTATGCACTTGGTGCTGTCAATCCGCCCCTTCAAAGCCTGTAATTGTCACGAATTCACGGCCTTGCATGTGCACCTCGAGCAGCCAGAGGTGTGACGTCGATTGTACGTAGCAACGATTGAGGTCCAGCAGTAGGTCTTTTTTGACGTACGTCCTTTGGGCTCGGAGTTCCCCGGCAGAATGAATGAGAAAAATCTGATCCTGTCGGCTGGCCGGCGCTGCGGCGACGTTTCGACCGACAGACGAGTCGGACGGACCGTCGAAGGAAGGAAGGAAGGAAGGCGCCGTCCTCTTTTCTCTCTTTCCCCTCCTTCCATCTCGCCGCCGCTTACGTCCTCGTCCGCTGGCTGCCGAGGACAGCGAAGGGCAGAGGAGGAAGATACTACTGAGAATTGAGGGGTCTCGAAAGACTGAAACGAGGAATCCGAACCGAGGAACTTGACGCAAGATTCGAGATGCTTCCCATGCAATAAGCAGTGCTCGATTCGATTAAGAATTAGACCGCCCCCCGCACAAGAAAGCACTCGACTTACGTCGTCGGTCGGACGCATCGTGCGCGGACGCTACGAAATGGCCGGAGGCGAGCGAGCGAGCGAGCGGGCAGCTAACTGTGAGATATGTAACGTCGGCATCTAGCTACGTACTAGAAGGAGAAACGGAGTAGCGAGCGGGGCAGGTCCCATGACAATGGCAATGCAGCAGTTACAGAAAGGAAGGAAAGAGACCCGTGCGGCACTGCTGCATGGCTCGTGGGGCCCATTCATAATCTCGCCGGAGCTAGAGGCGAGAAACCGCGCGCGCTCTCCCTCCGCCTTACAGTCCAATTTTCGTAATTGCCAGTTCGAGGCGGACGAAGACTGTGAACGGCGACTTTGCTCTCTCTCTCTTTCCTGTTCTGTATTTTCGCTTGTACAACAGCTAACGCTCGGATGCAATGCTCTGCTTTTGCCTGCCAGTCAGACAGAGTCGGTCGGTCGGTTTCTGCGCAACGCCTCGAAACGAAAGCCGCCGCCGGCCGTGTTTGATCGTCCCGAGCAGAGTTTTGGGCGGCCCGCCCATGTCATAGTACGTTCGTTCGTTCATCCGTCCGAGGGAGGGAAAGGAGGCGGGACAGGCCCGGAGCGGATGACGTCAGAGGGACAAGGGGAAGGAAAAACGGCCGATCGGACGGACGGACGGACGGAGCTAGGCAGATAGAGTCGTGCGTAAGCATGTGATCCGTCCATTGATTATATCGGTCAGTCGCCGCGCCGGGCGGTGCATGTATACGCGTATAGACATGAACGCCAAAATGCATTAAAAACTGAGTAAACCAAATTGTTATGATTGAATATATATACTAGAACGTGAATGCTTTCACCGCCGCTCCAAGGTGGCGCCAGAACTCTTGATCAAGTTGATCGGCCAAGTTTTAATTGGAGTGGCTACTGTATTGTTCGCGTTTCCTGAATGCCGGCTAGCTGCCAAATTGCTATAGAGGGACAAATCCCCTTTGATGCACCTCCACTCACTTCCTCCGCCCACTCTTCTCTTCTTCTCCTCGGCCTCCTCCATGCACTAACCTGGAAATTGCCTCTCCTCTCTTCCTGTCCACGGCATCGAGTGAAAGGCCGATACGCGCGCATTACTTTATTGACCCCTTCGACTTTAAAGCCGCCGGACTGAAACGTCCGGCTTGCGGCATACCTGCGTGGGGAGTACTTGAATATGATACGCCTCTGCTATAATTAGAACCCACAGCCTCCTCGGATGTGCGTAACGCGGAAGCCGGCGGCTGTGTCCATGCATGTCGTCAAGCGTTTGCATTATTTTAAGAACTTATTATAAGCTCATATACACAGCTTTCAGCCAGAAAAGATATTATTTTCAGCCTAAAGGTCTGTTGACTCAACATTAGAGAGGTCAGGGGAGGGGAGGTTCTAGGGCCAATGGGGAGGGAGGGAATTCATGAGCTGGAGGGATTGGGTTGGGAGGGTTGGAGGGTGGTGGTAGTTCCGGGTGGGTGGGGAGTGGAAGAAAACCCAATACCGAAAGATATGAGCTTATGATAAGTGCTGAAAATAATGCTTACCAAAAGTGCGCGTAGAATAAGACAACAAAGCAGTGTGCTTTAATTTGATGCAACCTTTTCTTAGAGCTTTCCTACAAGAAGCAACCACTTGGATAACTCAACACTGAACTTGGTCAACCATGTTAAACATTTCCTTGGCCACAAGTACGCTCGATCACCGTTTGCGTAGCTAGTTACAAGCTAGCCTAATATAAGCTCGTGACACATGCAGTCAGCTGATCCGGTACATCAAGGATTTGCCTGCCAACTCAACGATCGATCTGGCTCGCTCCCGCTACTACGTCCGCCACCGCTTCCTGAGCTGCGTGCGCTACACCCCGCCTCACCTGGCGAACACGCGCACGGGCAAGCACCGGATCATGGCCGTGCTGGACACCACCGGGGTCGACTACTGGGTCCTCTTCCTGCACTCCGAGGCCAGCCTGTACCCTCAGATGATCGAGGCCAAGTACGGAGCCTCTATGATCTATGTTCATTTGGGAGGGAGGGACTATCGCGACGTGAGGGCATACAGTCTGGAAATGAGCAAGGTCTCCCTCCTGGACAAGGAGGAGGCAAGGTTAGAACAGAAATGGAGATTTGAAGGTTAGAAAGAATATACCATGAATATGAAACGTGCCTTCAGATGCGAAGAGAAGCCCAAGGAGCCGATTGACGATTGCATTCTGGAGAGCATGGCCAGCATGTTGGGCTGCTATCCCGACATCAGAGAGACTCTGCCAAATTCGACGCTCGCCGTCTGCAACCAGACGCAGTTCCAAGCCTTCTTGGACCTGACCCTCAGGCTGCGGTTCATGGACGAGGAGGGCATCACCCAACTCACCGGCTGCCTCCCACCATGCACGACTACAAACTACAACATAAAGTGCGAGGCCAGAAAAGCACCTAAAAAGCATCGATTCTGATACTTCTAATTTTGCAGAACAATTAATTCGTACACCCGGCAGCCGCCTCAGGGCTCTGGAAGCAGGAACAAGGAACTGACGGAGTGCAAAATTACCCACTTCCACATGCTACGTAACGCTTCTAACGTTTCAGTTACTCTTCACGATTGACCTGAGGAGCAGCTTCGAGGTGATCGAGCAGTACTACGTCTACGGATGGGACTCGTTCGTGCCGGACGTCGGAGGATATCTGGTAATAAAGTTGCATTTCCTTTTTAGTTTAATATGTGTGTTTCCATTCAGGGTCTCTGTCTCGGTGTGAGCATCCTATCTTTTTACGACGCCGCAGACGCCCTGGTCGGCAGACTAACTAACCGACGTTCTTAATCTAAATGTACCGAACTCTAATTGGCGTACGGTCAAGATTGCGAAATATACGTACACGTACTACAGTGCAATGCACAACGCGACGAATCACCGGCGTTGCACTCTCGCTCGATATCTCGTCAGATAAGCCGAGACCTAATGGCGGCGAAGCGAGCGAGCGAGCGAGCTGCTAATGGACGGTCTGTACGCAACAGGTTTGTATTATTTTCAGCACTATTATTGACTACAGCTTTGCAGCCTACAATGTCATTATTTTCAGCCTAATGGTCTCCCGGTAATGGGTTTCCCCCCACTCCCCACCCACCAGGAACTACCACCACCCTCCAATCCCTCCAGCTCATGAATTCCCTCCCCATTGGCCTCAGAACCCCACCTCCCCTGATCTATCTAATATTGAGTCGACAGACCTTTAGTCTGAAAATAATAACTTTTCCGGCTGAAAGTTGTGGATATGAGCTTATAATAAGCGCTGAAAATAATACAAGCCTACGTAGCGTAATCTATTGCGTTTGTTTTTGCGGTCGCGAGCGACGCAACGCAACGCGACGGCGGATTGAGGCAAAAGTGACGATCGAGATGTCCGTGGTCCTGTGTCAGCCATAATTAAGCTGGATTGGCTATGAGGAGATGTTTTACAGTGCACAGTTTTACTACTCAAACCTCCGGCCCGTGAACGCCATCCCAGAAGGCCAAACCCTCTCCTTATTAGATGTCAAATCATACATTGGTATATACCCCGCAACCCTAGACTGTCCTCAAACGTATGTGGGTAGCCGTGACACAGACAGCTATGTGGCATCTGCCGCCGTCGGGTTAAAAACGACTCGGGTTAACCGGCCTCACCTTGTTTACTGGCGTCAGCGTGATGTCGTGGTCAAGGAACTGTCCGTACTGCATGAGCATGAGGGTGTACCTCCCGTGCAGGTGGGAGACGTCGGCGTGCACCACGATCGACACGAGGCGGGGGCTGGGCAGGGCCTGTCCGGTGACGCTGCGGAAGCGGGGACGCGAGATGGCTGAAAGGGAACAATCAAAGGATATTACTATTTTCGCGAAATCGCGATTTCCAGTCCGGCCGGCCGGACGGACGGCGGGCGAACGGCTGCTGCACTTCCGGTCTGGAAATCGTGTTCTGTTGGCCTTAGAAAAGCTAGTAACAGAGAAATGCAACGCGATCGAAGCGTCGGAAACGTACGCTATACTGGCCCTAATCGAGGCCATTTCGTAGAGGATAATTTTCCTTTTTAAGTTATAGTATAGTCCAAATTGAAGTTCATAGTTTCATTCTGCAATATGAGACAATAAGGTGTCGCAATTGTTGCCCCTTAATTGTGCGCAACAGATCGGCCATTTGGCGCGCACGCACGTGCGCAGGTTCGTACTGCATTTCCCAGCAGAGATTGACGCGAATCGCCAGAGACGGACGGACGAAGCGAGAAATGGGCCGGCCGGGAACCGGTTTGACGCGACGAACAAAAGGATTTTCTTATCTACGCCGACCAACCGGGAAGTCACCAACGGATGGACGGACGGACTGAGGAAAAGAAACGAGCAGCTAAAAGTCATGGCTATGGCTTCCCCGGATAACGAATCTGTACATATACACGCAGATACGAGTAGCTAGGGCCGGGTTTAAACTGCGTACTTACCGTCGTCGTACTTTGCGGACAGAAATCTCAATAGCGGCGTGTTGCTCTTTCCGTACTGCGGCCTCTTCAGGTTGTTGCACCATCCGTTGAAGCTTCTGTACTTCCTCGTGTGGTCGCAGGGCAGCGCGCGCTCCTCCCGAGGACACGTCTCGTCCACGGGGGCCGCGGTCGAGACGACCCTCGTCACGTCGATGTTCGTCAGGCCGTCCGCGAAGTCGTCGATGTTGACGTTGATGCGGTTGCCCGCAACCTGGCGCTTGATGCGGTTGTTCTCTGGCCTTTAAACGGAGAGGAGGAAGCTCTTAGCTTGACCCTCACACATACGTACATATCTATCGTCCATCTCTCAGAAGATGAGAAAGGTCAGCTGGAAAGGTCAACTTACTCCTGCAGCGAGTTGATAAACACCCTCGAGGTGTATTCGAGCAGCAGCGACGTGTTGGAGAGGACCAAGGCGGCGCGGTTCGGCCTCGAGAAGGCGAACGCGGTGCCCAGGGGGCTCTGGGAGTCGGCACCCATGCCTAAAAGAAATCACAATACCCATGCATGGAGAACGTTTAAGAGATTAGGTTTTGCCTTACTGTTTTCCCAAAGGGCGAACTCGACCTTCCTCCTCTGCGCGAGCCCCTCGGTGCCCTTCTCCAATGTTTGGATGAGTATGGCCTCTGGGACCTGCAGCGCCGGCGTGTCCGTCTTCCAGAACTCGAGATCCACCGAGGGGAAGACGTCGCAGTCGACGGGGGAGTTGCTGGAATGGATATCCAATCATAGTCCTTGCTAGATTCATTCTGAGCTATGAAGCTGGAACATGCTAGGCACCGCATGCATTCTTAGTCTCGCTAGGCAACAGCTAGTCTCTAGGTAGCGTGCAGAGTAGGCCTTCCTGACCGCCAGTCATTTCTCTTGTCATTTTTTGCGCTGTCCAAGGGATCGAGGCGCGTGTGTGCGCGCGCGAGCGAGCGTTGTCAGGCCCTCCCTTCCTTCCTTCCGTCTTTCTTTCTTTCTTTCTTTCTTTCCTCCGCCCACTACCTACCTGTTGCATGTAAGCGAGCGAGCGAGTGGCCGCACCGCAGCAGCTAGACTATTGACCCCGACCGGACCGTCCATCCAAACCCTTTGCGCAAAAGGCTATCTGCGTCCGCCATCGCTCACTCAGCAGTCAGACAGACAGACGGTCGGACGCACGCACGCACGCCTAAAGTGACATTGCAATTTACTCTGGAATGCGGACGGACAGCTAGGGTGGACAGACGGTCCTTGCAAATTGTCATGGAATTTGCTCACCGCAAATCAATGCATTGGTTAGATACAAAAAGCGCTGTTCCTCCTTTTTTGTTCGAGCTATACGTATATAGCAACTCAATTGTGCTTTTTCCTCGTCAAAGCAGCTTTGGCATTCCATCGCCTGCCGTTTCCAACACCCCCGCCTCCCTCCCTCCCTCCATCTCTCTTTCTGTTTCGCGTCGTTCGACAATGGCAGCAGCGAGGGCGGATCTGTCGGTCGGTCGGTCGGTCGTTCGGACGTGCGCTATCAGCAGGCATATCTCGAATAGCCAGCCAGCCACGGCCGTTTTCAGTTTTTCTAGGTCAACTTTTCAAGGAAGCCACGAAGGGACGCGCGGACGTATAGCGAGAGACGAAACTGAAGCGAACACAGTGGTCTAGCAAAGGGAATACGTTTTCGTGAAAACAACTTTAACTTCGTTGCCATGGATTGAATTTAAGGTCCAAATAACACTGCTGCCTATAGCAGGAGCAGCACGTTGTGTCCTTCGCTCGATCGCTCGCGAAACTCGCGGCTTCGTTGCAATTACTGGGCCTTGGGCAATGCCGGCTTCCAACTACGTGCTGCTATGAGAGATTGAGGTCGACTAAGCGAGAGAGCGAGGTAGGCACCAACGAACGAGCAACGAACGAACGAACGAACGCACTCCTTCCTCGGAAGCCTAACTGCCGGCTCCATTACGACCTGCTAAGCACCACAATAAACTCAACGAAGAGTCAAGGTCCGTTGGAGCCCATAGCGAGCGAGAATCGACTATCTCAAGTTTTATGAGGGTGTTGGCGCGATATCCTGCGTACATGCGTCCGTCCGTCCGACCGACTGACCGTCAGGCCGGCTGTTAGGCCTTCGCGTGTCATCCCACGTATAAGGTAGGCCTAACTAACGCCACCGTCAGTCCGTCCGTCGCATATTTGGAGTGAAGGGAATGAAGCGAAGGAGCTGGTCCCTGTTCAGTCAGGAATGCATCCAACGAATCCTTTTTTCTCACGCGCCGACGCTAAATGGAAGAACGTACGTACGTACATGCAGCCGACGGACGGACGGACGAGAAATTATTGCCTGTCTGTCGGAATGCGTGTCTGTCTGTCTGTCTGCCTTGAAGAGACGCGCTCGCAACACGAGGACATGCGATTGGTTTGATGGACTAATCAGCTAGCTTGCACTTACAGGTAGGGGTCGCTCCGGATGAAGGCCTCCGGCTGCACCTGGAACACGGCCTCCATGTTGGCGCAGATGATGCCGCCCATCGACACCTTGCGAATCTCTTGGAGCTGGTCTGCAAAAACGGAAATATTCATTGGTTATAAAGAAAGGCCTCGCGTGTGAAATATAAACGGCGCGAATTTTTCCTTGCGCAAGTGAGACAAATCGCTCGCCGCTGCATGCATTGGACGTGCTTGCTGCATCCAGCAGGAGGCGATAAAAATGTCCCGGCCGCCTCGTGCAATTCCCACGGATTGAAAATGAATTCGGAGATGGAGAAAAAATGGAATTGGAAGGCCGGCCGTCGTCGTCTACGCAAGTGTGATGGCCACTTTCTTTCTTGTTTCTTCCGGCTTTAATTTCAAGCCGCCGTCCGGCAAACAAGAAACAACAAAAATATTTACGGCGTCGTAAACAAAGAGGCCTATTATGAAGGGCCTGCTGGCCGGCCGACTCTCATAAATTAAAAGGCTCTGCCTTCCTTCCTACCTTTGCTTAGGGCCGACGGCGGGATGTTGTTCTCGTACCAGAACCTGTCGCCCTTCTTCAAGATCTCGAACTGCTGTCCGAGCAGGCATCCGAAGGTGGGCCCGACGACGGCGCCCGACAGAGGCCTCTCCGCCAGCCCGCCGATGAACAGGTCGATGTCATCGACGGAGGCGTAGTGCTCGCTCAAGACGCTGATCACGTCCATGTCGATGGTGTTGCCGAGGTCGTAGAATGTGGCGGCGGGGGCGAGGCCGCAGGAGCGCCGGACCTGCGCGTAGGTGGGGAGGCCGTGGTCGCGGCCGCGGTGGATCACGTTGGCGGCACGGTCACGATTAAGGTCTGATAACAAAGATATTTATTTTAGTTGGCCGTTTAAATAGGAACTTTTTTTTGCCCGAGCACTTACACATCTTTACGCTGTCCGCCATCCGCATGTCCAGCCTCTGGGCCGGGCTCAGCGTCAGGCCGAGCATGATCTCCTGCACGAGGCCGGGGTCGTGGGCGTCGAACGGAGCCCAGAACGTGCTGTTGGTGGAGACCTCAGCCGTAAGGGTGCCGTCCTAAAGTTGGAAAAATTAACATTGAGCTCATGCACTGAAACGTCTTACTTGCACTTACCGATCCAACGTATTTGATTGTAGGTGGCATGAGCGACATGACAAACGGCAAGATGGCGTTAGCAACACTGTTGATGGCGCTGACGGGCAGGTCGTCGTTGTAGCCCATGTGGTAGCCGCTCCGCTTCGGGCGCAGGTGGAACGTCTCCACGAGCAGGTCTCCGAGCAGGGCCGGCAGGAACTCGTTGTAGGTGATGTGCTGCACCTCGGCGCCGACCACCCGCCTCGCCTCCTGGTAGAGCGTCTCCTCGTCCCAGTGCGGGTTCACCTCGGCCAACTTGGACGCGATCCGGTTGTGCTCCCGGGCGAACAGCGTGTGCAGAGAGGCGAGGCCGGCGTTGTGGTTCACCCGCTCGTCGCCCGACCGGAAGCACAAAGAGTTGCGGTTTGCGGACGCCCGGCAGTTGGGGTTGTGCGGGTCCTGAGGGAGGACGCGGCCCGGGTCGAGCCTCAGTCTGCCGCCCTCAAGCAGCCTCAGGTCCTCGGAGGACTTGGGCGTGGATCCGTAGACGGCGCTCGCGTCGAGGAACGACGTCGCGAAGTTCATCTGCTCCCGGGGTCCGAGTGCGCATCCGGGCTTCAGTCCGATGGCGGACCGGACGTACTCCTGGCAGAAGGTGGTCGTCTCCGAGTGCGTCGTCGCGGGGAAGCACTCCATGGGGTTCTCCTTCCTGAACATTGCGTCGCAACACTGCTCGTAGCCCGAAAGAGGCAACGTGTAGCTGATGTCGTGCGCGACGAACTCGCCCCAGACGGCGGCCAAAGCCGTCAAGTGGTCGTGACTACCCGACGGGTCTTGGTGGTCGGGGCTGAGCCTAGCGCCGAAGAGGCCCCTGGAGAGGCTCAATGCGTCGGGCAAGTGGGCCCCGGTGGACGAGATGGTCCTCGGCGTGCCCACCCCGTCGTCGTACTGCGGCGGCATCGCCCTCAGGTACGCCGCGCCCGTCACACCGAACATCGGGTACTTGACATTGTTGCACTCGCCGTTCGGAGTGCGGTACTTCTGGGGGAAGCAGAAGGCAGCCTCAACGTCGGGACAGATCTCAGAGAGCATCGTGTCCTTAATGGGGACGCTCTCCACGCTTCTGGAGACTTGACCAACACCCAACGAGTACCTGTAAAAAAGTGAATACTAGAATGTTTTCTGGCACATGCAATTACGTATATTACTACAGGCTTACTCTTTTGCCAATAGCCTGGTGACCTCCTCGATGAGCAGGGCGGCCATGGTCACGTTCCGGGTCGCCTTCTTAGGTAGCGGCTTTATCCGACCTGAAATCATAGAGTGTAATTAGTCGACAGTTTTCCCGTTATATATTATCGAATCATGTTCGGTCGGTCAGCTGCCTTTGACAACTTAAATCGCCAACCGCCCGGCCGGCAATTAATGACTGATAATTGCCCCGAGTAGTAATTGCCGGCGAAGTACGACGATATTTCATGCGATAGCCGGTCGATCGATCGATGGCGCCATCTGCGAGTACAACACTTAATTCCCCTGACGGAAATCAATTCTTCGCCAATCTGAAACGGCCCTCCATGCAACGAACGCTTTGGCGAACGAGGCTTCGAAGGTTCCCGACTTGGCACCGGGCAAGAATTTCACCTCGACCGACCGACCGACCGAGCTACGAGGGCAGTACGCGAGCGAGCAACACGGAAGGCGCCACCATGTCGCGACGCGACGCGACGCGACGCGGACGAAAGGCAACAGCTAGGGCATAATGCCTCCGTATCCGCGCATAATCGCCGCCCTATACAGACGCTGACCGCAGCTCACAGTGGACTGCCGAGGGTCCAATTCCAAACCAAAAAACCCTAATCTCACAGTGAGGGGACAGGCAGGAGTTCATTTTCGTACTCCGTCCGGCCCACACCAAAAAAACCATAATCTGCTGGCTTATGGGGCCCACGGATTAGGCCCACCTTGTGAAGAATGTTAATCTATCTTGCGGCCTGCCTGCGTACGATATGGGAATATACCGCGGCCGGCCGGCCGGTCCTTCCGGGGCAAAAGCCGGCCGGTCAGCAGCATTCGCGTGATGGGCATCATAAAGGAAGGAAGGAAGGGGGCCTAGCTAGCCGGCTCAAAAAGCGCCTCCTTCCGTCACAGATTACGATGCAGCTAGGTACGTACTGCGCAGCAAGGTTGTTGCTGGCTGTCAGCCAGGGCACAAAAGGGAATTGAATGTACCGTGCAAGAATGAACCTCAGGGCGGACGGTGGAGGAAATAATTTTCGCCGTTTCCCCCTATCAGCGCCGGAAAATCGGCCGCCATGAGGACGGAGGAAAGAGCGTCGACAAAATAATGCTTGAAGTTTCTTTGTAGTCAATTTAATTAGAATGAATCTAGTAGCACATAGTATATCTTGAACATTTGATTTTGATGGCTAAAC
>JAAUYK010079228.1_pt1 | contig 14691 bp, 15 predicted proteins | sample 7278021 | NCBI WGS metagenome assembly JAAUYK01 (sample SAMN14350223, study PRJNA611818) | marine sediment metagenome | isolation source: surface marine sediment (1.8m) | place: French Polynesia: Moorea | collected 2018-08
ACCCCGCATAAAGTTCGCTGCATTGAGCGTTGCAACGATCTCGTCCTGCCCGGCTCCTTCATCCGCAAGTCTCATTACGGTTGGCCAAGCCGAAACGACCAGTTGAGGAATACGAGCCAGCGACGTATACAGGCCCTCGGCGATGGCAACGGGAAGCTGCTCGGCCTCCGGCGCAAGACCATCCCCTTCAAATGGCAGCACGACGATAGCCGGCTGGACATCGATCGGGTCCGTGTCGAGGATGTTCTCGACGATGAAGAACGCAACGGCCACCGCGAGAATGACCATGACGATCCGGTCCCAACGCTTTGCCAAGGCGAGGTTGGCCGCGCCTGGCTCGATATCGCCCTCGTCCCTGCGGATTCCCTCGGGAGTCCACTCGAACACCCACGCAAGAACGACAACCGGTATGAATCCAACTGCAAAACCGACTACGACGAAGCGAACCGCCTCATCGCCGAAGCCAAACGCCGGGAAGATGGTCTCGACGACCTGCACAACGAGCCACGCCAATACGATATAACCCGCAGCGACGCGGATAACATTACGACGCTTGAGCTCGTCGAAAAGAGACATTGATCCCCCTAGTCGCAGTCACCCTCAAAGAAATCGCAGATGACGGGGCGAAATGCATCCATGTCCACGAGGAACGAATCGTGGCCGCGGATGCAGTCGAGTTCGATAAAGCGCGTATCCAGGCAAACGGCGGCCAGCCCGGCGGCCAGCTCCTGTTGTTGATGCAACGGAAACAAAATATCGGTGGTCACGCCAATGACCAGTGCCCGTTGCAAGTCGAGCCGTTTGAAACCGGACTCGAGCGACCCGCCGTGCTCGGCCAGGTCGAAAAGGTCCGATGCCCGCGAAAGGTACAGGTAGCAATTCGGATCGAAACCGCCGCTGAACTTGTTGGCGTGATTCTCGAGGTACGACTCGACAGAGAATCGAACACCGAACGGGTCGTTGACCGTTTCATCAGTTGCCGTCGTGCGCTGCCGCCCGAACCGTTGTATCCACTCCTCGGGCGACCGATAGGTCATCATGCCAAGCTTGCGGGCGAGGCGCTGCCCGATCAGCGGCGGGTCGTCGACGTCATAGTTGCCGCCGTCCCACTTGGGATCGGAGCGGATGATCTCGCGTTGCAGCGACCGGACGGCGATCGAGAACGGTTCGGCTCGGGTCGCCGAAGAAATCGAAATGAAATTTCGCGCCGCGCCGGGGTGGTTGACGCAGTAGGCCAGTCCGCTCATGCCACCCATCGAGCAGCCGATGACCGTGTGCAACTGCTCGATTCCGAGCTGGCAAACGACCTGGTAGGCCGCCTCGGCGATGTCTTCGAGCGTGAGCACCGGAAAGCTCAACCGATACATTTCACCAGTCGCCGGGTCGATTGACGCAGGTCCTGTCGAGCCGAAGCAGCTCCCCAGCGAGTTCACGCAAATAATGTGGAACTGGTCCGAGTCGAGCGGCAAACCGGGACCGATCATGTCTTCCCACCAGCCGTCCGACGGGTCCTCCGCCGACGACGAGGCATGCGCCGACGGTGACAGGCCAGAGAAGATCAGGATTGCGTTGCTGCGCTCAGCATCGAGTTCGCCCCAGGTCTCGTAAGCCATCGTAGGCGACTCGATGCAGCCGGCGCGATGCATCGTGAACTGCCCGTCCAGGGTTATTGCTTTTGTGGCGGGTCCCATGTGGTTGTTATAGCACGCTTTTCTATTTTTTGACGCGCTTCATCAGGCGCTTGCGGCGCCGCTCCTGACGGGGCGTCAGCTTGTTGCGCCTGCCCTTGTACGGGTTTTCGCTGGACTTGAACTGCAAGCGAACGGGTGTCCCGCGCAGCTTGAAGACTTTGCGGAAATGGTTGATAAGGTAGCGCCGGTACGACTCGGGCACACGGTCAGTCTGATTGCCGTGAATGACGATAACCGGCGGATTACGCCCGCCCTGGTGCGCATAACGCAGCTTGATGCGCCGGCCGCGAACCAGTGGCGGCGGGTGGGCCGTGACCGCACTCTCGAGCGCACGCGTCAGTTCCGTCGTCGGCATGTCGATAACCGCAGCCTTGAACGCGCGCTCCACGGCGGGCAACACGTCGCCGACCGCGGTGCCGTGCAGTGCTGAAATCGTGATTCGCTCGGCAAAATCGAGAAACGGCAGCCGCCGGTCGAGCTGGTCGCGGACTTGCTTGCGTTGCTCCGCCGAGATGCCGTCCCACTTGTTGGTGACGATGACGAGCGAGCGACCGCGCTCCAGCACGAGTCCCAACAGGCTGACGTCCTGCTCGGTCACGCCTTCATGGGCATCGAGCACGGCAATGACGACTTCCGCCCGGTCGATGGCCTGCAGCGCCTTGACGATGCTGAACTTCTCAATGACCTCGTGCACCTTCGACTTGCGCCGGATGCCGGCCGTATCGATCAGTTCGTACTTGCGGTCGTTTTTCTCGAAAGGCACCGACACGCTGTCACGCGTCGTGCCCGGCATATCGTAGACGACGAGGCGGTCCTCGCCGATGAGGCGATTGATCAGCGTCGACTTGCCAACATTGGGGCGCCCGACGACGGCGATACGCAGCGCGTGCTCGTCGTCGTCATACGACGGGACGGGCTCTTCCTCGTCAGGCTCGAACTCCTCGAGCACGGCATCCATGAGCGCATTGATACGGTCGCCATGAGCGGCCGACACGACGACGGGCTCGCCCAGGCCAAGCGCATGGAACTCGCTGCCCGCGATGTTGCTGTCGAGGCCCTCGCCCTTGTTCACGACGAGCCAGGTCTTCTTGCCGTTCCGGCGCGCGAGATCCGCAACATGCTCATCGGCGGCCGAGACGCCCTCACGAGCATCGACCAGGATTAACGCAACGTCGGCTTCCCCGAGGGCGCGCACGGTCTGCTCGACCATCGCCTCGTTGATGCCTTCCTCACCGCCGGCGACACCGCCTGTGTCGATGACAATGTATGGCACGGGCCCTAGACGGCCAAAGCCATACTGGCGATCGCGCGTGAGGCCCGGGTAATCGGCTACGAGCGCATCACGCGAGCGCGTGAGGCGATTGAATAACGTCGACTTGCCGACATTGGGTCGACCAACCAGGGCAATGACGGGAAGCATCGAAGAGCACCAGGTCGTTCAGGTCAGGCTTCTTCGTCGGCAACTGGCGGCGCGTTGCCCGGTGTGGCGGGCTGCTGGATAACGTAGGCCGAAACCTTGCCGTCGTCGCTCTGAACGAACAGCCGGTTACCGACGACGACGGGCTCAACCGAGATCGCCTTGCTGCCAGCGCGGACACGGGCCACCGGGTCCCCGTCGAAGTTGCTGAAAAAGTGCAGGTAGCCCTCGAGATCGCCCACGACCACGGTCGTCAGGTACGAGATCGGCACCGTCGGCTCGCGGCGCAGCAGCGAACCCTGGCGCCAGCTCTCGTCACCGTTGCGTCGCGTCAGCGCGATGACAATGCCGTCTTCGTCGACCGTGTACAAATTGTTCCAGTCGGCCGACACCCCGGCATAACTGGACACATCCCGTGACCACATCACCTGCCCGGACTCTGCCGCGATTGCCGCGAGGTTGCCCTGGTAGCCCACGGCGTAGACGTCCGCGCCAACGGCGCTGATCAACCCATCAATGTCTGACAGCCGCTCGAGATCCGACCGGCCTGTCGGCGGCGATAGCAGCGACTCCCACTCGCGATCGCCCGAGGCGATGTTCACGGCAACCAGCCGGCCGTTGTCGAAGCCGGCGATGACCGACGTTCCGACCGTCACGGGTGGCGACGAGCCGCGCATCGTCAGGTCAGGCGTCGACTGTTCGACGATCCAGCGACTGCTGCCATCGAACGCGGACAGTGCCCGCAACCGGTTGTCGATGGTCAGCACCATGACCGTATCGTCTTCGACGATCGGCCGTGCGAGCGTCTCGCCTCTGAGGTTCGCGCGCCACATTTCTTCGCCCGAATCGGCATTCAGTGCGACCAGGTACCCGTTCGAGGCGCCGACAACTACGAGGCCTTCACCAACGCCGGGGCCGGCCGAAAGCGCCATGTCGAGTTCTGTGCGCCAGGTCGTTCTGCCAGACGCCGGATCCAGCGCCACAACGTTGCCGTCCCGGCTCGCGGCGTAAAGCCGGCTGCCGTCACCGGCAGGCTGCAGCGCAACGCGCAGGAATTCCGAGCTGCCGCCTACCTTCGTGCTCCACAGGCGTTGCACTTTGATCTTGGTCTCGATATCGACCAGCTTGACCGGCTCAAGCTCTTCTTCGTCGCCGCCGAACATGCCACAGGCCGACAGCGCCAGCGTGGCGAGCACAAGCGACAGGCTTCGCGTCACGAGTTTCACTCGGATGCCCCGGCCTCTTCGTCCGCCGCCGGCGATGCGAGCTCCTCAGCAGCCTCTTCGAGTACTTCTTCAGCAGCGGTCTCAGCGCTATCCTCGCCCGCGTCTTCAGCCGGTGTGTCAGTCGCCTCGACGGGCAGTGGTGCCGCCGATTCTTCCGGCAGGTCAAGCAACTTCATCTGCACGAGCCCCCGGTTTACCGACTGGGTGGTATCCGCCAGCGCTTCTTCATAAGCCGTTCGAGCCTCCTCGACATTGCCGAGGGCCGTGTGGGCGTCACCTCTCGCCTCTGCGTAGAGACCGGCGAACCCCGGGTTGCTCTGCTCGGCCAGCAGGTCGAGTACTTCCTGCGGCTTGTCCTGGTACAGCAGGATCCGCGCAAGCCTGACGCGGCCGACGTGCTTCAGCGCGCCGTTGCCGCTCATGGCAAGCAACTCACGCAAGGCGTCGGCAGCGTCCTGGTCGCGGTTCTGGTCCATGTACATGCGCGCCATCACGAGCCGGGACTGTGCCGCGTAGGCGGTATTCGCGTAATTGCTGTACAGCTCGTTGGCCACGGGCAGTGCAGCGTCGACGTCACCATCGACCACATGACCCGCCAGCGTCTCGAACATGTCCGATGCCTGCAGTTCGGCTTCGAGCTTGCTGCTCTTGTGGTAGTTGAAACCCAACATCAGGCCCACCGCAATGACGATGCCGGCAATCACGTAGCGACCGTACTCGGCCCACCACGCTTTCATCTCTTCAATTTGTTCTTTCTCTGACTGTAAATCGTCCACGAACTATGCCTTTCCTAACAGCCCGACCAACCTGGCCGGCAATTCTTCGAACGCCACACTGCTTTGTTCCGCAGTGCTGCGCAATGGTTTCAGTCCCGCGCGCCCTTCGGCGATTTCCTGCTCGCCCAGGATCAGCGCGTATTCCGCGTTGCTTTTGTCGGCACGCTTCAGCTGCGACTTGAAGCTGCCGCCGCCGAGATTGAGCTCTACCCGGATGTCGGACACCTCGTCGCGCAAACGCTCGGCGAGCGCGAAAGCCGTCTCGAGCGTGTTGTCGCCCACCGCGACGACGTAAACGTCGGCATCCGCAGGCGGCGCCTCTCCGCCACAAGCGTCATACAGTGCAACCAGCCGCTCGATGCCCATGGCCCAGCCGATTGCAGGTGTCGGCCGTCCGCCAAGTTTCTCGACCAGTCCGTCATAACGACCGCCCGAGCAGACCGCGCCTTGCGATCCCAGCGCATCGGTGACCCACTCGAAAACCGTGCGACTGTAATAGTCGAGACCGCGTACCAGCCGCGGGTTGACCGTGTAAGCAACGCCCGCCGCGTCGAGCAGCGCCTTAAGTGCTTGAAAATGCTCGGCAGATTCCTCATCGAGGAAATCAATCATGACTGGTGCTGCTGCCACGATGTCCTGCATTTCCGGGTTCTTGCTATCCAGGATCCGCAACGGATTCTGGTCAAGCCGGCGAATACTATCCTCATCAAGCTGACTTTTCACGCCGGAAAAGTACTCCACGAGGGTTTCCCGATAGCGTGTCCGCGACTCTGCAGTGCCCAGGGAGTTGATCTCGAGCGTCAGGCGGGACAGGCCCAGGGCCTGCCACATGCGGGCGCACATGATGATGAGCTCCGCGTCGACATCCGGGCCCTCGAAGCCGAGCGCCTCAACATCAAACTGGTAAAACTGGCGGTACCGGCCTTTCTGGGGTTTCTCGTAGCGGAACATCGGACCCGACGTCCAGAGCTTCTGCCGCTGGTTGTGCAGCATCCCGTTCGTAATGCCCGCACGCACGACGCTCGCGGTCGCCTCGGGCCGCAGTGTCAGGCTCTCCCCGTTACGATCGTCGAAGGTATACATCTCCTTCTCGACGATATCGGTGACCTCCCCGATCGAGCGGCGGAACAGCTCGGTGTGTTCGAGCAGCGGTAGCCGAATTTCCTCGTAGCCGTAAGACTGCACGATGTCGCGTACAACGGTTTCGAGATAACGCCACGTGCCGGACACCTCCGGCAGAATGTCGTTCATTCCGCGAATGGCTCTGGGTTTCACGGCGGTCATCAGGGGGTCATGATCGTCAGGCGCGCCATGCGGCTGCCGGGATTCGACGATGAAAGCGGATAATCTCCGCCATCTACGCGGACCGTGACGTTGTCGACATTGCCGAACAGGACAGCAAACGGGGCCACACCGGACAACTCGACCGTATCGCCCGCGCGGCCCATCGAGAACATGAGACGCCGTCCGGTCGCGTCGGATATTTCGGTCCAGCAATCGCCGCTGAATGCCAGCGAGAGTGCCGTTTCGCCATCGGCAACGGGTTGCGAGCGAGACTCAGTCTCGGGCCGCGTGACCGCCGGCTCCGGCTGGGTAACGCTCTGCATCGGCTCGGCGACACTGCCTCGTGGCATCTCTTCGCCCACCGGGGCAGGCTCAGCCGGCGCTGGGGCCGGGGCCTCCTGTTCGCTCGAATAAATGGCGAACCACCAATACGACGCCGCTACCACCAGGATGACGATGATCACGGCGATCCAGGGCCCCGGTGAGACTTCATTCCGCATACGCCGGCGGGCGACGACGACCGGTGGCAGAGCGTCCTGCCGCGTCATCTTGTAATAGTCTTCGAGAACATCGTCGGGATCGATACCCACGATTTCCGCATATTTGCGCAGGTGTCCTTTCGCGAAGACCGGTGCGCCGAGCTCATCGAACTCGTTGCGTTCGAGGCCCCGCACCTTGGCCTCGTCGAGGTGCAGTTCCTTGGCGATATCGAGAACGCTGATTTGCTGCTCGCGGCGCGCCTCGGCAAGACGCTCACCGCCGCGCGGACCCTGTGGCTCTGCCGCCTCCTGGTCCTGGTCTTCGACCGGTTTGTCTTGCTTGTCGCTCATACTTAACTGGATTCCAGGATGCTACGCGCCTCGGGCGACTCCGGAAATTCGCGCAGAATCTGGTTCGCGTAATCCGTTCGGGCGCGCTCGTCGCCAAGCTCTTCCTCAATGCGCACGCCCAGCAGCAATACTCCGGAACTCGGCGCGTTCGTGCTCAAGAAGCGCTGCAGGAATGCCCGCGCGCTCATGTAGTCCTTCGTCGTGTACTTCAGCAGGCTCAGCTGTATCAGGGCCTCGCCATAGTCGCCCTTGCGCTGCAGCGCGTCCCGGAAATACTGCTCCGCAATCTCGGCGTCAGGCTTCTGCATCATGCAGACGCCGGCATTCGTCATGGTGATATAGGAGTTATCGTTTTCCGGCACCCGGATCGCGCGATCGAAGTGCTTGCGTGCATTGTCGTAGTCGTCTTGCTTGCAGAGAAACACGGCATAAGCGTTTTGCACGTTGAAGTCACGGGGCGCCATGCGGACCGCTTCCTCGTAAGACTCGGTTGCCAGTCGCAGGTTGTCGAGGTTCTCGTAGACTAACGCCAGCGTGTAGTGCGTAACCGCATTCTTCGGGTTCAGTTCTATCGACAACAAGAGCCGGTCCCTCGCGCGCTCGAAGTTGCCGCTGCGCAGGTACTGGGCGCCAAGCTGGTAGTTGAGCGCCGCGGCGTCTTCCTCGTCCGCTTCGGCGTCCGCCGATGTCGTGGTCGTCGTCGTTACGCAGCCGCTCAACAAAGCACCGGCCGCGATGATTGCCAACAGTATTTCGCTCTTTTTCATGCTGTTGCCATCCTTCGTCGCTTTTCGCTCAGTCTGTTCCGCACCCGGTCGCTCACTTTACCAGCCAATTGGCCGCATGCCGCATCGATATCCTCACCACGCGTCTTGCGGATGGTCGTCACGATGCCCCGGTCACGCAGCCGGTTCTGGAATGTAACGATCCTGCCCGCCGGTGAGCGCTGGAATTCGTTGCCGCTGAACGGGTTGAAGGGGATCAGGTTGACCTTGGCGGGTTTGCCATCCAGCAGTTCGAACAGCTGGTCGGCATGTTCCAGGTGATCGTTGACACCGTCCAGCATCACGTATTCGAAGGTGATGTAGCGATTCCGGCGCTTGGCCGCATAGCGCCAGCAGGCGTCGAGTAGCCCGGCGATCGGGTGCATCTTGTTGATCGGCACCAGCCGATCCCGCAAGTCGTCGTTGGGCGCGTGCAGCGACACCGCGAGCGACACGTTGCATTCGTCGCCCAACCGCTCGATGGTCGGCACCAGGCCACTGGTGCTCACGGTCACGCGGCGCCGTGAAATGCCGTAGGCCAGGTCCGAAATCAGGATGTCGATCGCCGGCACCACGTTGCGGTAGTTTGCCAGCGGCTCGCCCATTCCCATGAAAACGACATTGGTCACCGCATAGTCCTGGGCGTCGTTGTCGCGCCGCGGCAACACGCTGTTGGCATGCCAGACCTGGCCGATGATCTCGGCCGCGCTCAGGTTGCGATTGAAGCCCTGCGCCCCGGTCGCACAGAACGCGCAGTCCAGTGCACATCCCACCTGCGACGAGATGCACAGCGTGCCGCGATCGGTTTCGGGTATGAAAACGGCCTCGACCGCCTGGCCGAAGCCACTTTCGAACAACCACTTGACGGTGCCATCAGTCGAGTCGTGCTGAGACAGCACCTGCGGCAGAGCGATCTCGGTTTCGTCTTTGAGCTTCTGCCGCAGCGACTTCGACAGGTCGGTCATATCATCGAAGTCGGTGACGCCACGCTGGTAAACCCAGCGCATGAGCTGGCGGGCATGGAAGGGCTTTTCACCGAGTTTGGTGAACAGCGCTTCGAGCTCGCCTTGCGGCATGCCCAGCAGGTTGATGGCGTCGGCCGGCAAAGGTGTCTCCTACCGCGTACGCGGGCAGACGCCGTCGTCGCCAAAGAAGAACGCAATCTCGACCTTGGCGGTGTCGGGTCCGTCGGAACCGTGCACGACATTTTCCTCGATGCTGGCCGCAAAGTCGGCGCGAATCGTGCCCGGGTCCGCATCGGCCGGGTTAGTCGCACCCATGATCTCGCGATTCTTCGCGATGGCATCTTCGCCCTGTAGCGCCTGCACGACGACCGGTCCTGACGTCATGTAGCTGACGAGGTCATTGAAAAACGGGCGTTCCTTGTGCACGGCATAGAATCCCTGTGCCTGCTCGGTCGTGAGGTGCATCATCCGCGCCGCGACGATCTCCAGGCCCGCTTTCTCGAAGCGGCTGTAAATTTCGCCAATCAGGTTCTTCTGTACGCCATCCGGCTTGATGATGGAAAGCGTCTGCTCGACGGCCATAGTGTTTCCTTTGTGTTGGAGCGCCCGGGGCGCGGTTCAATTAGCAGATCCCGCCCGGCGATAGCCCGGCAGGATTAGGACGTAAACAATTAATTTTACTTCAGATGTTGAAGCTTTCGCCACAGCCGCATTCGCCCGTGACGTTCGGATTCTTGAAGCTGAATGCCTCGTTGAGGCCGTTCTTGATGAAATCGACCTCGGTGCCGTCGATCAGCTTCAGGGCCTCAGGGTCGACGACGATCTTGATGCCGCGGTTCTCGAATACGACGTCGTCGCCCTCGATCGAGTCGGCGTAATTGACCACGTAGGAATAGCCGGAGCAGCCGGTCGGCTTCACACCGACGCGCAGCCCCACTCCACGGCCACGCTTTTCGAGGTAGGAGCTCACGCGCTCGGCTGCCGATTCCGTTAACGAAATTGCCATGTTATTCAGTCTCAGTAATGACGCGCCCAAGCGACCGGATCGCATCTTCAAGGACGAGTATACGTCCAGTCTTCTCCACCGGTACAGAGAGACTTTGCATAAGGTCGGACGCCGGGAATTCAAGGAGTTCGACCGCGTCACGGCCCTCGAGTTCGGCGCACGCCGCCTCGGCCGCCGCGATCAGGTGAGGACAGCCGTAGGCCCGGAAGGCCATGGCCTCGACCTGGCCATCCGACACCTGTGCCGAGAGGCAGATTCTCAAGCCCTGGTCGTCTATGGAGACGCTGGCACCGCCGTCCAGCGTACCGGCGTGCTCAGGGCGGGCGAATAGCTCGCGAACCCGGTCGCTGTAGGGGTCCTGGCTCATGCGGCCGGCGCGAGCTCCCGCAGCCGCGTCACGGCGCTGCGGTACAGTTCAACCGCGGTATCGACCTCGGCCGCGGTTGTCGGCCGGCCGAAACTGAAGCGGATTGCGGACTGGGCAAGATCGTCGCTGAGGCCCAGACCGCGAAGCACATATGATGGCTCCTGGCTCTTGGAATTGCAGGCCGAGCCCGTCGCCACGCATAGAGGCTCGAGCGCCAGGAGCAGGCTTTCGCCCTCCACGCCCTCGGCGCTGACGTTGAGAATCCCCGGGAAACCATGCTCGAGAGAACCGTTCACAACCAGGCCTGGAAGGTCCCGAATGCCGTCCCAGAATCGATCGCGCAGCGCTCGCAGGTGCCCGAGATCCTGTTCCATGCGCCCTGAGGCGACTGCTGCCGTTTCGCCGAAACCAACGATCTGTTGTGTGGGCAGCGTGCCGGGCCGCAGCCGGCGTTGCTGGCCCCCGCCGAACAGCATGGGATCGACGTGCACGCCCGTGCGATCCGCGATATACAGCGCGCCGATGCCCTTGGGCCCATAGAATTTGTGCGCGGTCATCGACATCAGGTCGACGGGTAACGCGTCGAGGTCGATGGGCAACTTGCCGCAGGACTGCGCCGCGTCGACGTGATAGAGGACGCCACGGTCCCGGCACAGCTCGCCGATGCCTGCGATGTCCTGGATGATCCCAGTCTCGTTATTCACGTGCATGATCGAAACGAGCTGGGTGTCGTCGCGCAGCGCGCTTTCGAACTTGTTGAGGTCAAGCCGGCCATCCGGTTCCGGGTCCACCCAGGTGACTTCGAAGCCGCGCTTCGCCAACGTCGTGAACGGATCGGTCACAGCCTTGTGCTCGGTCCGCATTGAGACCAGGTGACGGCCGCGATCTTCCCGGTAGCTCGCCGCGCCGAGAATCGCCAGGTTATCCGACTCGGTTGCACCGGAGGTCCAGATGAGACGGTCCGGCGACGTGCCCACGAGCTCCGCCAGCTGACCAGCGGCTTTGGCGATCAGCTCGTTGCTGTAACGGCCCTCACTGTGGGTCGAGGACGGGTTGGCGTAGTTGCCGGGCGCGGCCATTGCGACGCCCATTGCGTCGATTACGGCCGGGTCGACCGGTGTCGACGCCGCATAGTCGAGGTAGATCATTGCCTTCTGCTCACTCACGGGGTTCGCCCTTGCGCTCCACGGCTGTAAGAATGCCGCGCAGGATGTTGACCTCGTTGTGGTCGGGGCGTGCCCTGACAAACAGGCGGCGCAGCCTGCGCATCAGGTGCCGCGGGTTGTCGGGATCGAGGAAACGAATGTCGGTCAGCACCTCCTCGAGGTGCCGGTAGAAATGCTGCAGTTCCTCATTGGTTGCGAGCGGCGCATCGGGCTCGTATTCGGGCTGGTCGCGGTCGACTCCCGCGGCGCGCAGCTCGTAGGTCAGCACCTGCACGGCCATGCCGAGATTCAGGGAGCTGAAGTCCGGGTTGGTGGGTATGGTCAACAGCGCATCGCACAGGTCGAGGTGCTCGTTGGTCAGCCCGTACTTTTCCGGGCCGAACACCGCGGCGACGGGCCCCGTCCGGCTCTCCTCGATCAGCTTCGCCGCGCATAGCCTGGGCTCCAGCGTCGGCCAGTTGATCGCGCGCGAGCGCGCGCTGGCGCCGACCGTGTAGACGCAGTCGCTGACGGCCGCATCGAGCGTATCGTGGACGACCGCGTTCTTCAGCACGTCGACAGCGCCGGAGGCCCGCGCAGTGGCGTCCTTGTGCGGGAAATGCCGCGGGCCGACCAGCGCGAGGTCGGCGACGCCCATGTTCTTCATCGCGCGGGCGACGGCGCCGATATTGCCGGGGTGCGTCGTTCCGACGAGTACGATTCGTATCGACATTTCTGGCCAGGGGTTCCGAAAATTCGCTATTCTAGCGCCGCGGCCCGCCTGGGCCGAGTTCTTTCACAATGACGGAATCGATTTATGCACGCTCTACTCAACGTGGCCGTGATGGCCGCCCGGCGCGCCGGCGCGGTGCTGATCCGCAAGATGGTCAATATCGAAAAGCTCGAGGTCGAGAAGAAGGGGCATAACGATTACGTCAGCGAGGCGGATCGGAAGGCCGAAGAAACGGTCATCGACTGCATTCACAAACACTACCCTGACCACGCCATCCTCGCCGAAGAAAGCGGCGTCCAGGGTGAGTCGGATACCGTCTGGATCATCGACCCGCTCGACGGCACCACGAATTACCTGCACGGTTTCCCGGTCTTCTGCGTCTCGATCGGCGTGCAGGTCAATGGCCGCATCGAGCACGCCGCCGTATACGACCCGATGCGCCAGGAGCTGTTTACGGCCTCCCGCGGCCAGGGCGCCCAGCTCGACGGCCGGCGCATCCGCGTGAGCGGCCAGAAGCACCTGGAACGGGCACTGATTGGCACGGGCTTCCCGTTCCGCCAGGCAGACCAGGAGATCACGCCCTACCTCAACATGCTGGGCAAGGTCGTTCGCAATACCTCCGGCGTGCGCCGTCCTGGCGCTGCCGCACTCGACCTGTGTTACGTCGCGGCCGGCAGGCTCGACGGCTTCTGGGAGACGGGACTCGCGCCTTGGGACCTCGCGGCGGGCAGCCTGATTATCCGCGAGGCCGGCGGCATCGTCAGTGGTCTGGACGGCAGCGAGAACTTCATGGACACCGGGCATGTCCTGTGCGGTACGCCCAAGATCTACGCGGGCCTGGCGAAACTTTGCGCACCGGAAATTGCGCAGCTCGTTCCTTAATGCAGTTCGACGAAATCAGGGCGATTGCCGCCGCTCAGGACGAAGTGGTCGTGGCTGCTTCGTGGGCGCAGGGCCGAACCGTTTATGGTGGCCTGTCCGCAGGGCTTCTGTGCGACACCGTGTCGCAGGGCATAGACCCGAACCGGCGGCTGCGGTACCTGAAAGTGGGTTTTCTGCGGCCGCTGGAGGCCGAGAAGCCGTTCCGGATCGAGATGGACGAAATATCGGCTGGACGAACAGTCGTCGTGAGGTCCGCCCAGATCGTCCAGGACGGCGTTGCCCGTGTTGCCGTGCAAGCCAACTTCGTCACCAGGCTCGAAAGCCAGGTTGAGATTGAGACGTTTCGCCCCCCGAAACTGAAGTCCCGGGACGAGGAAGGCGCGATGCACATGCGAGGCCCTCAACTGCCCGCATTCACGCAGTTCATCGATTTTCACGTCACCACCGACGGTCTGCCGTTTCAGGGCGTTGATGTCTCCGAGCTCGGTGGCTGGATGCGCTTCGAAACGCCCCCTGATGCCTTCACGAAGTCTCATCTCGTCTGCCTGATTGACGTGTGGCCGCCCGCGCCCGTGCCGCACTTCGACAAGATGGTCCCGTTGTCCACGGTTAACTGGGGCATCCACTTCGCCGAGCCGCTCGACGGCATCAGTGGCGACGACTTCCTCGGCTACCTGGCTCGCACCAACTTTTTCAAAGACAGTTACGGTTCATCGACGGCCGACATCTGGGCGCCGGACGGTCGCCTGCTGGCCAGGAGCTACCAGACTTTCGTCATATACGGCTGATTCGGCTGCACCCTTCGGAACGTCCCTATAGCGAAGTCCCCGGAGCTGCGCTATTGGTTAACGTGGCGGGGTGTAACTTAACCGCGCCCCGCAAAGGGTCTAGTCGTGCAGAACTCAATCACCGTTCGCGCCGATCGACTTTCCTGCAGGTCGGTCCACATCGTATCGCTCTTCCTGCTAATCGCTCTTCTCTTGTTGCTTGCCCCTGCGTCCATTTACGCGCAGGAGACAGCTGCGGACTCGGGCGCTAACGAATCCGGCGCCTATATCGAAGAGATCATTGTCATCGCCCAAAGACGTGAGCGTCCGTTGCAGGACGTACCGATATCCGTAGCCGTGTTCGAGAACCCGGAAATCGAGGCGCTCAAGCTCACCAACATTGCTGGCGTCGCGCGTTACACCCCCAACGTGGTTTGGGATCAGAGTTTTCTCGGCGCCGGCAACTTTTCGGCGATCTTTATTCGCGGTATTGGTCAATCCGCGAGCTTTTTCGAAAGTAGCGCCGATCCGGCGGTCGGCGTGTACCTGGACGGCGTATACATCGGCCGGGCCATTGGCAGCGTCCTCGGCATTCACGACGTCGCCCAGATCGAAATGCTGCGGGGCCCGCAAGGTACCCTATTCGGCCGCAACACGACGGCAGGCGCTGTCCTGATCACGACACTGCAACCTGCCACGGAGTTTTCCGGATGGGCCGATGTTACTGCCGGGAGTGACAACCGACTGGACGCTCGCGGAGTTCTGAATGTCCCGATTACCGACACGGTTCTTACCCGGTTTTCTGCTTCGAGTCTCAACCAGGACGGCTACGGGAACA
>JAAUYK010180612.1_pt1 | contig 14687 bp, 12 predicted proteins | sample 7278021 | NCBI WGS metagenome assembly JAAUYK01 (sample SAMN14350223, study PRJNA611818) | marine sediment metagenome | isolation source: surface marine sediment (1.8m) | place: French Polynesia: Moorea | collected 2018-08
CACTTCTGTTTAATCCAGTCTTCTGCCGCCTCCTCCTTGAACTTTTTTGGGCTTTACTAGTCATCGCCTTAAGATTGAGTTTTTCTGTAGCTACCAGGCTATTACTGCTTACAATCTGTGCAGCTACTTTATGCGCCCAATCAGCACGGCGGTTTGCCACATAGGTATAAATTACACCTACCTGTCGCTTGATCTTCTTCCACCGGGAAGAAGACTTACAACGTTTGCAGTTCGACTTGTGTTGGCGAGAGAGTTTTTGTCCGGTAGGACTGCGTTTGCGCCTTAGTTTTTTGGAATGTTTCCGAATTTTCCTAAGCGCAGCCTTGAGAAATCGAGGATTGGAAATTTGTGTCCCGTCGCTCATACTAGCTGCTGCATTTACCCCGAAATCAATTCCAATTGCCCCCTTGCCAGTTTCCCTAACAGGCTTACATTTCACTGTGATACTCGCGTACCATTTACCGTCCTTTAGCAAGATCGTGCAGGTAGTGGGAGTCCCCCAGGTCCGAGCCTGTCCTCGCATTCGGATGTCGCCCTTAATATTGCTAATTCTAAGCCTGCCATGTTTGCCATCAGATAGGACTTTCCACCCTGATTTACAAGGGTAAGTCCAGCCGCGATAACGACGGAACGCCTTGAACTTGGGATAGCCTCCTAAGCCACTGAAAAAGCGCTGGTAGGCCAAGTCCACTCGCTTGAGGGTAGCTTGCAGGGCATGGGAGCCAAGCTCTTTGAACTCAGGCCAGACCTCTTTAAAAGCTGGCAAACAGTTCTGCTGCTCAAAATAGTCAACTTTATGGTGAAACTGTTGGTACTGAGTGCGACGATTAGACAGTCCTGCGTTGTACAAATAGCAGTGTAATCGCCGCCAGTTATGAAGCTTTTCGGTTTGTGATTTGTTGGGGTAAAGGCGAAAAGTTACTCTTCGAGTCGCCAATTACAACCTCTAAATAAACTATTACAAATTACCAACTAATATATCACCAATCAAAAAAGTCTGTAATAGGAGCGAACATCGAGTTCGCTCCTATTACGCGCTATCCTTCCCCATCCTGCTCCGCTGAGGATGGGGACTGCCGCGCATTACGTTCACTGAACCGCAGCGACACTAGCTCACAAAAACCGCCTCAAACTCGAAAAATTCAGAAATTGACTACTGGAATCGTCTTAAGGGTGTAGAGACAAAAGGCAGAAAATCAAATTTTGTCCAAAGTCTAAGTTGGAGACAAGCAAAAGTATATGATTCGGCAAGATATCAACAACCAATCTTACCTTCCTTTCTATTGGCAAAAACAGGAATTTGAAAAAGATATTGAACGCTATAAGAAGCTGAATTATAAAGCAGAAGCTCAGGAAAATACTATTAAAGTAACTTCCTTAGAAGAATTTATTCAAACATTATTGTAAAATCGCAATTATGCTGTAGAAATCATCCAAATTGATAGGGCTGATCAATCAAAGCAGCCGTGGATTTTTTATTAGCATTAGCTTCGATGTTAGTGGTCATTGACCTGATTTACTGACCAATCTTTCGGTCACTACTCACACCACCTTGAAATCAATTTCAAGGCTAATAGTACCAAGTCGTCTCAAGACGACTGAGCAAAGCTTTCAGTCCACTTAAGTGGACTGAAAGATGTTAGTCTTGGACTTCAGTCCAAGGCAGGATGACCCTAGATTTGAGATTGTTCAGACCTGGTAAACAAGAAATTAAATCTATGTAACAACTGCTTTTGGACTGCACTCAAATTAACTTTTGGACGTGCTTTCTTGAGAACTTGCTCGGCTTGGTTAGGATCATTTATCAATCCTTTAGCAACAAGAGTGCAAGCAGCAACGGTTGCTGCACGTCCGTGTCCCAAAGCACAGTGAATATAAACATTTCCTTGCCAAGCAGCAATTGTCTTAACGATTTCGATAAATATCTCATCAGGCGGAACAGAGGCATCTAAAGTGGGAACGCAAATATAAGTTTTTTCTGAAATCACCTCAATTGGCTCTTGAAACTCAGCGGTTAGATCAATAATCAAACTGATTTGAGCGGGTAATTCATCAGCAAAAGCTCTCCGTCCTAGCCAAATACCAGGTGCTATTTCATTACAACAGTCTTCCTGAATAATCAATCGTTGAAGATGCCAAATAGTCCAAATCAATAACAAATATGGAAACAATAAACATAATGCCCATCTGGAAATTTTTCCATCTGATTGTTTGCCAAAAACCTTAGCTCCCAACCATCCGTAGCCTGCTCCAACAATGACTAAACTGACACCAATCCAAAAAAGCAATAATCCAGCTAGACCCAATTTAAATCCAAGGATAATCAGACAGCTACCAAGAATAAGAAATAAGTAGACAAGCATAAGAACTTACCATATAAAATAAACTATTTTAATCTCTTTTCTACAAGACATTCAGTAGATAGGACAACCAAATCATTACTTTGGAAGACAGAACAACGATTCATTAACTTGCTTAAGATAGGAATATTTCCGAATTCTAAACTAGCGATCGCTTCTTTTGTCGCTGGCTGGTACGAAGCAATCCACTTCTGATTGGCTAAATATTCTGGCGTAAAAGCCGACTTATTTAACAACCATAAATTCACTCCATACTTTTGGACAAAATCTTTGATATCTGCCATCTCTGAGCTGTATTGGGCGCGAATCAAATCAACTGCTCTTTGGCGAATTTTACTATAATACCCCAGATGATAAGGAAGGGCATATTCACTACCCACCAAAATCGAGCGACCAGAAAAACTCGGCAAATAATTGATTTCGTCATCTAGAGAAGCAATGAGAATATCTTTCGGTTGTGCTGAGAGAAATTGATACAATTCTGGCTCCTTGCCTGCATAATAGCCAGTCCAAGGAAATTTCTTTAAAAATAAGGGATAAAAAATGAGTATGGTTGCCAGGAATATGGTTAATCCCATCGCTAATACTTGTCGAATAGAGATGGTTTTTGCCCATTGAAAAATTAGATCAAGTAATAAGGTTAGGGCGATGCCAGCAGCTAAAACCATAACGATTCTAAGGCTGTGCTGGGTATAGCGACTGGGAAGAAAAAGCTTAAATATTAAAGCATGGGCAAGCAAAAATACTGTTAAAGAGGAGATTGTAAGTTGCAGCAGCACCACTATCTTACGGTTAATGTGTTGTGCGAGAGGGAAGTATCTAGAAAAATAGAGGAAAAAAGGTAACAATAAACCGCCATAAACCAGAGGTGGCATTAAAGCCGATGTCACTCGAATCCCCGTCCGATTCGCATTGAACCAAAACCGCCAAGGATCGCCGTCATGAAAAAAACTTGCTCTGGCTCCAGCTTGAAATTCTGGCAATTTTCTCGCTTCAGCAGCCGTAATGATTGGTCCAAATTCAGAAGCTTGCAAAGCATAGGGTAATAATACCAAAAATGCAATAACCAAGCCGACTGTACAAATAAGATAATTCTGCCGAGATTTAGAGAAGCGAATACTTCCTTTTTCCCACTGCAATAATTGTAGGATTAAAATTCCAGAACAAATTAATATATAAGTGGGATAAAACAGTCCAAACAGAACAATAACTATCCCCATTGGCAGTATTTTCTTCCTGATGAAGTAATATAAAAATGCTACTAAGAGAGGATGGAGAAAAGCCGATGCTGTACCGGAAATCAAAGTATCCTGCATCCAAAGATTTTGACTGAGCAGTAGGGAAGCCGTGAATGCCGCTGCTGGCACAGGTATTATCTCCAGACATACCCCAAAACAGTAGCCGGCAGTAATTATTCCCAACAGGGTAGGCAGAAGTTTGCTAAAAACCAGAGGATTGACTCCTATCCATGCCACCAGTTTATATAGCGTTGCATAGCCTGCGGGGGCAATGGACTGATAAAAATCAGCAATTAAATCATTAGGAAACAAATCTGGATCTGCGAAGCGCTGCATCCAGAATAGATGCTGCCTCGCGTCATCCTGAACGATATACTCGCCGCTAAAACCTTGGTTGATGCCTAAAAATCCGTAAAGTGCGGCAAAAGTTAAGCTCAGGGTTAAGAAAAATATAACCCGGGGGCTAGACTTGTTAGCAGTTGGAGTACTGAGAAATTTATGAACTTGTGCAATTAGCATTATGGTTGATTGGCGATTGGCAATTTTTTAAGTGTGAAGTTAAAAACTTTTGGACTGTGGACAAAAACACTGAAAGAAACTGATATCAATCAGTTCAAATCCAGAAAGGATCAGAAGATTAAAGTCTGAGTGAAAATCCAATGTTCAAGACTTAGTATAGAGCGTCGCTCCCCTTGGGAGCAGTCCTCCGCCGGACAAAACCCCATCTTTAGGCTATATATAGGGAAGTATACTGACAACTTGGGCTATTCGCCATTCCCGATAAGCCCTCAATCCAAAATCGAAAACCCGTCCGCAGGACGTAGTCTGAGGACGGCAACATTTAAAATCGGTATCAGTTCCATGTCCGCAACTTGGACGACAGAACAAGTTATAGCCCTGTCACCGGATGCTAGTTCTACTAAGAACGGTCAGAAATTAGCTAATGTGCAAAAATGGGTGTCATTGGGTCGCAACGAACTTGCCATCTGGGGCGAGTGTAAAGGAAGCGGTAAAAATCCTTATCGCACTCAGATTGACCTGAGCGAACCGGCGTTTAAATGTAGCTGTCCGAGTCGCAAGTTTCCTTGCAAGCACTCCTTGGGATTGTTTTTACTCTTTGCCAGTCAGCCCAATACTTTTAGCGAAACTGCACTTCCAGATTGGGTAGAAAAGTGGCTCAATAGTCGCGCCCAACGCCAGCAAAAATCCGCAGAAAAAAAGTCTGCGGTTGACCCAGAAGCACAAGCAAAACGAATTGCCAAGCGAGAAGCTAAAGTTAAAGCGGGACTGGAAGAATTAGAACTCTGGTTGCGGGATTTAGTACGCCAAGGACTTGCAGCAGCGCAAGCCCAACCCTATAGTTTTTGGGAAGCCTCAGCAGCGCGGATGGTGGATGCTCAAGCACCTGGTTTAGCAGGGCAATTGCGGGAGATGGCAGGAATTCCCTATTCGGGTGACGGTTGGCAAGAAAGACTGCTAGGGCGATTGGGGCGGCTGCATTTAGTGCTAGAAGGCTATAAACGCCTCGAAAGCTTACCTCCTGGAACTCAAGCGGATTTGCGGACTCTGGTAGGTTGGACTACCAAGCAAGAGGAGTTATTTCACCGTTCGGATGCGGAAACCTTGGCAGATCGCTGGCTAATTGTGGGCAAGCAGATTGTAGAAGAAGACAAACTGCGGCTACAGCGCACCTGGCTATGGGGTGAAATCAGCCAGCGCGCTGCTTTAATTCTCAGCTTTGCCTACGGCAATCAACCCCTGGATATTAGCCTAGTTCCTGGAACCGTGATCGAAGCTGATTTAGTCTTCTTTAAAAGCGCCTATCCCCTCCGCGCTTTGGTCAAAACTCGCCACGGCGATCCAACTCAAATTGAGAAAATATCCGGCTATGCCACCATTGCAGAAGCGATCGCTGCTTACACTCAAGCCCTAGCAAAGCACCCTTGGATCGAACAGTTTCCAGTTTCCCTATCCTGCGTGACACCCTTGTATCGCAATGGGCATTGGTTTGTCCAAGATCATGAAGGACATAGCTTCCCCCTGAGTTCCCGTTTTGATCGAGGCTGGCAATTGTTAGCCCTCAGCGGCGGACACACTGTCGCCTTATTCGGAGAATGGACGGAGGATAAACTTGTACCGCTAAGTGTGTGTGCAGAAGGTCGATTTTGGCATTGTTGAATATCTGCCCACTGAAATAAATTATTTAAAAATAGTAATGTTCAGAGAAATAACTTGGTTATTTCTCGCATTTAATTTGCAAAAACTTCATTATTTGTATTCGGTTTAATTTTCATTTTTGCTCTAGATCTTACTTTTGCCAAGGGTAAACGTATTTTCTGTTGATTTAATATCTTCCTAACTTGCGATACACTTAGTTTGATTCCTGTTGACTGTGCCAGGTAGTTTGCTAATCGCTCGCCAGTCCATCGGTCAAATTCATACCCTAAATCATTGGGATCTTTTTTAATGACTTCCATTAATAACTTAATGTAGGCTTTTGTAGCTTTGCGATAATTCCCCTGTCTTCGCTTGTCTTTTAGGCTCTCTAAATCATCTGGGTCGCCGTGGACACACCAGTAGGCTACGCTGCGGTAAGAACAACCAAGGAAGTCAGAAATTTCTTGATAAGTCATCCCTTCATTTCTGAGAAGTAGCATTAATATTCGCTCTCGAAAATGAGGACAATCACTCTTTTTCAAAGCTTTAGTCAACTCTTCTTTTTGTCTGGTATCCAGGAAAAATTTGATTTGCATTAATAACTTGAATGTATTTTTATCCTATTTTATTTTCTTTTCTATCATCGAGCTTTGTCTTTACAAAATCATCATTTAATCTTTATATATACTTTGTGTGCTTGTAAAAGTTTTTTGGTTATAAATTAATTTTCTATAAACTTTTATTGAAATTCAATAAAGCTCGATAAAAATTCAATCTAATTTGTCCGTAATTGTTGATTTTTTCGTCTATTCTTTAAAATCATCGCAAGTATAAATGCAATACTTGATAAATTCAAAAACTTTTCAAATCAAAACTAATCCTCAGCTTGAGTATGCAAATTAGCATAATTCGTACTTCTAGGTATGTAGAGAAGGTCGATTTTGGCATTGTTGAATATTGTGTATGCACAGTGAAGGCGATCGCCTTCTAGTTTCTTTCGCATAATCCTTAAACATGATCGTTTAGGAGGAGGAAGTGGGCGGGCAATTGCTTTATCAAATAAGGCAGAGGGCAAACCCCCCCTTTATCCCCCCAAGGGGGGAATGGGCAGAAGGCAGAAGGAATGCGAAGATACCCCAACTTATTCAAGCTGCCCCCTCTGCTCCCTCTGCTCCCTCTGCTCTCCCCGTCCCCCCGTCCCCCCGTCCCCTCTCCCTGGGTATTCAACCGGAGAGGCGTGTATCCTGGGAGTAGTTAGATTTTACTGTTTAGCTGGTGAGTGCTATGAGTCTCTGGCAAGAAGTAGTGACGGCGGCTCTAGTGGGAAGCGATCGCCAATCTCTGACTTTACCCAAAGGAAGCGATCGCCTTTCCACCCTGCTATCTCAACTCGACCCCGCTGACCCTGAAGGTACTATTCTCAGCGCAGCGGCGGCAATTTCTTTACATCAAAAGGCGGGAAAAGGACCACTTTCTCATGCTCAAGCCCTACCATCAGCCTGCGACCTCAATGACCTCCCTCGCTGTAGCATTCAAGCACAGCAATACTTGCATTCCTTGCTAGAGGGCGAACACCAGGAAGTATTGCCCGAATGGTTGAGATTAGTTGCAAAAGCAGGACAGAGAGTGCCAGAAGAATATCTTCCCGCCTTGCTGCAATTGGGAAAAAAACAATCCCAACTGCGGCAGTTAATTTTTCCTGTTTTGGGCAAGCGAGGCTATTGGTTAGCCGCTCAGAATCGGCAGTGGGATTATGTCATCGGTGCAGCAGACCTTGACCTTTGGGAAACTGCTACTCAAGAAGCTCGCTTTACTCTAGCGCAACAGTTACGCACTCAATCTCCCGATCAGGCGCGGGAACTGATCGCCTCTACCTGGAAGGAAGAAAAAGCGGAAACCAGGGCGACTTTTTTAGCCGTCTTAGAGCATGGCTTAAGTATGGCAGATGAGCCATTTCTAGAAGCTGCCCTCGATGACCGCAGCAAACAAGTGCGGCGCACTGCTGCAGATTTATTGGCAAGGCTGCCAGAATCTCGCCTCTGTCAGCGAATGATTGAGCGCCTTGAGCCGTTGCTTATCGTCACCCCGAGAAAACCCTTAGAGGTCATTCTACCCAAGGTTTGCGACGAAGGGATGCAACGGGATGGCATTAAGCCGAAACCGGTTCGCGGTCTAGGAGAGAAGGCTTGGTGGCTGATTCAGATGTTAGGTACAGTCCCCCCTGCTTGGTGGTGTCAAATCTGGAAAACTACTCCTAAAGCTTTACTGCTGCTAGGTGAAAAAACTTGGCAAAGCACCCTTGCACAAGGATGGGCGATCGCTACTCAACGCCATCAGGATATCGAGTGGGCGGATGCCCTACTGACAATTTCCCGATCGTCTCTAAATCAGGATGACATTGCCAGACTGCTGATGGTCATGCCTCCTGACCATCAGCAAGCGTTTCTCCTGAAAATGCTGCAATCTAAGAAAAAACCCCTGCGCAGCAGCGATCCAGTTATTTCCCTTCTGCAACAGTGCTGCTATCCCTGGAGTAAAGAACTCAGCCTCGGTTTTATTGAGCGCCTATGCAATACCATTACTGCGAGTCAGACTAACTATGATTGGCAAATGCGATCGCTGGTTGAGGAATTCGCTTGCTACATACAACCTTCTCTTTGTAAAGTAATTACTACTCGTTTAGGGTCAGCAACCAAAGAAAATTACCACTGGAATCAGATAGTTGATCCATTGCTTACCCGCCTACAATTTCGCAATCAAATGCTGCAAGGGTTTTAGGTTTAAGAAGGTGTTTGAAAAGTCCCTAGTGCCGCTGCGCGCAAGCCAAAGGAACTGATTGTCAATCTAAATTCTTCAATCTGCAATCGGCTGACTTCTCCCTTGGCTAAAGGACAGGGGATTCTAAAAACTTAGCACAAAGCTATTCCTGAGAAGAGTTCGAGGGTGAGAAGTTAGTTTCCCTAACAGGTAGAGGTTCTGGTAAAAACAGGGGGGGTTTGAGCCTCTTTGTCCAGACTGCGATTTGCGCTCTTGCTGGCTTGTAGGCAGAAGATTCCGAAGGAACCATCCTAGCAATGGCAATTGCCTCTTTTAGAGAATAGTTGGCTCTGTCTGTGGCGATCTCTAACAGTTGATCTCCCCAACGAGCGATCGCTTCAATGCTCTGGCTTCTCATGGTAGTTGAGGAGGGAACTTGCCTGGCTATGCCAATTGCTTTTTCTATCGCTTCTGGCGTTTTTGCCTCAGCAATCCGGTAGGCTGTTTGAAGATCTTCTCTTGCTTTGATTTCCTGCCGCCAGCCTCTAATTTTTGCTTGCGACTCTTGGTAGAGGGTTCTTCCTCGTCGAATTTGTCGTGCTGCATCAATAGCAGCAGAAAAATTCCCGACATTGGCTAAAGCCACTGCTTGGTCAAGGAATGGCTGGTCTTCCTTTCGCTCGATATTGCTTCTCCACCTGCGGATCTGCTTTTGCGCTTCTTGGTAGAGAGAGCGATTCGGAGCAATTACACTCGCTTGAGCAATCGCTTCTTGCCAAGCGGCAACGTTGCCACCGCGAGCCAATTGTCTAGCTCGATCCAGAAAAGGTTGGTCTTCGATCTGCTGTATGCGGCGGTTCCATTTTTTAATTTCCCGTTGAGCTTCCTGATAGCGGGGATTAAACCGAGGAATCAATTCTGCTTCGGCGATCGCGGCGGTTAAGTCACCGATCGTCCCCGGTTGCGATAATTGCCGCGCCTGTGACAGGCGAGACACGTCTTCAATCTCTAGCGTCCAGCGCTCAATCAATTGCTGCGCTTCATAGTACAGAGGACGCACGGTATCAATCTGTTCTGCTTCAGCGATCGCCAATTCTAAACTGGCAACTGTTCCCAACTGAGCATAAGACCCTGCACTAGCCAAGTTATTCCAGTCGTTTACTTCTTCTTGTAATTCAAGACTAGCCGGAATCCGGTTAGCGACCTCTAACAATTCTTGCCAATTCCTTTTGTCAGTCAGCTTCTGGGCATATTGGAGCAGATTATCCTTGGCATCAGCCATTAAATTTTGCGCTTCTTGATAGGCATAACTTTCGGAGTCAATTTTTTCTGCTATCTCAACGGCCTTTAGCCAATTATCAATCCCGCCTTTGCGAAATGCAACATAAGCCCCATCTAACTGGCGGCTTTCTTCTCTTGCTAGCTGGATTTTATCAATAGTTTCTTGGTACTTTGTTGTTGCCCAGTATCGATTGTCAATATTGGTCAGTTGCACTGCTTCGCGGAAAGCCTGATTCCAGTTAAACGACCTCAACTGTCGTTCAGCTTCAGCATAGATTTCTTCTGCTTCTGACCAAATAGACTGCCAACGCTCGATCCGGTCTTCTGCTAGGCTGTAGGCTTGAACCCCGTCGGGAATTTTACGAGCGATGGCGATCGCCTCTTCGAGTTCACCCGCTTGAAGCTTTTCTTCAGCCAAGTCCAAGATTTCCGATGCCCATTGTTCGACATAGCGATTAATTTCTGAGCGCAGTGGGTGGTCATCGGGCAGCGCTTCAACCAGGGCGATCGCCTTTAGCAAGCTATCTACCGTTTTTTCATCGGCTTTTAACTGGGCGCAATAGAGACGTCTTGATGCTGAAGCCAGGGGCCAAAAAATTTTTGGACAGTTCGGTGTTGTTGGCAGTTCTAATAGTAATGATGTGGCTGTAAATCCAATCCCACCGGAAATTATTACTAGTAAAGCTGCCGATAATTGCCAAATCGGCAAACTCCGGCGCTTGCGAGAAGTTTGGGGCTGCACTTTTTCAGACTGATTAACAGTTTGATTCATCTTTTGAGTCGAGTGCAATTGGGTAGTTGTCCCAGGAGCATGGAGCTGAAAATGCTCACCCTCAGATAGATTGGAGTGCGGTTGCTGCTCGCTCTGCTGACTTGATGGTGAAGCCTTAGCCGCAGATTCAATGTCCGGTTTTTCCCAATTTCTCGTCATAACTCACCGAAATTTTGGCGCTCGCCTGTCCTTGAGTTTCCCCTATAGATCGATTTGTGCTTTATCATAGCATGACATCGATCAGTTTATGTGAGAGGGGGGAGGGTGGCGAGACAAGGAAGTTGCTTCCTTATTCCTTGTCTCCCTTGTCCTACTTCACGGAACTATTGCACATGCATTTTTCTTGAAATTGCACTAATCCCTAATTAGCTTGCAAATCTTCAATCAACTGTGCCAGTTCGTCTCTACTGGCTTGGTAAACTTCTCCACAAAATTGACAGGTAGCTTCTGCACCATCATCTTTTTCAATCATATCCTGAAGTTCTGCTTCCCCCAGCATCTTCAAAGCACCCAAGACCCGATTAAAGGAACAACCACAGTCAAAGCGTACCATTTGGGTTTCCGGGAGGATTGCCAGCCCCAAATCTCCGAGCAATTGCTCTAGAATATCCGGTAAGGTTTTGCCTGCCCGTAACAGAGGGGTAAATCCTGATAGTTGGCTTACGCGAGACTCTAGGGTTTCCACTAATGCTTCTTCTCTAGCCGCTTTGGGCAAAACTTGCAAGAGCAGTCCCCCGGAGGCGGTAACTCCCTTCGAGCCCACAAATACGCCCACCAGCAAAGCTGAGGGGGTCTGTTCAGAGGTGACTAAGTAGTTGGTCAGATCGTCGCCGATCTCACCAGAAACTAGCTCAACCGTACTGGAATAGGGATAGCCATAGCCTACATCCCGCACTACATACAGGTAACCATCCCGACCGACAGCGTTGCCAACATCCAGTTTGCCTTTAGCATTGGGTGGCAATTCTACTCCTGGGTTTTCTACATAACCGCGTACTGTGCCGTCTAATCCAGCATCTACCAATAGTCCTCCCAGAGGACCATTACCTTTGATGCGAATGTTGACTCTTGAATCTTTTCGCTTCATGTTAGAAGCCAGCAACAGACCAGAAGACATGGTACGTCCTAGGGCTGCTGTTGCCACATAGGAAAGTTTGTGCCGCTGTCGCGCTTCTTCAGTGAGGCGAGTTGAGATTACTCCTACTGCTCTAATTCCCCCATCTGCTGCTGTCGCGCGAATTAGTTGATCAGCCATGAATCCCCTTACATTTCTTAACAAACTCTTTTCCTATTCTAGGGCTTGCTCAGAGGAGAGAAGATATGCAGAGGAGGCAGGGGGAGATTGTTCAAGAGGATTTGTCATCTTTACTTCTTCTGTGAACTAAAACATAACGCCGCAGTTCCTATTGAATTAAAACAGTAGAATCGTGTTTCTGATTCCCTTTTTTGGCGATTGCTACGGTAGGAGCGCTTGTGTAGATCTACCTATTGCACCGTTTGGGTAAATAAGAGCCTCAGTTGCTTGAGCATGGAGAGGAGATCAACTTAGAAATTTTTGAGGAAATAGCTTTCAGGGAATTTTTCTGTAATCATCATTATGGGCTGACGCTTAGAAAAAACGCGATAACTCCGAGAGAGCATATTATCTTCATTGTTGATCGGAAAATAAGCAGACAAATTTGCTGCCAATTCTTTGCTGGAATCCACTATCTCTTTAAATGTCTCGATTTTGTGTTCTAACCAAAGCCTACCTAGTGGAGTTTTAGATTTTAGCAATTCATCTTTAAAATTATCATCTAGTCTGTCAGGAATGAGAACTGACTCAGCGTAAATAAAATTCTTCCTGCTGATCTTTCCCTGTAGTAATATTTTCCTCTCAATTACTTCACTGCCTCTTTTTAACTCCAACTGCGGCAGGTCTCGCGTGATTGAAACCAATCCTTCAGATAACTTCACTACCTGAATTTTTTCAAGTAAATAGGCTTCTAATATTTCCGTTAGTGTTCCGTCAGTTGTCAGTAAAATACGTTGAAAAGTACTCAGCTTTGAGGGGTCTATGTGACTGCGGGTTAAGGATTGATGAAGATCGTGCCTCATCATCTCGCCTGGGTCTTTTTCATTGATTGCTTGAGCTTGGATAGTCATATTTCTCCACAATTACTGATATTCCTCTTGTACAGGAACCCTCAAGTCAACCAATGCCAATTAAAATTGCATGATTCAGCAATAAATTCCTTGATTGGCTAGGATTGAGATGGTAAACTTATTTTAAATAATATTACAAAAAATAGCACAATTTCAAGCTATGTTAGGGGAATTTCAACAAAGCCATCTCCGGATTGAAGTCGAGGCAAGCGAAAGTGTTATCCGAGACAGTTTACTCCATGCCAGCAAGCTGAGTCAGTGGCTTTGGCCCCAGCGTTTTTCCTCTGGACTTCCAGAAAAGCTATATTCAGGATTGACCTTCAGTAGTTACTTAGGATTTGTTGAAATTGGGCATCAAGTAGAAGTGGCAAATGACAACCGCCTGCGCTTGCTGTTGAGTCAGGGAATCGATGGATATCATGAATGGTATTGGGGAGAAGGGTGGGTGCAGTCCCGCATCGAAGGGATCTCTTTATTACCGTTGAATTTAGGTCAAACCTTGAGTTTGCTCTGCCTGCGCCAATTTGTCGAAGCTGCAGTGAGGTAGAATGCTATTTTTCTGCAGTTAACCAGGCGATCGCGCTTCTAATCCATTCTTCGACATTGGGGTTTTTCAGCAATTGGTTATCCTGGCTGAGAGCAGAAAGTGCCTGGTCAATTTCTTCGCCAGTATAGCCTAATGCTAGCAGGGTCATTTCTACGTCTTCCAGAATCGCGGCTGCGGGGGTAGCTGATGAAGTGGATGGGGTTACGCCGGCTAGTCGCCGCCATTGTGCTAGTTTGGTTTTCAGTTCTAGGGCAATGCGTTCAGCGGTTTTTTTGCCTACACCTGGAGTTTTGGATAGGGTACGGATGTTGCCCGTGACGATCGCTTGGACTAAATTCTCTAATCCGAGAGTATCGATCAGGGCGATCGCCAGTTGAGTGCCAATTCCGCTCACACTGACCAACTGGCGAAATAAATCCCGTTCTGCTGCACAAGCAAAGCCGTAGAGGATTTGTTGGTCTTCTCGAATTTGCAGGTGGGTGAAGATTTGAACTGATTCTGAATCGCCGACTGGCAATTGTCGGGCAAGGCGGGAGGGAATTTGCACCTCGTAGCCAATTTGATTGACTTCTAGGATGGCAATGAAGCGATTGCTGGTGCTTTTGACAATCTCAACTGCCTTGCCTTTGAGATAGTTAATCATTTGTTGTTTGTTGTTTACTGCCTCGGTGACCGTTTTTACGGATCTGGTCGGAATTGCATCTTGGACATTTCATCTTTCCATTAGACATCTCCATAAAAACCAATTTTTACACGGCAGTATAAGGGCTCTATCATAATTATTGGAGATGTCTTAATTACAAGTGGGGCAAAGGTGAGTATATGAAAACTGATGAGCTCAAGTTTCTCCTGAAGTTGCTGGGTTGTCCTGATTATCGAGCAGCAATTAGCGAAATTAAACCTAATTCTAAAACTCCTGCTCCAAAGCGAGATAGGATTTGCCGAGACTTAGGCGATGATCGCGAGTGGGTAGCCTGTACTGAAGAAGTTACAAAAATTAAGATTGTCCCTCCAGGTAAAGCTTTACTGAAATTAGATTCCGCCAGCTTACCAATCACATCTCAGGAACTGAAAATTCTCCAAGCCTGCGAAAAAGGAACTATTCCTTCCAGCCAGACAAAAGTTACCCCAGCTAAGACGCGACAAGAAATAATCGAAAAATTGATAGAAAGGGGTTTGATTGAAGCAGCAGAAACCAAACTTAAAGAAGTCTGGCTGACAGAGCGAGGGAAAGAGTATCTAGCTAAGGAATACGACCCCAGAGGTGCTGGTAATATTAGCCTTACTAAGAATATGCTGGCAGATTACCTGCAATTTTTACGCACACACCTGTCATCTTATCAGACTTCATTTGAAACGAAAGCATCAACGCACAAGCCTAGCGACAAAGAAGTTTTGCAGGCTATCATCAATCTAGACCGAGGATTGGG
>JAAUYK010076245.1_pt1 | contig 14686 bp, 10 predicted proteins | sample 7278021 | NCBI WGS metagenome assembly JAAUYK01 (sample SAMN14350223, study PRJNA611818) | marine sediment metagenome | isolation source: surface marine sediment (1.8m) | place: French Polynesia: Moorea | collected 2018-08
ACCAACGATGTGGCCAGCGTCTGCGCGGTGTTGTACCGGCTGGCCGAGCAGATCGGGGCCGATCTGCGTCGCCGCCGGCTGGCAACCCGCCGACTGGGTCTTGTCGTGGACGATTCCGATGGGAACCGCACCATTCGCCAAGCACGTGTCTATCCGGCCACGGCCCATGACAATGGCCTGTTTGCAGCCGCTCAGAAGGTTTTGATGCATGCCTGGACGCGACGGATCCGGATTCGCCATCTGCGCCTGATGTGTGATCGATTGACGTTTCCCCCGGCGCAACAGGAACTTTTTGCCGATACCGAATCCCGCCGCCAACGCCACGATGGTTTGATGGTCGCGCTGGATGCCATTCGCCACCGTTTCGGTTTTGGTGCGATTCAAGTTGGCCGCACCTTATCCGCATCGCCGATCTGATAGCTGGAGAAATGTCATCTGTAGACGGCTCGCCTCTATTTTCGATTAAAGTTTTCACTGACGAGATGTGACCATGATACCGTTGACCGTTCGTTCGCATTATTCGCTGATGTGGGGTACCTGCGCTCCTCGGCAGATCTGCGTTGCGGCTCGACGACAAGGGTATCGTCGGTTGGCGCTCACAGACACCGACAATTTATATGGTCTGTGGCCCTTTCTGCGAAGCTGTGAGGAACAAGGTCTTCAACCGATTATCGGTGCGGAGGTGACTGAAACCAGATCGCCGCAGCGAGTGGTCTGTTTGGTTGAAAACGAAATCGGTTATCGTAATCTTTGCCGCCTGATTACCCGCCGGCATCAGGATGGTGCATTTGGCCTGGACATCGCTTTGCCGGATCATGCCCAGGGATTGATTGTACTGACGCAATCGCCGGCGCTTTTGGCTGATTTACACACCGCCGGTGTGAGTGTGGTCGGGGCTTTGCCACGGCGTCCCGGACGGGGTGCCGTCAAATTGCGTCAAATTGCGCGGTATCGCGACGTGCCGGTGGTGGCCACACCGGGAAGTTTTTTTCTGGAACCGGCCGATATGATGATTCATCGGATCTTACGCGCAATTGATCTCAATACGTCACTGTCACGTTTACCACGTTCGGAGTTAGCGCCTGCCGAAGCCTGGCTGGCTTCCGCCGCCGATTATCACCAGCGGTTTGCGGCATGGCCGGATGCCGTGCAGGCCACCCATGTGTTAGCCGAACGGCTAGCGTTTGCCGGTCCAAACTTTGGATTGGTGCTCCCACCCTGGGGCGGCAGCAGTGAGCGGTCGGCTGAGGAGCAACTGCGGATAATGGCCTACCAAGGCGCCCGCCGCCGCTATGGCCGCGATCTATCCGAAAGCGTGGTTGAACGCCTCGAGTACGAATTGCGTATCATCGCGCAGATGGGATTTGCTTCTTATTTTTTGGTGGTTCGCGATATTGTGTCACGCAGTCCTCGTATTTGCGGGCGTGGCAGTGGTGCCGCTTCACTGGTGGCCTACTGTTTGGCCATTACCAATGTCTGTCCGATCAAGCATAATCTTTATTTTACCCGATTTCTGAATCCGGGCCGTACCGATCCGCCTGATATTGACGTCGATTTTGCCTGGGATGAACGTGATGACGTGCTCAACGCCGTTCTGAAGCATTACGAGGGCCATGCGGCCATGGTGTGCAATCATGTCGCCTTTCAGCCGCGTATGGCGATCCGTGAAGTTGCCAAAGTTTTTGGCTTGAGCGATCGTGAAATCGGTCAAGTTTCCAAGCGTTTGCCCTGGTTCTGGCGGGCGACGTTTGCTGCCGATGACCGGCTGCTGGAACATCTTAGGACGCTGCCTGAGCTGAAACAATTGGATTTCCCGGAGCCATGGCCGGCAATCATTACCATTGCCCAGCGTCTCATCGGCATTCCTCGATATCTATCCGTGCACTCCGGTGGCGTGGTGATCACGCCGGAACGCCTGGAAAACTATGTCCCCATTGAGCAGGCGCCGAAAGGCGTTCCGATTATTCAGTGGGAAAAAGATGCCACGGAGGATGCCGGTTTGGTCAAAATCGATCTGCTGGGCAATCGCAGCTTGGGTGTCATCCGCGATGCCATTGCCAACATTAAAATGAACGACCAGGATTTCGACGAGCAGCGCTGGGAACCAGAGGATGACCCGGCAACCCAGGTCAATGTGGCCCGCGGTCATACCATGGGATGTTTTTATATCGAAAGCCCCGCAACGCGCTTGTTGCAGCAAAAAGCCGGTGTTGGTGATTTCGCGCATTTGGTTATTCACAGCAGCATCATTCGTCCGGCAGCCAATGAATTCATTCGGGAATACGTACGCCGTCTGCGCGGCGGCCGCTGGGAACCGATACATCCACGACTGGCGGATGTGCTGGATGAAACCTATGGCATCATGGTGTATCAGGAAGATGTGTCCAAGGCCGCCGAAGCTGTCGCCGGATTTTCGCCGGTGGAGGCCGATGGCTTGCGCAAGATTATGTCCAAGAAAGATAAGGCTCGTCGATTAAAGGATTATAAGGAGCGGTTCGTTGCGGGTGCACGGAAACGCGGGGTTGAAGATACCCAGATTGATGCTATCTGGGATATGATGATGAGTTTTGAGGGTTATTCTTTTTGCAAACCCCACAGTGCCAGTTATGCGCGTGTCTCTTTCCAGGCCGCCTATTTGAAGACCCATTATCCGGCTGAATTCATGGCGGCGGTTATTAGCAATCAGGGCGGTTTTTATCATGCGTTTGCCTATGTCTCAGAGGCGCGGCGGCTTGGTATCAAAATTTTACCGCCACATGTCAACCATAGTGATATTCGCTGGAAAGGCCATGATCGTACCCTGCGGGTGGGATGGCTGTCGGTTAAACACCTCAGTGCCGGCGTGCAACAACGCATTGTCCAACAACGCCGTGTCGGCGCCTATCCTAGTCTGATCGATTTTTTAAAACGGGTGCAACCCGATGAGAACGAGGTCCGAGCCTTAATTCATGCCGGCGCCTTTGACGCCCTGCCGCCGCAAAACAGTCGCGCGGCCCTGTTGTGGCAAGTGGTTTACTGGCAAAAAACACGGGTCCATTATTCCGCCGCACCAACCCTTTTCCATCAAACGCCTGATCTTGAAGCACCGCAATTTCCGCCCCAAAACGAAACGGAGCGCCTGCGCCAGGAATTTGCGGTACTCGGTTTTTTGTGCGATCGTCATCCCATGGTATTTTATGCCGATCGCTTGAAAGCGTTGGGAACCGTCAAAGCCTGCGATTTAGGGCGCTTTGTGGGCCAACACATTCGGGCCGCCGGCGTGCTGATCACCGGCAAAGTTGTACACACCAAGCACGGAGATCCGATGGAATTTTTAACCTTTGAAGATGAAACCGGCTTGATTGAAACGACCTTTTTCCCCAAAGCTTACCGTCGTTTTTGTGCCATGCTGGACCGCAGCCGCCCTTTTATCCTTTACGGCCGAGTCGATGAAGATTTTGGTGCGCTAACCCTGACCGTTGACCGTGTGGAGCGCGTTCCTAAAATGCAGCAGACGCAATCATGCCTCTCGGAGGAAAACCCAAATCAGCGGTGGAAAGCCGTTTCTTCCAACCCAGCTGATTCAAGAATATCGCGGCAGCGTTATTTGTAGCCGTTGATTAAGGCCGTATCAATCAACCACCCAGACGGTGCAATTCTTGGCATTTTGCACAACTTTATGGGAAACACTGCCAAACAGAAACTGCTGGGCGCGCGATAATCCACGCCTGCCGATGACAACGGTTCCATAGCGACCCTCGGTAATTGCCGTTAAAATATCTCGGGCGATACCGATCGTTTTCCTGCGCACCTCGATCTCGATGGCATCTGCGGGCAAACCGGCACTGATTAAAAGCGAACGTGTGACGTCCATCATGCGGTTAATTTCGCGGACAGATGTAGGCGCGTCATCAGTTTGAATATGCAACAATGTGATAGAAACATTTTTACGGTGAGCCAGGATTTTACCGGCATAGGCAGCTCCCAGGGCAGCGTTGTCCGATCCATCCATAACGAGAAGTATTTTGTTTTGCTGGCGATTCATTGATTTAATGTGCATTTTCCTTTTAACTAATTTTATCTTATCCCATTGCGAGCATATCACGGGCCGATCGGCCAATACCATCTGCATACAGATCTGGCAATCCTGACATTTAAGAATGCTTTCTTGCTTACCATTAAAAGCTTTTGTCGGCCACTGGGGATCTGTAAACAAAGGGCGTGCTAGGCCGATCAGATCTGCTTGCTTTTTGCGCAAAATATTTTCAGCAATGCTCGGTGAAAGAATTTTACCTGTACAAATTACCGGTACCGTAACAACTTTTTTGATCTTACGCGCCAAATCCGCCATATAGGCGGGTTGTTGAGTTTTCATTATGATATCGGGATTAAAAAACGATTCATAAGTACCGGCCGTAATCGAAAGATAGGCAATGTTGCGATTGGCCAAATGCCGGGCAAATTCCTGCGCTTCTTCCAGGTGAAAACCGTTGGGCAGCCACTCATCTGTCAAAAAGCGATAACCAACAGGAAATTTGTCACCGACTTTTTGTCTGACCGCTTGCACCAACTCAAGCGCAAAACGCATCCGGTTTGCCAGATCACCTCCGTAACCGTCTGTACGCCGATTGGTACGCGAAGACAGAAATTGTACCGGCAAATACCCGGTCGCACCATGGATTTCGACCATATTAAAACCAGCGGTTTGGGCGCGTGCGGCAGCAGTGGCATAAGCTTGATGAGTTTGGCGAATATCCTTGTGTGTCATTTCCCGGCAACGTTGGGAACGGTGCTGCAACGTTTCGGATAGGACTTCCATTTGTTGTTGGAAATTGAGTGATTTAAGGGCTGATTTATAAAAACCACCGTAGCTAATTGAGCTCATCGATACTACTGAAGGTGCTATCTGATCCTCACTGCGTGCAAAACGACCACCATGATTGATTTGAAGAACCGCCACAGCCCCGACGCTTTTGATGGTGCGGGCCAACCTGGAAAGTCCATGTATAAAACGGTCATGGTCAACCCGCAAATTATGCGATGCAAGGGTGCCGCGCGGATCCACAGACGCATTGGCAACCACGATCATGGCCGCACCGCCTGCGGCCACCTCGTGGTAATGCTTTAACATTAAGTCGCTAACCGTGCCATCTTGGTTGGCGTAACCTGTGAACAAGGGTGCCATCGTGATACGGTTTTTTAACCGAACAGACGTGATTAACAGCGATTGACAGAGGCGGTCAAAACTTCGTTTCATGGCACTGTGGCAATTGAAGGTTTTTTTAACGGATAACCAGTTATGCAGCGTTATATTTTATGAAGTTTAAAATGACGTTAGATCAGTCAAATACGTAATTGGATTTACAGTTTTAATTTGCTCTTATGTAAAAACTATGAGGTAAAGGTTATCAATAACCTCGGAGAGAACGGTTCTTTGCTTCATACGGTGAGACAATGTCAAACATGGCATTATGCATTGCATATTCAACCTTATTGCCCCTGTCAAGTCTGGCTGTACAAACCGCCATGAAACCAGGCATAAAATATTAAGCACATACTTTATTAAGAAAACTGCTTGTTGACGCGGGATTAAAATTTTGTTTTATATTAATCGGTTTATGAAATCTTAGGATACTAGTGGTGAGCCAAAACCTATTTTAACATGAGGAGATGTTATGGCTCAAAAGAAACGCTCTTCGGTTGATCGGCGTAACGGAGAGGATCGGCGCAAAGATAGTAGTGCCGAATATTTAGCCAGTGGGAAACCGGAACGGCGCACAAATGGCGAACGACGGGTGGAAGCGGAGCGCCGCTATGGGTGGAAGCGGATTAACGAGTGGAAAAGCGTCTGGATTTTTGAAGAGAATGGCGCGCAAGGTTCAAAACAGGATCGGCGATCGGGTACGGATCGACGCAGTGGCGCGGATCGACGCCAAAAAGACAGCGCGGCATACTTTGCTAGCGGTGGTGTTGAACGCCGATCAGGATCCGAACGCCGTGTGGCCAACGAACGTCGCACAGGATGGGTCCGCATTAACACTTGGAAAAGTATCTGGCAACCATCCACCGAGACAGACGCCGAAACTGAAGGTGCCCGAACCGGCTAATTGAGGTTCTGATTCAGCGACCATCGCATTCAGCCAGGTCCTACTCGGCTTATCCATGGTTTCGAGGCTAGGGCTGATCGACATAAGATTCTGATTGTTTTATATCACGCTCATCCACATTAAATCACGATTTCCAGATTAACCCCGACCTTCACGCGGGGATCGTGCATTGGAATTTCCTGGCCTTTCACGGTTAAATTGGCACTGATATCCGTTACTTCCCAGCGCTGGGCCAATCGTGCACTGCCTTCGGCCAGCACATCACCAAATCCCTGTCGTTGGGCAATCATCGGTAGCAACCGGAGCATCAAATCACTGTCGCCGAATCGTAGTTCAAGTCCATCCGTATCTTGCGTGTTAATAATGCCAGCCTCAAAGCACTCGCAGGCAAATGCGATGGTCATACCGGCTGAAATGGTGTCCAGACAGTAACGGTTACAAATTTCGTTACCCTTGGCGATGGCTTTTAAATCGACAATATTTAAATTGGTCCCCAGAGCTGCGATGGTTTCATATTCGAGCCCGCCATAGCGACCCTTGATGTCATATTGGGTATCTTTCAATGCGATGCGGCGTTTGCATTGAATGGGGCAAGCATAACAACCTGTTCGTTTTTTCAGCAGGACGCGGTTATACGCATCGCCACTTATCGACGCAGGGTCATCTGCCTGGCCTAAACGGAAATTATTGATCGGCAGGCAGCCGCTAACAGAAAAAATTTCGGCAAAGGCGGTCGTTCCATAGGTGTACAGCGCTTCACCCTGTGGATTATCGCGAAATGTCCGGGCATAATTCTTGGCAGTATTACGAATAAAATCTTTTACTGCTCATTCTTCTGGTCGAATAGAACGGATCAATGCCATCAATTTGTTCGATCGAGGGCATAATTCATTTTTGACGGCAATCGTTCAGGAGAAGTAATACTTCTAGCTTTAAGGAAGAGTGGTAGTAAAGGCAATTAATAAATGAAAGAGATTATTGGGCGCCGATCCAAGCCGCACCGTAAACTCCGGCAGAATCCCCTAGCTTATTGCGGAGGATAGGCGTTGTCACATGTTCATGAAATGCATAGTGTCGGACTTGTTCAACCCCCAAAGTATAGAGTTCGTCGATTTTAGACAAGCCACCCCCAAGCACGATCGCATCCGGATCAAGTGTTGAGATTAGCCCCCCCAAACACCGCCCAAAGTTTTTTAGAAATTCTTCAAAGACCTCTATGCAATCGACCCTACCTTCCCGAAAGCCTTCGACAATGGCCGGCATGCTTGAATGTTTTTTGTATTTACGCAAGTAAGCTTTTTCGACGCCACTACCACTGATTTTGGTTTCGATGCAACCGTGGTTGCCGCAAAAGCATCGGGCGCCTTCGGGGTCGACCGGGAAATGGCCCCATTCCCCGGCAATCCAATGCTTACCCTGGTGAATGTGACCGTTAATACAAAGGCCGCCGCCACAACCGGTGCCCAAAATGATTCCAAAAACCATCGGATAGCCCTCGGCAGCGCCATGCGTGCTTTCTGCCAAGGTGAAGCAATTGGCGTCATTTTCGATACCGATACGACAGCCCAGTTTTTTTTCTAAATCATGCTTGAAAGGTTTACCGTTCAGGCTGGTGGTATTCGCATTTTGAACCAGTTGGGTGTCTTTATGAATTGTTCCCGGGATACCCACACCAATCGTATAATGCTGTGGTTTGGGGATATAGTTGATAGTATCACGTATTAAGCCTTCGACTGCTTCTAAAATGGCGATGTACGTGTCGGTTTGATTGCGGGGCGTGGAAATTCGGATGCGCTGGTTCTCGCGGCCCTGTGGATCGAACAGAACCGACTCGATTTTGGTTCCGCCTAAATCAATGCCGATCTGATAGGGCTGCATATTAGAATCCACTGCATACTAAGGTTGAACGTTACGGTTAGAGATCGCTTATATGCTGGTTTGCGATGGTGACTTTTGATTTTCTTCGACTAGACAATTCTTTTTTCCGTTTCCGGATCAAAGAAAATCGCCCGCGACATATCCACAAGAAGTCCGATCAGCTCTCCCGGCGGTTTGGCTTCGTGGGGATGAACCCGGCAGGTCACTTTTTTGGCGTTGATGTTGACAAACACCAATGTATCCGGGCCGGTGGGTTCCACAACGTCAACCTGGCAGTTGATCGGATGAATTTGATCACTGGCGTCCTGTTGGGGAAAACTCGTTGAGATATGTTCCGGGCGCAGCCCCAGGATAAGTTCGCGATCGACCCATGTTTCCAAACCGTTCGACTTGTGACCTATCGGCAGAAATGCACTGGTTTGGTCAGCAGCCTCTAACTGGACGCCCACCGTATTGTTTGACCGAATGAGTCGGCATGGAATAAAATTCATAGACGGTGAACCGATGAAACCCGCCACAAAAAGGTTGGCCGGGTTTTCATAAACCCCATGCGGAGAATCTAATTGCTGTACGATACCATCTTTCATGATGGCAATGCGGTCGGCCAGGGTCATAGCCTCGATTTGATCGTGGGTTACATAAACAATGGTGGTGGCAATCCGTTGATGCAGCAGTTTGATTTCTGTCCGCATTTCAACGCGCAGTTTGGCGTCCAGATTGCTGAGGGGTTCATCGAACAGAAATACAGATGGATTACGTGATAGGGCCCGCCCCATGGCTACGCGTTGTCTTTGACCGCCGGATAGTTGACCCGGTTTACGATCCAGCAAGTCTTCAATCTGGAGTATCCCAGCCACTTTCTGGACAATGTCGTTGATTTCTTTAGTCGGGACTTTACGCATCTCCAAACCGAAGGAAATGTTTTGCCGAACATTCATATTCGGGTACAAAGCGTAAGATTGAAAAACCATGGCAATATCGCGATCTTTGGGACTAACAGTATTGACGCATCGATCACCGATATAAATGTCGCCCTCGGTAATGCTTTCCAATCCAGCAATAAGGTTTAACAGGGTCGATTTGCCGCAACCGGAAGGGCCCACCAGGACCAGAAATTCGCCGGACTGGGCATCGATGGAAACACCTTTTAAAACCTCAACAGACCCGAATGCCTTTTTAATATTTTTAATTTTTAAAGATGCCATGATGCTTTCTAACGGTTTGCGGTTGAATCATGCTTAGAATGTATGTGTTTTTGACGCGATTTGATTAACCTTTAACGGCCCCCGCCGTGAGACCCCGTAAAAAATATTTACCTGCCACAATATACACCAATAGGGTAGGTATGGCGGCAATAATGGCCGCCGCCATATCGACATTGTATTCCTTGACGCCCGTGGAGGTATTGACCAAATTGTTCAGTGCCACTGTAATGGGCTGTGTATCGCCGGTTGAAAAGACCACACCGAAAAGGAAATCGTTCCATATCTGGGTCGTTTGCCAAATGATGCAGACAACAAAGATCGGTTTGGAAAGTGGCAACAGAATCCGCCAAAAAATTCGAAAAAAGCCGGCTCCATCAATGCGTGCCGCTTTCACCAGTTCGTCTGGAATCGATACATAAAAATTGCGGAAAAACAGTGTCGTAAAAGCCAGTCCATATACGACGTGGACAAAAATCAGTCCCACCAGACTTTGAGAGATACCAAACTGGCCCAACGTGCGGGCCATGGGCAGCAGTATGACCTGAAAAGGGATGAAGCATCCCACCAGTAACAGCGAAAAAAACACTTCGCTGCCTTTGAACCGCCATTTGGAAAATACATATCCATTGATGGCGCCCAAAATGGTCGATATGGCCACCGCCGGTATGACCATGCGCACTGAATTCCAAAAATAGCCTTTAATACCATTGCAGGCCACACCAATACAGGCCGAGTTCCAAGCGGTTTTCCAGGCGTCGAGGGTCACCTCGCGCGGCAGCGATATCAGATTGCCGGTCCGAATGTCTGCCATGGTTTTGATGGAGGTGATCATCATGACAAACAGCGGAATTAAGAAATATACCGCTGCAATAATCAGAATGCCATATACGACCATACGGCCAATGATGGCCCCGGCGGACTGGTTGTTTGAAGGTGATGATGCGCTACTCATAGCGTTTCATTCTCAACTCAGAATAAAGATATGGAATAATGATCGCCATAACCGCACCGAACATCACCATGGCGCTGGCGGCACCGAAGCCCAATTGGTTGCGATTGAAGGCAAACGCATACATGAACGTTGCCGGAAGGTCGGAAGAATAACCGGGACCTCCGCGGGTTAAAACTACCACCAGATCAAAGCTTTTAATGGCAATATGCGATAGTATGATGATGGCGCTGAAAAAAACGGGCCTTAGACTTGGAATGATGATGCGCCAATAAATCCGTGGCAGGCTGGCGCCGTCTACTTGGGCGGCTTTGATGATGGCATCGTCGATACCCCGCAACCCGGCGAGAAAAAGGGCCATCACGAAACCGGTAGATTGCCATACGCCTGCAATGACAATGGTGTAAATCGACATCTCGGAGTTGACCAGCCAATCGAATGTGAAATCGGTGAAGCCTAATTGGCGCACCAAGCGTTCAAATCCGAGTCCGGGGTTTAAAATCCATTTCCAAGCCGTGCCGGTCACGATAAAAGACAACGCCATCGGATAAAGGTAAATCGTGCGTAGTGCTCCCTCAAACCGAATCCGCTGATCAAGCAGAATGGCAATAATGAGCCCCAGAACAATACAAAAGAGAATGAATAGGCTACCAAAGATCAGCAGGTTTTTGCTGGCGACCCACCAACGATCATTACTGAAGAGTTTCACATACTGGAAAAAGCCGGCCAGATCGTATTTGGGTAACAGACGTGATTTTGTGAAAGAGATCCATGCGGTCCAAAGAACAAAGCCGTAGACAAAAATCAGTGATGCCAAAAGGGTGGGGGATAGCACGATTTTGGGCAACGTATTTTCCAGCCAGTTGGAAAAGGTGCCGTTAAAAATTCCTCTTTGGTTGTTTACAGATATCATGCGCTAAGCTCAGTCAATTGGCATTTATTGAAGCGTTTCCCGAGGGGATAACCCCATGGGCCGGTTGTTGAATAACCGGCCCATGGGGTAAAAATAGACCTCAATAGTTCATTACATGGCACCTTTGACCGCTGAGGCCAGATTTTTGGCCCCTTTTTCTGCAGACATGTCGGAATTGTAGAAACTAGTGACGGTGTCCAACATGGCTCCCCGAATAGCCGGAAACACGGCCATTTCGTGGGCCATGCTCGGCAGCAAGGCATTCATGTCGGCAGAGGCAATAAAATCATTCATGCAACGCAACGCAATATCATCAAATGCTTTGCGGGACATGCCCAAGCGACACGGAATGGAGCCTTTATTAACATTGAAGACCTCCTGAAATTTGGGTTCCAGAATGAGTCTGGCCATTGCTTTCTGGGCTTGTTTGGCACCTTTATCTTTCACATCAAACATTATAAAACTATCGACGTTGAATAAAAATGATTCACTGGTGTTGGGAACCGGCATGGCCACATAATCAACGCCGGGGGTTTTGCCGGCAGCCGTAAATTCACCTTTGGCCCAATCGCCCATGAATTGCATGGCGGCTTTGCCCTGAATGACCATGGCGGTGGCCAAGTTCCAGTCGCGGCCGGGGGCATTTTTATCGGTGTATTTTTTTATGTTTCTTAAAACCTTGAAGCACTCCACCATGGTCGGGCTGTTCAAGAATTTTGGATCGGCCTCCACCAATGTTTTTTGGTAAAATTCGGGTCCGCCAACACCCACAACGATGGATTCAAAAACCGTTGCCTCCTGCCAGGCTTGCCCACCGAATGCTACCGGTATGAAACCGGCTTTCTGTATTTTTTGAGCGGCTGCATCAAACTCTTCCCAGGTGGTCGGAATTTTGGCGCCGGATTTTCTGAAGACGTCCGGATTGACCCACATCCAATTGATACGGTGAACGTTGACCGGTACCGCCACGTAATGGCCTTTGTACTTCATGACATCCGCCACCACTTTGGGCAATAACGTGTCCCAGTTATTGGCACGGGCGACATCATCCAAATTAGTTAGAACGCCTTCATCGCCCCACTGTTGGATCTGCGGGCCTTTTACTTGGGCAGCAGTGGGAGGATTGCCAGAAACAGCGCGCGAGCGTAAGACCGTCATCGCAGTATCGCCGCCGCCGCCAGCAACCGCAAAGTCTTTCCAAGCATGTCCCTCTTTTTCCAACAAATCCTTTAGTACGGCAACGGAGCGGGCTTCACCGCCGGATGTCCACCAGTGCAGCACTTCCACCTCGCCGGCCACAGCGTGGAAAGTGAATAGAAAAATGAAAACGCTAACCATCAGAATAGGTTTGAATAATTTCGCCTTCATGAGTTACTCCTTTCATTTTTGGGGTTGTTTGGATTTATTAGGCACACATATAAGCGCAACTAAATCCGAAAAGGGATCGCAGTTCAAATTCTTCTAAGGCAAGCCGTCGATGCGGCTAAATAGCGGTTATAAAATAATATTATATTATTGCCTTAGGTAAGAAATAATATTGGGATAAATGCGATGTGCAATTTGGATCGATTATAGAGGGTCAAAAAGATATGTCAATAAATAATTTATATAAAAAACAAAATAACTACATTAGAGTGACTGCGTTTTCATTTTGTAGCCCCGTGATTTGCAAGAGAAAGATATTTTATTGTAATAATTGTTAAATTTTGCAATAGAATTATTTTAATAATAGATTGCCTTTTATAATTAATTTAGTTAATAAACATATAGATTAGCGTCTTGTTAAGCGAAAACCGAGCAATTGATTAGTTTGCTAACATAAATGAGGTTAAAATGGTTGCGGCCAGCCGCGATTTAGTCCGTGAAATTAATCAGTTTCACATTCTTAATGCGATTCGTATTGCCGGAGCCATTTCACGGGTGGAAATCGCTCGGATTACGGGGCAGAGCCGTGCGACGGTGACCAATATTACCGCCCGTTTGATTGTGGAAAACCTCATTTATGAAAAAGAGACAGAAGATCGTTCCCGCAGGGGCCGCAAACGCGTTTTGCTGGCGCTAAACCCTGACGCAGCTTACGTGGTTGGTGTCAAGCTGTCAGCTTACCGTATTAGTTGTGCGGTTACTGATATACAGGCGGACGTGAAAAGCTCGGTCAACATGCCGGTGCGGACCAGTGAAAGGCCGGTCAAGTTTGTAGCCGACCTTATTGAAGAAGGCATTCGCCATTGTATTTCTGAAGCGCGAATCGATCTTAGTCAAGTTTCTGGAATTGGTTTAGGCATTCCAGGATTTGTCGACAGTCGATCGGGCGTCTGTTTCTGGACGCCGCTTTATCAAAAAGGTGATGTACCCTTAAAAGACTTGATTCAGAAACGTTTTCAAATCGAAACACTGATTGAAAACGATACCAATACGGTTACGCTGGCCCATCAGTGGTTTGGCGAGGGAAAAGGGATCGACAATTTTCTTGTGGTGACGATTGAAGACGGCGTTGGTATGGGTATCGTAGTCAATGGTCAATTATATCGAGGCGCGCGGGGAATTGCCGCAGAATTTGGCCATGTGGTGGTTGATCCCAATGGTCGTGACTGTCGCTGTGGCAAAAAAGGCTGTATTGAGGCCTATGCCAGTAACTTTTCAATTTTGGATGAAGCGCAAGCCGCCATCGATAAGGGTGAGTGGCACCATGAGCACGTACCGGATTTGAGGTTTGAAGAAGTGGTAACTGCGGCCCAGTCAGGCGAGCGTAATTTGCAGAATATATTTACCAATGCCGGTACTTTTTTAGGTATGGGATTAGCCGGTTTAATCCAAATTTTTAATCCTACTAAAATCATTATCTCCGGTGAAGGGGTGCGCGCTGGTAATTTAATGTTTCAATCATTGCGTCGCACAATCCGCTTGCACACCAATCCAGCGCTTTACGATGCTTCCGAAATCGTAATTCAGAAATGGCGCGATACGGACTGGGCACGCGGAGCTGCCAGTCTCGTACTGCAAGAGCTTTATAAATCACCCTTCAATCGGGTACGCCCGATCATTTAATGCGACTCATTTTGTTAGTATAAATCTGAAGTGGTGAGCGACTAGTTCGAAAGCAATACAGAATTTAAAGCCAATGCTAACCAAGAGGGGCGATTTAAGGCTGTCTATTAAATATGCGGGCCAATCAAGCAACCTGGCAACTACTTAAAGTTGCCAGGCATTTCATCTGAGATGATTGGTATCGGTTGGTGCTATGCTGCGGCTTTTTGTGTTCGATGACGCATCTGCGCGTCAATACAGCTTTGGATCGCTTCAACCGCAGCTTCAATGGTCAACTGCCCGGTATTGATAACCAGATCATAATTAATGGGGGCTGCAATATCGGCATGGAAATATTTGCGAATAAATGCCTTGCGATCAGCTTCGGTTTGCAGTACCCGCATTTTGGCATCCTCTAAGCTGACCTTGAAATTACCGGCCACATTGGCAATCCGCGTTTTTTGGGGCGCGACCACACGGACCCTGAGGGTTTGGTCTTGGGGTAATATGAAATTAGCTCCGCGGCCGACCAGCACTGCCCGCCCATGTTTACCAAGGGCGCCTACGACTTTCATCAGATGCTGTAAGTATTGATCCGGCCACAGGTGACGCTGGTGCACCAGCGATG
>JAAUYK010014788.1_pt1 | contig 14685 bp, 10 predicted proteins | sample 7278021 | NCBI WGS metagenome assembly JAAUYK01 (sample SAMN14350223, study PRJNA611818) | marine sediment metagenome | isolation source: surface marine sediment (1.8m) | place: French Polynesia: Moorea | collected 2018-08
AAGCTATTCATTCTGACTCCTGACTCCTGACTCCTGACTCCTAAGAAATAACTTAACTATTTGTAGCAAAAATTTATCAAATTGGTATAAGGCATTAACTATATCCTAAATTTATATTAATGAATTTAGCAGTGATGGTATAGATTTACGGATATGACTTCAATAACTTAATATTAGTGACAATAAGTATTGACTATCAAAACAAATCATAGTTAAGAGTATAATTTTTCCTCAAATATATCTTCACAGGTAACCTGTTTAATATCTTGGAATCCAAATTTTTTTAAATATGAAATCCATCCATAAGGGGTATTTTCTATATTCAATATCCCGATTGCAACAGCAACATCTGCTATCCAAGGAACAGTTGATATTTTGTATCCTTGCCAATTAGTTTCTACACATATCCATTCAGGAATCATATTAGTATCAAACTTAGTTTCTGATTTGCAAGTTGCTCTAAAACAATATATAGGAGTATTTTTTGGCATAATTTATTTGGTTATAGAACATGACAAATTATTAATGGTTAACTCAAAGATAATTCAACAATTAATAATTTTCATGTCGGCGACAGCGGTTTTGCGTAGCATGACAAACGGAAAACAATTAATAATTAATAATTACCTCTTCTGTCATAGAAGGATTGACTAAAAGTAATTTTTTTTCTTCTGTTGGTTAATTGGATATGGCGTTTCGCTGGGAAATGACCAATTTTTCTCTATGAATGGAGAGGCTTTATACCTTAATTTTTCGGTAAGCATTCAGTTATCAGCTTATGACAAAATAAAGTCTCAATTAATATTGAGAGACTGAGTAATAATTAATAGCAATTATCAAAATTATTGTCTTGCTATACTTGGAAGCTGGAAAAAATCAGGTTCAAAAGAACAATAACCACTCAATACTCAGCATTTACTCCGACAAATAATATTTAGAAATAGATAATCCAAGTATAGCAAAGTTTCTGGTAGTTGGTATAAAAGGATTAGTCAAAGCATATCAACTTACCAGATGGCATCTATGAGAGAAATTCTACAGAAAGAATTTTTCAGATTGAGACAACTTACAAGCATTCGTCTTTCATTTTTATTACTGACTGCTAATAGCTAATAGCTGTTTGCGGAACATTCCAGCAGGGAAATACTTACAAAGATAGAGGTAACTGTTCAGATAAAATATTTTTTAGCTCGAACATTAAGTCTTCATTGCTTTTGTGAGCTTCCCAAATGCCAGAATTAAACCTATTTATTCGCCATTCCCCTTGCATAAAATTTTCATCTTCAGAAACAGTGCCAACATAATTAATAATGTATTGTGAACCTATAAGGTATCGCTTTGCAAAACTAATCTTGCGTCCAATAACTTCACCGCTTAATGTCGCTTCTCCTAAATAATTATCATCTAAGGTATTGCCACTCAAACTATTACCAGCTTGAATTAAGGTAGCTTCAAACCTTGTAGGATTTTCCTGTTGCCAATAAGTACCTAGCCAAGTTCCACTTAAATTTGCCATAGTAGCTCAATTTGTATTTAATACAATATTTTCAATGTTAACAAGCTATTAGCTATCAGCTATCAGCCTAGGTATTTTGTATCAATTGATATCTCTGAAAGCTTGGGTTTAAATCCCCGACTTCTAAAAGTCGCTTCTTTTTAAGAGGGGTTTAAATCTCCTTTTAAAAAGAAAGCTGAATGCTGAATGTTGAATACTGTTTGCGGAGCATTCCGGAACGGAAACGCTTTTTAAAAATAAGTAAAGGGATAAATATAAAAAGAGTTTAGGTTGAAATTATAGCAGTATGAAATCATTTGTAAAAAATCCAGACAGTAAATAAAAAGTCTGAAATTATTACCATGCTTCTCTGTGCCCTAATTCCAAGAGATTTTCTGGATAACCACACCGAGGAATGCTATATATCATATCGTAAAAAATAAGCGGCAATTAGGACTCTGCCTCAGATTGAGGATGTACAGCTTTTAAATTGAATGGTATGTTTAAAGATTTTAAACCATCTCAAACTGTCAGACTTATACCGTTTAACGAAAGTCAAAAGTTAAAAGTTAGATTTTATAGCCTCAAAATTTTGACATACTCAGTAATTTCAAGAAATTATTTCACATATATATAGCAATCTGCGCATTGGTTGTGAAATTTTTTATAATAGTTAATTTGAACTAAAAACCTTTAAAATTCTGACTCCTAAATCCCACCAAAATATTACAACTTAAATAGGATTACTATATATAGTTTGGAACTATTTGTGACATCTTTAAAGTGAATTTGTATAGTAGGATATGGGAATTTTAACTAAGGCTTTTCAGCAATAAGGTAATACCAATTATTAAAATTAAGATTCATAGATATAGGTGGGGAGATGGAGAGATGGGCAGAAACGGGATTGGAAATTGATAGGTCATTTCAGTTATCAGTTAGCCTCCTCCGGAGGAACTGCGTTAACAGTTATCAGTTATCAGTAGCTAAACAGCTAAACGACCGCTTTTTCATCCCCTTAAAAGGGGAGGCTTTCCACCTTATTTTTTGGTAATAGAAACTAAATATAGCATTAGTATGCACGAAATTGTATAAGTATATTTTTGTGCTATCTACTAATTGCTGGCAAGGGAACCATGACCTAGGAAAAGATAATAGCTAGTTAACACATACATTAAATTTATTAATAGAGATAGATTATATTAATAATACTACTTGCTTATCGGAGCAAATTTTTCATAATTATCCTCAGCCAATAAAGTCTTTTCTATGGTTTCTCAACATCTTAAATATATATAAAATATAAAGTTTTAATTTTGATTCCTGACCTGAATCTACCACCAATATTTGCACCCAGATTTTCCATGACTTTTGATATATTGTATGTACCATCAACCTTTTAAAACTTAACACCCACACTTAGAGAAAATTTGACTACTCAAACTAAGTTCAGAAATCGGACATTCTGGCCAAAAAATTTAACATAGAGCCAGGTACAGAAATAGTTATACTAGATGCTACTAGATTCTAGTACCCATAATTAACTGAAATCTTAATCAATTTTTCTATTTTTTTCTCTAGTAAGCTATTATAAAATATAGGAGGTAAGCTGCTATTGTATAATTTATTCCTAGTGTCAACCATAGTATAAAAATCATAGACAGCTAATCTTAACTATAAAAACCAAGGAACTTAAAATAATATTTAAAAATAAATTATTTGGAGAAACAATGAGCAGAAATAAACAACTATTAAATCAACATAAACAATTACCTGAACCTCAACAAAATGATTTTTTTAAAATATTTAGTCAGTCTCCAATAGGTACATCAACTTGGAATTGGATTTTAACTCGTCCTCGTTCTGAAAAAAGTAAAATTTTCTTACCTCTCTCTACAGGAGCAGGCTTAACAACCGATTATGAACCATTATTTTTATTAAAACTTCCTCCTGGAAAAAGTTGGGACTTAGAAAGTTCTGTTAAAGTGACTGCGAAAGCTGGAGTTTTTATCACAAAAGTAGGCTCTATTTCTGTTGCGCCACTATATGTATTGTTCCAGTTATCAGGAAATAATTATATTTATCAAGTTTGGATTAATCATTATGGGGGAGATATGTTACCTTCTCCTTTAAATCAACTGGAAAAAATGCCATATTTAACTCTATTGTTAATAGAAGATAAATCTGAGCCAGAAAGATTGATTAAAATTGATAATCAAATAGATTGGTCATGTTTGAAAGCCAAAGTTGAATCAGTAAAGTCTTGGGATTTAGCAGCTTTCAATACAGTAAAATCTATAGCACATTCTGCTCAAGAATTATGGAACAGAACAACAGAAGCAGAAGTGAGGGGAACAACAATAGCTAAGTTAAACGATCGCTTTAGAAATGGAGATAAAAGTTTAGGAGAATATAGAATGAGTCGGCAAGTATTAGCATTGCCGAGAAAAAAACAAAAAGAACTATTTAAAGAAATTCAAGATTTTTCTGATTTTACACCTGAAAATGATCCCAAAGGTCAACATGAAATGGGTGAAGTGATACTGGATGGTGTGGAATATATTTGGAAAATTGACTATCTAGATACAAGCATGATTATGTTATCAGATGCACCAGAAGATATTAATAAAACTACCAGGGTATTATTGGTCATACGAGCCGATGAACGTTAATATCATGGTAGTTGTTTCTCTGGGTGAAATGAATGGGTAGCATGACCTAGAAAAGGAATCAGAAAGAAGTATTTTGCTTGGAAAAATTTATCTTTATGGTTCAAGGAAATTTCTCTCTAAAACTCTCGTTATTCTCCAAATAATTTCTGATTTGTCCATATATTTCCTACACAAACAGGTGGAATTAATAGTCTTGATATCTAAACATTTAGCCGTCAGCACTCAGCCATTAGTTATTACCTTCATAGCCGAATGAAGTTATAATCAGTATGGAAAAACTGAGGTCTAATTCAAAGTATGGGTTAGAGCACATCAGCTAACTTTAGCTATCTATAACAAATGTGCCTTATTATTCACAAAAAAGCTGAATACTTACCTTGATAGTCACAACTTTTTATTGGTGATTAATATAATTTCCTAATACTGTTCAGTTAAGGATTTGTTGTGGGAAAACTGTGATGTGTAAGAGCTGTTCTTTACGTTGCCTATCAGATAAATTTTGGTCTTATCTGAATCATATTGTATTGTATGATGTCCAAAAAATTAATTATGATTCCTAAATCAGAAGTTAGTAGAGGTTTTATCTCCAAATCCTTAGTAAGGATTCAGCTACCAGCGATTAGCACCTCAGCAATGAAAATGAAGGACAAATAGATAGGGTCTGTTCAATAATTAATAATTAATAATTAATAATTAATAATTAATAATTACCTCTTCTTATAAAGAAGAGGATTGGCTAAAAGGATTTTTTTGTCTTTTTTCTCCATGAATGGAGAGGCTTTATACCTTGATTTTTCGGTAAACTATGTGCTTTTACTAATGTTTTTAATCACAAATAAACCCTACTTCGAGTTGGAGGCTATATTTTATTCAAACCCCGTCCTTAATGGGTTTTATAGCACTACGCGCAAGTCCGATAGGGGAGCCGTCGGATTGGGGACCTCCAGAAGGCCCGAAGTCATATCAAATCCGGTTGAATAGTTATTATAGGTTGGGGGAGATGGGGAGATGGGGAGATGGGGAGATGGGGAGATGGGGAGATGGGGAGATGGGGAGATGGGGAGTGGGGGGAGATGGGGAGATATATTAACTCCGAACTGCGAACTCACATTTTTAGTTTTCCTTTCGTTTCAATAATCAAATTGGCACGATGCTTAAGAAAATCAATTTCTGAAGGGGTCAGTAAACGATAATGGCCCCTGCGTAAACTGTTTTTATTAGCAGGATAGATAGTAAGCTTATCAATGGCAGTACGGTGGAGTCTGAGGACACGGAAACCCAGTTGTTCAACGATGCGACGAATCTGACGATTTCTGCCTTCAGTTAAAATCACTTTTAGGTGAGTTTTTTGATCAGAACGACTTATTACTTCTACTTCAGCCGGTAAAGTCTTTTTGCCCATGAGCATAACACCCTCACGCCATTGTTGTAGCGTTTTTTCTGGGGGATATCCTTTAAGCGAGACTTCGTAGGTTTTTGGTAAATGATAACGAGGGTGGGTTAATTTTAGGGTTAAGTCTCCATCATTGGTTAATAATAACGCTCCAGAAGAGTTAAAATCTAATCTTCCTACAGGGTGAATACCAGTACCTTGAGTTAACTTTTTCGGCAATAAATCCAAGACAATAGACCTATTTTCGGGGTCATCACAGGTAGAAACAACCCCCACCGGTTTATTGAGCAAAATATAGATTAATTGTGGTCGTTGATCGGGTTGAATGAGTTTGCCATCTACTTCCAGGCGATCGCAACTCGGATCAGCTTTATCTCCTAAAGTGACTATTTTCCCATTTAACTTAACTCGTCCTGCCATTATCATATCTTCTGCACGACGACGGGAAGCCACTCCCCATTGAGATAAAATCTTTTGTACCCGTTCAACCATCAATCAATTATCCCCGTTCTGATTACTCATAACCAGACCGGAATAAACTTGGCCTTTTTCAGCATCAACCGTAATAATTGCCCCTTCTCTAATATTAGCCGTTGCCTCCTTAAAATCAACAATGACAGGAACACCCAACCGTAGGCCAATCACGGCCGCATGGCTTGTTAAACTCGCTTCTTCGGTAATAATACCCGACGCTTTACGCATCATTTCTACAAATTCTGCATTGGTTCCGGGAACCACTAAAATGTCCCCAGGTTCAAAATTGCCTAATTCCCTGGCATTCTGGGCAATTCTCGCCCTTCCACTGGCTGAACCCTGACCAACACCCACACCTTTGCCCAAAACCGCTTTGACCATTTCTACCTTAATCAAATCAGTGGATCCTGCAACCCCGGCAAGGGTTCCGGCAGTCATCACCACTAAATCCCCATCTTTGAGCCAATTATTTTCTTGGGCCACATTAACCGCCGATTGAAAGGTTTTCGTGGCTGAGGCTAAATCAAGCACCAGCAAAGGTTTAACCCCCCAAACTAACTGTAACTGCCTAGCTACGTCTACATGGGGAGTCACCGCTATAATAGGGATCTGAGGGCGAAACTTAGAGACATTACGGGCAGTTGATCCCGTTTTTGTCAAAGACATAATTGCCGCCGCATCCAATTCTTGAGCAATATGACTAACTGCTGAGGAAATGGCGTTAGTGATGGACTGTTTCTCTTCTGAGAGAATTTTAGGGGTGGTGGGTTCTTGTTCGATTCTTTCGGCAATGGTGGCCATAGTAGCTACTGCTTCCACTGGATATTTGCCCACAGCAGTTTCATTGGATAACATTACTGCATCGGTACCATCTAAAATAGCGTTAGCCACATCGGACACTTCTGCACGGGTGGGGCGAGGGTTATTGGCCATACTATCTAACATTTGCGTGGCCGTAATCACGGGAATACCCAAACGATTAGCCGTAGAAATTAAGCGTTTTTGCAGGATAGGAACATCTTCTGGGGGTAACTCCACTCCTAAGTCTCCTCGTGCCACCATTACGCCATTACACAAGGCGAGAATTTCTTCCATATCCTCAATGGCCTCGTGTTTTTCAATTTTGGCAATGACAGGAACATTTTTGCCGGCACTGGCAATCAATTCTTTAATTTCGAGAATATCTTGAGGATTTCTCACAAAACTCAAGGCTACCCAGTCCACCCCTTGGTCCAAACCAAACATTAAATCTCGTTTATCTTTCTCCGTTAAAGCTTTTACCGATAAATAAACCCCCGGAAAATTTACCCCTTTGCGATCGGACAACACTCCCCCAACCACAACCCGACAATGAAGATCCTTCTTGTCCTTATCTACTTTCTCCACTAGCATTTCTACTTTTCCATCATCCATTAAAATTCTGGCTTTTTCAGGCACTTCATCGGCCAGATATTCATAAGAGACATAACTAATGTTTTGATTGCATTCAACTTCGCGACTGGTCAGGGTAAAAATATCCCCTGGTTGAACGGTAATTGGTCCGTTGACAAATTGACCCAGACGAATTTTAGGACCTTGTAAGTCCTGTAAAATAGCAACCGGTTGGTTTAATTCAAAAGCAGTTTGACGAATGAGGCGAATAGTATGTTGATGATAGTCATGATCATTATGGGAAAAATTGAGTCGTAACGTAGTTGCCCCTGCTAAGATCAATTGCCGTAAAATTTCTTTATTTTGAGTAGCTGGACCAATGGTTGCCACGATTTTTGTGCGACGGGATATGGAAGAGGATGTCATGGAGATGTAAATTTAACGAAGAAGCAATTATTAATTTGAGGTTCTTCCTCTAGGGTCTCATGAATGGTCACTATAGGTCGGAAAATTTGTTATTTTCTTAGGGATCTCTTGTAATAACTTGAGTTCGGAGTTCGGAGTTCGTAGTTAATATATCTGCCCACACTCCCCATCTCCCCATCTCCCCATCTCCCCATCTCCCCATCTCCCCATCTCCCCGTCTCCCCGTCTCCCAGTCTCCCAGTCTCCCCCCACTCCCCACACTCCCCACACTCCCCACACTCCCCATCTCCCCATCTCCCCGTCTCCCCGTCTCCCAGTCTCCCCAAACTCTCCACACTCACAAAGCAATAATGAATTTTAGATCAAGGGGTTGGCCAAAACCGAAAGGAACGGTAAGTTAATATTAATTTCAACTTTGAACTTGTAGGCTGCATGAGAATCTTAGTTACGGGTGGTGCTGGTTTCATTGGGTCCCATCTCATTGACCGCTTAATGGCACAAGGACATGAAGTCCTCTGCTTAGATAACTTTTATACTGGCGACAAACGCAATATTGTCAAGTGGATCGGTAATCCTTATTTTGAGTTAGTCCGCCACGATATAACGGAACCCATCCGTTTAGAAGTTGATCAAATTTATCATTTAGCTTGTCCTGCTTCTCCTATTCATTATCAATATAATCCCGTCAAAACCATTAAAGTTAATGTGTTAGGGACTCTATATATGTTGGGTTTAGCTAAACGGGTGAACGCACGTATCCTCTTAGCTTCTACCTCAGAAGTATACGGTGATCCTGATGTTCATCCCCAACCGGAAGAATATCGGGGTAACGTCAGTTGTACGGGGCCACGTGCTTGTTACGATGAGGGAAAACGAGTGGCGGAAACCCTCGCTTTTGAATATCACCGAGAACATAAGACTGATATTCGAGTGGCACGTATTTTTAATACTTATGGGCCGAGAATGTTAGAAAATGATGGTCGAGTAGTGAGTAATTTCATTGTACAAGCTCTTAAAGGCATACCTTTAACTGTCTATGGGGATGGTTCTCAAACTCGTAGTTTCTGTTATGTTTCTGACTTAGTAGAAGGGTTAATGCGTCTGATGAATGGGGACAATATTGGCCCGATTAATTTAGGAAACCCTGGGGAATATACCATCTTAGAACTTGCTCAAATGATTCAAGGAATGATTAATCCTGATGCTGAGTTAGTTTATAAACCTTTACCCCAAGATGATCCTAAACAAAGACAACCTGATATTACTAAGGCAAAAACTTATTTAGGTTGGGAACCAACTATTCCCCTAAAAGATGGGTTAGAATTAGCCATTAAGGATTTTGCAGAACGAGTCTCAAAAGATAGTTAAACTCTATGACTGACAACTTAGTTTTTAGTTTAAAATACTTCTAACTCAAAGAGTTGTGTTATTGTATCATCCCAAGAATACCTTGTTTTAAACAATATAAATTTAGAGGATAAAAGTTATGCGCGTTTGTGTCATTGGAACTGGTTATGTTGGTTTAGTAACTGGAGTTTGTTTATCTCATATTGGCCATCACGTTATTTGTATCGATAATAACGAGGAAAAGGTTAAACTGATGAAGTCCGGTCAATCTCCTATTTATGAACCAGGACTTTCGGAATTAATGCACGGTTGTATGGAAGCTGGCCGTTTGGAATTTACTTCTGATTTGGCAGCCGGGGTTAATCACGGAGAAATTCTCTTTATTGCGGTGGGAACTCCTGCTTTACCTACTGGAGAAAGCGACACCCGTTACGTTGAAGCTGTAGCTAGAGGTATCGGCGAAAATTTAAACGGTGGTTACAAGGTCATTGTTAATAAGTCTACGGTTCCTATCGGTTCTGGGGACTGGGTAAGAATGATTGTTATGGATGGGTTAGCCCAACGTGAAGATGCTCCTGCTAACGTGGAGTTCGATGTGGTTAGTAACCCAGAATTTTTACGGGAAGGTTCGGCTGTTTTTGATACCTTTAACCCCGATCGCATTGTTCTCGGTAGCAACAATGACAAGGCGATCGCGATGATGCAACAACTCTATCAACCTTTGGTAGATCGCAAGTTCGGTGATGATCAAAGTTTGCCTCCTGTTCCTGTGGTAGTAACGGACTTAAACTCGGCAGAAATGATTAAATACGCTGCTAATGCTTTCTTAGCGACTAAAATTAGTTTCATCAACGAAGTGGCTAATATATGCGATCGCGTGGGTGCTGATGTTACTCAAGTGGCCTCTGGTATTGGTTTAGATTCTCGTATCGGTAACAAGTTCTTACAAGCTGGTATTGGTTGGGGTGGATCTTGTTTCCCTAAAGATGTTTTGGCTTTGATTCATACTGCTACTGATTATAATTACGAGACAGAGTTACTCAATGCTGCTGTTAATGTTAACAAGCGTCAACGATTAATTGCTGTTGAAAAGTTACAACAAGAACTGAAAATCCTCAAAGGAAAAACTATCGGTTTATTAGGTTTAACTTTTAAACCTGATACTGATGATATGAGAGATGCACCTGCTTTAATTATTATCGAACAGTTAAACCGTTTAGGGGCAAAAATTAAGGCTTATGACCCCATTGTTTCTCAGTCTGGTTTAAGTCATGGTTTATCTAATGTGATTATTGAAACCGATGCGGAAATGTTAGCTGATAGCTGTGATGCTTTGGTTTTAGTAACAGATTGGAAGGAATTTTTAAGCCTCAATTACGGTAAAATGGCTCAAGTAATGGCTAATCCTGTGATTATTGATGGCCGTAATTTCTTGGATCGCTCTAAGTTAGAAATGGCTGGTTTCCATTATGTAGGTATTGGACGCTAATTAGTTTTTTTCAAAATTGAATGAGTGAGTAGGATATTTTTATTGTTAAGATATTCTACTCATTTTTTTGTTTTTAATTACTATAGTTTACTCCGATTTATTTATGTTGATTATCTTCCCAAAACTTAGTATTTAATAATTCATCTACGTTACTGGGAAAAGGACAATCATCAGGAAAATCAGAATCATATTCAATTCGCATATTTTCCACTGCTTCCTCATAACATTTATCATAAATAGCAACCAAAAAATTGTGTAAACTAGGAGAATCTTCTAGAATATCTTTTAACTTAGACTGAGTCCTTTTTAAAGTTACTTCCCAACCTCTATAACAGTCATTTAGAGGAACATAATACCGTTTTAAAGCGTGTTCAAATAAAGTAATTAAACGGCTTTTCAATTCCCTTTTGTCTCGTCTTCCCAAAGATTCTACCTCCTCAATTAAATTGTCTAAATCTATCTGTGATAAATCTCCAGATTTTAGTTGCTTAACCGTTTCTTCTATCCATAAAGCAAAATCTTGCTCATAAAGTTGTTTGACTTTTACTAACGTCATTATTTTAATCTCCCATTAACAGTTGACAATTGATTCATTATTAATTTTACAACAATTTATGACTTTGTATAACACTAGACATTATGGTTAGGAGGTTATGGAGATTCCTCGTACCTCGGAATGACAGCTAAGGATATGAAAAATGTCCTAACTAATTTTTGTACTGCTATAACCCACTAATTTTAGTTCAATGAAATTAAAAGATTCTCTTAATTAGATAATCTCTTGTGTTAGTATATTGGCAGTTGGGGTTCACTGTAATCTATGTTAAAACTTAGACTTATTATAGCTTCTCTGTTGTGTGCTACGGGAACATTCTATCCTGCAATATTGGGATCGGCAACGGCAACAGGAGTCGGAGTTTTATCGGGTATTATAGCAAATGATCTTGGTTCTATTTGGGATAAAATTGGCCATCGCTTACAAGACAATGGTCTTCTTCATAATCATGATTTAACTAAGGCTGTTGGTGTAGCGATCGCTGCTATTATTGCTAAAACGGCTAAGGATGAAACTAAAATAGATAGGGTTTATCGATCGCATCTTGAAAGCTTGGCAAAATATACAGAAAATAATTGGCTAAATTTTTGTATAAATGACTTGAATTTTTCAGAAAAAACTGAATTTAATTTACTAGAAGATAGTCAATTAACTAAACTATTCTTAACGTCACCAGACAATTTTAATGCGGTTAGAGTCTTTAATATTAATGATTTAGAAGCAGATAAAAAGATTTGGAGAGAGGAAATTATTAGGAAGTTAGTTAATAAAAATGATACTTTATCTAGTTTACAAGTAACAGAAAAAGAAAAAGAAGAAATTAATCAGATTATTGATGTTTTAAGTGAAGCATTATCCCAACAGTTTCCTCAAGCATTACGGGGAGTTTTAAAAGAGGATTGTGGGAAAGGCGGAAAAGCTTATGCTGGATTTAGTATTGATATGTTTGGCGTGATTCAGCAAGCTATTCAAACATCAAAGGATGAAATAATTGTTCGTTTAGAAAAAATTGAAAATAATTTACAAAACAATACTATTGCAAGTGATAACAGAGAATTGATAGAAAAGTTAGAAGCTATTTATAATCAGAAGTTTGATAATAGAGATGATTTGAAAAACATTATTCACCAAGCTAACAGAGATATTAATCAAGATTTTACTAACATTAATCAACAGTTAGAAGATTTAAAAGCAAACAATAATCAAGAATTTATAAAGTTAGGGAACAAAATTCAATCGGGGTTTGATAATATTGAACAGTTATTAAATAACTTAAGTGATAAAGTTGATAAAATTTTAAAGGAAGTTAAAGGAATAAAACGTATTCAAGAAAAACAACAAGAAAATAGTACAGCAATTATTATTACAGGAGGAAATGCACCGAAATTAATTAGTCATTGGCAAGGAAGAAAAGAAGAAATTGAACGTATAAAAACCTGCTTTAGTAATGCAAAAACTCCTCTTGTTGGTATTGACGGAGTGGGAGGAATAGGGAAATCTAGTCTTGCAGGAAAGTTATACGAAGAAACAAGAGAATTTGCTCAGAAATATTGGAGAGATGTTACCAATGGGACGTTATTTACTGATATTGCTAGGGATGCAATCGCAGCATTTGGGGGAACTGTACCGCAACAGGAAACCTTGTTAGTTGATGGGTTGATTAAATGTTTACAGTCGGGACAATATTTATTAGTTATAGATAATTTAGAAAGTGTGTTAACTACGCAAAGAGAATGGAAAGATAGATTTTATGAACAGTTTTTTAACACTTGGGTAGAGTATGGGAAAAATAGCATTGTTTTAGTAACAACTAGGGAACAACCACTCTTAAAAGGGATAGAATGGATCAATCTTGAAGGGTTACAAGCTGAAGAAGGGGCGAAATTACTAGAAGAATTAGGTATTACAGGGGAATTAGAAGATTTCTCCGCTTTGGTGGGGGGACATCCTTTGATGTTAAGGTTAGTAGCAGACTTACTCAAAGATGAGTATCCCCAAGATCCGGACTTAAGACGGTTAGACTCGTTAGGGTTAGGCAATTTACGACAAATATTAACCGATGAACGGGTTAAGGGACAACATCGCAGGGAAACAGTGGGAATGGTAGCGGTTTTGTCTGCTACGGTAGAAAGGTTAACTGAAGCGCAACGGGAATTATGGTGTAATTTAAGTGTCTATCGCAAACCCTTTGATAAAGTAGCAGCGAATTTTATCAGTAGAGAAGACTCGGAGACATTGGTAGAAGCAGAGTTAAGGAAACTGGTAAAACGTTCTTTACTGCAAGAAAAGTTAACAGAAGATACTCGATACTTTGAATTTCAGCCGGTGTTACAAGAATATGCGTTGTACTGTGGGGGAGACTTCTCAGACGCACATAAAAAGGCGATCGCTTATTATCAATCTATTGCTGAAGACGATCCCAACAGTAAAGAAACGGTACAACCCTATTTAGAAATTTTTTATCACTATTGCGAAATAGAAGAGTATGAAACTGCTTTTGATGTTATTGCAGAAGTTAATGAGTTACTAAAGTTACGAGGATTGTATAGTAATCAGGTTGAGTGTTACAGTCGTTTAGTGAAAGCTTGGGAAAAGACAGCGATTAATAACTGGAAATATAGCGCATCTTTATGTGATTTAGGCAATGCTTCCCATTTTTTAGGACAATACAAACAAGCTATCACCTATTATCAACAATCTTTGGACATCGCTAGAAGTATAGGAGATAGATACAGAGAAGGGAATTGTTTCGGCAATTTAGGAGTTGCTTATTATTCTTTAGGAGAATACAAACAAGCTATAACCTATCATCAACAATCTTTAGACATCGCTAGAGACATGGGAGATAGACAAGGAGAAGGTTATGCTTTAGGCAATTTAGGAGTTGCTTATTATTCTTTAGGGGAATATAAACAAGCCATAAACTATTATCAACAATCCTTAGAAATTGCTAGAGACATAGGAGATCACAATGTAGAAGGGAATTGTTTAGGTAATTTAGGAGTTGCTTATAAGTCTTTAGGAGAATACCAAGAATCTATCACCTATCATCAACAATCTTTAGACATTGCTAGAGACATAGGGGATAGACGGGGAGAAGGGGGTGCTTTAGGCAATTTAGGAGTTGCTTATTATGATTTAGGAGAATACCAACAAGCTATAACCTATCATCAACAATCTTTAGACATTGCTAGAGACATAGGGGATAGACGAGGAGAAGGGAATTCTTTAGGCAATGTAGGACTTGCTTATCATGATTTAGGAGAATACCAGCAAGCTATAACCTATCATCAACAAAATCTAGATATCGCTAGAGACATAGGGGATAGACAGGGAGAAGGTAGTGCTTTAGGTAATTTAGGAGTTGCTTATTATGATTTAGGAGAATACCAACAAGCTATAACCTATCATCAACAATCTTTAGACATTGCTAGAGACATAGGGGATAGACGAGGAGAAGGG
>JAAUYK010069870.1_pt1 | contig 14683 bp, 12 predicted proteins | sample 7278021 | NCBI WGS metagenome assembly JAAUYK01 (sample SAMN14350223, study PRJNA611818) | marine sediment metagenome | isolation source: surface marine sediment (1.8m) | place: French Polynesia: Moorea | collected 2018-08
CTTAAAAAGAATGAGACTCCGGATCATGTCCGGAATGACAAGCGTTGATGCTTGAAACTCCCCGACGGCTCAAATAATTATGTCTACATAAATGCTTTGAGTTGTGTCAATGAAAACACGCATTCCAGTCCATGGCCCGCAACACGGATCAACGCTGACGGATAGATGGAAATCGAGGGCGTAAAAACCGATGCATAGGATACCAACACATGTTACGGGTGAGGGAACCTACATTTTATGGTTGTTTTTACACAAGTTTAAACGGATTCAGGTCGGAAGCTTAGGCACATTTGATTTTATGGCGGGCTACTATGCATACATCGGCAGTGCACTTGGGCCCGGGGGGCTGGCCGCGCGGTTAAAGCGCCATTTTACCCGTGATAAACCGTTGCGATGGCACATTGATTATTTGACCGTGCAATTAAAGCCGTTTGGAGCGTGGTACATCAATGACCAGAAACGCTGGGAGCATCTCTGGGCAAATGCGTTTCAAGTAAATTCCGAGGCCCTGATGCCGGTTAAGGGCTTTGGCGCAACTGATTGCAGATGCCCGTCCCATCTTTTCTTTTTTGACACCGAACCCTTTTATGCAGAGCTGATGAGCCGTATGCAAAAACAATTATCCATTCCTGAAGGTAAGGTTGGTGTGCTTGGGAAAAATTTTAAAAATCACCAATGATACTTGACAAACCGACAAAGCTTTGATTAAAGGGGTTTTCAAATCGTCTAAAGGATATGCCAAACGTGAAAAGGATTCATTGGTTCTGGTGGTGGCGCAGCTTGTGAAGTTGGCCCATCATCGGGAAGAATAAGATAGACGTTTAGAGCCGTGGGCAACTTCGCAACTCGATGCCGCAGAAGTACATGGCTCTTATAATTTAAAGGCTAGGCTTCTTCGGAAAAGCCTGGCTTTTTTTATTTATCCGATGATGTCGCGGTGACCGGCACTCGGTTTGAAGGATTGGAAACACCTATTTTGAAAGTTTTAGCGGCTTTATTTTTTTAACTCTACACGAAGGAGGTCATATGGAAAATCGCAAAATTTTATTAAGAGAAGATGAAATTCCGCGGCAATGGTACAATATCTTAGCTGACATCAAGATGAATCCACCCTTGGGGCCGGACGGCAACCCCATCGGGCCGGATATGCTGGCCCCGGTGTTTCCGATGAACTTAATCGAGCAGGAAGTCAGTCCTGAACGCTGGATCGATATTCCCGAGGAAGTTTTGAGCGTCTACCGTATTTGGCGGCCGACTCCTTTGATGCGCGCCGTCGCGCTGGAAAAAGCCCTGGATACGCCGGCACACATTTATTACAAGAACGAAGGCGTCAGCCCGCCCGGCAGTCATAAACCCAACACCGCCGTTGCCCAGGCGTTTTACAACAAAGCCTTCGGGATAAAACGCATCGCCACAGAAACAGGCGCAGGCCAATGGGGCAGCGCCCTGTCGTTTGCATGCTGCCAGTTTGGTCTGGAGTGCAAAATATTTATGGTGCGTGTTAGTTTTGATCAGAAGCCCTATCGCAAATCCATGATGGAGGCATGGTGTGGTAAATGTGTGCCCAGCCCCAGTACAGAGACCAAAGCCGGTCGCGAAGCGCTGGAAAGAGATCCGGACACTCCCGGCAGCCTGGGAATCGCCATCAGCGAGGCAATCGAGGCAGCGGTATCGGATCCCACCGGCGAAACCCGGTATTCGCTGGGCAGTGTTTTGAACCACGTCATGCTTCATCAGACGGTGATCGGTCTGGAAGCCAAAATACAACTGGAAAAAGTTGGTGAATACCCTGATGTTGTCATTGGCTGTGCCGGTGGTGGCAGTAATTTTGCGGGCCTGGCATTTCCCTATGTTTTAGATAAAATCAACGGCAAAGACATCGACATTTATCCGGTTGAGCCGGCCGCCTGTCCTACGCTAACCCGGGCGCCCTTTGTATATGATCACGGCGACACGGCTCGATATACGCCCTTGATCCCGATGCATAGTTTGGGCCATGCGTTTGTTCCGCCACCGGTGCATGCAGGCGGGCTGCGCTATCACGGTATGTCACCGACGGTTAGTCAATTGGTAGTGGAAGGTCTTATCGAACCCAAGGCGGTCACACAGCTAGATGCCTTAGACGCCGGCGCCACATTCGCCCGAACGGAAGGTTCAATTCCTGCCCCGGAAACGACCCACGCCTTGGCGGCTGTGATAGATGAAGCCAAGAAAGCTAAAGAGGAAGGCAAAGAAAAAGTGATCTTGGTTAATTGGAGCGGCCATGGGCTTTTGGATCTAGGATCCTATGACAAATATTTTGCAGGTCAGCTAACCAATTATGAGTTAGATGACGAACTGTTGGCTGCATCCGAAAAAGTATTTGAAGGTTTTCCAAAGCCTGAGATATTAAAAAGCCGTTAAGAACGCCGGTTTGCGGAGAAGTATGCTGCCGAATCGTTGGCGGTAGTGGGGCGATTGAAGTAGATTTGAGCGGCGCGTATTCAAATCGACAGGGAAAGATGGCTGTCAAAAGATTTTAATGGGCAGGCATCTTCTAAGACCGTCAGACAGCGTCATTTGACAGGCAGGATGCTTTTCCGTATGTGCATTTTTTTTTGGAAGACGAACAACGATAAAAGTTCAAAGAAGAAATTTGGGAAAGAAACGGATAGGATTTATTGCGGGAAAATAATGATTTAAGACTTGATTCATTGAAGAAGTCATGCTAAGCGCCAGCTTTACAACTATTTAATTGACTGACAGGCTGGACCCTGGCGTTTGCCGGCCGGTTGCGCGCCATCACGTCAATCAGTTTACGACCCGGGTTATTTGCAAATATATGCGAGTAAATGTAGCCTCCCATATTTGCACCCGGGTTATTCTTTTGCAAATTTCGATAAGAGATGTTTCCGGTTAACCGCCGATGGCTGACATTCGGCTGGAAATGCACGTTTGTGTTTTCTTAGCGATGTTGTGCTCGCGGGTTTTGTGCTGCACCGCCTCCAAAAGGATCTGGGCCAGTTGGTTGTCAGAATATCCTAAGCGCAGAGGGTTTTTCAGATCGACCTGATAAGAAGAAAGGAGACAGGTTCGAATCTGCCCGCTGGCAGTGAGACGCAGCCGGTTGCATTGATGGCAAAAATGGTGGCTTAAAGCACTGATAAAACCAATTTCGCCAGGCGCCCCCTCAAATCGAAAACGCTCAGCCGGTCCATCATCAACGTCTCGCGCGATCGGGACCAGTTTGCCTAATGCGGATAAATGTTTTTTGATTTCAGGCGTTAGTAAATTTTGCCGAGGATTTACTTCGACATTACCGATGGGCATATATTCGATAAACCGAATATGAAAAGGGTAGTCAAAAGAAAGGTGTGCCAAATCTTGCAATTCATCGTCGTTAATTCCTTTAAGGGCAACCACGTTAATTTTAATAGGCTCAAACCCCATTTGAAGTGCCGCTTGAATACCATCCCAGACCTTTGAAAAGCGATCACGACCTGTGATTTGTTGATACTTATCCCGCTTCAACGTATCCAAACTGATGTTGATGCGACCAATACCGGCTGTTTGGATTTGATTGATGTGGTCTTTGAGCAGGATTCCATTGGTCGTCAAGGAGATGTCGGTAAGCCCTTTTATCGTGCCAAGTTCTTCCAGAAAATTGTATATTCCCTTTCGAATTAGCGGTTCGCCGCCGGTCACCCGCAATTTAGAAATGCCCAGACTGACCGCCAGGCGGATGAGACGTAAGATTTCTTCATACCGCAAGATTTCTTTATGCGGTAGTTTAGCAAACGGACTTGTCGGCAAACAATAGCTGCAACGCAGGTTACAGCGGTCCGTTACCGAAACCCGCAAATAATTTAAATGTCGGTTGTGCTGATCGATTAAAGATTGTTTTTTCAAATTAAAAAAAGCCTTCCCGTTGATAGCGCAAATCAGTTGCGGCTCATATGATATTTCTCACGGTACTCGGGGATTTCAATCATCGGTGGTCGTTCAACGGCCTCCAACCGGGTGATGTCCGGTTGATAGGAATCGTGGACTAAGTTGTATTGAATCATTTCGTCAAAGAGTTTTTCCTTTAAATCAATAAGCCCCAACTTTTTTTTACGATTGATAAAGGTCTTTAAAATCACGAAAGCCATCTTGCCTAAGGCTTTGGTATCTTGGTTGCGGTGGATCCGGCGGTCCAAATCTACCTGGGCGATGACATTCAGTCCCCACTTTTCATAGATATCCATAATCATGCTGGTTTCGACACCATAGCCAATCGGAAAGGGGATTTTTTCATAAAGTTCGCGATACCCTGCATATTCGCCGGATAGCGGCTGAATAATTTGCGTCAGTTCAGGAAAAAAAAGTGAAAATAGCGGTCTAATGACCAGTTCGGTCACCCGCCCGCCACCGGTCGGCCTCATTTTGCTTTTTCCGGTGGCGATCGGTCGATCATAAAATGCTTTGGCATATTTTATGTGGTCATGCAAAAGCAAAGGGCCAATGAGCGCATAGGCAAATCGATGGTGAATGTTTTTTATATCGGCGTCCAAATAGACAATAATATCGCCTTTGGTAATATAAAGGGCTTTCCAGAGATTTTCGCCTTTTCCTTTATGCGGCTCTAAATGCGGTAGAATGTGGGCCGCCTCGAAAACATCGGCGCCATAGGCGGCCGCTATTTCCCGTGTTTTATCGGTCGATCCGGAATCGATTACCACAATTTCATCCAGCAGAGGGTAGCGGGTCATCAACTCAGATTTCATAATGAGGATTTCTTTGGCAATTGTTTTTTCCTCATTGAGTGTTGGCAGGCACAGCGAGATTGTAACCTTTTTACGGGCCTTGGCCGCAACTAACGCGCTGAGATCATCGAACTCGCGGTAGTGGAATGTGTTGGTTTTAAGCCATGCGTTCTTCATCGCAAATCCCACTGTCAATTGCTTCAACAATTCCGACAAGTTGGGCAATGCCCGTGAACATCGGCTCAATCTCCATGACGGCATCCTCCTGCTGAATATTGTCGCCGGTGGTAATGCCAATGGTGACGGTCGGAATTTGCCGTGACAGAAAAATGGAAAGCTCCGATACGCTCGGCTCGCTGGTCGGATTCAAGCCCAACTTTTTCATAATCTCCGCAGAACCCTTGACCAAGGGATGATTGTATTTTAAGCGCGCCGCACTGGCAGTACTAATGGTTTTCAATTTCAAGTCGACCCCGTATTCATGGCCCCCACCAGTAACGATATCCTTGGTATCGTTATAGATGGTTTTAACCATTTGATCTGAATCGCTTTGAATTTCAAAACCGAGGGTCGCATTGTTGGCAATCAGGCCGTGTTTGAAACCGCCGCTGATTTTACCGATAACAATTCGCGCTCTGGGTTTCTGGGGCAGTCTCAATTCTAAAATTTGATTGATAACCTCATTTAGAATCAAAATGGCATTGGGTTTAAATTTGCGGTCCCAAGAGGTCCTATGGGCCAAGTTGCATTCAATTTCGCCACGAATCATACCTTGGGAATAATAGCTGAGGCGACCTAAAAAACCGCCTTCAATACATATGGCCCCACGAATTGGTGTCGCCCAGGTTTTTAATAGGTGCCGGATGCCGCGGAGATTGCCTTTTCCCATGGATTGAATGACACCCGCCAAGACGATATCGGATTCAAATTGTAATTCTAGGTGCCGGAATATTTCCGGCAACGAAACCAGCACACCGACGCCGATGGCATTATCCATTATTCCGGCACCGGTTATGGTAGATTTTTTGACAACATAATTGTGATCGATGTCTTTATCAAAAAGCGAATCTAAATGCGCGATTAGAAAAATCGGCGGTTTCGTAGGTGATTGGCCCCGAATAATGCCGATCGGATTTCGGTAGCCGTCGGTGGTGCACTCGTCTACCTGGAATTCGCTCAGACGCTCCATGAATGCTTTAATCCGCGCCTTTTCCTTAAATGTTGGTGATGGTTTTTGGCCGATTAGGACAATATTGGTAATAATGGTTTCTTTGATAGCCTTAAGGCGCTCAACATAGGCGGGAAGCTTTTCAAGGAGATTGTCCATATACCTTTCACCATTTCGATGGCCACCCGGTTCCAGTGTGGACCAGGCAAGGCGGCTTTTGATGGCCCGGTATTCTGTGAATGTGTGTTTGAGAATATACCACCATGGGGCTCAAGGTCAATGGTCTTCATAAAACCCGGTTTCAGCAAATAAGTGGTTTTACGATTCGGCGGCGGCATGGGCTACGTGCTGCAAAATTGCTTCGCAAAGTCCGTCGATGGTGTAATCTTTAGCTTGGATTGCAACGTTAAACCCGAGTTTTTCTGCGGTTTCAGAAGTTATCGGACCGATACTCGCAACGCTGACACCATCCATTAACGGATTGAATCTGTCAGAGGGAATGAGGGCTTTGAAATTTTTTACCGTCGAAGAACTGGTAAACGTCACCATATTTACCTGGCCGGTCTCCAGATGTTGGATGAGTTGCTCAGCATGACCCTCAACCGGATGGGTGTGATAAACAGCAATTTCGAGCACTTGTGCGCCCATTTTGCGTAACTCAACCGGTAGTACCGGGCGGGCTTCGGCGGCCCTGGGAAGCAGTATTTTGGTATCTTGTAGCGATTGATCTTTAAAAGCCTCAATAATGGATTCTGCCCGGAAAGTTTCAGGTAAGATATCACTGCACAGGCCATAGGAACGAAGCTTTGCAGCTGTTGCCGGACCAATCACCGCTGTCCGCAAATGCCCCAGCGCGCGCACATCCAAATTCCTTGCAAACAGGTGTTTAAAGAAAAACTCGACACCATTGACACTGGTAAAGACTAACCAATCAAATTCTGAAAGCGTTCCGATGGCGTGGTCTAGTGGTGTTACATCATCAGGCGCCTTGATTTTAATCGTTGGATACTCCAGACATTCGGCACCGAGGGCAGACAGTCGTTGAATTAAATCACTGGCCTGGGCACGGGCGCGCGTCACCACAATTCGGCGGCCCAGCAAAGGTCGGTCTTCAAACCATCGCAAGGTATCGCGTAGCTGGACGACATCGCCCACCACGATGATCGCCGGTGCTTTTAATTGCGCTTTTTGCACTTGGGCCACTATGGATTTCAACGTACCGGTTACAGTTTGTTGTTTGGTGGTCGTGCCCCAACGGATCAAAGCAACCGGCGTATCCTCAGAACGGCCGTTTTGCGTGAGACGTTTTACGATAGAGGGTAAATTCTTAACCCCCATCAGAAAAACCAGTGTGCCGATGCCACCGGCAAGTGCTTTCCAGTCGATACTGGATGTCGGTTTGGTGGGATCTTCATGGCCGGTGATAATGGCGACTGTGGATGTGAAATTTCGGTGGGTGAGTGGTATACCAGCATAGGCGGGTGCTGCAATGGCTGAGGTCACGCCCGGCACAATTTCAAAGGGAATGCCGGCCTGCTTTAAAATCTCAGCTTCTTCACCACCTCTTCCGAAAATGAACGGATCACCACCTTTAAGGCGTGTTACCACATTTCCCTCTCTGGCCTTGGTCACAATAAGCTCGTTAATGCCTTCTTGTGAAAGGGTGTGATCCCCGCCCTTTTTGCCAACGTAAATGGTTTCCGATTTGCTGGACACATGTTTCAGCAGCGCCGGCGATGCGAGGTAGTCATAAATAATAACATCGGCGTTGGCAATGCACTGAAGGCCCTTGTGCGTAATCAAGTCGGGATCACCCGGCCCAGCACCTACCAGGAAAACTTTACAGGTCATTTTATTGAGATTCCATGGCGAATAGTTTTTTGAGGATTTCAGATCCGCCCCTATTTAAAAGACGTTCGGCGAGATCCGTACCGATTTGCCGGTATGATGCGATCGGACCTCGTAATTCATCTTTAATAATGGTGGATCCATCCAAATCAGCGACGAGACCACACAGAGATAAACCCTGTTGATGAATGGTTCCCAAGGCTGCAATTGGCACCTGGCAGTTGCCTTCCAGATGTTCAAGAAAAGCCCTTTCACAGAGAACGATTTTTTTCGCATGGATGTCATTCAAAGGACTCAGCAGCGCATCGATTGCCGGATCGTTGGAACGTGATTCAATACACAGCGCACCTTGACCAATCGCCGGCAACATAATGGATGGATCAATATATTCGCTGATTCGTTTCTCAAAACCAAGGCGCTTTACGCCGGCGGCTGCTAACACGATGGCATCCAAGTTTTCGGTCTCAAGTTTACCAATACGCGTATCGAGATTGCCGCGCAACGGTACCACCTCTATATCAGGGCGAAAATGTTTTAACTGCGCTGCGCGTCGCAAACTGCTGGTTCCAATACGCGCATTGGTTCTCAGTTCTATTAGGGTTGCACCTGTTCTGGAAATTAATACATCGCTGGTTGTTTCGCGTGTCGGGACTGCGCCGATGCAAAGTCCTTCCGGGATTTGAGCCGGCATGTCTTTCATGCTGTGAACAGCCAGATCAACATGACCATCCAGTAACGCTTGCTCAATTTCTTTTACAAATAAACCTTTGCCACCGACTTGAGCCAAAGGTACATCAAGGATTTTATCACCCTTGGTTTTAATAATTTCCAAATCGACCGTCAGTGATGGATGGTGTTGCTGAAGGGCGGTTTTGACCCACTGGGCCTGCCAAAGGGCCAATTGGCTGCCGCGGGTTCCGATGGTAATGCTAGGTTGCATCAGTGCCCACATCCGGCACAGCTTGAAGCCGCACAACCACTGCAAGAAGAGGATGCAGCGGATTTTACTGTTTGGCCACCGTTACCTTTGCTGACAAATCCACAGATGGACATTAAGCGCGATACTTTTTTGCTATTGCAATTCGGGCAATCGGGATTGTCGTTGCCTAAAACTAAATATTCAAAGTCACGATCGCACTTTTCACAGTGATATTCATAGATTGGCATGAATTAGCTCCTTGCGAGGGATGATGATCAGTTCAAGTCAAATTAATCACAAAACTGTTTTAATCAATGGGTTTTTATGGATTGATTTGATCGATCACACCGGCTGCGATGAGCGGTAGCATGATTTCATGGTGACCAATCAAATTAAAACCGTTTTTTCCCGCTGTAGGGCGATCAACCACATTGGTCAAGGTGCGATAATGTGGAATAAAATCCATGTTAACCGTAGTTAACGTGCAAAGCGGGTGTCCCAAATTGCGCGCCAATGAGATGGCTTTCAAAAAAACTTCCGGCAAGATCACCGCCGATCCAATATTCATGTAGACGCCCTGCTCCAAGGTTGCAATAATGGCAGCAAATGTGCGGAAATCCATATGACTGCTTTGACCCGCACAGCCGGCATCGAACTCCGGATGCATGTGAATCGTATCGGTGCCAATGGCAATGTGAACGGTTACCGGAATACCTAGCTGGATACCGGCAGCCAAGATGCTATGCTGCGCATATGGCAATTTATATGTATGAATGGCTTTTCCCATTGCTTCGCCGAGGCCGATTTGATGTTCTGATGCTTGCCGGATTGCTTGACATATAAAATGCCCCGTTTCATGGGCCATGCCGAATGAGCCATTTTTAAGGGCGGCATCCACATTTTCCGATGTGCGACCCACCATGGCCAATTCGGTGTCGTGAATAATTCCGGCACCATTTAAGGCGATGGCATTGATGACACCGTGCTGCATCAGATCAATAATGACCGGATTTAAGCCGACTTTAATGACATGCGCACCCATTGCCCATACAATCGTTTTGCTGTCTTGATAGGCTTTTACAAGCGCCCTGATGACAGCACGCATATTTTTGCCGGCCAAAATGTCCGGCAAACCCGCGATAAAATCAGATAGAGAGCTGCCTGCTTGCCAAGCTTTGGCAAAATCATCGATACTCACCTTGCAATTTCGATCAGCCAGGGGATGCGTTTTTAAGGCCTTCATATTTATTGGTTGAATGGTTTTTTTCACAAGTTTTATGTAAGGTTTTTTGAGTTTGTTGATTCCAAGTTAAGGCATTGATCGACTAATTCACATAATATGTGCCCCATGACAATATGCGCTTCCTGAATACGGGCGGTTTCATACGATTGCACCGGCAGCACTAAATCAGCATATCCGGACAACTCGCACCCTAAGGATCCTGTCATAGCGATCGTGAAAATTTGTAAGGCTTTGGCGGTCTGAACAGCTTTAACAACATTGCGTGAATTGCCGCTGGTACTGATACCAACAGCGATATCATTCGGGTGACCCAGGGCCGTGATCTGAGTGGCAAAAATATCGTTAAAGGAGGAATCGTTGCCGATGCTGGTAATGACCGAAGTGTCTGTCGTCAGCGCAATCGCTGCTAATGGTGGATGCTTGATGCGGATCCGGTTAACAAATTCTGCCGCCATGTGCTGGGCATCAGCAGCGCTGCCGCCGTTTCCAAAGAGCATCATTTTTTGACCTGCAGCGATGCGCCGTGAAATGAATTGGGCAGCTCGTATTAACAGATCTGAATTGCGATGGATACAATCAGTGGTAATTTGAATATTTTTTTTCAGAATTTGATCAATAACCGCTTTCATAACGTGAACGCTCAATGCACTATTTGCGATAATAGCGCTGCAGGTACTTAAATCGGTTGGAGATCGATGTCGCTTGTTTACGATGCTTTGGCGGTTTGATCAGCCTGAATTTTGGAAATGTAGGCGTTTGAATCATAACCCAAATTTTGAGCGGTATTAAACGCATTTAGAGCGTCATCCAACTGATTTTGTTTGTAGTAAAGCTTGCCCAAACGGAAATGAAAGAGACCAACATCGGGCGCAATATTAATGCTTTGGCGGCAGAATAGGGCGGCAATTTCCAGATTCTCACCTTGTTTTTCGAAAAGACAACCAAGTGCTGATAAAGCGGCGGCATCATTGGGATTGTATTTAACTGCATTCTTGTAGGCCTTAATGGCATCCTTTTCGCGTTCGGCGCAGGCGTGGCATTGACCCAGCAAACGATAGGCGACTGCCGCCATTGGATTTAATTGTATGGCTTTTTCTAAAAATTCGGCCGCTTCGTTATAGTGGCCCATTTCCAGATGTTGTTTTCCAATTTGAAAAGGTATTTCGAAAACGTCTTTGTCCAGGGAATACGCCTCAAGGAAAAGCTCAAGCGCTCTTTTGCTATTATTTTGTAGTAAATGTACCAGGCCGTTGTTGTAGATGGCCATGGTTTCTTTGGGGTCCAGTCGGCTTGACGTGGCAAATGCTTCCTGGGCTTTGGCAAGCTGCCCTAAAACCCCGTAGCATACGCCCAAACTGTTATGGACATTCACATTGAAAGGATCGAGTTGCAGCGCTGTTTTAAATTCCAAAATGGCCCCCTCGATATCGTCATTTTGGTAAAGCTTATCGCCGCTGATGTTCAGGCTTACGGCGTCAAAAACAACCACACTGCTTGGCTCGCAAAACTGGGCATGGTCCAGTGCTTTGCACGCATTCTGTAATACCAGTCGAGGTTCAAAATCAATCTGGGGAAATTCGGCCACACCCGCTGAAAAGGAAAAACCGGTTGCAGCTAAAAAGTGCTTCTGAACATCTTTGACTGCCTGCAAAGCGGTGTCGGGGGGTTGATCGGGGGCGAAACAACCCAGGGTGTTTGCGTCACAAAACCCCCAGATTCCATTGATTTGGCCACACATTGCATCAATATGCTGGGCTAATTCTGAAAATATTGCCAACAGGGCTTGGGAGTTTGGGCAAGGATTGGCGTCATTCTGGGTGTCAATACGCAAAGCCACGGCACAAAACATATCACTGGCCCTGGTTCGTTGCAGGACACTTTCAGCAAATGGCTCTTTGCGTACCAGACATGAATCTGCAAAGGTCGTATCTTTCATTTGACGAGGAGAAGGCAACGCCACGGACGGTCGCTGCCATCCCGGTTTATAACATCGCGTGTCAGGTTTAGAAAACAGGAACTCTTGGGATGAGCTTCGACTGCGATAGATTCGTTTGGGGGTATCCGTCATGGAACAATTTCCTGTAATAGTTTTTGAAACGCGGTTACAATCGTACTGATTTCATCTTCTTGCACGGTTCGAATATCCAATAGGAAAGAATCATCCTCTATTCGCCCGATGACAGGCGGATCGTACCGCCGCATCATTTTTTCAATGGCGTTGGCAGATATTTGGGCAACTTTAACCCGGATGCATGTGGTGGGTAGGTCCAATAACGGCAAACTGCCACCGCCGGATTTGGAAATACTCTCAACCCGTTCGACTTCAATCTTAGTATTATCCATTTGCTTGAGAGCTTGATAAAGTTGATCCGCATTACGATCAATCATTGACTTGGGTTGCGTCAACAAGCGTAGTGTTGGAATTGAGGCAATGGCATCAGCAGGATCGCGATACAGCCGCAATGTGCCTTCAAGGGCGGCTAGGGTCAGTTTGTCAATGCGTAGCGCACGCGCGATGGGATTTTGTTTGATGCGATCCAGCCAGTGCTTTTTGCCGACGATGATGCCGGCCTGGGGTCCGCCCAGTAGTTTATCGCCGCTGAAGGTGACCACATCCGGGCCTGCAGCGATGGAATCACGCACGGTTGGTTCTTTCATCAAGCCATACAGCGAAAAGTCAATGAACGTGCCGCTGCCTAAATCTTCCATTACCGGAATTTGTCGGCGATTTCCCAAAGCGACTAACTCTTTTAAGGGTACCTCGGCCGTAAAGCCCACCACGCTATAGTTGCTGCGATGCACCTTGAGCAGCAAAGCGGTGTCGGGTTCGATGGCGTTCTCGTAGTCCCGTAAATGAGTGCGGTTGGTTGTTCCGACTTCCTTAAGGATGCCGCCGCTTTTGGCCATAACATCCGGTACACGAAAAGACCCACCAATTTCCACCAACTCACCGCGGGACACGATCACCTTGCGGTCCCTTGCTATGGTTTCGAGCGACAATAAAACGGCGCCGGCATTATTATTTACCGCCAGAGCGGCTTCGGCACCGGTCAATTCGCATAATAATCCCTCAACGCTACTATAGCGTGATCCGCGTTTGCCTTTGGCCAAATCGTACTCCAAATTGGAATAGCGCCGAGCAATCATGGCAAGATTTTCAACAACCTTATCGGCTAGCAGCGAACGGCCCAAATTAGTGTGGACCACAATGCCGGTGGCGTTAATGACACGCCGCAAATTCGGGGTCATATCGGAAGCAACTAAACGCTTGACTTCAGACAGCAGTGTCGTTTCGGCAAAGCTATCGCTTGATATGTTAGCGGGGGTTTTTAAAATTTGGTCGCGAAGATTGGCAACAACCAAACGGATGGCATTTAATTTCACCGTATTGGGTACCGGGTCAAAATAGGAATCTTGCTTCAATAATTCCAATAAAAGGTCAACTCCTGGTATTTGTTTTAATTGTGATTGTTGTTCAGCGCTTATTTGCATAGTGAAAGCCTGTTTTTAGCCAATGCCCTTTTCGGGTGGTTTTTGATGGTTCACATCAGGTGGGCAATGGTTGGTCGGCCGTGGTTAATACATTTGATGGGATCAGGTCCACAATATCAACAAATTGACTTGATGATAGACCGATGGCTGCTAACCGACTGTTCAGCGCTTCGGTGTTTAAGCGCTCCACTTCCAGCCCCGCATGAAATCTGGACATCAGTAAATCCGCTAAGTAAACAATATGGGTCAAGGCCGAATTGATCGTACTTGTTTCCGGGCGGTGGTGGTGTTCGATGGTCTCAATGAGTATGTCAGGAAAAGACCAGTTTTGGCCCAATTCACAGCCGATGGTTGTGTGCGCTCTACCAAGTTCTTTGCGTTCAATTTCAATAAAATTATGCTGTTCTTCATGTAACGACCGGTAAAATAGCGGATAGGCGGATGCGATAAATTGATCTAACACGACTTTACCGATGTCGTGCAATAGTCCGGCGGTGTATGCTAAACTGGGTGTGACACCTCCTGTCAATCGTGCTATTTTTTCTGACACAATGGCCGTTCCGATGGAGTGGTGGAAAATGCCGCCCTGGCACAGCGAATACCCTTTGCCCGACTGGTTGAAAAAATTTTTTATGGCTGCTGAAATAATTAATTTTATCAAAAGGTCTTGTCCCAGACGAACCAAGGCATTGTCAATCGAATCGATTTTGATTTGCCTGGCAAACATGGCTGAATTGCACAGTTGTAATGTCCTTGCACTGATAACCTGATCTTTTTTTACTGTTTCGGCTATTTGGGTAATATCATATTCGTCTTGCTGGATAATTTGTAAAATTTTTAAGGCCACTTGGGGGATAGGCTGTAAATTTTGCAAGGCCTGTTCAATATTTTCAGGTGTCGGGGGCGGGGAAGTTTGGGCTGGTTCCAATTTATCAAAACCAGCAGGTTCAATGGCACACTGCCACGTCTGCATATCCAGATTAAGGCAACAGGTGAAAAAACCGCCGGTTTCCGATTTTTCGATGGCAATGCCCGCATCGTTTAATGTCTTTTCAACGACCTCCGTGGTTCGTCCGCCAATATTTAAAGCTAAATCACGCTCATCTAATGGGCCAACCAATGCGCCGCCAGCAATGGTTGCCTGCATATTGGGTTTTGAAGCCCCAGCTTGACATAGTGCTTCAATGAATAACGGCAATCCCGAAGATGCATAACGTTGCGGTTGAAACTGATCGCCTAAGCTCACCGGTTCCGGTAGCAACAGATGGATTAAACCGCCAACCTGAGCC
>JAAUYK010032172.1_pt1 | contig 14675 bp, 19 predicted proteins | sample 7278021 | NCBI WGS metagenome assembly JAAUYK01 (sample SAMN14350223, study PRJNA611818) | marine sediment metagenome | isolation source: surface marine sediment (1.8m) | place: French Polynesia: Moorea | collected 2018-08
ACCTACCTCTGCCCACCTCGCTACGCTCGGTGGGCAAAATAAAAGCTTTAGTTCATTTCGTTATCAACATAGAATTAACTTTCTACAGGAGTTCGTTTCCCGAGGGCCGCTACTTCATCCTGCACCAAACGTCGGGTCATTTTGCAGTATCCGAGGTGGAATTGGCGTTCGCCGAATCGCGTATGTACGGCAGGAGAATGACTGCCAGAACTCTTGCTAATAAGTATGAGAGTATTACGTTTAGTTAACACGCCACCCCTGAAGGACTGCTCCGACGTCTACAAAGCAGGAATCAAGGCTCCGGGTGACATTCAATTACAGTTGTGACACATGTGTATAAACAGTTTTATGAACTTCATTGTACGCAGGTTTGTACCCGATCAGAGCCAATCGGAAGAACAAGGCTCCGAGTGATGAGCGCCCCATCTCGCCGTTCTGCAACGAAGGCTGGACCTACATCCTGAGGAGGGACGAGGACCATAACGATGACCTGGTAACTTTAGAAATGAATAGAAAAGTGCCTTAACAGAGTTCGGCTTCGATCGAAGCTCTGGCTCCACGAGGCGAACGGAAACTATTCGCACTACGAGGCGGGAATCCAGCACGGGGACCAGTACTGGCTCGGATTCGAGACCATTGTGGAGTGAGGGGAGGGCATAAATTTCATGCAAGCACACTCCATACGTTACCTTTTCAGACTGACTTCGGGAGGCAATTACGAGCTAGAGGTGGAGATGTGGGACCATGACGGGATCTACGCGGTCGCCAGATACAAGAAGTTTAAGTACGAGCGAAACTACATTTTGCCCATTGCACGTCATTTCTAAGTAATACATTCACCTCATTCTGGTTAGGATTGAGCAGAAAGGCACGAGCGGGAACCAGAACTACAAGGATTACGTCCTCAAGATAAGCGACTACACGTGCGAGAGTGAATTATGTATAGGAAACGTAGGAAGATTGAAAATCGAATATCATATAGTCCTTTGGGCGGCGACCGCGAGGCCGGCGACGCCCTCGGCCGCCTCGACGGCGTCCAATTCACGCACCCACTCAACCACCACGGCCTGCAGAGGTGCCTAGGTTTCCACGGCTCCTACCCTGGTTGGTATGTCAACTCGCCGAGCAACACCGGGGAGTGCACTATGGCGCATCTCTTTGGGCCAATCCCTAAGACGGATGAAACGTTCCCACCGTGAGTTTTCAGACCTTAAGAAGCAGTATTTAGAGTCCCAAAGAATGTCCGTACTCTAGGCCCGACTCTGCGGCCGCAAAGAAGATGTTCTGGGCGCCATTCCGGGGCGACTTGCACCCACTTCGTCAACTAGACTTGAAGATCAGGCAGAGGAATCATGAAGCGAAGGGTGAAAGCCTTGCTTTTTATGTATGTACATAACCTGGAATTAAATGCTCCTTCTTGCAGTCAAAAGTTACGCTAGTGGAGTCGAAGCTCTTCCCACTGACATAGCCGCAGTCGACGATTTCTTCCGAAGCGCCACCACGACGGAAATGGGCACCACCTACTAGTATTAATGCGTTTTTGGCATTCTTAGCACCTAAAAGGCGATACTATTTTTCAGCTACTGGTGTGCGGACGGCTTCACGATGCAGCCGAATCCGTCCGGAAGCTCCACATGCAAAAAGGACGGACAGTGGGACACCACCAATATTGGAGAGTGCCACCGTATGGGGATTGAACGGAAACTTAACTAGGTCAACCGGTCAACGCACTTCTCTTAAAATACTTTAAGGCACATCCTGCGTCTTTGACTCAAAGAACCGCCCGGCAAATCTGCCTTCCGGCGCCACCGTGCTCGACTACTACAACGGTGATCCCGTGCCCGAAAACGAGAAGATCCACTTCGACTGCAGGAACAACATGGCGCGGTTGCCCTACAGGAAGCTGGCTTGGAGGGAGCCCGTGTACGCGACGTGCCAGCACGACGGCTCCTTCTCGGAGCTCAACGACGCCTTCGAGTCTTGCGCCGTCGGTACGTACAGTACTACATGGAAAGCATTTACAATTAAGTGTTCTTTTCAGGCATTAAATGTCCCCCCCTGCCCGACCAGCCCTCCGGCCAGCCGGCGGACATCCCGTGGGACGGCAACGTCGTCCTCGAGCAGCAGCCCTTCTTCTTCCTAGGATCGAGCTGCCTCGGACAGAACCTCCTGCCGGACGAGTATCACACGCCGAAGTCGTGTCCACAGCTCAAGCTAAGAATGCATCAGTTCGTATCACTAAAGTGGTTGAGACCTGAATATACGTGTACAAGTGGCATGATTCGTTCAATCAGGTACCGGGAAGATCCACAGCACCTCATCGTGTCGTCAGTCCAAGTGGACTTTGTCCTGTCCGGCCCCGCGGGAAACGACAGCTTCTGGCTGAATATATCCACCTCGGAGCCGCTCTTGCACGTGTTGCTTCAAGAGGGCAATGTCATTAGATACTGGAGCGTCGGCGAAAAGTGAATTGAAAAATAGCCATCTTACGTATAACAAAATTAAGTAGTCTACATTAAATTGATTTCCTTCAAGTCGGGCTCCTTGGCAATGGGTCGGCCAGACTGTCTTCAGCTTCCGGGGCCCGGGCGTGGCCGAGCTGCAGAGCGCTTCGGACAACCTGACCAGGACGGCACGGCTGAAATATCTGCACAGAGACGACAGACAGGTTGGCATTAATTATCTAAAGAACTGTCCCCTGTGATGGTTTGTTAATATAGCTTTGCATTTACGACGTGGCCTGCGGCGGCGAGTCCACGGAGGAGCTATCAGTCACCAGAGAGGTAAGTTCGTGAATAATTGGTGGACTATTCCAATGACCTATTGAATTTCAGTGGTCTTCGAAGCAAAGCGACTTCGTTCCCTCCGAAGTGGCCCTCTCCCTGCCGGCGCGGGTTCGCTACGAGTGCGGCCTCGGCAGGAGGTTCGAAAAGGGCGCAGAGCACTTCCACAACATCACGTTCACATGCAAGCCGAAGGTAGAAATTTCGTACGTCCAGAAACAGGAAACAAAGAGACTTCTTGTCTAGGAGGGTCAGCAAGACAACGTCGGCTATTGGGAGGAGGTCGAGAGCGAGGCCGAGGTCACCCCGGCGTCCGTGATACCCACCTGCAAATGGACTCATGTAACGAAATTCTTAAAGCAACATCTACGTACACGCTTAACAAACCACTAATTAGTGCATCGACGCTCCTCGAGCGACGGACGGTTCGTTCCTCACCCACCTGATGTACAACGACCGCGAATACAACTACAGCTTGACCGAGGTGGACTTCGGCACCGACGTCCAATACCGCTGCTTCAACGGAATGAGGAACATAAAGAACTTTGACTTCAAATTCCAAGTGCCCACTTATTTGTAATAGTCTAACGTAGAGCTCTTGCCGACTGATTTCTGTTCTAAGCCTGCTACATGTCAACGTCATCCCAACAAGTATTGGAGATGGCTTCAGCCTGAGCCCTGGGAAAATTGCACTCAAAGTAAGTGTAGCATTTTATAGAGGCACAGATGTTATGCGTTCATTACTTCCGCAGCAAATTGGTGTCCCGTCCCGCCCGACCCGCCAGAGAACGGCACCGTGCGCGTCAAGTCCACGGGGAACAAGTTTGGAGTCGTGTGTCCTGGCACCTTCGACGCTGCCGAGACCTACCTGTTTCCCGGGATGGAGCCGGAGCCAGCCCCTCTGTCCGGAAGCTGTCCTTGGCTGGGAGCAGTGTAATAAATGATCGAGCTTTGGTTCGCTTAAAATGCACTTGATTTCCTTGGTTTTTCCTTAGATATATCAAGTCTACCACTGCTGGCCAAGCCACCCATCAGCTGGTAGTCACGGCCACGACTACGAGGATCGACTGGGTGTACCTGCAGGTCAAGTTCGACGCGAACATCACGGAAATCAGAGTCTGTGGATTTAATTATTTGTTACACACAAATGCGAATCATATGATCCCTTTTATTTCAGCCTCTAAACAGCACATTGTTCACGGCCACATCAACTCCACAAGAAAGAATAAATTGAAATACGCTGTAGTAGCTAGGATAACATGACTTTGCACAGGTGTTTGCTCTCTATTACGACATAAACGTCGACCCGATGAGCTCCAAGGCGATGGCGTTCGAGGTCCGCTTTCCCGAGGTCTACTCCACCGCCTGCATCGCCGAGGTCGCCGTCTGCAAACACTGCTCGAAAGTCGAGGACCCGGAGTGCGGCAGCATGGTAGACAACGAGCTGGCTGAATTGGCAAAGGTTTTTATAAACCTAAATTGCGTTAAATTGCTGATCAAATAGTCGCCTTGACGTAGAATACATTCTACGTGCCGAACGTGAACTGGAGCTACGAGGCGTCGCTCGAGTACCGATGCCAGCCGGGAATGCAGTTCGAGGTCGAGGCGGAGAACCTTTTTGTGGGTGGCACAACGACCCAACACCATCAGGTAGGCATTCAGACCAAATTACGTACACTAGACACAGCTAGGGCCTGCAGGGTGCATTTTCCAGACCTACAACCTAACTTGCGACTGGACTCCGCGATGGAAGCCCAAGAGAAGACTCCCGACTTGTCGCTGTAGCACCAAAACTCGATTACCCACACCAATTAGTACACTAACGATAGTTTCAAGGGACTCACTGCGCCGCGCCGCCAAATGCGACCACCAACGTCATGCCCGAATGGGATGGCGAGCCGGTGCCGATCAACGACACCGTCCGATACGCTTGCCCCGCCGGACTCAAGTTCGCTTCCAACTTCGGTCTAGAGTTCCAGGAGGCCAAGTGCAACGATGAAAACAGATGGACGGTGGCCTCCGAGTGGCTGGAATGCGTGCAAAGTGAGAGGGAAACAACTCTCACGGGTTTTTTTCACTGGATTCTGCATATCAAATTAATTTTAGCTAAACATTGCTCCGCGATGCCATCGGCCCCTCCCGGCGGCTCCGCCCTGCTCCACAGCTCCGGCTACGTCCATGGCCTTAACTGTTCAACCAACTCCTCTTTCGTCTCCATTCCGAATTCCAGTGATGGCTGCAACACACCGACAGTTATGCACGTTTCTACGACTGCATCTGCTGGCGACAGCAGGGTGTCTAAGTACAAGGTCGGCATCGACAAGAGCGCCACGGCGTCCCACAACGCGCTCCTGATGCTCACGTTCAGTCAGCCGGTGGATGCCAGTCTCTTCGAGTTTAATGGAAATGTAAGATTTGCTCAACATTTTTTGTGGGACCTACAGCATAAACCTCTGTTTTATTAATTACAGGGCGCGTCGGCATCAAAACTACTAAGCGACAACTCAATACTGGTCACCGTCGAGATGGAGGCCGCGTCGACTAAGACTATCGTGGAGATGGCGGTGACGTCGCCGCTGACACAACAGGTCTTATTGCTCGTCCTTAACATTTGAGGTAAAATTTACGATCACATTTTCAGGAGCCCTGTATCATCCACAACGTATGCGACTACTGCGCCACCTCCGCGGACTGCCTTCTTCAGAAGACCCACTACACCGCCAACTCGAGCCACCTGCAGCCAGCCAACAGGTCGTTCACCTCGCTGGAGTACAAATGCGCCCTCGGCAAGGCCTTTGACGCCGGCAAGGGAAAGTCGGCGGCGTCGATGTGGAAGAACTGCACCTGGGAAGAAGAATGGGCTCCAGCCGGCAACTTTACCAATTGCATATGTACGTAAGAACGAGTTAAATTGTGTAATCACTCGAATTGGCCTAATTAAATTCGTAGGGGTTGCCTGCGTCGACCCGCCGCCCGCTCCCAACGGCAGCCACCTGATCCGACACTACGAGACCGGCAGCACCGTCGCCTTCGGAGACAACGCGACCTACACTTGCGAGCACGGAACCTACTTCGGGTCCGACCTGAACAGAAAGCAGCTGAACGTGACGTGCAAGGACGACGGCAGCTGGGACGAGCCCGACGTCTGGGACAGATGCTACGACCCGTCGGAGCGGACCTGCTCCGACCCTCCCTCTCCGGCGTTCAACGGCGGCCTGTACGACTGGCAGTCCGGCCTCTACTCCGGCGGGAGGACGCCCTACGCAACCGAGGTCACGTACTCGTGCGGCGCCGGGAGGAAGATCTTTACCTACGACGAGAACGACAACATCACAACCTCAGACTCGCAGAAGCTGGCGTGTCAGTGGACGAGGATTTGGGAACCGACAAAGGTATGTAAAAAGAAGTAAAAGTTGAGCTCAATTTAACGCGATATCCAATGCAGATTGACGAATGCGGTTGGGTCGGCTGCATCGATCCTCCGACTGGCGACGGCCTCAAGTCCGATTGGGACGGCTCCACGTTGGACTTCGGTTCCAACGTCACGTACACGTGCGCAGAGGAGGACACCTTCTTCGAGGACGACAGGGAAAAGACCAACTTCACGCTGGACTGCATGCCACAGGGCAGGTGGCAGGCCATTCTACCATTTCCATCCTGCGTGAAGAGTAAGAATGCTTTGACTGCCATGGAATTTTTAAGCAACTGCTTTTAGGTGTTGAATGCAAAACTCCGCCACCAAAAGCCCCCGAAGGCGGAACTAGAAGTTGGAACGGGAATAACGATTATAAGACGGCAGCGGGGTGAGTCAGAAATATCGGAAGCAAGCTCAATTGTAGCTACAGGTGCCAATCTGTATTTTCAGGTACACCTGTGGACCGTACGCCAACTTTGTCCGCTCAAATGGATCCGTCTACAAGGCGACGGGGTCCGTCTGCCAGTGGGATAAGAAGTGGAGTCCGACCCGGCTTGACAATTGCAAATGTGAATACAAGTGCTCCGAAGCCGACTTTCGTCTGTGGTAATTACTTTGTTCATTCCAGGGACTCATTGTCCCACCGTCCCCGAGCCCCCGGCGGACTTCAAGTACGTTTTTAAGAATGCGAACGAGTCCTCACTCCTGCTCCTCTCAAGTACGTAGACACATTGTCGCCGAATGGTTTATCAGTAATTAAATATTAAATTCTCTGCCAGACTACAGCACCTACCCTCCTGCCCTTCCAACAACGGTTCAAGTACATAAGGGCTTCGAGAGCAACAGACACTTTCTTGTCGAGGGCGTCTTACCCAAGTCGTTAACGAGGTGCCCAATATTTCAGCATAATCAAATCAACAATTGTATTTCAATCGCTTTTCTGCCAAGCTCACCGACGTTGAAGATTATGGATGTAGCTGGCCGGACCGCCCTGAGCGTCGTCATCGCCCCGGTCGAGAATCAGATGACCGTTGTGAGCGAGCTGAACCACGTAAGAATATTATCACTTGTCCGTACCGAACGCTAAATCAAGAGTCATTTCCAGAACTTGCCGAAAGAAGTGCTACTAAATCTCCACCTCGGAGTGCCCTTCCAGTTCAGAGTCGCCTTCGATCCGAGGACCTACAAGTTCACGTTCAACCTTGACGGCGACGAGCTTGACCCCTACCTCCTGCCCACGCAGTCCATCGACCTCAAGGAGGTCATAGTGGATGGCGGCTGGCAGGTCGATTACGTCGGGTTCCCATTGAACAACGATCCCAACGGGCACGCCGTCTCCGCCGGCAAATGGCTCACCTACGCATGCGCGGACGGACACCGAATGGAGCGCGACTGGAACGCCCCAGTCGAAATAAAGATCCTCTGCATGGACAACGGGAACTTCAAGACGCCAAAGAAGTGGGAGAAGTGCGTCAAACGTAAGTTGCATGTTACACATTTAGTGATATCTGATATTTAATTTTGTGTCTTTTTACAGCGGTTATTCCTGAGGACAATTCGAGTAAGTATCAGAATAAATATAGAACATGGAGTTTGCAATGGAAATCAAGCTCGGTAACATGATCGATGAGTGTGTTTGTGACAGAATAGTAAATTTCCTTCATACGAGTCCAGCTCCGTCTCTGCGCCTGTCGTTTGGATTGTTCTCTCTCAGCCATTCGGACAGCCACCTGATAGAAAAATGAATATTTCTTCCATTGGTTGAGTACATAAAGTTAACCTACTTGATGGGGCTGTCCGGTCTCGTCTCGTACATCTGGCTCAGGCCTCGGAGCAGGGTGGGACACACGTACTTTTGTAGGTACTCTCTGGAAGCCAAAAATGTCATTACCTTACTTTTTGAGTCACACAATTGTTGTACCTGTTGTCAGTGGGTTGGATTTCGAGGAGACTGCCCACGTCTTCCCTGCTCTGCTGCCTCGCAGCCGCCGGGTCCATGCCCTCCTCTTCTCCGCCGTGAAGGATGTGCGGAAACACAACCTCGATCTCGCGCTCTGAACTATCTGCCGGCATTTGGAAAATCGATTTAAAGATTTAAATCAAAGTGCGAGTTTGGCAGTCCTATCATTCATACCTGGGGAGTCGCTTCCATGCAGACCGTTCTTGATGGTCGGATCGTCGGGGTTTCCGTACCTTGCCCTCAGTGAGTTGGGCGCCTCAGCCATGGCCACCCTAACGTTGGAAGGACCGATCGTGTGTCTCCAGTGGCGGATGCCGTCCTTGCGAGCGAGGCATAGGGCGATCACATCGCCCGACGTGATGTAGTTGATCAGAGAGGGGAAAAAGTCCTGGGCATAACATGTCTTCTTTATAAGCGAGTACGTTCATTTCTGTTCATTCATACCTTGTGTCTGTGCTCCTCGTAGAACCTTTCCGCAACCCGTCTGGGGAAGCGCATCCTCTTCTTCTCCACCACCAGGAAGCCCTCGTCCCTGTGATATAATCTCTTAAACATTCTTTCTTCAAAATATTAACGTACCTAATCCTGTCCATGATGGCCTCCTCCTTCGCAATGGCGTCGGGCTTGATGAGGGCGAGGGTGCCCTCTAGGGTGACGTCGTCCTCGTCATCGCTCATTGCTGCCTTCGATTTGTTTCAATGCACGAACTCTTTCTTCCGCACCGCGCTGGGCCTGCCTCCTCCATCAAATGAAGGAAGTAAAGTTAGTCCCGGCGGCGGTCGATCACCGCGCGCGGAACGGACGGCGGCTTTCCAAGGTTGGCAGACGGACGGACGGATTGCCCTCATTTAAGTTCAAGGGTAAAAGTTGCCCTAATTTGGATCCTTACAATGCTTGATTGTAATTTATCTTAAATCGTATAAGAAAATAATCTTGCGGTTCAATAAAAAATTCATCGACGGGACCCCTTGGGCCTGTTGCGGCGAGGCGAGCTAACCATGGGGCCGGCCGCGTCGCGCCTCTCCTACATCACTTATTCATGACCGGAAAATCTATAGCGCTCGCTCGCAGCTGGAACCTTTACGTGCGGCCTTACTAACAGAACAAGCCGTAGTTTCGACACATCCGGCGGCTGACATTTGGGCGTGTTGTTGACATGCTAAATGCAATTGTCCCACGAAAGTTAATTCACATAAGGACCCCCTACGACTTACGTGGTAGGCCGACTTCGGCGGGCGGCGACAAAAAAACAGAAAAAGAGTGCGCGTGCATTCAATACAATACCTGGCAAGAGTTGAATTCCTGTAAGAGTGCTCTTAGGTATATCTGTTCTAGAAAGAAATTCTCGTTTTCTTATTCCGTTCTCCGCAATACGTACTAGATAATGATAATTTTGAATGAAGCATTAAATTACCATTGAGATCTTCCAAATAAGGAATACGTACACGTTGACGTGGTCGTTTCTACATATGTACCTAATTTCTCAACATTGCAATCGCTCAGAAGATGGCACTAGGAGCAAAAACTCCGTCGGTCGAAATATCAGAAATTATTTACGGGGAGGAGGTTTCGTGACTAACTCCAAATGGTTTCGGTATCTATTTCCTCCACTTGGAGGCAAAAAAAATTACGTAACTCGCCATATGTTCCCAAACGAGATAGCGGTGCGGCTTTTTTCTTGTCCTGCGTATATGTAGTATAGTGATCGAACTGCAAGAGGATCCCCTCTCACCATGGAAATAGTGTAAGTTTCGCTCTACTGAGCCTACTTTAGGTAGACGGTAAGCTATTAAATTGTCCTCTGCCGCACACCTGTAGGAAGGCAACGGAATCCGATTCGGCGGCAATCGTGTCCGTGGTGAACGCTGCTTACGCCCTCGAGACGGGATCCACCGGGGTGGCATTCAAAAACTGCTCCAGATACGTCACGGATAGCGAGGAAGGAGGTGAAGAAGCTCAGCGCGTACATATGTTTTCGCGATAGTTCCTAACCACACATATTACATACAGAGACTGAGATCAGAAACGACATCTCTGACACGTGGGTTCTGAAGCAGGAGGGCGAGATCGTGGGCTCGGTGTGCGCAAGGATCCACGGCGACCTCGTCTGCATCGGACCCGTCGCCGTGTCGCCCAAATATCAGGTTTAAACAATGGCTTCTACTATTACCAGCTCTTATTACCACCCTTCCCATGTTAGAGCTGTAGTTGGAATGAGCTGTTTAACAATAGTTCCTAATTATCCTTTAATACCCGCATTAGAATAGCTAATTTCTTAGGGCAATGGCATCGGCTCCCGCCTCCTCAAGTTCGCCGAGTCCTTGGCGCCGACGCCCGAGATCGGCGTCGTGTCCTGCCGCACCGACCTGTTCCCGATGTACGAGCGGCGCGGATACGTGGAGACGTCGAGGGCGCCGGTGGAGACCTACGTGCCGCCGCACACCATCACCCGCAAGGAGGACAAACTACAGATGGTCTACATGAGGAAGAGTGAGACGCATAAGTGAAGGACGTTACCTCGTTAACATGCGTCTAAATATAGCCCGAAGGCAAAACTTTCCACGTACACAATTAGTGCCCGAAAGCCATGCGTACCGTACGCTGGCCCGGCCCGTCTCGTCAAATCCTCTTCCTGGCTCCAGCTCCCTCTCGCTCGCTCGCTCGCTCGCTCGCCCTTTCGCCTTTCCGACTTACTTTCAGTTATTGGACGGCCAATTTCCAGGGGATTTCAGAAAAGCCGTCAGGCGACAGAGACTGGATATACTGCCGGACGGCCGGCTTGCTTCGTCTTTTGGCACAACAGCACAGAAGGTGGTGCGGCTGGAGGTCGGCGCCTTGCTGGAAATGTCACTTTATAAGGCGGCGGATTTGGACACCGTCTCCAATGGTGCTGAATGCGCCGAATTTCACCGATTCCTTTGCTTCCGGATTTTTGTCCTCTTTCAGACGGTTAAATAGCAATTAGATTCTATCTGCAAGGTAGCTAGAGTTTCAAGCTCGATCCCTTCCTTTTCCCTACGTAGAACTCCGTTCCCCTCCATCTGTCCCTTGGGCTCGATGTGATTAATCGGCGCTATTCGTCAAGGCGGAGCGGAGGACGGGAGAGGGGGAAAGTATTACGATCAAGCCGAGGGCGGATTTTGTGTAGAAAGGAAAGTGTACAGGATTTCGATTTTGCTTGCACGCGGAAAGGAGGAGGAGGAGGAATAGTGGGTGAGGCATGGCGAGACGTCAGTCGCAGATTTTTCCATTTCCACGTCGACGCTGAAAGATTCCTCCTTCCCCCTGGAGGAGAGAGGAGAGAGGGGCTCTCGCTCGGATATCAATGAAAGCTCACTCCGTCCGTTCGGTGCGTCTCATCTGGGTTGTGGACTGACGCCCCTGATGTCCTCCTCCTCCTCCTCCTCCTCCTCGAACGAGCGTAAAATTGGTTCTTTTGTGCTTCGGCGGCGGCGGCGGCGGCCTAGCGGGAGGGAGGGAGGCATCCCTTTCCTCGTTTCGAAATCCCGCACATGCGACCTTCAATCGATCGCTCCACGCTTTGGACTGACAAACGATATGGGCATTCCGTACGAATTCACAAACAGGCCCTTCATTTGGTAGCTACATTTTTGGCGATCGAGTGTAGTACAGTATGTCGTAGTAGTACTACTACAACAAGACTATACTGTAGCCGCGTTACCCCGTCGCTAGAAACTCCCATTGACGCGTGCTCGGGACCAATTTCGGCGACATGCTCGAAGAAGGCGGGCCAGTCGGCGACATGAGAACAGAAACTAGTTTATCGGTAAGTTACACTATACGGTATAGTTTGAGGAATCATTAATAGGGCCCCCTTCATAACCGGATAATAGTACGTGCACGAGGTACATCTCTGTGCGCGTACCTTCCTTCCAAGTTGCGGCGACTTTTTTGCCCCGTTTGGTCGCGTACGAGGCCGACTCCCTTTCCCCAGCCTCAACCTACAAAATATAGCTATTATAGCCAACGTAGTGCATGAGGGATCCGACCGTGAACACTTTTCTTTCGTGATAGTTCAAAGTACAAATTATAAACTGTCTTGATAACGGATGCCCCGCTGCTGCGTGGGCGACGACTCAACACGTCCCTGCATGGTGGGATCGAGGCCGGCCGGCCAGGCAGGACGCGACGCGACGACATGTCAGCCGAAATGAAAGGAAACTTTTTGCCGCGATGGCCGGAGAAAAACTTGCTCCTCTGGCCTGCCCGCGCCAATCGAGCCGAGCCGTTAGTGCGGTAAGTGGGCGAGCAGCCAGAATGGACAACAAAGTGGACAGGAAATGCGTCACCGGCCGGGGAAGAAATTGGGGCCAACGAGGATCTACGCGCCGCGTTGCAGCATGTTCAAAAGCTACTTCGGGCGTCTAGCCGTCTGTCTGCGGAATATACGTACGATCGTTCGTTCGTTCGTTCATTCGTTGCCAAAACGTATGCAAATTTAAGTGTTCCATAAAGATGCTAATCCATCCGACCCATCTCTCTTCCTTCCTTCCTTCCTTCCTACTTTCCCCCCATGCCTATAATGGATGTAATTGGCTGCACCCGCCCGACTTCCTCATAGCCTTTTGGTGATTCTAGGGTCACATTGAACACTTCTTATTGGTCTTTCAAACGCGTTCCAAACATTAAGACTTTTATCTCAATATGCGAACCCCGGGTATAAGCCCCTAGAACAAAGGCCGCTCTCTTCACCTGCTGCCGAGCGAGGAGAGGAAAAGAGGTAAAAGGCAATGTAGCTTAATGCCACGCCAATTTCGCGGAATTGGACCAATTTCAGCCAGCTCGCTCGCTCCCGGCGCGGCCACGGTATGCATGCATCCGACTAAAATTACGCAAGAAAGAGATAGTACAACGGGGATTTGGAGAGCTGGCAGACGGGACGGATACAGCGTACACTCACTCTGGGAATCAATTAGAGAACGCACCCTTAGTTAGCGCCTCCTCTCCCACACGCCACGTGTCCAAGAGCGAGGGAGGGAGGGGGAGGAAAAACACAGCTAGCCAAGACAGATGGGGGCTGTTTGAGCAACTGTGCCAATATATCCGAGCTGGAAAAACTTTTTTCCATGGAGGGATTAGCAATCGAGGAGGCTCTCGCACGGACAGCTGCTAGCTAGATACGTAATTCATTTTTCTTCGCGCAGCGGGCGGCGGCGCGACGTGCGTCTGACATTGCAAAAAATCCTGCCCATGAATGCCATAGGTCGGCTAGCGCCGGAGAGTTATTGCGTTGTTGGCGGCGGCTTTTCGGGTCAGTCCGACCGACCGACACAAAGGGATATGTGCGCGAAGCTAGCCAGACTCGTCTGCCCGGGCAGAAAGGCGTCGGATTACAGAGGGTTGCTCCATAAGGAATGGTTTTCAAAAGTGAAGCGATTGATATTGGAACGCAGTACGGTTGTGTCCGTGATGGGCAAGCAAAAAGTATGCGAGATAAAAAGCCTCGATTGGCGAAACGAGATACAGCTCGATCCAGACGCTTGGATTGGATCGAAGTAAGACGCACTTTCAGACGATGGAGAGCAATCGAGTGGACTCAAAATCTCAAATGCTACAGACAGGTTTTTCTTTGTCCTAGGTGGTGCTGTCGATCGCTATACCAACCGCTTTGGTACGTTTTTCCTGGCCTAATTAAGACCGCTTGAACTGAGAGCCTTTTGCTTTAGTCGCCACGCTCTTGTCGTTCAGATTAGATCTCGAATCTTGCGCGCTCGCTTGCGGCGTGACGCAGCATTCAAAAATGACGCCTAGCTCTCGTCGCGTCCGGTTCTTTATTCTCTTTCCCAAGGAAATTGACAAACGCGAGCCACATGCAGACACGATTTCCTTGTCAGAAGCCGCGACTTTAATGCATATGGTTTTTGCTGGGAGAAGGAAGGAATCCGAGTGTATACTCCAGTCATAAAAGTCGGCCGCGTTTTCAAGGTTGGGAGCTTGGTTTATGCGCATATTGGATTCCTTGCTATTCGTGATAGTCAATCGCATGTTGTCACCAACATTTGATGGAACCGGTTGATCGAAGGGAGGGATCGAGATAGGGTTTGAGAGGCGGCGGCGGAAAGAAATCGTTTAAAGCAGTCGTTGCGGAATGCCTAAGCTGTTGTGCTGTGTAGTACTTGGGTTCATATTGCTCCCAGCACTTATTACAACTTTTCTACTACGGCTGTGCAGCCTACAAAGTTATCATTACCAGCCTAGGCACCTCCCAAAATAATATATCGGTATTGAGTTTTCCCCTCACTCCAATCCTCCCATCCCAATCCCTCCACAGCCCGTGAATTCCATCCCCATTGTAACCACATCTCCACAGACCCCTCCAATATTGAGTTGGGAGACCCCTGGGCTGGCATATAATAACTTTTCCGGCCGAAATCCGTGAAGAGCTGTTAATAAGAGCTGGAAATAATGTAATCCTAGTACTTGCCCTCACTCCAACCGACGAACCGCTCTTATGTACGTAGCTGCCTCTTACGTAGTGCTCTCCTCTCCTAGCTGG
>JAAUYK010186927.1_pt1 | contig 14636 bp, 13 predicted proteins | sample 7278021 | NCBI WGS metagenome assembly JAAUYK01 (sample SAMN14350223, study PRJNA611818) | marine sediment metagenome | isolation source: surface marine sediment (1.8m) | place: French Polynesia: Moorea | collected 2018-08
ACCAGAAGCAGATGGAGCTGACCCTGAACCCCGATGGTTCGGAAGTCGATTTCGCCGCGCCGATCCTGCAGGACTTCACCGATGCCAGATGGGAAGCCGGCGTGCTCGCCGGTGACTTCGGCGGTGCGAATATCGTGTCGCTGTACGGTGGGTACTCGGTCAACCCGCATGTCTCCGTAGAGCTATGGGGTTCACAGATTTTGGGTAATTTTTCGAACGGCTGGATGGGCAGTGTTAACGTCGTTCATGAAACTTGGCCGGATAAGCGGTTTTCACCGTTTTTTACTTTGGGCGCCGGCATCATTCACACGTCGCCCAAGTCGACGATCATCCAGGGTGACGATCGTACGGACGAGATTGGGCACGTGGGCGCGGGTTTTCGAATCTATGCCACACGAAGATTTTTATTTCGCGTCGAGTACAAGAGTTACGTGGTCTTCACGAGTCGCGACGACAATGAGGAAGTTGAAGAATGGAAAGCTGGTTTCGCATTCTTTTTCTGATCGGCTGCGTGCTGACGCTTTCGGGCTGCGCCGCTTTCGGTGATAAAGAGGCGCCGCCGCCGGCGTCAGAGCCGCCGGGGCAGGTTGTCGAGCCGGAGGTTGAGAGGCGCGAGATCAAGGAAGCCAGGATCGACCGCGAGGACTTCGAGGTCGGCGCGTTTGCCGGGATCATGAGCATCGAGGATTTCGGTTCGGACCCTGTGTACGGCGTCAGACTCGCCTACCACGTCACCGAGGGGTTCTTCGTAGAAGCCTCGGTCGGCCAAAGTGAGGCAGGCCGGACGAGCTTTGAGGAACTGTCCGGCGGTGCGCTGCTGTTCGAGGACCGCGACCTGACCTATTACAACCTGAACCTCGGCTACAACGTCCTGCCCGGCGAAGTCTTCATCGGCGAGGGCAGGGCCTACAACACCAATTTCTACCTGATTGCCGGTCTCGGTTCGACCAGTTTCGCCGACGACGATCGGTTCACGGTCAACTTCGGCGCCGGTTTCAGGTTCCTGCTGACGGATTCGATCGCGATCCATGCGGATTTCCGCGATCACCTGTTCGATATCGACATCCTCGGCCGGGAAAAGACGACGCACAACCTCGAGGGCACCATCGGCGTGTCTGTGTTCTTCTGAGGAAGGGTTCACAGTTCGCCGGGGGGCGGGCGGCTAGAGTAGGGATATGACTATGAAAAGAATCGCAAAAGCATTGCTGGTGCTGGCCCTGGCGGCCGGTGTATCGGGTTGCAGCAATTTCGAACCCTGGGTGAAGCCCTACGAGCGGGATCGCCTGGCGGACCCGATCATGGCGCTCGACATGGACCCGGTGTCCAGCTCTTACATCATGCACGTTTACGAGGCGCGTGAAGGCGCCCGCGGCGGCGAAGGCGCTGCCGGCGGCGGCTGCGGGTGTAACTAGAGTTCCGGATGCTCCGCCTGCGTTACATCGTTATCGCCTTTGCGGGACTGCTGTTCAGCAGCAGCGCCCTGGCCGGCGTGCTGCCCGAAGATCGCAGCGATGTCATGTATCACCTGTACGAAGGTGGTGGCGTGCGCATCGACGGTCCGTCGGTGCTGATGCGCAAGCAGGTAGGAAACAGCATGTCGTTCGTCACGAACTACTACGTCGACATGATCAGCTCGGCGTCCATCGACGTCATCACGACCGCGAGTCCTTATACCGAGGAGCGGACGCAATGGTCCGTCGGCATGGACTACCTGCGCGGCAACACGACGATGAGCGCCAGTTACACCACGAGTACCGAGTCCGATTTCGACGCCAAGACCTACGCCTTTGCGGTCAGCCAGGACATGTTCGGCGACCTGACCACGCTGACGCTGAGCTATGCGCTCGGCGATGACACCGTGGGACGCTCGGATGATCCGTTGTTCGAGCGCGAGGCCGATCGCCAGCAGTATGGTGTGGGCCTGACGCAGATTCTGACCCGAAACATGATTGCGACCCTGAACTACCAGGTCGTAACGGACGAAGGCTTCCTGAACAACCCGTACCGATCGGTGCGTTACGCTGACCCGTCGGTCCCGCGCGGCTTCAGTTTTGAGCCCGAGCTGTACCCCAACACGCGCACGAGCAACGCGCTCGGTCTGCGCATGAAGTACTTCCTGCCGTACCGTGCCGCGCTCGAAGCCGAGTACCGGTACTTCACGGACACGTGGGACATCGAGGGGCACACGGCAAAACTGGGCTACGTGCAACCCATGGGTCCGTTCACGTTCCACGTCAAGTACCGGTACCACGACCAGACTGGCGCGCACTTTTTCTCCGACCTGTTCCCGCGGGCACAGGCGACTAACTTCCGCGGCCGCGACAAGGAACTCAGTCCGCTGACGAGCCACACTCTCGGCCTTTCAGCCAGCTGGGAGTTCATCGAGCAGCCCGAGGGATGGAAATTCCTGAAGCGCGGTTCGCTCAACGTGTCCTACGACTTCCTCGCGGTGGACTACGACGAGTTCTCGGATATCAGCACCGGTGCTCCCATCGGGTCGGAACCGCTGTACGAGCTCGAAGCAGACGTCATCCAGATCTATTTCTCGTTCTGGTACTGATCAAGACGCCGAGGTGGGCCGGACAACGGTCACCCTCATGGCTCACTTCGTTGCGCTTTACCTCGGGTGACCGTTGTCCCGCCCACCCAGACGGGTGTTACGATTACCGACCATGATCTGGCTGATAATCGCAGTGGCGCTGGTCGGTGCCATCGTCTTGCTTTACAACCGGCTGGTGCGGGCGCGCAATCGCGTCGACACGGCCTGGAGTGATATCGACGTGCAGCTGCAGCGGCGCCACGATCTCGTGCCGCGACTCGTGAAGGCCGTCGACGCCTACGCCAAGTACGAGAAAGCAACACTCGAGGCCGTCGCCGAGTTGCGGGCCGAGGCCATGCGGCAAACCAGCATCAGGGCGCGCGGCAAGGCTGAGGAAGAGCTCGGCCAGGGCATGCACAGGCTCATTGCGCTGGCGGAGAGCTACCCCGACCTCAAGGCCAACGAGAACTTCCTGAATCTGCAGAACGAGCTCGTTGAGACGGAGAACTACCTGCAATTCGCGCGCCGCTACTACAACGGCTCCGTTCGCGAGTACAACACCATGGCGGAGACGGTACCGAGCAACATCATTGCGGGCATATTCAGTTTCCGCGCGCGCAGTTTCTTCCAGAAAGCCTCCGATGACGCGGCCAACGTGCCGCTGGTCGAGTTCGGGTCGGTCGAGTGAGGCGCCTTGCTCTATGCCTGCTGCTCCTGCCGCTGTCCGCGCTGGCCGAGGAGCGCATCCTCGAGTTCCACAGCGACATACTGATCATCGAGGACGGCTGGATAGAGGTCACCGAGACGATCCGCGTCCGGGCCGAGGGCAACCGCATACGGCGCGGCATCTACCGCGACTTTCCAACCGAGTACCGCGACAAGCTCGGCAACGAATACGTCGTCGACTTCGACATCCTGTCAGTGCAGCGCAACGGTAGACGCGAGGACTTCCACACGCAGGGCATACGCGACGGCATCCGCACCTACTTTGGCAGCGCCCAGCGATTTATTGACGCGGGCGAGCACACGTACGAGTTCCGTTACCGGGCCAGCCGCATGCTCGGTTTTTTCGACACTCACGACGAGCTGTACTGGAACGTGACCGGGGTCAACTGGGAATTCCCGATCGACCAGGCCGGCGCCACGGTGTCCTTCGGTTTCGATGTTCCCATTGCCGAGCTCACGGCAGAGGGCTACACGGGAGCGTTCGGTTTTACGAAGCGCGACTACACGTCGCGCATCGACAGCTCGGCTCGCGTCCACTTCGAAACGACGAAGGCACTGCCGCCGCTGAACGGCCTCACGATCGTGGTCGGGTGGCCCAGCGGCATCATTCAGCCACCCAGCGACGCGCAAAAAATCGCCTGGCTGCTGAAAGACAATGCCAACCTGCTGGTCGCCGTTGTGGGATTCCTGTTGCTGCTCGCGTATTACATTCCGGTGTGGCGGCACTTCGGCAAGGACCCGGACGAGGGAGTCCTCGTGACACGCTATGAGCCGCCCGAAGGCTTTTCGCCGGCCTCCTTGCGCTACATCCAGCAGATGTACTACGACGACAAGGTGATGACGGCTGCTATCGTCAACCTGGCTGTGAAGCGCTACATCCGGATAGACGTCGAGGAAGGATCCGACGGCTTCCTCGGCATTGGCAAAGAGGACGACACCTACATCCTCGTCAAAACCGATCCGTTGGGACACCCGCCGCCATTGGCCGCCGGTGAACGGGAGCTTTACGAACAGCTGTTTCGTGGCCGCAAGCGGATAACGCTGGAACAGGCGAATCACGGCAAGCTCGCGGCGGCGAAGGCGGTGCACAAGGGTTCGCTGGAGCTCGACTACAAGCAGCACTATTTCAAGTTCAATGGCCTGCTGAACATTCCCGCGATATTGCTACTGATCGTGACGGCCGTGCTGTCGGTGGCGCAGGGACCGTCCGTGTTCTCGATCCTGACGATTGTGCTGATGGCGGTGACGACGATTGCTTTCGCGGTCATCATGAAACGCCCGACGCTGCGTGGGCGCAAGCTGCTCGACGAGATCATTGGCTTCCAGGACTACCTGGAGATCGCCGAGAAGCACGAGATGGAGCTGCGCAACCCGCCCGAGAAGACGCCGCAACTGTTCGAGAAATACCTGCCTTACGCGCTGGCGCTCGGCGTTGATCAGCGCTGGTCGGAGAAATTCGCCGACATTCTCAAGAACGCCCAGATGGGGGACGGCTCGCCCTACCAGCCGACCTGGTATGGCGGGTCCTTCGACCGGTTTAACGTGAGCTCGACGACGAGCGCGTTGTCACACAGCCTCAGTTCCGCCGTCACGCATTCGGTGTCGCCGCCCGGCTCGTCGTCCGGCGGCGGAGGAGGCGGTTTCTCCGGTGGCGGAGGCGGCGGTGGCGGAGGCGGCGGCTGGTGATGCGCATCGCGTTGTTCGTCGTTCTGCCCCTGCTTCTGTCGGCCTGCCAGCCGGCCCCTGACGCTGCCGAACGCGTTTTCCTGAACGGGGCCGTCTACACGGTAGATGCCGAGCGGACCTGGGCCGAGGCCGTCGCGGTAACCGATGGCCGGATCGCTTTCGTCGGCAGTAACGGGCAAGCAAAGGCGTTCATCGATGACGCGACCGAGGTCACTGACCTTGATGGGCAAATGCTGCTGCCCGGATTCCATGACTCGCATGCGCACATATTGCTGTTCGTCCAGACCGACCAGGAATGCGACTTGCTGCGACTGGAGACCATCGAGGAGATCGAAGCGAAGCTCGGGGAGTGCACGCAGCTGGAGGGTTTCGGCAAGGATCGATGGATACTCGGCGCCGGCTGGGGGGAATGGCTGTTCGAGTCCATGAGTCCGACCAAGGACCTGCTCGACGAGCTGTTTCCCGATCGGCCGGTACGGCTCGAAGGCAGTTACGGCCACTCGTACTGGGTTAACAGCCGCGCCCTCGAGATCGCGGGTATCGATGCCGAGACCACCGTCGGCGATGACGGCGTCATCGTCCGCGACCCCGAAACGGGGGAGGCGACTGGCACGCTGCACGACTCAGCGATGCTGCTGATCGAAGCACACATGCCCGAGATGTCGGCGTCTTTCCTGCAGGACAAAGTGCGGGCGGGCATCGCAATGCTGCACGAGCACGGGATTACGGCCTTCATCGAACCGGGGTTCGACGACGAGATGATCCAGTATCCGATCGCCGTCGCAGATGCTGGCGATTTCGACATCCGGGCGCTGATCTCGATGTCGCCGGTCAACCTGAAGCCGGCCGCATTCGACGACAGCGTCTACGAACTGATGGACCGCCGGCAAGAATGGCGCCGACCGAATCTCGACGTGGATTCCGTGAAGATCTACATGGATGGCGTGATCGAGTCAGGTACCAGCCCCTTGCTGGAACCTTACGCGATCGAGGAGTACGGCACCGGCCCGTACTTTTATAACCAGGGGCAGGTCAACGAGTACTTCACTCGCCTCGACGCGATGGGTTTGCAGGTGCACGTGCACGCCATCGGCGATGCAGCGGTTCGCCGGGCGCTGGACGGCTTCGAGTACATGCGGCAGCAGAACGGCATGTCGGACAACCGTCATCACATCACGCACCTGCAGTTGATTCACCCGGAAGACCGGCCACGATTCGGCGAACTGGGCATCGGTGCGACGTTCCAGTTGCTCTGGGCGCACCCGGAGCCCGGTCTGCTCGGTATGACGGTGCCGATGCTCGGTCGCGAACGGGCCTGGCAAACCTACCCGGCGCGTGACGTCCACGAGGGCGGCGGGCGCATCAACGGCGCCAGCGACTGGTGGGTGACCGACATCAATCCCATGCTCGCCATCGAGACCGCGATTACACGGCAGGACCCCTGGACCAACAAGGGCGAGGATCTTGATGCCGCCAGGCAGTCCCTCGACCTCGCGACGATGATTGAGGCCTATACGATCAACGGCGCCTACACGATGAGCCTCGAGGACGAGCAGGGCTCGATCGAAGTTGGCAAGCGGGCCGACCTCGTCGTGCTGGATCGCAACCTGTTCGAGATTCCTGCACATGAAATCTCGGAGGCGAATGTAACAATGACCGTGTTCGACGGTCGAACCGTGTATCCCGGTCCCGAGTAATCCATGAACACACCGATCTACAACATGCGGCCGCAGAGGCCGAGCGCCATTCCCAACGTGATTTTTGCGTTGCTCATTATTAATGGCGTCGTGTTCGCGCTGCAGCAGGTGAGCCCGCGCTTCCTGATGATCAATTTCGCGCTGTGGCCGGCCGGTCCGTCAAACTCGCCGTTCATGCCGTGGCAGCTCCTCACCTATGGTTTCCTGCACGGCAACCTGATGCACATTGCGTTCAATATGTTCGCATTGTGGATGTTCGGCCGGGAACTCGAGTTGATGATGGGGGCAAGGCGGTTTATCACCTATTTTCTCACCTGCGTCATCGGCGCCGGGTTCATTCAGCTGATCGTCGCCGGGACCCAGGGTGGCCTCTACCCCACCGTCGGTGCATCGGGCGGTGTGTTCGGAATTCTGCTTGCCTACGGCCTCGCGTTCCCGAACCGCACGATCATGCTGTTATTCCCGCCCATTCCGATGAAGGCGAAGTACTTCGTCCTCGTCTTCGGGCTCCTCGAGCTCTACCTCGGCGTCAGCGGGAACGCGCCCGGCGTCGCCAACTTCGCGCACCTGGGTGGTATGCTCTTCGGCTTCCTGTTACTGCGGTACTGGAGCCGATCCCGACGACGTGGCTAACCTCATTGCCCTGGCGGTTGCGACCGCGGTCCTGGTGGCCATACCAGGACCCAACGTCGCTCTGATCGTCGCCAACAGTATCCGCCATGGCTTTCGCGCCGGCGCCGCGACGGCGCTCGGCGTTACCTGTGGCAATGCTGTTCAGCTCGTCCTGGTCGTCCTCGGGATGGCCGCGGTCATCGAGTATGCCGCCGAGGCGCTCACCTGGATTCGCTGGGCCGGGGTCGCGTATCTCGTGTATCTCGGGATACGCACCTGGAACGAACCGGCCGATGACCTTGGCGCCGTGCGGGCGGCGCCCACCGTGTTCTGGCGCGCCGTGCTGATTGCTGCGATCAATCCCAAGACGCTGCTCTTTATCGCCGCGTTTCTGCCGCAGTTCGTCGCGGTCGATGCTGGCATGGCCGGGCACCCGGCGACCGTGGCGGCCATATTTCTCGCCGTGCTGCTGACAGGCGACGTCGTGTGGGCCGCGACGGCGGGTTCGGCGCGGCGTCTGCTCGAGCGCTACTCGGCGGCGCGCAACCGGATTACAGGCGGATTTCTCGTGGCGGCAGGGATTGGCCTGGCGCTCGCTCGCAAGTGAAACCTTTTCGGCGTATTGAACATCTATAAATTGACGCATTCCACGTGGGGGACATCATGACCATCAAACGCAGGACATTCCTGGGCCACATGGCGGCAGGCAGCGCGATCCTGACCGTGCCTGCCTTTTTGAACGGCTGCGCGGTGCAGCAGGCGACCGCGGTTGCCGACCCGACGCCCGAGAACCCGTTCATGGACTGGTTCGGGGTCGACCAGGCGACGGTTGCCCGGGTCATGGCGGAGCTGACGGCCAATGGCGCCGATGCCGCTGACCTGTATTTCCAGCACACGCGCAAGAACGCGCTGTCTCTCGAGGACGGCATTGTGTCGAGTGCAAATTCGAACATCCAGCAGGGCGTCGGGCTGCGCGTTGTTATTGGCGAGCAAACCGGCTACGCCTTCACCGAGGACCTCACACTGCCTTCGATGCTGGCAGCAGCGCGCACGGCGTCGGCGATTGCCTCCGGCGGCCGCGTTGCCGCGCCGCAGGCGTTCGCGCCCAAAGACATGGGCGGCCTGTACACGACGACGGTGCCGTGGGCGGAGGTCGGAATCGACCAGAAACTGCCGGTGCTGAAGTACGTCGAGGCGCAGGCGAAGGCCCGCGACCCTGCCGTCGAGAAAGTATCGGTCTACTGGGGCGATGAAGACGAGCGCGTCATGATTGCAACCCTCGACGGCAAGCTCGTCACCGATCACCGGCCGATGACGCGCGTTACGGTCGTCGTCACCGCGCGCAAGGGCGAGGAGGTTCAGTCGGGCTACTCGAACATTGCTGCGCGCGAGGAATTCGGCTGGTACACCGAGGAACGACTCGACGCGATGGTCGAGGAAGCTGTGGACCGCACGATGATCCTGTTCGATGCGCGCCGGCCGCCGGCCGGGGAAATGCCCGTCATCCTGGCGAGCGGCGCGAGCGGCATCCTGCTGCACGAAGCCATCGGCCATGGCATGGAAGCAGACTTCAACCGCAAGGGCACGAGCATCTACTCCGACATGATCGGCAAGAAGGTCGCCGAACCCTTTATTACGATCGTTGACGAGGCGACGATTCCGCACGAGCGCGGCGCGCTTAACTACGACGATGAAGGCAACGAGGCAGGCCGCACGGTGCTCGTCGAGAACGGCGTGCTCAAGTCCTACCTCCACGACCAGATCAGCGCGAAGCAGTACGATCTCGCGCCCACGGGCTCGGGGCGGCGCCAGTCCTACAAGTATGCGCCGATGCCACGCATGAGCTGCACGTTCATGGAAGACGGTCCGCACACGAAAGAGGAGATCATCGAAGCCGTGGATCACGGCATCATCTGCGAGACCTACACCAACGGCCAGGTCCAGATCGGCGCCGGTGACTATACGTTTTACGTCAAGAACGGCTGGCTGGTTGAAGGCGGCAAGGTGACGGCGCCTATCAAGGACGTCAACATCATCGGCAACGGGCCGGAGTCTCTGAAGAGAATTACGATGGTCGCCAACGACGCGCGCCTGGATACGGGCGGCTGGACCTGCGGCAAGAACGGGCAGAGCGTGCCGGTTTCCCAGGGCATTCCGACCGTGCTCGTCTCCAATATGACCGTGGGAGGCGAAAATGCGAGCTGATCTGAAGAACCAGGCGGCGCACGCGGTCGAGTTGGCGCAGAAGGCCGGCGCCGAGGACGCATGGGCCACGGCGAACCAGAGCCGTAACGTCGAGTTCGAGTATCGCGACGGGGCGCTGGAGAAAGTCAAGGACACAACCGCGCAGTCGCTGGCCGTGCAGGTCTATGCCAACGGTCGTTACTCGAGCCACCAGACGACGGATCTCAACCCCGACCGGCTCGGCAGTTTTATCAACGAGGCTGTCGCAATCACGCGCGCGTTAGAGCCCGACGAGTACCGCCAGGTGACGCCCGAGGCGCTGTTCGCAGACCGGCCGGCCGACGACCTTGATCTCGTCGACCCGACAGTGGCTTCGCTCGATCGCGACCAGCGGCTGGCCTGGTGCGAGGCGCTCGATGCAGCGTCGCATGGCCACGAGCGGGTTATCTCCGCTACGGCCGGCGTCTACGACGGCACCGTTAACTCGGCCTCGGCCAGCAGCAACGGCTTTTTGGGAACCCAGCAGTCCACCTATTGCTGGTTCGGGTCGAGCGTGACGCTTCGCGACACAGGCGACAAGCGCGCCGAGGACTGGTTCTATGCCGGCGGCGCACACGTTGCGGACCTTCCCGATCCGGGCGGTGTGGGGCAGGAGGCGCTGAACCGCACGTTGTCGCGCCTCGAATCGGAAAAAGGCCCGACACTGAAGACCGTCATGGTCGTCGATGCGCGCGCCGCGGCGTCGCTGATTGGGCGCCTGATGCGGCCCGCCAATGCCCGCAGCGTCCAACAGGATCGATCGTTCTGGGCTCCGCTGATCGGCGAGCAGGCATTCAGTGAGAAGCTGACGATCACCGATGACCCGCTGATAAAACGCGGCCTCGCGTCACGCCATTACGACAGCGAGGGCATTTCTGCGAGAGCGCTGCCCATCGTGGAAAACGGCGTGATCAGGAATATCTACGTCGATACCTATTACGGCCGCAAGGGCGACATGCAGCCGACGACCGGCTCGGCCTCGAATCGTGTCGTGACACCGGGAGAGCACACGCTGGAGCAGCTGCTGGCCGACGTTGGTGAGGGAATCTACGTCACCTCCTGGCTGGGCGGCAACGCCGACGCGACGACGGGCGACTTTTCACTCGGGCTGCGCGGGCACGTTATCGAGAATGGCCAGGTGGGCCGGCCGGTAGGCGAAATGAACGTGACCGGCAACCTCAGGGATCTGTTTAGTCGCCTCGAGATGCTTGGCAACGACCCGTACCCGTATTCGTCGACGCTGGCGCCGTCGCTCGTGTTCGCAGACGTCGACTTCTCGGGCGCGTAGGCGCTTACGCCATGACGCCGCCGTCGCAGGGGATATTTGTCCCGGTAATGTGACTGGCGGCGTCGGACGCGAGGAACAAGACCAGCGCCGCGATGTCCTCGGGGGCCGCTATGCGACCGTTGGGGCTGTTCTCGGCAACCATCGCCAGGAAATCATCGACCTCCATCTCCTGCTCCTCGGCCTCGTTGGCGAGCATTGGCGTGTCGACGCCACCCGGGCAAATCGCATTGAAGCGCACGCCGTCGCGCGCATGGTCCTTGGCCATAGCGCGGGTCAAGAGCTGCAACCCGCCCTTGCTGGCGCTGTAGGCGACCGCGCGATCGCCGGCCTCCAGCCCCCAGACCGATGAGATGTTGACGACGCTGCCTTCGGCCTTGACCAGGTGGGGCAAAGCGGCGCGGGAGAGGAAGAACGGCACGTCCAGGTTGACAGCGATCGTGTCGCGCCAGTCGTCGTCGCTGAGTTCGTCGGCGCTGCCACGAATCAGTACGCCCGCCGCATTGACGAGGCAATCGATGCCGCCGAATTCGTCGACCGTGTCCGTGATCAGCTCGTCGCAGTCTTCCGACTCCATGAGTTCGCCCGACCAGGTCGAAATATTGTCCGAGACGTCGGCGACCTCGTCGAGGCGGCCTTCGTCCCTGCCGGCGGCCATGACGGACCACCCGGCATCGGCAAACGCGATCGCGATGGCCGCGCCAATGCCTGAGCTGGCGCCCGTAACCAGTACAACATTCATATCGATTCCCCGTTAATGCCTATATAATGCGCCACCTTTTGCGGCACTTCCACGATGTTTCCCACCGAGCAAATTCGTAATATCGCGATCATCGCCCACGTCGACCACGGCAAGACCACGCTGGTCGACCAGTTGTTGCGCCAGTCTGGGACGCTCGACGAGCGGGCGGCCGTGCCCGAACGAGTCATGGATTCGAACGATCTCGAACGCGAGCGCGGCATCACGATCCTGTCCAAGAACACGGCGATCAGCTGGAAGAACTGGCGCATCAACATCGTCGACACACCGGGCCACGCCGATTTCGGCGGCGAGGTCGAGCGCGTGCTGTCGATGGCGGACGGTGTGCTGCTGCTCGTCGATGCGGTCGAGGGCCCAATGCCGCAGACGCGTTTCGTCACGCAAAAGGCGTTTGCACACGGCTTCGTGCCGCTGGTCGTCATCAACAAGATTGATCGCGACGGCGCGCGCCCTGGCTGGGTGCTCGACCAGACCTTCGAACTCTTCGACCGGCTTGGCGCAACCGAGGAGCAGCTCGACTTCCCGGTGGTCTATGCCTCGGCGCTGCAAGGCTTTGCCGGCACCGAACCCGACGTCTCGGGCGGCGACGTGCTGCCGCTGCTCGAAGCCATCGTCGAGCATGTTCCACCGCCGCAGGTGCAGCTGGACGGGCCGTTGCAGCTGCAGGTGTCCAGCCTTGACTACAACTCCTATGTGGGCGTCCTGGGTATCGGCCGCATCAGCCGTGGCGTTGCCAGGGCGAACTCGCGCATCAGCGTTGCGCGCGCTGACGGGACGTCGACATCGGCCCGACTGGCGCATCTGTACGGGTTCAGCGGGCTGGAACGAGTGCCTGTCGAAGAAGCCGGGGCAGGGGACATTGTCGTGTTCAGCGGCATTGACGATCTGCAGATCTCCGACACGATCTGCCCGCGCGACGAGCCCGACCCGTTGCCGGCGCTAGAGGTGGACGAGCCGACCATCAGCATGACGTTCCAGGTCAACAAGTCGCCGTTCGCCGGGCGCGAGGGCAAGTACCTGACGAGCCGGCAAATCAGGGAACGACTTGACCAGGAGCTGAAGCACAACGTTGCGCTGCGGGTCGAGGACACCAATGACCCGGACCGCTTCCAGGTGTCGGGTCGCGGCGAGCTGCACCTGTCCGTACTGATCGAGACGATGCGCCGCGAAGGCTACGAACTGGCCGTGTCCCGGCCTACCGTGATCGAGCGTGAAATTGATGGCGTTACGCAGGAGCCCTGGGAGCTCGTCACGGTCGACTTCGAAGAGGATTACCAGGGCGCCGTAATGACGCGCCTTGCGGACCGTAAGGGCGAGCTGCTCAACATGATGCCCGATGGCAGGGGGCGTATCCGGCTCGAATACCGCATTCCCTCGCGCGGGTTGATCGGGTTTCGGACCCAGTACCTGACGACAACGGCCGGCACCGGCCTCCTGTATTCCGTGTTCGACGACTACGGGCCCAGGGTCAATGCCGACATCGGGCAGCGCAATAACGGGGTGCTGGTGTCCAACGTCAACGGCAAGGCGCTGGCGTATGCCCTGTACAACCTGCAGGATCGCGGCTCGCTGTTCATCGGTCACGGCATCGAGGTCTATGAAGGCATGATTGTGGGTATTCACAGCCGCAGCAACGACTTGCCGGTTAACCCGACCAAGGCCAAGCAGCTCACCAATATTCGCGCCGCCGGGTCGGACGAGAATATCCAGCTCACGCCGCCGCTCAACTATTCGCTGGAGCAGGCGCTGGAGTTCATCGACGACGACGAGCTGGTCGAGATCACCCCTTCGAGTATCCGTTTGCGCAAGAAGCTGCTCGCCGAAGGCGAGCGTCGCCGCGACGAGCGCGAGAAGAAGAAGCAGGCCGCCAGCTAGGGTATTCTTGCGGCATGTACTACGGCGAGAAATTCAACAGCATCAGCCATCTTGTCGGCGCGACACTCGCGCTGGTCGGCGGCGCCGTGCTGATCACGATTGCAGCCATGGAAGGCGACGTCGCTAAGATCGTCAGCTATACGGTATACGCCGTGTCGCTGTTCCTGCTGTACCTGTCATCGACGCTTTATCACAGCTTTCCGGGCCGCGTGAAGCCGTTCTTCCGCGTGCTCGATCACCAGGCGATCTACCTGCTGATAGCCGGCACGTATACGCCGATTGCGGTCGTGGTACTCAACAGCGCGGGCGGCTGGTGGCTGCTCGGCGGGGTCTGGTTCATGGCGATTTTTGGCATGGTGCTGGACGCCGTGCGCCGGACCGGGCCGCGGATAGGATCAATCCTCTTGTACCTCGCCATGGGCTGGGCCTGCGTGCTGGCGCTGGATTCGCTATCCGTGCTGATGCCACCGTGGTCGATGAAATGGCTGATGATCGGCGGTGTGTTCTACACGTCGGGAATCGTGTTCTACATTCTCGATAGCTGGTATCCGTGGTGCCACGGCATCTGGCACCTGTTCGTCCTGGCAGGCAGCGTCAGTCACTACTTCGCTATCCTGCTGCTGTAGCCGCCCGCGGCAATCACCCCAACTACAGTCAGAGCGTCGCCAGCTGAGCAACCGAAAGATCCGCGATGCCCAGCGACTCCGGGGTTCGCAGGGCTTCCGCCCTGTACTCGTGCGCCATTACTATCGAAGCGACATCGATGATTGCGTCCATTCCCGGCGTGGGTACGCCAACCTGCCCGCCGAGTTTCGACATGAACACCAGGCCGTAGCCGACGTCCTCGTTCAGGTAGCGATGATCGAGTTGCGGCTGAGCGCCGATACCCAGGAAGCCGGGTGCCTTGCGGTAGCCGGAGCCGTAGTTGGCCTCCAGCATGTATCCCTGGCGCATGCCCATCTCGGGATCGGGCAGGATCGTAATGCCGAGAGCCTTGCCGATCGCAATGCGCTCGTTATCGAGGGCCTCGATCAGGCGGCCGACCGAATCGCTTACGCCGTCTTCGTAAAACAGGAAGTCCCCGCCCGTCATCTCGATGCGTGCGGCGTTGCTCAGGGTGACTGCCGGATGAATGATCGGGTTCGCATTCTGCAGGCTGGTCTGCAGCACGCTTTTTGCAGGCTCCATGCTGGGATACACGTCAGCGATCAGTTCCAGGATGTCGCTGGTATG
>JAAUYK010180022.1_pt1 | contig 14629 bp, 10 predicted proteins | sample 7278021 | NCBI WGS metagenome assembly JAAUYK01 (sample SAMN14350223, study PRJNA611818) | marine sediment metagenome | isolation source: surface marine sediment (1.8m) | place: French Polynesia: Moorea | collected 2018-08
CCGCGCCCTTCGACGACGCCCTGATCGTCACGGCCGACGGCGTCGGCGACGGCGTGTGTGCCAGCGTGTCCCACGGCCGGAACGGACGCATCGAGCTGCTCCAGCAGATCCCCTACCCCCACTCCTACGGACAGTTCTACACGGCCTGTACCCAGCTCCTGGGCTTCCGGGGCGGTCGCCACGAGGGCAAGGTCACGGGCCTCGCCGCCTACGGGGAGGTGGATCCGGACCTGTACCGTCGGGTTCGCCAGACCCTGCGTCGCTCGGGTCCCGATTTCGGGCTCGACAAGCGCTACTACAGCGAGGGATTCCCCCGCGGCTTCTCGCTGCGCGCGCTGCGCCGCGGCGAGGACCTCTTCGAAGCCCTCGACTACCGCAACTACAAGGCCCCCCTCCGCGAGGTCGTCGAGGGACAGCCCCGAGAGCGCGTGGCGGCCGTCTTCCAGCGGATCCTCGAGGAGGAGCTCGAGGCGCTGGTCCGCCCCTTCGCGGAACGGACCGGGCTGCGCAAGCTGTGTCTGGCCGGCGGCGTGTTCGCCAACGTCAAGGCCAATACGGCCCTGTTCCGACGCCTGGGCTTCGACGAGATCTACGTCTATCCCCACATGGGCGACGGCGGACTGGCGCCCGGAGCGGTGCTGGAGCTGCTGCAGGCCCGACCCACGCCCTTCGACGACGTGTACTGGGGGCCCGGCTACGACGAGGACGCGATGCAGCGCGCGCTGGCCGCGGGCGAGGGCGCCGGTCTCCGCTACCGGCGGGAGCCGTGCATCGAGGAGGCGGTCGCGGGGCGCCTGGCGCAGGGCAGTGTGGTGGCGCGCTTCGACGGCCGCATGGAGTTCGGTCCGCGCGCGCTCGGCAACCGCTCGATCCTGTGCGCCGCCAGCGACCGCAACGCGAACGACTGGCTGAACCAGCGCCTGGGGCGGACCGAGTTCATGCCCTTCGCTCCGGTCGTGATGGCCGAGCACGCCGCCCACCTGTTCAAGGAAGTCGAGGGGACCGCCCACGCGAGCCAGTTCATGACGATGCTGCTCGAGTGCACGGACTGGACCGTCGAGAACTGCCCCGCCGTGGTCCACGTGGACGGAACCGCGCGCCCCCAGCTCGTGAACGAGCGCATCAACCCCGGCCTCTACCGGATCCTCGCGCGCTACGACGCGAGGACCGGAATCCCGCTGCTGATCAACACCAGCTTCAACATGCACGAGGAGCCGATCGTGTGCAGCCCGGAAGACGCGGTCCGGGCGTTCCTCGCGGCGAGACTCGACTACCTCGCCATGGGTCCGTTCCTCGCCTGGATCGCGGACGGGGAGGCTGGAGCGTGAGGCCGCCGGTCGCTGCCCGGGCCTGGGTGAGCGTCTGCGCGGTCCTCGCGCTGGCGCTCGGGTCGGCACGGGTCGGCGCCGAAGCGCCCGGGCTCGCGCGGGCGCCGGGCGGCGCAGGCTCGGCGCGCGTCGCGCTCGAGGCCTCGCCCTCGGAGCGCCCCGGGGTCCGCGCCGCCCTGCGCGCCGAGCTGATCGAGCATCTGCGACCCTGGCCCGGGCCCCGGACGGATCTCGGGTCCGTCTCTCGCGTCTGGTTCGAGCGGGACGGCGTCGAAGCGCGTCTCGTGCAGATCACGACCCATCCGGACGTGCGCATGACGTGTGCGCTGCTCGCTCCCACCGCGCCCGCGACCCGACGTCCTGCGCTCCTGCTGCTGCACGGCATGGGCGGCACGCTCCGCAGCGTCGTCGACGACGTCGACTACCACCACGGCTTCGGATTCGACCTGGCCCGGCGCGGCTTCGTGGTCCTCGCCCCCTATCGCGTCACCGCCAGCGCCGGGACGCGGAACACGCTGCACGTCAAGGCGCGGGTGGCCGGCTGGTCGCTCGACGCGATCGAGCTGTGGCAGCTCACCCGGGCGCTCGACTACCTGCTCTCGCGCAGCGAGGTCGACCCGCGGCGCGTCGGGGTCTATGGCATCTCCCTGGGCGGCAAGCACGCCCTCGAGCTGGCGGCGGTGGACGAGCGTCTCTCCCTGGTCGTGTCCTCGGGCCACTTCACCGATCGCTTCGCCTGGCTCTTCCAGCGCCGCGCCGGCATCGCGAGCCGGCCTCCCACGGGCCGGATGGCGGAGGCGATCGCACCCGAGGAGAACCCGGGCTTCCAGACCGCCATGGGGATCCTGCTCGACGACCTCAACCTCGTCGCGCTGATCGCGCCGCGTCACCTCGCCATCGTTTCCGGGACGCGGGACCCCCGCCACGCGGGCGCGCAGCGGGAGTTCGACAAGGCCGAGCGGTTGTACGCGCGCCTCGGCGCGCCGGATCGGCTCGCCTGGCTCTCCTTCGCGGGCGGCCACGAGACCTCGGTGGCGAGCGTCGCGCCGTTCCTCGAGCGCTGGGCCGCGGGCGGCGACGAGGACTAGGGACCGCCGTGCATCCGAGAGAACGCGAGGTGGTAAATCTCTACGGCAGGCTCTGGAGCCGGATCGGCTCCTTCGACGCCGCACGGGTCACGCGCCAGTTCCTCGAGAACGTGGACCTTCCGGCCGATTGGTTCCGCGGCAAGCGCTGCCTCGATGCCGGCTGTGGCGCGGGCTTCGCTGCGCTCGCCATCGAGGCGCTGGGCGGCCTCGGCGTTGCATGCGACCTCGACGACCGCGGCCTGCGGGTGGCGGCGGAGCGGCTTCGGGAGGCCGGGGCCGAGCCGCGTCTGGCGCGCGCGAACGTCCTCGGCCTGCCCTTCGCGACGGGCGCCTTCGACTTCGTGCACTGCAACGGCGTGCTGCACCACAGCGTCGCTCCGCAGCGCGGCTTCGCCGAGCTGGTCCGCGTGACGAAGCCCGGTGGGACGCTCTTCGTGAGCGTGTACGGGAAGGGCGGCCTGTACGGGGCGCTCGTCGGCGTGGCGCGGCTCGTCGCCGCTGCCGTGCCGTTTCGGCTCCTGGAGACCTCGGTCGCTCTCGCGCTCGGCGGACGCCGCCTCCCGCGGTCGTTCATGCCCGCGGCCGTGAGCGCCCTCGACAATCTGCTCGTCCCGATCCGACGCAGCTACGGCGAGGACGAGATCCGCGGCTGGTTCGCTACGGCAGGCGTGGAGGGCGACCGGGTCCTGCGGACGGCGACGACGCTCTACGACCACCGCTCTGCGACGAGCCGCTGGATCCACGGAGCCGGCTACCTCCAGTTCCGGGCCACGCTGCCGGAGTCCGAAGCATGATGGGCGTGGCCGCACGGGGCGCGGACCTCTACCTGCGACCCATCCTGGCGCGGGCGCACGGGGTTCTCGGTCTGATGGATCGGGAGCCCGTGAGTCCGAGTTTCGGATGCCTGGATCGGACCTGGTGGGCGTGGAAGTTCACCGACTTCCCCGGCGCCCGCTTCCAGGAGGGCCTGTGCGCGCTGGCGTTCCTGTACGCCACGGCCTTCGAGGGAAACCGCTTCTACCGGAGCGAACGGATGCGTTCGTGGATCGCCGGTGGCTTCGACTTCTGGGCCCGCATCCAGCGTCCCAGCGGCGACTTCGACGAGGCCTATCCCCGCGAGCGGTCCTTCGCCGCGACGGCCTTCACCTGCTTCTACCTCGCCGAGGCCTGGAGCTTCCTCGAGGGCGCCCTCCCGGAAGCGACGGCCGGGCGCTTCCGAGACGCCCTGGCACGCGCCGGCGACTGGCTGATCCGCAACGACGAGCACCACGGTGTGCTGTCGAATCACCTGGCGGCGGCGGCCGCCGCCCTGGAGCACGTCCACCGCATCGACGGCGCGGCGCGCTACCGCGACCGGAGCGGCGAGCTCCTGGCGCGGATCCTGCGCCACCAGTCCTCCGAGGGCTGGTACGAGGAGTACGGGGGCGCCGACCCCGGCTACCAGACCCACGGCAGCTTCTACCTGGCGCGGCTGCTGGAGCTCCGGGAGGACGCCTCGCTGGCCGACTCCCTGGACCGCTCCTTCGCGTTCCTCGCGCACTTCGTCCATCCCGACGGCAGCCTGGGCGGGGAGTACGCGAGTCGCAACACCCAGACCTACTACCCGGCTGCCTTCGAGATGATGGCGCCGCGAAGCGGAAGCGCTGCCTGGATCGCGGCGCGGATGCGGCAGGCGGTGCGCGACGGGACGGCCGTCGGGCTCGCGGGGGTCGACGTCTACAACCTGTTTCCCGTGATGAACAACTACGCCTTCGCCTACCTGGCGGCGTGTCGCGGCCCGGGACGGCGCGCCCCGGAGATCGCTCCCTGCGAGGACCCGTCGGTGCTCCACTTCCCGAAGGCGGGGCTCGTCAAGGTGCGGACGCGGCGCTACGACCTGTTCGTCAGCCTGCACAAGGGCGGCGTCCTGAAGCTCTTCGACCGCGAGAAGCGGCGGCTCGCGCTCAGCGACTGCGGCTACGTGGGACGCCTCGACGACGGTCGGCTGGTCTCCACCCAGTGGTCCGATCCCGACCGCCCGGCGGCCCTCCGCGAGGGCGAGATCCGGGTCTCGGGTCCCTTCTACGAGGTCTCGCGGCCGCGCATGACGCCGCTGCGCTTCCTGGCATTCCGAGTGGCGAGCCTCGTCCTCGGGCGGGTACCGCGTCTCGCCTTCGCGCTCAAGGCGCTGCTGGTGCGCGTGCTCGTGTACCGCCGGAGGACCCTCCCGGGGCACTTCTCGCGCCGCATCGTGCTGAGTGCCGACGGGATCGAGGTGCACGACGCACTGCGCACGGACGCGGGACCGCAGCTGGCCGAGCTGACGCGCGGCGACTTCTTCAGGACCATCCACATGGGCTCGTCGGCCTACTTCGTTCCCCACGAGCTCGACGTGCCGCAGGCCGCCGTGGACGACGACCGGGACGCGGACCGCGTCGACGTGCGCGCGCTGCGCGACGGCGTCGAGCTCAGCCGCTCGCTGCGGCTCGACTGAAGGAGCCGCTCGGCGATGTGCGGGATCTGCGGCGCGGTGGGGATCGAAGAGCGCGGTCTGATCGACCGCATGACCGAGGCCCTGAGACACCGCGGACCCGACGATCGCGGGGTCTTCTTCGAGGGCGACGCGGCGCTCGGCCACCGCCGCCTGTCCATCATCGATCCCGAGGGCGGCAGTCAACCGATGCAGAGCCCGGACGGGTCCCTGGTGCTCGTCTTCAACGGGGAGATCTACAACTTCCGCGAGCTGCGCGAACGACTCGGCGCACGCGGGCTGCGCTTCCAGACCGATTCCGACACCGAGGTCCTGCTGCGGCTCTTCGAGCTGGAAGGGCCGGCGGCGCTCGCGCGGCTCAACGGCATGTTCGCCTTCGCGGTCTGGGACCGGAGCCGACGCGAGCTGTTCCTGGCGCGGGATCGGCTGGGAATCAAGCCCCTCTACTACCTGGTGCGGCCCGGGGAGCTGCTCTTCGCCTCGGAGACCAAGGCCCTGCTGTGCCACCGCGGCTGGTCTCCCAGCGTGGACCCGCGGGCCATCCACGACTACCTGGCCCTGCGCTACGCACCGGGCGGCACCGCGATGTTCCGGGAGGTGAGGCGCCTGCCGGCGGGCCACTATCTGCGCTACCGCGAGGGCAAGCTCGAGGTCCGGCGCTACTGGTCCCCGCCGCGCCGCGTCGACGCCTCGCGCCGCTTCGGCGAGGAGCTGGTCGACGAGCTGGGCGAGCTACTGGAGCGCAGCGTGAGGCGGCGCCTCGTCGCGGACGTCCCGGTGGGCGCGTACCTGAGCGGGGGCCTCGACTCGAGCCTGGTGGCGGCGCTCGCGACCCGCCTCGGCGGCGCGCCCCTGCGCACCTATGCGGTGGGGTTCGGCAGCGAGCGCGACGAGCTCTCCGAGGCGGCCGACACCGCGCGCCGGCTCGGCTGCGACCACCGGGAGGTCCGCTGCCTCCCCGAGGACATGGCGCTCCTGCCCGAGATCGTGCGTCACTCGGACGAGCCCCTGGGCGATCCGATCGCGATCCCCCTGTACCGACTCGCGCGGGAGGCGAAGCGCGACGTCAGCGTCGTCCTGACGGGAGAGGGCGCCGACGAGATCTTCGGCGGCTACCTGTTCCACAAGGTGATGTGGGCCGCGGGGGCCTACCCGACGCTGGTGTCGCCTGCGCTCCATCGCCGCTTCGTGGCGCCGCTGCTGGAGCGGATTCCCACTTCCCTCCTGGATGTGGCCTTCCAGTATCCCGCCTATCTGGGAGAGCGCGGCAAGCGCAAGGCGCTCGACTACCTGGGGATGCTCCACGGGGCGACGCTCGACCAGGGCTACCGGCACCTGATCTCGCTCTTCGACGCCCGCGACACCGGCTCGCTCTACACGCCCGAGCTCGAGCAGAGCCTCTCCGCGCAGCGCGCGGAGCCCGTGCCGCGGAGTCCCGATCCCGAGGCGGGCTCCGGCTTCGCCGCCCTGCTGGGCCTCCAGCTCGACCACTGGCTCCCGGACAACATGCTGCTGCGCCAGGACAAGATGTCCATGGCCCACGGGCTCGAGGCGCGGGTTCCCTACCTGGACCACGAGCTGGTGGAGTTCGCCCTGCAGCTGCCGCGGAGGGTCCAGCTGCGCGGCCGGCCGGCCGGCCTGGTGGGCAAGGCGCTGCTGCGGCGCCTCGCGCGACGCTGGCTCCCGTCCCGCAACGCACGACGGCGCAAGCTGCCCTTCTACTTCCCCATCGAGGCGTTCTTCCGGCACCCGCTCTTCACCGAGATGGTGGCCGACCTGTTGAGCGAGGCCTCGGTCCGGCGGCGCGGTCTGTTCCGGCCCGACGCCGTCGCCGCCTTGCGCGCCGAGATGGGGCCGAGGGAGTTCCTTCGGGTCAAACAGGTCTTCGCCCTGGCCGTGCTCGAGCTGTGGTTCCGGACCTTCGTGGACGGACGCGGGGAGCGGGGCTGATGGGCCGCAGCGCGGCGCGCAGGCGCGTGATCAACGTCGTGGGCGCCCGCCCCAACTTCATGAAGATCGCCTCGCTGATGGACGCCTACGCGCAGGACGACCGCATCGAGCCGCTGCTGGTCCACACGGGGCAGCACTACGACGCGAGCATGAGCGAGCGCTTCTTCAGCGAGCTCGGGATCCCCCGACCGGACCTCGATCTGGGTGTGGGCAGCGGCTCCCACGCGGTGCAGACCGCGGAGATCATGAAGGCCTTCGAGCCGCTGGTGGCGGAGCACCGGCCGGATGCCGTTCTGGTCGTCGGCGATGTCAACAGCACCATCGCCTGCGGCCTGGTGACGGTCAAGCTGGGACATCGGCTCGTCCACGTGGAAGCGGGGCTGCGCAGCTTCGACCGGCGCATGCCGGAAGAGGTCAACCGGGTGCTGACCGACGCGATCAGCGATCTCCACTTCTGCACCGAGCAGAGCGGCGTGGACAACCTGCTGCGGGAGGGCGTGGCCGCAGAGCGCATCCACCTGGTGGGAAACGTCATGATCGACACGCTCATGCGTCATCGGTCCCGCGCCGAGCGCTCGACGGTCCTCTCGGACCTGGGTCTCGCCGCCGGCGGCTACGCACTCCTGACCCTGCACCGGCCCTCCAACGTCGACGACCCCGGCGCCCTCGGGCGGATCGTCGACGCCATCGAGGCGCTGCAGGCCGAGCTCCCGCTGGTCTTCCCCGCGCACCCGCGCACGCGGGAGCGGCTGTGCGCATTCGGACTGGCCGAGCGACTGGAGCGGCTGTCGTCCCTGCGGCTACTCGATCCGCTTGGCTACCTCGACTTCCTGAAGCTGCTCTCCCACGCGCGCGTCGTGCTCACCGACTCCGGAGGCATCCAGGAGGAGACGACGATCCTCGGCGTTCCCTGCCTGACGCTGCGGGAGAACACGGAGCGACCCGTGACGGTCGAGCTCGGGACGAACCGTCTGGTGGGCAGCGACCCGGAGACGCTGCTTTGCGCCTTCCGCGAGGCGGCCCGCGGCCCTGCCCCGGGCCGCAGCATGCCTCCGCTGTGGGACGGTCGTGCCGCGCAGCGCATCGTCGAGATCCTGGCCGCGGCGCTCTGAGACGCCGGGCGCGCAGGGATCAATCGCCGAAGCTCCCGGCCCAGCGCGTCACGAGATCGGCGAAGGTGGTCTCCACCTGGACGTCGGCGAACGCGTCGGCGGTCGACTTCGAGAGCGCCGCGTAGCGCTCCCGCGAGGCCATGGCTCGGCGCGCCGCCTCCGCGAGCGAGCTCGGGTTGCCCGCCTCGAAGAAGCAGACTCCTCTGCCCTCGCGGAACGCCTGCGCGAGCATCGGATGGTCCGAGGCGACGACCGGCGTGCGGCTGCACAGCGCCTCCGTCAGCGTCAGGGGCTGAGCCTCGGGATAGCCGCGTCGGCTCGGCACGCAGACGAGCGTGGCGTCCCGCATGTGCTCGAAGACGGCGTCGTTTCCGAGCCGGCCCGTGAAGCGGACGCGCCCGCCGAGCGCAGCCGCGCGGCGCTCCAGCCTCTCCCTGTCCGCGCCGTCTCCGATGATCACGAGCTCGATCGGCCGCTGCTCGTCGGCCAACAGGACCGCCGCGTCGATGAGGTCTCCGACGCCCTTGCTCTCGATCACGCTGCCGGCGAACACGATCCGGCACGGCCCGTCCGGGTCCAGCGTCTTCTCCGCGTTGTGCTCGGGGAGGCGCCGAGCCGGGTAGTCCCAGGCCACCGCCTTGGCCGGATCCAGGCCGCACGCGATCATCGACTCCGTCGCCGGCGCCCGGTGGTTGCCCACGAAATCGACCCCCGGAGCGTTGAGCAGCCGCGCGATGCGCTGGCTCAGCGCGCGTTCCCGGGGCCCGTCCTGTGGAAAGGCATTGGCGAGCAGGGCCGAGACCCGCACGCCGGAGGCGACGCACTCCCGGAGCACGTGGAGCGCCGGGCGATCTCCCGTTCGCAGCAGCAGGTGGGTGGGCCGGTAGCGGCGGATCTCCCGCACGATGCGCCGGCCGAGAAGCTCCGTCGCCAGGGTACCGGCTCCCGGCACCGGCAGCGGGATCCGGGGATACGGCACGCCGAGGACGCGTCCCGAAGCGTGTGGCTCGTCGTAGGCCGCCGCCTGCAGGCACAGGATCCGGTGGTCGCGGCCCCGCAGCACGGCCTCGAGCGTCTCGACGCAGTACGCCATGCCGTAGTAGGGCTCCGGATCGCCCCGCGCCAGCAAGGCCAGCGCCTCGCGGTAGTCGCCGTGTTGAACGATCGCCAGCCGCAGCGACAACCCGCTCTCCTCCCTCCTCCGGCCCGAGCCCGGCAACGGCCTCTGGCCGGAACGCCGCGGCATGGATCGTCGCAACGCGCTCGCCGCTTGACGGCCGCCACCGGCAGCACCTCAAGCCGGAGCCCTGATTCCGCGATGGAATACCAGACCCGCCGCAGCGCGGTCCGGTCGGCCCGTGTCCGAAGCCTCATCGTTTCCCGGGCGGCGTCGGGCCCCGCGGGGCAGGGGTCGGGTCCGACCTCGATCAGGAGCGCGCAGACCGGCGTGACGGCGTGAGCCAGCTCGACATCCCGCAGCAGGGCCGACCGCCCTGGCAGCACTCCCGGAACCCGCCGCCGCGCGCGGAGGCGGAGAGGTGTGTACCGGACCCCGTGCGCGGCTCGACGTCAGCGCTCGGATTCGAGCCTTCGCGCCTCCGCGAGGCGCTCGTCCAGCCGGGCGGACCAGAGGTCGAACGCCTCGAGTACGTCGCTCCACGTCTCGGTGACACCCGAGGGGTTCTTGGTCCCGGCGCGGCGATCGACCACGGCCACCAGCAGCTCATCCGTCCGTGCGTCCGAGATCTTGCCCTCGATTCCCGCGCTTCCCACGAACGCATGGGTCCCGGTGGCGAGCTTCTTGACCGCGTCGTAGGGACGGATCGGCATCGCGGTGGAGATGGTATCGAGGGCGACGCTCGCCCCTTCGGCCTCGGTCAGCGCCAGCTCGACGCGCATCACGTCGGGGCCCGGCTGCTCGACGATCGGGTAGTCGTCCTCGAGGCGTCGGCGCATCGACCAGTACAGGTGATTGGCGAGGGTCTGCAGGTCCTCCTCGGGGACGTCGTGAAGCGGCGTGCCGACGCCGTACCAGATCCGGACGGGAGCCAGGATCACGCGCTCGTAGCGGCCCAGTCGGGCCTCGGGATTGCGGTAGACCAGCGCCGCCTCGTCGTCTTCGCCGGGCTGGAGGATCGAGTAGTCGTCGAGGAAGCCCGACAGGGTTTGCGGCCGCGTGGACTCGGTGGTCGCGCAGGCGACGACCGCGACCCCGGCGCACACAGCCATCACGAGAGCCGGGAGTTGGGAGGGACGGAGGCCGTAGCGGTGCGGTCCGCGCATGGGAGAACACCTATCACGCTGGACGGGCGTCGCGCCAGCGCAGCCCGGGGAGAGCCGTCGTGAACGGCGAGCCCCGCGGACGCGTGCTCGTCGTCGCGCTCCCGGAGGCGGCGTCGGACGTCGTTCGGGACGGGGCCGAGGAGGGCGTCCTGCCCACGTTCCGGCGTCTGCTCAGCGAGGGCGCCAGCGGGCACGTCCGAGCCGGGCCGCCGCTCTCGCCCTCGGCTCACTGGGCCACCATCCTGACCGGGCGCAACGCGGGGGCGCACGGGATCTTCGGCGCGAGGCAGCGCGGACCCGACGGGAGATTCCGCTCGACGGACGCCACCTCGTTCCGCGCGGATCCCCTGTGGCGAATCCTCTCGCAGGCCGGCCTCTCCGGCAGCTTCGCGAACCTGCCGCTCACCTGGCCCCCCCAGGCGTGTCGGGGATTCATGCTCTCCGGCGCCGGCACTCCGGCGAATTCCCGCGCGATCGCCTCGTCCCCGGCGATCCTCGAGAAGCTGGTGCGTCGGGTCGGGGCCTATCGACCGAAGGGCGCGTCGCCCGAGGACCGGGAGCGGTCCGAGTACCCGGAGCTCTTCGAACGCAGCGTGGCCCAGCGGACCGACGCGTTCGTGTTCCTGCTGCGCGAGGTCCCCTGCGATCTCCACTTCGTGTGCTTCGACGAAGCGGCCCTCGCCCAGCGCTACTTCTGGGCCGACGCGGAATCCGACGACGCCGCGAATCCCCACGCGAACGCGATCCAGACCGCCTTCCGCTGCCTCGACCAGGCGCTCGAGCGTCTGCTCGCCGCGGCCGGACCGGAGACGAACGTCTTCGTCGTGTCCGAGTGCGGTGCAGGGCCGCTGCGCCACGGCGTCCAGCTCGACACGTGGCTCGAGCGGGAGGGGTTCCTGAAACGCCGCCGCCGCCTGTCGCGCTCCGGTGCGAGCCCGGCGCGCGCCGCGGTCGGCGGCATGCGGGATCTGATGCACCGCCGGCTGCCCGAGCCGCTCCTGCGCCGCTTCGTCGAAGGCCTCCCCGGCCTCGACCAGTGGTCCCGCGCCGTGGCGGCCGGCTGCGACATCGACTGGTCTGGCACCCGCGCCTTCTCGGGCGGCGCCGAGGGCGGTCTCTACATCAACCTGCAGGGGCGGGAGCCGCGGGGACTGGTGCATCGCGGCAGCGAGTACGACGCGATCTGCGACCGCCTGGTCGAGCGCCTCCGCGCACTCGGCGATCCCGCGTCGGGCGAGCCGGCCGTGAGCCGCGTCTACCGCGGGCGGGAGCTGTTCTCCGGGCCCATGCTGGACTGGTCTCCGGACCTGCTGATCGAATGGAGCGATGCCGCCTACGCGCCCGTGGACCAGCCCATCGACCGGGAAGAGGTCTTCGTGCGGTCCTGGCCAGAGGACGTGAGCTGGCCCATCAGCGGCACGCGGCGCGGCGACGGGCTGCTGGTCGCCGCGGGACCGGGGATCCGCAGCGGGGCGTCGCTCCCGGACGCGACGCTGTGCGATCTGCTGCCGACCTGGCTGGAGGCGCTCGGGGCGTCCGCTCCCGAGGATCTCGAAGGGCGGGCCGTGTCGGGTCTCCTGGAGCCGTCCCCCTCCGACTGAGCGCCTCGGGCAAGGGCGGTCTCAGGCGCTGCGCGCGTCGAACGCCACGGGCATCGAGGTGATGCCGCGCACGAAGCTCGAGGAGAGGATCGGCACCTCGCCGGTGATCCGCATCTCGCCCTCGCGGAAGCGCTTCGTCAGCTCCTCGAACATCACCACCAGCTCGAGTCGGGCCAGGCTGGCGCCGAGGCAGAAGTGCTCGCCGAATCCCCCGAATGCCACGTGTGGATTCGGGCTGCGCTCCACGTCGAAGCGCTCCGGCTCGTCGAAGACGCGCTCGTCGCGGTTGCCCGACGGATACAGGAGCAGGACGCGGCTGTGCTCGGGAATCTTCTCGCCGCGAAGCTCCACGTCTCGCGTCGTCGTCCGGTTCATGTTCACGATCGGCGTCACCCAGCGCAGCATCTCCTCGACCGCGTTCGGGATCTTCGCAGGGCTCTCGCGCAGCAGGCGGTGCTGCTCCGGATGGCGGATCAGCATCTCCATCCCGCCCGAGATCACGTTGCGCGTCGTCTCGATGCCCCCGATCAGCAGCAGCAGCGACTCCTGGAGCAGCAGCTCGTCGTCGAGTCGCTCGCCCTCGAGCTCGGCGTGGACGAGGACACTCATCAGGTCCTCCCCGGGCGGCTTCGAGCGGCGGTCCGCCACCACGCGGCGGTTGTAGGCCGCGTACTCCGCGAAGGCGTGGGCCGCCGCCGCGGCCGCCTCGGGCGGGGCCGTCGAGTGGGAGCCGGCCATCAGGTCGTCGGACCAGCGGCGCAGCAGGTCCCGGTCGCCGGGCTCGATGCCGAGCAGATCGCCGATCACGTGCATGGGCAGCAGGGCGGCGACGTCCTCGACGAAGTCGCAGCAGCCGCGCGGCGAGATGGCCTCGATCAGCTCCCTGGCGATCTGCCGGATGCGCGGCTCGAGCCGCTTCACCCGCTTGGGCGTGAAGCCGGCGTGGACCAGGTTGCGCTGGATGCGGTGGCGCGGCGGATCCTGGTTGATCATGGAGGGGATCCGGGGCGCGTCCGGGCGGGATCCGTGAATGGCCGAGGAATACAGCTCCGGCTGCTTCGAGATGGCCATGATGTCCGCGTGCAGCGCGATGCCCCACAGGTCCGACGAAGGGTCGTAGTAGACCGGGGCGTTCTCGCGCAGCCAGTGCAGTCGCGGCCACGGATCCCCGGCGTAGAACTCGCCTTCGAGCAGCTGGATCTCCGGATGCACGGGGTGATGCGGCATGTGGGCTCTCCGCGCGGAGGCTACCGCAGCGGTATGCTCGGCGCGTGGATGCCGAGGAGCCGATCCGATTCCGCGCCGCGGGGCTCCGCTGGATCGCCGAGCCCGGTTTCCGCGCAGGGGTGGACGAGCTCTGCCGTCGTCTCGACGACCTCGACGCCGATCCCCCGGACGCGGGGCCCGGCCGCGTGCGGGTCAAGCACTCGACCGTCCGAACGGTGTGGCGCATGGTGCTCGCGGGCCGGACGGTGTTCGTCAAGCGCTACCGGGTGCGCGACGCGCGCGAACGGGTCAAGTACCTGTTCGCCGTGCCGCGCGCCCGGGCGGAGTGGCGGGCGGCCCGCGCCCTGGCCGCGGCGGGAATCGAGGCCGCGGCGCCCCTGGCCATGTCCGTTCGGCGCGACGGACCCTGGCTCGCCGACGCCCTGTTCGTCGCTGCGCAGCTGCCGGGCGTGCCGTATGCCGACGCGCTCACGGCGCTGCGCCGGGAGGGCCGGGATGCGACGCCCCTGCTCTTCGAGAGCGTGGCCCTGTGCGAGCGGCTCGAGGCGGCGGGCATCTTCCACCCCGACCTCCACGGAGGCAACCTGCTGGTGCGCAGCGAGGGGGGCGCAACCCGAATCGGCCTCGTCGACCTGCACGCCGTACGGCTGCGACTGACGAGACGCCGTCGTGCGGCCATGCGCGCCAAGCTGGCCCACTCCCTGTGGCGCCTCCACGGCGACGCCGAGCTCGACGCGCTGCTGCGTCGGATCGCTCCCGGCTCCGAGGCGCGGCTGCGCGCTCGGATCGAGCGACTCGAGGGCGTGCGGCTGCGCAGCCGCAGCCGTCGCTGCGTGCGGCGCTCGAGCGCGTTCACCTGGGAGCGCGGGGACGGCTGGACGATCTGGCGCCGCCGGGAGGTCCCGCGCGATGCGCTCCTCGAACTCTCGCGCTGCGCGGAGACGGCGTGCGTCCGAGAGCTGCTGGTCGCGGGGGAGAAGCGCGGCGTGTGGGTCGAGCGCCGTCCTCGCGGAGGCCTGCTGGGGCGCTGGAAGGGGCTCCACGCGCTGCGGGTGCGCGAGATCCCGAGCCCCACCGCCTACGCGTGCATGCAGCGCACCCTGTTCGGTCGCGGGCGCGAGGCCCTCCTGGTCACGGAGCACCTGCCCGGGGCCCGGCCGCTTGAGCGTGTGGCACGCGAGGCGTCGAGCCCGGAGCTGGCCGCCGCGGCGGCCTCCACCGCCGCCCGGCTCCACCGGGTCGGCCTCCCCGCGCGCGCCGCTGATCTGTTGGCCGTGGCGGATGGCGCCGGCTGGCGCGTGCTGAGTCGCGGCCTGGAGAGCCGGGTCCCGGACCGGCCGCTTCCCGACGACCTCGCGCGCAGACAGTGCCAGCGCCTGCGCGCCTGCGCGGGCGGGTCGGGCTCAGCGGGTTCGCCGGGCCGGGGTGGTTGAGCCCCTCGGACGGGAGCGCGGCTCATTCCCGGGCCGCGGCGACCTCCCGGTACAGCGCCAGCGTCTCGCGGGCCGCGCGGGACCAGCGGAAGTCCCGCGCGCGTTCGAGCCCGCGCCGGCGCAGCGTCTCGACCTCC